>Ga0181535_10006415_pt1 | contig 12170 bp, 8 predicted proteins | sample PEATcosm2014_Bin_44_FD_119774 | JGI IMG/M metagenome (GOLD analysis project Ga0181535, IMG submission 119774) | Peatland microbial communities from MTU Mesocosm Facility, Houghton, MI, USA - PEATcosm2014_Bin17_30_metaG | ecosystem: Environmental > Terrestrial > Soil > Wetlands > Peat | place...
CATGAACCATGCCATCAACGCAATAGCTCACGAAACCAAAATCCGGCGGTGGACTACTTTTACTCCGCCGCAGAACACCGCTCACGCGGCGCTCTGTGGCCTAGTTTTGCACCGGCGCGCATAGGCCAGCATGATGGGTTCGCTGGTCCGCCTAGAGAAGCATTTCCAGAACTTCGAAGGCAATCAATTGCGACGGTGCATCGATGCCTATGTCGCGAAGAAGCGGGCAGAGGGGATTGATGAGTCTTATTTCGCCAACGAGACCGGCAAGGGCTTGCGGCTTCTGGAATTACTGGAACTACGGTACGACGTGGTCTTCACGAATCCACCTTATGTTTCAGCGCGCAAGATGAACGGCGATATGAGTCGCTTTATGAAGGCGAACTACAAGAACGCCAAGGGAGACCTCTACGCTGCCTTCATCGAGCGCTGTTTGGAGCTGACGTCAGATTCTGGAGTGATGGGCATGTTGACGATGCACTCTTTCATGTTCATCAGTAGTTACGAAAAGCTGCGTGCGACCCTTAGCGCGAACGCAGTTATTGAAACTGTGGCGCACTATGGGCCTGGCCTCTTCTCCGTCGGAAACCCTGGGACTCTGCAGACGGCGGCCTTCGTGTTGCGTCGTGCACAGTTCGAGATGGAGCGTCAGCAGGCGCGGGGCGTCTACTTCCGGCTGGTGAAGGCGACGGATGCGGAGTCCAAGCAGACCGCTTTCGAGCTGGCACTCGCCTGCCACCGCGCCGGCCAACCGGATTCCCGCGTTTACGAATACCGCCAGGCTGATTTTGCAGCCATTCCGGGCAGCCCCTGGGTTTACTGGATCACGCCAAGCTTGCGGTCCTTGTTTAGGAAGCTCAGGAAACTTGAAGATGTGGCTCAGCCAAGGGTTGGTCTGCAAACTGGATTCAATGCGCGTTTCCTTCGTTACTGGTGGGAATCGGGGCTACCAAGAATCGAACGGTCGGCGACGAATGCAGTCGCGGCGGCAGCTTCCGGCAAACGCTGGTTTCCTTATATGAAGGGAGGAAGTTTCCAAAGATGGTTCGGAAACCAGAAATATGTTGTCAACTGGTTTGACGACGGCCGGGAAATCAAGGCTTGTACGCCTAACTCAGTAATTCGGAATCCCGACTACTACTTCCAACGCGGCGTGACGTGGTCGGACCTAACGGCAGGCAAATTCAGCGCACGCCTCTCGCCTGGCGGCTTCATTTTCGACGTCAAGGGCTCGTCGGCTTTCCCCGACGACATCCCACTAGTTCTTGGACTGCTGAACTCCTCTTTCGCGAACTACACGCTCAACCTAATCAACCCGACACTTAGCTATCAAGTTGGTGACATCGCTCGCTTGCCCGTCCCGAAACAGTCAAGTGATTCGCTGCGGAATCGGGTAGATCGCACCATAGCCCTAACCCGTGCGGAAAACGAAGAAGACGAAACCACGTTCGATTTCATCGAACCTCCCGCATGGAAGGACGGCGTAGAACACGTCACTGCCCGGCTTGGTGATCTCGACGTTCTGGCGAAGGAGATTGATGAGGAGGTCTACCGTCTTTACGAAATCTCAGTCGAAGACTGCAAGGCAATCGAAGATGAGTTGAGCTCACCCAGCGATGCTGTTGAAGCCAGCGATGACGAAGATGTCATCTCTGACACAGATACCGAAGAAGTAAGCCAGCTCACACAACAAGAACTCGCAACGGAATGGATTCGCTATGCCGTGGGTGTTGCCCTCGGACGGTTCGAGCCTGGGGTTATAGGAGCGTTGGGTTGCGGGAGTTTCGCTGCGGATGTTGCCGCTCGGCTTCGCGATCTGGCAGACAAAGACGGAATCATGGTACTCGAAGAAGGGCACCCAGACGACCTTGCCCGGAGGGTTGTGAATGTACTGAGCACGATTTACGGCGATGCTGAAGCCGAAGGTATCGTCCGGACGGCCACGGAGTCAACCGCGCCACTGCGGAACGCCGTCGATGCCTACTTTACTGGTGCCTTCTTCCGCGATCATATTAAGCGGTACCGCAAGTGCCCCATCTACTGGCTGATCCAATCCCCTAAGAAGAACTACAGTGTCTACCTCTTCCACGAGAAAGCCACCCCGGACACTCTTTCCCTGTTGCGCGGGAGCCGTTACCTTGGCGGACGTCTCAACCGATTGCAGCAGGAACAGGCAACTCTGCGAGCGGCGTCGCTGAAAGGCGATAAGGGTGCCACTAAGAAAGCCGGCTTGGTCGCCGAGCTGATTGAGGAACTTCAGGAATTCGACCGGCGCATTGAAGCGACCTCGCGCATTCCAGTGAAAGACAAAGACGGACGCGACGTGACGGTTCGCTGGGAGCCTGAACTCGATGACGGAGTGTACATCAATGCCGCCCCGCTTCATGAGTTGCTCCCCTCGTGGCGCGACGTGACTCCGAAGAAAGCCTGGCAGGAATTAGCAGTCGGTGATTACGACTGGTCAAGAACTGCGATGCGCTATTGGCCGCAACGGGTTCGTGCAAAGTGCAAGGACAATAAGAGCTACACGATCGCTCACGGGCTGGCTTGAGGGAATGATATGGGTGTGATTGTCGATGAAATCCGCAGGCTGCTTGAACGCCAACTCTCTGAGAGCCAGATTGTGCTTTGGTTCGATCAGGAAAAGCACTACGAAGCGGTTCTCAACGAACTCGATCTCTCTGGCGCTACGATGCTGCGCTTCCGGGATGGCTTTTATCGTTTGCGGTATGAGGCGGAACTATTGCTCCGGAAGCCTGAAAAGCCGCGCCTACTTGTTTATCTGCCTGTGGATTACGGCGCCGCACGAATGCCACTGGCAGAGTTGATTGCCTTGGGTGAAACACTGCGCCCCGGCGAGAAGGGGCTCACCAATACTCGCCTGGGCGTTGTTGCCCGGCGGGCGTTAAAACCCTACGTTGCGGAATCCAAACTGGATGGCTTGGACCGCGAGATCGAAGAGAACCACCTTTCGCTAACGGACCTGGAGAACCTGGCCATCGGCGGCGCTGCTAGCAACGTGCCAACGGTTCTGGGCGCGATCTATGAGACGCCCTACTTGGAAGACGTTGCTCTGTCGTTCTTGGCGAGTTCCGGACACGACGGTGAATTGGGAGAGAAGAATGCCGTGGGCGAAATTGCCGAGATGCTGAAGAGCAACTACGCGGCACCCGTGAACGATACCATGCCGTTGGCCGAGATCCGAGGAACGACGGCGCGACACATCCTTACCACCGAGTTTGTGAGCTGCCTAGGCAGTGAGGCGCCGGATACGCTTAACGCAATCGCAACGGCGAAGGAGCCCGCTGTTGCTGCCCGCTGCACGGAACTCGCCCGAGACTGGCGAAATCGGCTTGACGTGGGCACCAGCTATCCCAATGCCGCCAGGGCTGTGGAGCAGTCCCTGCATTTAGCGACGATGGATCTCCCGTTTGCGGCACTGCAGCACGTTGAGACATTCGCTGAAATTGATCGCCAATTGCTCAGGGAATCCGCACGACGCCTGGCTGCTGGCGCAGCCGCAACTGGTGTCACAGAAGTCGCAGATATTGCCAGCAAGAGGCGCAACGGCTTTTGGGCTATGCGCGAGCCAGAGTTCCAGCCGCGCTGGGACCTGGTACTCCAAGCTGCCGAACTTCAGCAGCTTAGTCAGCACTTGGATGGTGTGTTGAAGGCAACAATATCTGCAGGTGATTTGGCCACGGCCTATGTCGACGGGGACCAGCCTTGGTGCCGCCTCGACACACTCCACCGTCATTTCGAAAAGAAGGCATCAAGCCTTGAGTTCCTGCTTTCCGAGCAGCCTGCTGAGATCGAGCAGATGGTAACCGTCACACGGCAACGTTATGCCGAGACAGCCGGACGGATGGCAGAGGCCTTTGTCCGTGCACTGGTGGTATCGAAATTCGAAGTGCAAGGAAGATACGGGCAAGTGCAAACCTTTGAGCGGGCTGTGGCGCCAGAGATAGGAGGAAAGCGGGTGGCTTACCTCATGGTGGACGCTCTGCGCTACGAACTGGCGCGCGAGTTGGTGGATCTGCTATCCACCGATTTTGAAGCGGAGTTGGAGGCAGTTACGGGAACAATGCCGGGTGTCACCGACGTTGGTATGGCAGCGCTCCTCCCTCACGCCGCGAACGCATTCGCGGTCCGAATTGGCAAGAAGGAAACCATGGAGGTGCATGTCGGCGATGCCATTCTCCGGAACCGCGAGGATCGCATCGCGTATATCGAGAAGCATGCCGGAGTACCGGTCGTTTCCTTGAGACTCGAAGACCCAAAGCAGTTCAAGACAAAGCTCAAGAAATTGGGAGATGGAGCAGGTCTTGTCGTCGTATCCTCCCGAGAGATCGACCGGGTTGGCGAGGAAGACCTTACGGAGGCCCGGCGTTACATGGACGATGTCCTGCGCCATGTCCGTCTAGCAGTCCATATGCTGGTCAAGGCCGGCATTGAGTATTTTGTGGTTGCTGCGGACCACGGCTATCTCTTTGGCGAAGATTTGGGCGAATCCGAGAAAATTGACCCGCCGGGCGGCCGTACCGTATTACTCCACCGAAGGGTCTGGGTTGGGGAAGGAGGCGCTGCCAGCGACAGCTACCTCAGGACCACGCTGCAGAAGTTCGGTGTTCTGGGAGACCTAGAGTTGGCCGTACCATGGAACTTGGCGGCGTTTAGGGCTAGTGGGTCAGAGGCCTATTTCCACGGCGGGTTGTCGCCACAGGAGTTCCTATTGCCGCTCATACGGCTCAGTCCGAGGACCGCTATGCAAGGGGCTAAAATGATAGCGTGGAATCTGAAGCTTGGTAGTGACAAGATCACCACGGTTCACCTGACGGTGACCGTATCCGGAGACGCCGGGTTCTTCGAAACCGACTGGCCCCGTGTTCGAGTGGATGTGCGTGCCGGGGACGAGTCTTGCGCGATAGCCGTTAGTGCCAGCTATAGTTTCACGGATGCGACCGGAGAAGTGGCGTTGAGGGGAATCCCAGACAAACCTGGGGAGGCAGAGCCCAACGCCATTACTCTCATGCTGACACCAAAGGCCCCGCGTTCGGGCACAGTTAGCATTCATTTGTTGGACGCCATCAGCGGTGTTGAGCTCAAGAAACTGGATTCCGTGGAGGTATCGCGTGTCTTCTAACGTCCTCTTTTCGGGCGAGGACTTTGACCACAAAGTCGCCCGTTTGTTCGCCGGGAAAGTGGTCCGCAAGGAGTTGGTCCGAAAGGTGAAGTTCGGATCTACGGTGCCTGTCTATGTATTGGAGTATCTGCTGGGCAAGTATTGCGCGACGGACGACAATGCGGCAGTGGAGGCGGGTCTGCGTATCGTCAATTCCACACTGGCCGAAAACTTCGTCCGACCGGATGAGGCGAACAAGGTCCAGTCCCTCGTGAAAGAGAAGGGCCGTTACACGCTGATCGACAAGGTAAAGGTCCGATACCTGTCCGAGGATGACAAATACTGGGCTGAGATTGTGAATTTTGGCCACAAGCACATTCACATCCCAGACCGCTTTGTGCGCGAGTACGACCGCCTCCTAGTGGATGGCGTTTGGTGCGAGGTGGAACTCCGGCACGAGTACGACGATCAGGCGTCGGGCAAGCGGAGCCCATTCTGGATCGATGATCTGCGTCCGATTCAGGTGGCCGCATTCGATCTCAGCGAATACGCGAGCACACGGAAGCAGTTCACGACCGACGAATGGATCGATCTTTTGATTCGGACCATTGGACTTGAGCCAAGCGGCATGGAAAAACGCTTGAAGATGCTGTATCTGATGCGGCTGGTGCCACTGGTCGAACAGAACTACAACCTTGTGGAACTCGGTCCGCGCGAGACTGGCAAGAGCTTCGGCTACCAACAGCTTTCTCCCTATGCAATCTTGCTGACCGGACCCACGACCGTAGCCAACCTGTTCTATAACATTGCTACTGGTAGGATCGGTTTGGTCGGTTTGTGGGATGCAGTGGCATTTGATGAGGTAGCGGACCTCCAGAAGATGCCCAAGGAGGTTGTGACTACACTGAAGACCTACTGCGAATCAGGAACATTTGCTCGCGGTAAAGAGCAGTTGTCGGGGACGGCTTCGATAGCAATGTTTGGCAACACAAACCAACCTGTGGATGTGATGGTGAGGTCGTCACATCTCTTCGCACCGATGCCTGACGTGATCCGCGAGGATACGGCGTTCCTGGATCGGATACACTTCTACATTCCGGGATGGGAAATCCCGAAGATGCAGATGGCCATGTTCACCAACGGCTATGGCTTCGTGGTGGATTACCTAGCTGAGGCACTTCGGGAGATGCGCCGCCGTAACTACACCGAGACTATCGACCGGAACTTTGGACTCGGCTCCCAATTGAAGAGCCGCGATGTAAAGGCGGTGCGAAAAACCGTAGCGGGCCTGGTGAAATTGATACACCCGCACGGCGAGGTGTCTAAAGATGACCTCCGAGATCTGCTGGAACTTGCAATGGAAGGCCGCCGCCGGGTAAAGGAGCAGTTGAAGAAGCTGGGCTCTTTCGAGTTCTTCCAAACATCGTTTAGCTACATCGACAAAGAAACGGGCGAGGAGCGGTATGTAGGTGTCCCCGAAGAGGGTGGAAGGAACGTTATATCGGTCGACCCGCTCGAACCCGGTTCTGTGTATACAGGCAGCGTAGATGATCAGGGCAAAGTCGGCCTGTGGCGTGTTGAAGTCGGATGCGCGGGAGGTACTGGAAAGTTGAGGCTCGCCGGAGGCATCGAGAGTGCAATGAAGGAGTCGATCCAGAGGGCGTTCGGCTACTTGCAGGGGAACAAAGTAAAGCTCGGTATTGCCCGCGAGTTCGACACGACCGACTTTCACGTGGAAGCCATCGATCTACTTCAAAACCGGGTCTCCTGCGAATGTGGCATGGCACTGATTGTCGCCATCATTTCAGCGATCAAGCGGATTTCGGTGCAACCTGCGTTGGTGATCCTTGGCGACATCAGCATCCAGGGCAACATTAAGGGCGTGCGTACGCTGGTCGAACCGTGCCAACTTGCGATGGAGAATGGTGCACGCCGGGCGCTGATCCCAATTGAGAACCGCCGACAGTTTCTCGAGGTTTCTGGCGATGTGGCGGAGCGACTAGACCCGATCTTTTACGGCGACGCGCCGGTTGCCGCAAACAAGGCACTGGCTATCACGTGAGTCTCTCGACACGAACCTGGTCGAATAGACCTTCATTCAACTCGGCCCCTCCCCGTACTGGGCGGGAGATCTGCGAGTCGATGGGCATCTGCGGTGCGTTCCGCTCCAGCATTTGCTCAAATCCCTTTTGGGCTTTTGCTATGATTGGCGCGGCAAGGGATTCGGTCAACCGAATCTCTGTCTGACACTTTGGGCAGATGATGATTGGATCATTGGCAAAGACTGTCACTTGGTGCCCGGTGATCCCCGGACGAGAGATGTAGTCCCCAAAGCATTATGGGTTGACACAACTGTCAACCCCATGAATAATGGGATCACTATGGAGTTCGGTCAGCTGCTTAAGCGTCTACGTTCCAATAAAGGTGTTGGCATAAAAACGCTCGCTCCAGACTTGGGCGTTACCTATAGCTACATCAGTAAGTTAGAGAGTGGTGATGCCGGGCCCTCTGAGGAGTTTGTTGCGCGCGTCTCTGAGTATTTCCACTACGACAGCAATGAACTGCTCTTGGCCGCTGGCAAAGTTCCTGCTGACGTCTTAGAGATTCTTCGGTCCCATCCGCAAGATGCAGTCAACGTTCTTCGGGACCGCTTTGGGAGCAAAGTTGACGACGGCGCGTGATGTCCATCTTCAGCTGGTCGAAGGTCGCGGAACTCTTGGGGCCCGCTTTTCAAGAATCCGTCGATTAGGGATCCACGGTGGCAATGGCCACTTTTCTCTGATGTTCGTCGCCGATGACAGCGTGACGAATAGAGAAGCTGTCGTCAAGGTCTTCAACCCTGAGCGTCGGACGCCTGTTGAGGCCTACCGGTGGGGGTGTTTTGAGCGCGAGTCGAGGGTGCTGCAGCGCCTTCAAGGGCAGAAGGATATTGTCCAGTTGATATCAGGGCAGGACCAGTTCATCGAATCCATACCAACGCATATACCAGGGCTCACGTATGACATAGAGTTTGCCTACTACGTAATGGAAAAAGCGGATAGCGATATGGCCGATGCAATTCAGAACCCTACATGGAGTCCGCTCGACTACCTTGAAGCATTTCATTGCATGGTTCGGGCAGTCCAACGCATTCATGCGCAGGGTCTCGTCCACCGCGATCTAAAGCCAGACAACTTTCTGATTGCAAACTCTTGTGTTAAGTTGTCCGACTTCGGTACGGCACGATTTCTCGACGGCACGGACCCACCTCTATTGACTTCCTACGATTCGCCTCCCGGAGACATCCGTTACACTGCGCCTGAGATATTTGCCTGCTTGCATGATGTGACAGAGAATATCGCATTCAAGGCGGACATATTCGGCCTGGGGGCAATCCTTTTTGAAATGTTTACGGGAGTAAAGCTGGGTATTCAACTATTTGGCCCCACCCTATTGTCTGATCTGACCGCGCATTTAAGCCCTGTGCCTCGCGGCCAACGAGTCACGATCTATAACCAGATTGTGCACGACATCGCGCGTGCGCATCCGCTCCCTTCGATGCATTCGATCAACCCAACCATCCCTGCTGCGATTAGGGTTCAACTAAATGGCCTTTATAGGGGCCTGTGCGATATCAATTATCTCAGCCGGAACTGCCATTTTCCGAGTATCTTCCGCGGAGTGGATACCTGCATTCTAATTCTGAAGAATGAGGCCAAGTATCAGAAGTGGCAAGCAGAGCGCCAAAAGCGTCGCTCCATTAGACTTGCCAGAAAGGCTCACAATTCATGATTATGTCATCCGTTGACACCAGAGATTTTTCCCAGATTGTTGCGGAGGAGCGCTTTAGTGTCGACGCGCCACAGACAAATCCTCTCATGGCTGCATCCTCCTTGGATGTCACTCGGACAGGGAGCGGCCTAGAGTTTTCAGTGATTGAAAAAGCGGAATACGCCGAACCACGGAGCGTTGAACAAACTCTTCAGGAGGTAATCGTACGCTCCGAAAGAGACCTGCAGGCTCATCCGCAGAGTACGCGGTCTATGGTCAACCTTGCATTAGCACTAATAAATGCAGGTCAAACTGGCGCAGGTGCGGATTTATTGCGAGCGGTCATAAATGCAGAACCTTCGAATTACGTAGCATTGACATCGCTAGCGTTGCTCTTTTTCAATCTTGGCGCGCTGCAAGAGGCCACGGAAACTTACTTGCGCTTACATTCCAAGTATCCGCGAGATCCATCTCCACTGATTAATCTCGCCTCTATTGAGCTGCGTAGGGGTGATTTTATCGCTGCATCTAGCTATCTGGAGAGGGCCGTAGCCTTAGACGGATGTTCAGCGATGGCCAAGCATCTTTTGGCAATGGTCCTGCTTCGCCTCGGAAAGCATAATCAATCTGTAAACCTTTTGCGCAGTACTTTGCGCGAGAGTGGCCCCTCTGCGGAGCTAAACCAAGGCTTAGCCATCGCCTATCTTGTCTCTGGTGACCTCAAAAAGGCTGAGCGTGCTTTTCTAACAGCCTTGGCCATCAACAAGAAGATGGTCTCCGCAGTGCATGGATTGGCAGTGCTGCGTTTCCAGCAAAAGCGATTCAGTGAGGTTATTGAGGGCCTGTTAGATCACTTGAGTCACTTTTCTGGAGATGGGGAGGCGAGAGAATTGCTTGCGGGGGCATATGTCCAGCTTGGTCAATTTGCCCGCGCGCGTGGACAGCTCACCTTGTTAGTTCCGGCCAAGACGAACGCCAAAGAGGAGCGGGCGGAACTGGCCCGTATCAGCAACAACATTGGGTTCTGTTTTGCGCATGAGGGAAAAGCAAATGACGCCGAACTATGGTTCAAGCGATCTATAGACCTGGACGGTATCAGTAGCGCGGCTCCATACACCAATTGGGCACGCTTGCTCTTGTCGCATGGACGCTTTGATGAAGCACTCAATAAGCTGTCGCAAGTGGATAAATTGAACCTTGCAATAAGCGACAGCGCCTTACTGAAGTCCGCGGCCTTGGTCAATCTCGAACGACATGACGAGGCAATCGAGATGCTCCAGTCTGTTGTGAATACAGGTACTGCCGCAGTAGGCGTCTATGCGGAGCTTGGATGGTTGTTGTCTGACTGGCAGGGGAGCAATGATGCTGCAATTGCGGTCTTGCGTGACGGTTATGCGAAGGATCCTTCAAATCCAATTTTGTTAAATAATCTGGCTTACGTGCACTTGATGCGGGGTGAACCCGCCTATGCGCGCGCAGTGTTGGACCAGGTTAAGGATGTCAATCGCGACTCCATTTTACTGACAGCTACACGGGGACTGCTATTGTTATGGGAAGGCAATATCGAAGAAGGGGAAGGTCTCTATAAGAGGGCTGAAGCTATGGCTTTTCAAAGTGGTCAAAGAGATCTTGCGATCTCTATTCGTCAGAAGAGACACCTTGAACTGTCCCGTGCTTATCTACGATCTGGTCGACCAGCGGAAGCAGTTGACCATATCAGACTGGGCTTAGATGCTCCTGAGGGTTATCGATATTTCGGATATCGCAAGCAATTGGCTCAGCTAGCGAAGCAATTAGTGTTACCTTCTGATACCCAATGACTGATCGGGAAGAATGAAGGATGGAGCTATTATTTACACTCGCCATCTTCTCTACTTGCTCAGCGGTTCATGTGCTTTGCTGTAGTTATTCCAACTTTGAGACGGCGTCACCCATCGCATTTTGACCAACGTGTGCGTATTTCTTGGCCATGAGTAACATGGCTATGACTTCTGATACCAAGGAAACGACCCAATCTCGCGAAGGTACTCGCTTATGAGCCTATCCTGCGTTGGGGTCCAATATACCATGCAAGACTTGCGGTATGAATACCCAAGTAGTTTTTGCATGATGTAAGATGGCACCACTGCGTTGCAAAGGCGCAAGGCCAGGCCACGCCGAAATTCGTGAAGAGAGAAAGGTGTTCTCCGCAGATGTCCGAAGGCCTGGCCCACTCTTCTGCGCCGATTTCATTCACTCAGGCCGAAGATGGTCAAGCAGCAGGCGGAGGTATGCCTCTGCCCCTATCTCATTGATCAGATTAACCCCGGCTTTGATCCACATCTCTTCAGTGATGACGGGCGGAACTAAAAGACAATAGGCGGGGTTTGACAAGACCTCTCTGACACGATCAGCCGTCCACGGTTCTTGAGCCATGCTGCCGGCTTCCTTCGATCCGGATGGCGAGTCTAGCACACTAATGTGAAAGGCCAGGTCGAATTGACCTGGCCCATTCTTTGTGGCGCTGTTGGGTTAGAGCGCAGGGATTCCGAAGAAGCCGATGCTGGCGGAGACCTTGACCAGGTTCGACATGGCGGTCTTGAGTGTTCCCTCGACTTTGGCGATCTCGGCCACGCTCTTGGTTAGCTGCTTGATGCCAGGCAGGACCTTCTGGGACATTGCACTGGCTGCGTCCTTGAACTCGTCGTCACGCGACTGCAGATCTCCCTGGTTGAGCTTCGTGGAGACGTCTGAGATGTTGCCGAACAGGTCGAGGAGCTGCTGCTTGAGCGCGGCGCCCTTGACGACGTCCCAGTAGGCGTTGTACGTGCTGCGTGCGGCCGCTTCAAGAGCGGCCCGGGTGTCGTTCTGGTTCACTTGGTTCCTCCGGTGGCGAGGCGGTGGTGAGCGCAGCGTCGAGTCCAGACAGGATGAGGCCCATCTGCTATGGGGTCATCTTGCCGCTCGCAGCAGCTGCGGCAGTTATAGGGGCCACCGGCGCCGCGAGAGGATCCTGAGGCAGTTTCGGCCTGTTTCCCTGCCGCCAGGTCCCCGATCGCCTGAGAGTACCGGCGCAGTACCGAAACAGCCTGCGTTCTGGTTTCCAGTTCTTCGGGCGATATGAGTGCCTTGATCTGCCCCGGGCGGTACCCGCTGGTGTCATACTGAGCGACCAGCTCGGTCTGTTCCTCGAAGATATGGACGTCGTTGACCGCGGTGTAGGAGGCGTCTACCTTGTCCAGCGCGGGCGCGGCGGCGGCGGCGAACGAGGATATGCCCTTGCTGTAGTGACTTGGTGCGCAGCCTGCCATGAAAAGGC
>Ga0181535_10006419_pt1 | contig 12169 bp, 7 predicted proteins | sample PEATcosm2014_Bin_44_FD_119774 | JGI IMG/M metagenome (GOLD analysis project Ga0181535, IMG submission 119774) | Peatland microbial communities from MTU Mesocosm Facility, Houghton, MI, USA - PEATcosm2014_Bin17_30_metaG | ecosystem: Environmental > Terrestrial > Soil > Wetlands > Peat | place...
GGCGAGGATTTTCCTGCCGGAGCTTTTCTGCCTCTTTACGCCCCCTGACGCTGCCGTTCATCGATCGATTACTGCGGCATAGCCGGTACGGCCTTATCCTGCGGTATACGCCCGCACCATCTTCGACACTCCAGGAAGGGCATTTTGCTGTTGCCTCGGGAACCCGTTCTGGATTACCGTTGGGGCCACCGAGAGTGGGACCGCTGGGTGTTACTCTACCCCTCTCTTTTTCGGCGTCCCATGACTCGTAAAGAACTCCTTCGCATCGTCGTGCTCCGCGCTCGTGTGCATGGCTTCGAGTTCCGGCAGTGGTTTCAAACCAGCCTCGAGTCGGAATGGCCGGGCTTTGAGCAGGCAGTCTCGACGCTTTCGTCTGGGCGCCGTTACTATGCGCTGCTGTTCTCGCACGAATTTGCGCGGCACTTTTGGAAGAAAGGCACGCAGATCACTTTCCTGCTGCCATCGCAGGAATACACACGGCTCGACGCCAACGGCAAAGTCGTTACCATCAAACGCAAATCCTTCACGCGCCGCTCGTCGCGGTCCACGTCCAACACGGTCTGGCAATATCACCTCGAGCAGATGGCCGTGTGGGAAGAGCCGCTCCGCTATATCCGGCGCTTCATTCTTACTGAAGAGGAGCTCGAGGCCGCCGGCGAGCCATCGGAAAAAGCCCCTGAGGGCGCGGAGCAACCGGTTGAGTCGGTGGAATCCAAAGTGCCGCAGGTGCTGCCTCGCCGGTCGATTGACTGGTGCTGATCCGCCGCGCTGATCCGGCCAAAGATTGCCCATCGATCCGCTGCGAAATCCAGCCTTGCTTCCCGGTCCCGCTGCATTGATCGTCCCCAGCGGAACTGCTATTCTCAATGAAGTCTGCAGCACTCCCTCCAGTGCGCCCTTAGCTCAGTTGGATAGAGCGACTGGCTACGAACCAGTAGGTCGGGAGTTCGAATCTCTCAGGGCGCACCATATTATCAATGACTGCGATGGTTCCGGATCTGGCATCGAAGTCTACGACGAGCAGAGCGACTGCCTGATCGATCTGCCGCCTCACTTTCCATTTAGTCGAGAGCCAGCCGGGAGCATGGGCAGGGCGCTACCCGATCGGTGGGGACCTGCCGCTGAACGTGTTGGAGTCGTCGCACCAGGTTAGCGGCGAGGCGGATCAACCCAACGACCATTGTTCATCAGCAATTCGTAAAACGAGTTGTCGTAGTTCGGTGCCACACCGTAAATGACCGTGCACCGAGCCGGGCCTTCCCGAAGTTCTCCTGATCATCGGGTTGATACCGTCGCTCAGGATATTCGTGAAACAGTGCGGCCCCGCGAATGCGGCGTTGTGCTGGCTCAGCGGATGGCGCCGAACTGGCTTCCTTGCGGATCGGCGAGAGTAAGACATTCGTCGACGGTCCACGGGGGCGTGGCGCCGGCGCGACTCGCAACCACCGCGCCTACTGCGTTGGCGAAGCCGGCGGTGCGCTCCGTGGGCCAGCCGAGTTCAAGGCCATGCAGCAGGGCGGCCGAGAATGCATCTCCGGCGCCCACGGTATCTTCGACCCTGGCCACGAATCCCGGATAGGTTCTGAAAGCTCCTTCGATCCACAGCGCGCATCCCCGTTCGCCGAGCGTTACACAAATCGTCTTCGCGCCGACCTCGCGCGACCAGTTTTCACAAAACTTCTCCACTGAAAACACCTTGTCCGGGCAGAAGCGATGAAACAACAGCTCTGCTTCCCCTTCGTTCAGCTTGACGATGGAAGCCAGACGGGAGAGCCGCAGGACGAGGGGGAGATTCCAATGACCTTCGCGAAGATTGATATCGTAAAAGCGCCGGGCCTCGGGGAGCGCAGAGATCAGACGATGGAGGCTGTCTTCGTTGCGCGCCGTGGTCTGCGCCAGGGTACCGAAGTAGATCCAGTCGGGCCGCATCTTCTGGATCCGGCGGAGCGCGGGGCCATCGATTTCGATGAAATCGAACGCGGCGGGACGGTCGATCGCGAAGGTCGCGTTGCCGGCGCGATCGGTGGAAACCATTGCGGCGCCGGTTGCGCATCCCTCTACGACGCGGATCGAATCGGCAGGCAGCCCGAGTTGCTGAATCCTGCTGACCGCGAGTTCGCCACGGCGGTCGTCGCCGACGGCGGTGATGAGAACGACCTGATGGCCCAGGCGCTGTGAGGAGACGGAGAAGTTCAGCGGGGCGCCGCCGAGATACTCCTGATCGCCGATCACATCCCAGAGCACCTCTCCGATACTGACTATGTGCACGGCGTGTCCTCCGGGAACGGGAAAGTTCTGTATAAATCTAACCTAAAGAGGTATATGCTAATTTCGCCTCAGTTGTCTACATGGTTTCGATAGGGCTGAAGAAATTGCACTCCAGTCGGAGTACCTGTTAAATGAACAGAGCGATGGAGCGATTGAAGAGAACGAAGAGCGCTCTCGATGCGGGTAGTCCGGCGGCGGGTCCTAAGTACCGGGTGATCTTCGAAAACCTGAAGGAGAGCATTCTGGCCGGGGAGTACGGACAGGGAGCCCGCTTGCCGAGCGAGACGGAACTGGTGCGGCGGTTTGGCGTTTCGCGCATGACCATCGTGAAGGCGATCAAGGAGCTCCAGCTATTGGGCCTGGTGGTGCGGCGGGTCGGGTCGGGGACCTACACGGCGGCTCCGGCTGAGCAGGCTACCCGATTCTTCGGTCTGTTGATTCCGGAATTGGGGCAGACGGAAATCTTCGAGCCCATTTGCCGGGGCATGGCAAACACCCCCTTCGCAGCCAGTAACTCTCTGCTGTGGGGAGCAGCGACAGACCAGAACCAGCCCAAGGAGCAAGTGGCCGAGCAGCTTTGCCAGCAGTACATCGGCCAGAGGGTCGCGGGTGTTTTCTTTGCACCTCTGGAGTTGACTCCGGCCAAAGACGAAGTGAATCGCCGCATCGCTGCGGCCTTCGATCGGGCGAAGATTCCCGTGCTTCTGCTGGACCGGTGTTTTCTGCCTTATCCGATGCGCAGCAAGTACGATCTGGTGGGCATCGACAACCGCCGCACGGCGTACCTTGCGACCGAGCATCTGGTGCGCGCGGGGGCGCAGCGGATCGCGTTCCTGGGCAAGCCGCTGTCCGCGTCGACGGTGGATGCGCGGATCGCCGGGTATCGGGAGGCTCTGCGGGCGCACGGGCTGCTGCGCCATGAAGACCTGGTCACGCGCGCCGAACCGGGCGACGAGGAGCTGGTGGCGGCGGTGCTGCGCAAGCAGAAGCCGGATGCGTTTCTGTGCGCCAACGATCACACGGCGGCGAATCTTATGCAGACGCTGATCCGGCTGAATCGGCGGATTCCGGAGGACATTCGGATCGTGGGGATCGACGATGTGAAATATGCCAGCCTGCTGCCGATTCCGCTGACCACACAACACCAGCCGTGTTTCGACCTTGGACGGGTGGCGATGTCGACGATGCTGGATCGGCTGGCGAACCCGGATTTTCCGACGCGGGATGTGCTGCTGGACTGCCGGCTGGTGGTGCGTCAGTCGTGCGGGAGCGCCTCTGTCCCCGCATCGTCCGCCGTATCCGGGGGATGAGCCCCCCGCAATTGAATTGAATCGAGATATTTAGAACCAGGCCAGCGGAGCATCGATGGCCGGTGACGGGGGGGTGGGCCGGGGCTCGCCAACCGAACTATACAACTTAATGGACATTGGGCTTGACAATGTATAGTCCGAATCGCTACAAACCTCCAGTCAGGTCTAAGGAGGCAAAATGCATCACGTAACAGAATGGATAGTTAACCTTTGTTCACGGGCAGCCGGACCCAGGAAAGTGGAAGGCATGAAAAGGGCGGGATCGTTGAAGCGGGGAGGTGCCCGGGCGCTGGCCCCGCAGCGGCATCGTGCGTTGCGCGGCGCGGCTTTCGTGGCGCCGGCGTTTCTGGCCGCGCTGGCGATGACGATTCCACTGGCGGCCCAGGCGAACTTCGGCACCGTGGTCGGCACGGTAACGGATTCGAGCGGGGCGGTGGTTGGAGGAGCGGCGGTCACCATCAAGAACAACGGAACGAATGTCAGCCAGACGGTCACGACGGGAAGCGCCGGGGACTACACCATCGTGAATCTGATCCCCGGCACGTATGAAATAACGGTGTCGCACGCGGGATTTCAGTCGGTCACGCAAAGCAGCGTGGATGTGCAGATCGGCGGATCGACGCGCATCAATGTCACACTGCCGGTGGGCAATGTCACCGAGTCTGTGACGGTAACGGCGACCCAGGCAGGCCTGCAGACGGACAATGCAACCCTGGGCGGAGTGGTGGAAGGGGAGCAGGTCGTGCAGGCGCCGCTGAATGGCCGCAACGTGAATAACCTTCTGGACTTCATTCCCGGCGTGGTTCCCGGCGGAGGAACGCAGGGCAGCACGATGGCGAACGGCGGCAGCGGGAACTTCCAGGCGGGCGGGCAAACCCAGGCCATTGCGTACGGCAATTATCAGATTGGCGGCGGGTTCAGCGGGCAAAGCCTCTTCTTTATCGACGGCGTCGGGTCGAATATCGCGGAGAACAACGTCAACACGCTGGTCCCGACCCAGGACGCGGTACAGGAATTTCGAGTTTCGACGAACAATGTGAGCGCCGAGTTCGGCGGATACGCGGGCGGGATTGTGCAAATCTCGACGAAGAGCGGGACCAATCAATTTCACGGCAACGCCTACGAATATTTTCGCAACACGGCTCTCGATGCCAACGACTGGTTCAGCAACCATGAAGGCCTCGGTAAGTCGGTGCTGCACCAGAACCAGTACGGCGCGAATCTGGGCGGTCCGATCTGGAGAAACAAGGCGTTCTTCTTCTTTTCCTGGGAACACGAGTCGCTGATTTCGGCGAGCCCCATCAATGCGACCGTGCCCACCACCGCGGAGTTGAGCGGAGACTTCTCCAAAGACCCGCAGATCATCTACGATCCGACCACGGGCAAGCCTTTTCCCCAGAACATGATTCCGTCGAACCGAATCGACGCGGTGGCGCAGAAGATTCTCGAACTCGAGACTCCGAACGAAGCCAGAGTGAACCAGACGCCGTACACCACCAACTTCTTTGCGTCGGCGCCCATCGAAGGTTTTCAGAACCAGTACAACGCTCGCTTCGATCTGAACCCCACGCCGTCGGATTCGATTTTCGCGCGATACACCTTCTGGAACCCTCACAACGGCGACAGCGATCCTTTTGGGACGAAGACGGGGGCGGGTCCGACCGGTAACTACACCCAGGAAGGGGTGCTGGGCGGAAGCCACGTTTTCAACGCCAACACGATCGCGGATCTTCATCTCTCCTATCTCGAAAACTATAACTTCCAGTACCCGCTGAGCGACGGGTTCGACATGTCGTCGATCAGTCCGGCTTACGGAACCATCCAGTCCGAGAGCCAGGACAAAGAAGGTTTACTTCCCGGCCTCGGCATTCAGGGCTATGGCATCGGTGCGGAGCTTTCGCAGCTTTACTGGAACAACAACGTATGGGCGATCAGCGGCAGCCTGACGAAAATCCTGGGACGCCACACCATCAAGGCCGGCGCGCAATGGCGGCAGGTACTGTGGGAGAACTATGGCAACAGCCAGGGTCTGGGCATGGGCGCGTCGCCCTTCTTCACCTCGGCGAGCGCCACCGACGCTACCGATGGCAATGCGCTGGCTTCGTTTCTGCTGGGTATTAACTCGAACGCCGGCATTAGTTCGGTGGGAACGTGGCATGCGTTCCTGCATAACTACGCTTTCTATGTCAACGACACTTACCAGGTGAATACGAAACTGACTATGACTGCGGGGGTGCGCTGGGAGCAGCCGGGCGCTTATTCAGAGGAGAATAACCTCGACAGCGTTCTGCAACCAAACGCCGCGGTCACGATTGGCGGCCTGAGTTCCATCACCAATCCGGCAACGGGTGCGACGGTGCCGCTGACCGGACGGCTGGCGTTCGTCGACAGTCCGCAATACGGATCGCGGCGCGAAGAGTCGCTGCACTGGGACCTCTTCTCTCCGCGCCTCGGCATCGCCTACCGTGTCACTCCGCAGACGGTGCTGCGACTTGGTTACGGAATTTCGTACCTGCCGGCAGAGATGACGGCGGATTCCCCCGGCAACAGCCCCATCAATTCCGCCGGCACCGGCGTCAGCAACACGGTGGGACAGCCCCTGCTGACGACGGTCGACAACCCGCTGCCGAACGGCATCAATTTGCCGAGCGGCCGCACCCAGGCCGGATTGAACGCGGCCCTGGGTCAGGGAATCGGCGGACGCATTCCGGATCAGTCCTACGGCTACGTTCAGCAATGGAACGCGGGAGCCGAGCGGGGAGTGGGGAAAAACAGCACGGTGACGCTGGCCTATGCGGGATCCAAGGGCACGCACCTCGTCCTCTCGCAAGGCTTTACCGGGACCGGGCTGAATCTCAATCAGCTGCCCGATCGGTACGATTCGCTCGGTGCAAGCTTGTTGAATCAGGTGCCCAATCCCTTTTATGGAGTTCTGCCGGCGGGAACGACTTATGGCGCACCTACCATCGCAGAGGGCTATCTGCTCGAGCCGCATCCTCAATATTCCGGAATTTATCAGGTTGTACCGCGCGATGGTAACTCGACCTATAACGCGTTGCAGGCGAGTTATATTCGCCGGTTCAACCATGGTGGGATCGTTCAGGGTGCATATACGTGGGGCAAACTGCTGAGTAACACGGACAACACCAGCTCCTTCCAGGACGGACAGGGCGGCCTGGGCAACATCCAGGACAACACCAATCTGAAGGCGGAGAAGTCTCTCAGCCTGCAGGACGTCGCGAATATTCTGGTGGTCAATTATGGGATCGACTTACCCTTCGGGCGCGGACAGATGTATCTCAGCAACCTCCATGGAATCGGCAACGAGGTTCTGGGCGGATGGCGAGTGGATGGCATTACCACTTTCCGCAGCGGTCTGCCGATCGCGCTGCAGGCAGCGGGCAACGACTTGAGCCAGTTCGGCACGGGTCCGATCCGGCCGAACTACACCAGCGGCTGCGGGAGGAAGATCTCAGGAGCACCGCATACCGATGCCCGGGCCGACAAGTGGTTCAACACCTCCTGCTTTACGCAGCCCGGGGTCTTCTCTTTCGGGAATGAAAGCCGGGTTGACCCCGCGCTGAGGGCGGAGGGTGAAGATAACTGGGACTTCGCAGGGAGTAAGTTCTTCGATGTGACGGACCGGGCCAAAATGCAGTTCAGTGCGCAGATTTTCGACTTGTTCAATCATGCGCAGTGGGCTTTGCCCAACGCTAACCTTTCTTCTCCGGGATTTGGTCAGGTTGGACAGCAGTCAAACCTGCCCCGGACAGTGCAATTCGCTCTGCGGGTGACCTTCTGATTTCTCGGGGAGCGGAATCGATAGATGGCGAGGCCCGGCGCCCGAGCGCCGGTCTCGCCATATAGCATTCAGACGGTTAAGGTTGTTTTGCGAACACAACGAACCTCACTGGAACTACGCATGAAGCTAAGTCGGCGCCAACTGCTGTCGGGCATCGCGGCGGTGGCCGCGAGTAAGTCACTGCGCGGCCTCGCCAGCCTCAACCCAGTTCTCGCTTCGGTTGCGCCGGCCGATCTCGCCACCGATCCGCGCCGTCCACAGTATCACCTGCTGCCGGCGGCGAACTGGATGAACGATCCCAATGGGCCTGTTTACTGGCAGGGCCGGTATCACATGTTCTACCAATACAACCCCAACGGCGCGTACTGGGGCGACATGCACTGGGGCCACGCGACAAGTTCGGACATGGTGCACTGGCGGCATCTTCCCGTGGCGCTGGCGCCCACGCCCGGCGGCCCGGATGCGGGAGGATGTTTCTCCGGTACCGCGCTCTCCGACGGCGGCAGGGTCGCGATACTCTACACGGGCGTGGTGCCCGCACCCGAGGGCCAGGCGACGATTCGCGATGGCGTGCACAGTCTGCGCGAATCACAGTGCCTGGCGTTCGGCGTCGGTTCCGGCCTCACTGCCTGGACGAAAGACGCAACGCCGGTCATTGCCAGTCCTCCCGCTGGCCTCGAGGTTACGGGCTTCCGCGATCCGGCTCCGTGGAAGCACGGCGACCAATGGCTGATGGCGGTGGGATCGGGCATCCGCGGCAAGGGCGGAGCCGTTCTCCTTTACCGCTCGAGCGACCTGCGCCAATGGGAGTATCTGCACCTGCTTGCCGGAGGGTCGGGCAGCGGAGACAGAACGCCGAATCCGGTCGACTCCGGAGACATGTGGGAGTGCCCGGATTTCTTTCCGCTGGACGATAAGCATGTCCTGATTCACTCGACGCAGGGGAAGGCCTGCTGGCAGAGCGGATTGTTCGACACGGACGCGCTGGTGTTTCAAGCGGAGCGCGGGGGCGTTCTCGATTTTGGCTCGTTCTATGCGCCAAAAACACAGCTGGATGAGTCGGGGAACCGGGTGTTGTGGGGCTGGATACCGGAGACGCGGCCGGAGGCGGAGTATCGCGCGGCGGGCTGGGCCGGACTGATGTCGCTGCCGCGCATCCTCACACTCGATCGCGACGGTGAGCTTGGGATTCGGGTGGCGCCGCAGGTGGAAAAGCTGCGCCGAAACGAGCGGAGATTGCGCCTCACCGGGGACGAAGACAAGAACCGGCGCCAACTTTCAGAATTGCAGCTTGAAAATTGCTGCGGCGAGATCGCCTGCTCATTCCGAAGAGGTGCGGACCCGGTGGAAATCTCGCTTTTGTCCGACAAGAACAGCGGCAAAGCCCTGCTGACCTGCCGCTATGATCCGTCCCATCCAGGGGAGATTCTGTTCGACGACAAACCGGTTCCTGCAGGAGCGGGCGGCCCGATCGAGCTTCGCTTCTTTATCGATGGATCGGTGATCGAGGTCTTTACCAACTCTGCCGGCGCGCTGACGAAGCGCTTCTATTATGCGGGTTCGACCGCGCCTCCCATCCATGTAAGCATAGGCGCGGGATGGAAGAGCGTCTCGGCCTTGTCGCTGTGGCAAATCTCGCCCATTTCCCGCGATCGCCTCACCAGCTGATCGAAGCTTTCGTAGTTCGAACCAGGGAGCACGGATGAGAATCGGAGTAAGCGCATTCGCCTGGACTTCACGGTTGAGCCGCTCCCATTTCCCCATCCTCAAAAGCCTCCGGGAGCACGGCGTTACCGCTTTCGAGATTCCCATGTTCGATCCGGGCGCAATCGACGTTGCGCCGCTCAGGAGAGCCCTCGAAGAAGGCGATCTGGAATGTACTGTCTGCGCCATTCTTCCACCCGGCATCAATCCCATCAGTTCCGATGCGGCGGACAGGAAGGCGGCTCTGGCGCACCTCATCCGATGCATCGAGACCTCGGCCGAACTGGGAGGGCGGCTCATCGGCGGGCCTGTTTATGCTCCGATCGGCTATCTCCCCCAGCGCCGCCGTACGGAAGACGAATGGAAGTGGGCGGTGGACTGCTTTCAAGGGCTGGGAGAATCGCTCGATGCGTACCGGATGACGCTTTGCGTCGAGCCCGTCAATCGCGCGGAGACCTTCTTCCTGCGAACCGCCACGGAGGCCCGCGATCTTTGCGATGCTGTGGGTCACCCGCGCATCGGAATCACTATCGACACATTCCACGCGAATATCGAAGAGAAGAGTATTGCCGGCGCGGTTCTGGCTGCGGGCAACCGCCTGCGACACGTCCATGCAAGCGAGAACGATCGAGGGCTGCTCGGTTCCGGCCATGTGGACTTCTCTGCGATTCTCACCGCGCTCGGCGCAATCGGTTATGACGGTTGTCTGATGATCGAGGGCTTTGGATATTCGCCGGAAAATCCGGACGCTCTCGGCACAATTTGGGGCGACCCGCAGGTTTCCCCGGAAGATATTGCCTTTCAGGGAGCGAAATATTTAATTGGCCTGCTAAGCCGGCACAAGAGCTCGTAGGCGGTGGTTTGGCTCGTTTGAGCCCACACCTTGCGGATGGCCGGATCTCTCCGATCCTGTCAAAACTATGACCCTCCAGCGTGGGACTCAATGCACCGTGATCGGCACCGACGCGACATGATCCTCCCACGCAAGCGTCAGAGCGGGCTTGCCTTCGGTGATGGTCCATTTGAGGTTCTCGACCATGGACGCCGACTTGCTCATTGTCATCGGCGTCTTGCCCAGGTCCTGCGTGGCGTCGTAGCGGAGGCCCCACTCGCCGGTCTGCTTGTTGACGATCAGCACCCAGTTGTCGGGATCGGAGATGTCGACAAACAGGGTGTAGTCGCCTTTGGGAACCGAGAGAGTTCCAATCGTAAGATCCGCATCCGTGTGCAGAGCGGTTGCCGAGTTCGCACCCGCACGCCAAACCGGGTAATGCGGATCGTGGCTGATGCGGCCGTCTTTGCCGAAGAGCTGACCTTCACGGCCCTTCACGCCGGGCGAAGAATATTTGATCGTGATGGTCTTGCCGGCAATCGTCGCGGTCGCCGTCTCCGGCGGGCTGGCCGGTGCTTTTTGCTGAGCAAAACCAATCGAGGTGATGGCAAGAAGGCTGGCGCAAATCAGAACACGCTTCATCGGCTATGATTCTCCTCGGGGACCGCGATCAGGGGCTGCGGTCCCACGGAAGGATTGTCGCACCTTCGGGACTGGTTTCGCTTCAAGGTAACCGCTATTCTGCTCATCAACTTGCCCCATTCACCCCCTGCAATTACCACCCGGGTACGGTTTTTCCCCTTTTAACCGAAGCTGGTTCCTGTCGTGCATTCCCTGCCCCTATGCTGGACACTGGAAAAGTCCTGGCAGGGCAATCACTTAGGCCAGCCCAGGCAATCCCCCGCACGACATCCTGCAACAGGAGACTTCTGCCCAATGTCCAAAGCTGTCAAATACGCTGAGAGAGCGGTCACCCTCACGGCCCAGGCCACCTGGTCCGTTTTCGAGAAGCTGAACAGCATTCGCCCGAACCCGTCGTTCACGCCGAGGTGGTCCGATAAGCCGCTGCTCAAGTCGTGGCAGAAAGAAAAGCCGCCGCTTGGGTGGCCGCGGACGACGGACTCGCTCTGTCCGAAGTGCGTCCCCGAGATTCGCCAGCAAATTATCGACGGCAAGCTGCCCCACGAGATTCTGCTCAACGAAAAAGTCGGCGAGATCAAGGCGCAGATTATTGAGCGCGACGGCAAGATCCTGATGGTGAAGGATTGCCCGAAGCACGGCCACTTTGAAGATGTGATGTCCATCGACACCGCGTTCTTCAAGCACCTCGAAGAGGTTTTCCCCGGCCGCGACATTCGCGCGCACAACGACGACAAGCTGCACAACCACGGCACCTCGACCGTCACCCACGGCCGCGGTTCGGTGCTGACCATCGACCTGACGAATCGCTGCAACATGATGTGCGATCCGTGCTTCATGGATGCGAACCAGGTTGGCTTTGTCCACGAGCTGACGTGGGAAGAGATCAAGACCATGCTGGACAACGCCATCACCATAAAGCCGAAGCGGCAGATGTCGGTCCAGTTCTCCGGCGGCGAGCCAACGCTTTCGCCGTACTTCCTCGACGCGGTCGCCTACGCCCGCAAAGTGGGCTACAACTCCGTGCAGGCTGCGACCAACGGCATCGAGTTTGCGAAGTCGAAAGAGCTTTGCCGCGCGGCTGCCGAAGCGGGTTTGCGCTATGCGTACCTGCAGTTCGACGGCATCGGCAACGCGGCCAACTCGCACCGCAAAGTCGGTAACCTGTTCGACGTGAAACTCCAGGCCATCCACAACCTGCACGAAGCCGGCGTGGACATCGTCCCCGTGACAACCATCATCAACGGCATTAACAACGAGCAGGTCGGCCACATCATTCAGTTCGCGCTCGACAATCCCAAGAAGATCAACTTCCTCAGCTTCCAGCCGGTCAGCTTCACCGGCCGCGACGAAGCTGTCACCGACGAGCGCCGCACCGCGCAGCGCTACACGCTGAGCCACATGGCGCACGACGTAAAGAACCAGACCGGCCTCGGCGAGCCGACCCGCGACTGGTTCCCCATCAGCTTCATGAGCACCTTCTCGGACTGGGCCGATCTGGTGCACGGGCCGAACCATGAGTGGGGCCAGCTCTCCTGCGGATGCCATCCGAACTGCGGCATCGGCATGGCGCTGATGATCGACAAGGAGACCAAGGAAGCCGTTCCCGTCACC
>Ga0181535_10006422_pt1 | contig 12161 bp, 9 predicted proteins | sample PEATcosm2014_Bin_44_FD_119774 | JGI IMG/M metagenome (GOLD analysis project Ga0181535, IMG submission 119774) | Peatland microbial communities from MTU Mesocosm Facility, Houghton, MI, USA - PEATcosm2014_Bin17_30_metaG | ecosystem: Environmental > Terrestrial > Soil > Wetlands > Peat | place...
AAAACTTCGTTTGTTAATCGCATTATTGCTTGTAGATTCATCCCATCAAAGTTGATTTTATTTAGGATTGGTTTATTTTTATGTCCAGCTTTGAATTGCTTATTCCCGATATCCCCCATGAGAAAACCAAGTAAGAATAAGGTTTTTTGATGATCAGTATACGTTCCGATAACATCCCAGAATTGAGTTATATCTTCCGGGATTGACTCAATCTTTGAGGCCCCACACATATGCATCCCTTTTAACAAGTTCAACCTTTTAAAGAATGATAACGCAAAATTCATTTGCAAAATTTTCAAGATAAAATACGATTGAAATTTCTCAAGGGTAAGATCTACTTTCGAAGTAACTGTAAATCCAGCCCTTTTGAAATAAACGATTTGGAGGGTTTCAGAAAATTGCGTAATTAATTGACTATAATCAATTCTTTTATTTGAGAATATTGAATCTAAAAGTTCTAAATAACTAGAATACAAAGGAACCTTATTATTCTTTTTGTCAGGCAGTCCCAGCGGGATAATTTTGCTAATCGACCTTAAATTAATTTGAAAACTCCATTGATCGCTATATCGCTCTTTAACTATATTTGATATTTCGCACTCCACAGAGAATATTTTATCAAGTCGGCTTGGAGGTACATCTTTGATTAGATTCAGAATTTTAAAATCGCTTTTGCCTTTACTCTTCCGGTAGAACAGATAATTGATCACAAAGCTGTTTTTTTCATCTTCAAATTCTCGGAATTCTTTCAATTCCTTCTCAAATTCAGGGAGTGTGATAAGATTGGATAATGCGTTGTTTTTATGAGTTATATATTCAGAAAATCTGACATAGTCAAGTTTAGGATTCTTAAATAGAATGGAAGGGATTACGTAACAACTGATCCCCCCCAAATATGTTTTTAGATTATTATCGATAAATCGTTCTCCGGCTAACAAGTCAGCATAGCAGGTTTTGCAGATATTGAAATTCTTGGTAAACTTTCCATCCAAATCTGATGAAAAACCCAATTTATCCGTCATATAAAATTTAAAACTCAAATTTGTTGCAGTACTTGAAGTAGGCAATTTTTTCTTGTCGCATAGAGAACAATTGCCTTGCAGAGCAAAATTATTTTTATAAGTTTTATTTTTGGGATCGAAAAGACATCCTAACTTTTCATAATAAATCATTTTCCGATATTCTTCATGATTTACAAGTGGAGTGCCATTTAGTGCCAAAGTATAAACGGCAACTTCATCAGCACGTATGCTAGGATTCAACGAATTTAAAACCATTTTGTTTAATTCATCGAGATATTTTTTTGAAACTGCTTTTGCCCGACTTTTTGAGAGATCTGTCTCTAAATTACTCTTTGATTTTGTTATTTTCTCTTCGAATTGCTTGAGTGTTACATCATCAAGACAAGCAAATTTGTCATATTTTATCCGTGAATGTCCGTTATCATTGTCAAAAAACAAAGTCTTAATTTTATCGAGTTCTGATCCTAGTGAAAGATCAACTCGTTCTTTAATATTCACAATAGATGTCCCGAAAATGAACGAAAACGAATCTGATGTAAAAAAGATTTGAGGCTTATTTCCGGAATTGTTTCCCAGCCAAAGAAATTTTTTCCCTGAATCCTCTTTCACTTGTTCCAAATGGCATTCAATTTTCTGATTGTTGAGATCGAAATTGAAAATAACAATGTGCTGCTTTACGCTCTCCCTATTTTTGTTTTTCTTTTCAAAGGGGATCTTTTTTGAGAGGTTTTCTAAAAGATCAAACTCTCCAGAACATTTATTCGTGTATTCCCCAATCTCCCGTATCGCTTCAATCATGTAATCTGCCCGAGCCCATCAAAAAAATCATTCAAACCAAATATCGTACAAAATCATTCTCCGGATTTTATTCAACACTCCCCTATACACATCCCCCTACCATAAACCTAACGCCCGCGCGCTGTGAAAGTGATTGGCATCGTTCTCTATATCCATTATAGATCCAACAATGAATTCGATAAAAAAAACAACCCGGAAAAAATCCGAAGAGACCGGGCATAAATACTGTGTGGCGCTTGAGCAGCTGAGCCGGATATAACCGATCTTTTCTTTTAACCGAGGGATGATCAAATAGTTGTCCGAACGCGATGCACGACCCAGTCAACGCTCAACCCCCATTTTCCCCTCTGAACCATCCTTCTCCACCCACCCCCCATCCGGGCTCAATACGGGCTCCGATTGCCCTTTTCACACACCAAAAGAAGCCCGTATCGGGCTCCGTTTCAAAATAACCCCAAATCAGCCTTATTTTGGCAATCGGACGAATTAAAAAGTTCACGTATTCGCGTTTTAAGGCCTGTTTCCGGGCCCGGATGGGTTTTCGGTTGATCCTGAAAATCGTCGCCGTTCTAGGGGCTTCTATGGCCCGCTAATGGGCATTATATGGGGCCCAATTTGGGCTTATTTTGGCAAATAAAACAATATAAAGGCACGAATTTTGGGGTAGGGCAATCGGACGGTTTTACGGGCGTTTTTTAGTGGTTTATAGGATGGGAATACTGGCACCGGATCCCTGGGCCGCATCCGGTCAAAGATGACCGTGCCGGCTCACTCACAGGAAGGGGGCCGTAAGATTCTGCGAAGCCGCCTGCCGGTTTTGTGTGAACCGAAAGTACACCAAAAATCCCCGGGAACACCCGGCTTCTCTCCCAACTTTTTAGATCGTCCCGGTCTTTCGCAGCCACAACCCCACGGCCACGTACGCGAGGAGCGCTACAACAAAACAAGCGACAACCCCGCAAAAGAACAGGTAATTGCCGGCAAGAAATGCCTGTACCATCATAATGACAAGCCTGATGATCCCATACGCGACGAGCACAATGCCGGCATAAAAGAGAACCAGGGCGACGACACCCGGCACTATCAGATCATCCATGGCCGCACCTCATTCAAGATACCCCGCCAGCAGTTCATCATAGAGCCGTTTTGTATTCTCCGCGGTCTTTGGCATCGCCGGGAACCCCCGGTAGTGCCGGCACATTCCGAGATCTTCTGCAAGGTCCAGCCGGTCCTGCGCCTGTGAATGATACCAGCTGTTCTGCTCGTAGTACCACGAGAGATATTCCTGCTCGGTCTGTCCCGGGGTCGGGATCAGGAGCGCCCGTTTCTTTCCGAGCTCGGCAAGTTCCATGAGGGTCGTGTATCCCGAACGGCAGATCACGCACTGCGCCCGGTTCATCAGCTCGGTCTTCTCTTCTGTGGAAACGTACGACACGCAGGTCCAGTCCCCGATCCGGGTCGTGGCCTTTTGTCTCTCCGGGCTTCCCAGCAGCACGACACCGGAGCCGTTGATGGTTTTAAGACCTGCAAGAATAATTTTCTCAAGGAACGTCCGCTGCGGTTCGGGCCCGGAGATGACGATCAGGTACTCCAGGTCCTGCGTGCACGCGAGCTGCCGGGTCGAAGAGAGGATCCCCGAGAAAAAGACCCGGTCACGTGCAACATCCGTCTGGGGCCGGGAGAGCTTGCCGGCAAGGGAGAGCGGGCCCGGGGGATTGTCGGGTACGATGATGCGGTCGTACTGCTCATGGAGGTACTGGTTGACCGGGATGGCAAGAATCTCTGCCGGCCAGAAAAGGAGCGGCAGGTGATAGTGGAGCTGGTGGGAGATAAAGATGGACGGGACCGTTGAAGAGAAGACCCCCAGCCGGTTGTCGCTGATGACAAGATCGTACCGGTCTTTGGCGAGGATCGCCTCAAGGGTTGCATGCTCCCGTGCCACAGCCCTGAGCATAAAGGGCATCGCCGCACAGAACTTCGGGACGAACAGGTGCCCGGAGCTGTACGGGACAGGATAATCCGGGTACTCGATAGAGCGGGCATCCGGGAATTCCTGTTTGAGCACCGAAAGAGCGCTGCCGCACGCAGCAATCGTCACCTCGTGACCATGCGCGAGCAGTGTCCGGATCACCGGGATGTCACGCGTGGCATGACCGAGCCCCCAGTTCAGTGGTGATACCAGCACGTGCGCCATCAGATACTTCCCTAAATTATCATTGCATAATATAGTATATTGAGTGATATGTCTCTCTGCCGGAATAATCGCGGGGAGACCCGCACCTGTCCGCTTATCATTGCGATGCCGGTCAGAGATCGAGCATCCGCTCGTTTTTGCGCAGCCAGTCCCGGTGCCGCTCGTAGTCCGGCATGGCGCGTCCCACCTTCTCCCAGAAAATGTTCGAATGATCCGGCTGGCGCATGTGGACAAGTTCGTGGACGATCACGTAATCGATCACTTCGGGAGGGGCCATGATCAACCGCCAGCAGAAGGAGAGCGTCCCGGAGGTGCTGCACGAGGCCCAGCGCCGCCGCGTATCCGAGATCCGTATCTTTTTCGGGCGGCAGTCAAGGATCGCGGCAAATCCGGCAACCCGGACCGGCATGATAACGGCTGCTTTTTCCACGTACCATTCCCTGAGGAGCCCGCGGACTTCCGACAGACGCTCTTTACCGATGTAAAACCGGTCGCCAAGGGAGATCCCGGCATCGCTGTCTTCGATGACCTCAAGGGGATACCTCTTCCCGAGAAACAAAAACTCCCCGCCCCGGACAAAGCGTCGTTCCGGGGGAGCCGGGCGGCTCCTGATATCGGCCATCTTTTTCTCGATCCATGCGCGCTTCTCCGCGATCAGGGTGTTGATGTACGTCTCCGGTGTCCGCAGGGGCGCCCGCACGACAAGCGTAGCCTCTTTTGTGATCTCAAGCGAGATGGTCCGGCGGCGGGAGCGAATGATCCGGTCGGGGCGGAGGGGTTCCATGGCGATCTCTTTTTGTAGCGTTGGCGTTCCTGCCAGAAGAGGTTTTAGCATGATGCATTTTCCGCGGCATGCCCGACCGGTCCAGTCGGGTGGTTTTCATACCGTAATGGGTGGGGATGGCGCCAGATAAATGGCGGCTCCAGCCCGGTTCACATCAGGACCCGGGTGACCACGCCATGGATCTTTTCCGGAGGCAGGGAATAAAACTGCACAAACGGCGGAGAGATCTTTTTGATAATGCTGTAAAATTTCCAGAAGAAACGGTCGCTCACGATATTCTCGATCCCGTAAAAGATTGTTTTCTCATCGATCCCCTGCGCCCGGAGCAGCTGGACGATATCGATAATCTCCATGTACCCGCACCGCACTGTAAATACATGGAGGCCGGGCGCGAGGCTGGTGTCAAATTCGGACGTTACCCCGAATGGCTGGTCGGTGATCTGGATGGAAACAAAAATATTGTTCTCGTACATGATCTCGTTCTGGAAAAAAACCTGTCCGACGTACGCCGAAACCTTCGAGACGTCGCCGGTAAAATAGAGCGCAGTGCCCCGGATCTTGGAGAGCGTCGCGTAGGCGGCCGTATACTTTTCCAGGAACTCTGAAATGGGCTCTGGTTCAAGCATTGCATGGAGCCGATCCTGCCCCAGAATATACGCTATGATCACGAGCAGCGGGACTGCCGCAATACAAAGGGACCAGTACGCCCCGGTTGGGATCTTTACAAACGATGAAAAGAGGAACAGGACGTCAACGATGACGAGCACGGAACAGACTGCGGCCTTGAGTACGTCAGATCGTATTATAAAAATCGCGAGCATCAGGATCCCGGAGATCAGCATCGTGCCCGAGACCGCAAGTCCGTACGCCGATGAGAGGTTCTCAGACGACCCAAACCCGAACATCACCACGAGCACTGCAAACAGGAGCATCCAGTTGATCGTGTCAATGTAGATCTGGGAACGGAGTTCGGCAGAGGTGTAATCGATCTTCATCCGGGGGAGGAGGCGGGTATTCATGGCCTGGTACACAATCGAGAACATACCGCTGATCATTGCCTGCGATGCGATGACCGTTGCTGCGATGCTTAAGATGAGAAACGGAATGTAGACGAGCGGGCATATCGCATAAACCATCGAGAAAAGGACGTTGTGGGTCTGGCCGCCGGCCATCACAAATGCGCCCTGCCCGAGGTACGTGAGCACCAGCACGGGAAACACGCAGTACCAGCCTTTGACGATGGGTTCCCGGCCGAGATGGCCCATGTCGGCATAGAGGGCTTCTCCCCCGGTGACACAGAGGATCACTGCGGACATGACAAAGAACGACATGATGCCGTTTGCCATGAGAAACCCCAATGCAAACTTGGGGCTGAGCGCAAGGAGCACCTGAGGGGCAGAGAGGATGGCAAGCGCACCGCTCACGCCAAGTGCAACAAACCAGACCAGCATGAGCGGCCCGAACATCCATGCCACATGCTCGGTCCCCTTTTTCTGGAGGACAAACAGGCCGATCGCAATGAGGGCCGCAATAACCAGGATCGCCCCGGTGCCAACCCCTGCACAGCCGGGGATCAGCCGGATACCTTCGACTGCCGAGAGGATACTGATCGCGGGCGTGATGACGCCGTCGCCGATAAAAAGTGCAATACCGACAATGGTCAGAAACGAGACGGCGGAAAGGGCAACTCCCGGTTTTAAGAGGGTCGTAAGAATGCCCTTGAGCACGATCGTGCCTCCCTCTCCCTTTGTCCCCAGTGACATCGCGAGCCAGACATACTGTACGGTAATAATGGTAAACAGTGTCCAGATCACAAGCGAAATGATGCCGAGAATATTCTCTGTTGTCGGAAGGAGGAAGAGCAGGATCGCTCCGACCGTGTAGATGGGGCTTGTCCCGATGTCGCCAAAGACCAAGCCCAGGGATTTTATGACCCGGGAATGGCAGTTCCCCAAAACCGGCATTCTCATGAGCTTGAAACAGTGGAATTAAAGTCTTTTTGTTTTTCTCTTAATGCCGCCTTTACGAGGCCCGCTCCCCGGGGCCACAAAATCCTGTAATGCATGGCGAGGAGAGATTCTGCCCGTTTTTTGTACCGTGACGGGACCGATGCCCGAACAGGTGCCTGAAGGATTACCGGTCAATAACAAACCGGTTGAATTCATCTTGCCACCGGTAGCCAAATGCACAGTTCCTGTTCCGGAGTATGCCAGAAAGGATCATCCTGACAGAATCCGGGGAACGGGTCGTGTGCTTCTTGATGAGATCTGTAATTTTATCTGCACATGGGAGAATAGTCTCGCCAAAATGCACAGCAAATTTGTGGGTATATTCATCTGTTTTGTCTGTCGTGCAGGACAATTCAAGTATCTGGCGTTTCTGGACATACAGGCAGCTGTAATACAGGAGAGCCCGGGGTTCCTCAAGTTCAGGGATGATTTTCTCCTTGTTCTCTATTAATTTTGAGAGTCCCTTCATTGCAGATGTGTGATTGCCGGCACACACGTTTTTAAAATATTTTTTTGTTTTCGATTCGACCATGGGCTCAAAAACGGTTCCCTGGATGACCTGTGCCGACTGGTGAAGCCTGCGGTAGAGTTCATCATCAGCATGCATATCGGCGATGATATAGGGATATCCCTGTTCCCAGATCAGCAGGTGTTCGATTTCATGGGCGACGATCCGCGCGTCATCAGGGGATTTTGGATATTTTCTTAAGCTGATGAGATTTGTTACCGGTGACGAAGTGCCCTCATTTTTAGCTGTTGCAGAGATTTCCCACGTAATATTTATTTTATCGATATCGATTTTATTATCGGAATAGAACGTATCAAAGGCAGGGTATTTCCTGCAGAGGTCGGCAAACATTATCCGGACAATGCTCTCCGCCACAACCTTCCTTGGCATCGTTCCGGATTTTGATTGAGATCTTTTCATGGTTGCTTTTTAGTGAGAGATCACATAGAGGTTTCTGGTGACCGGTGACTTGTGACCAGAAAGACCATACCGGATCTGCCCTCATTTCCCGCCGGCTAACGGTCACACCGTCGGGAGTGAACTCAAAGGGTATCACACCGCAGCCACCGGGACGATCCACGGATCTTCGAGGGTTTTATTAAAAGATTGCACCCGTTTTTCCCGGAATGATAAGGTTAATTTCCGCCTAAACCAAAGAGATTTTGCGATGCCAAAACCACCTCAAAATGAAAACAACCCCGGATACGAGCCTCATTTCAGGTACAAACAGTGCCTCATCCTAAGAAACGATGTGAAGATGAGCTGCGGCAAGAAATGCGCCCAAGCAGCCCATGCGTCAATCGGGGCATTTGAGAGCGCGGATAAGACCCTGCGCAAGGCGTGGCAGACAGAAGGGCAGAAAAAAGTGGTGCTCAAGGCAGACACCGAGCGTACCCTTTTCGAGATTAAGGTGCTCGCGGAACGGGCTGGCATTTCCACATCCCTCATCCAGGACGCCGGTATGACTGAGATCCCGCCCGGCACTATCACCGCGCTTGGCCTTGGACCGGCAAAATCTGAAGACCTCGACAGGATCACCGGGACGCTCTCGCTCTTATGAAAGAGAGTCCTTTTGCGCTCGAACGTGAGCTCGGGATGCAGTACTATGCGACCGGGACTCCCGGTATCGGCGGGTCGCTCCGCACGGTGCCGGAAGATTTCAAAGTCGACGAGATCCCGCTCGAAGGAAAGGGGAACACGGCGGGGCCGTACCTGATCTGCCGGCTCACCAAGACCAGCTGGGAACTCCAGCATGCGATAAAGGAGATAGCCCGCCGGCTCAACATCAGCCACCGGCGTATCGGCTGGGCAGGGACCAAAGACCGGAACGCACGGACCACGCAGCTCATCTCGCTGTACAAGGTAACGCCGGAAGAGATCGCCGCGATATACTTAAAAGATATCACCCTTGAACCGGTCGGGCAGTCGAACGAACAGCTCTCGCTTGGCGATCTCGCGGGAAACATGTTCGATATCTGCATCCGGGACGCCTACCCGGAGGATTTGACCGGCCGGGTCGCGACGGTAACGGAGGCGGCATCACAGGCCCTGCCCAACTATTTCGGGCTCCAGCGGTTCGGTGTCATCCGTCCGCTAACGCACCGGATCGGGGAACTGATCCTGCATGGTGATTACGAGCAGGCAACAACAACCTACGTGGGTAAGGCATTCCCCTTAGAGTCAGAAGAAGTCCGGCGTGTCAGGACGGCGTTCATGGACACCCGGGACACGGCGACTGCCCTCCGCGAGCTGCCGGTACAGATGTCGTTTGAGCGCTCGATGCTCTCGTATCTCCACGCCCACCCGGACGATTACGCTGGTGCGCTCCGGCAGCTGCCGCCAAAACTCCTCTCGATGTTCGTCTCCGCGTACCAGTCGTACCTTTTCAACCGCGCCCTCTCGCACCGGCTGTGTGAGGGGCACACGCTTACCGATCCCATTCCCGGGGACAGGCTGATCTTCGCAAATGGCCGGACCGATTCGGTAACCGCAGCAAATATCTCTGCCGTCTCGCTCCACCTTGCCCGGGGCCGGTGCAACATCGCACTCTTTATGCCGGGCAAAGATGAGACAGATGCGATCACTGGCAATGGTGCCATACGGGACATCCTTGCTGAAGTGCAGATCACCGCAGAAGATTTCCGGAAAGCCTCAGTTTTTGTCGGGACAAAATTTGATGGTGCGTGGCGCCCTATCGCACTCAAAACGTCAGTCGATGCTTCCGTGCAGGGAACAGACGTGCACCTGAAATTTACCCTCCCGCCGGGCCATTACGCAACGACGGTCTGCCGGGAGTACATGAAAGCAGACCCAATCCGAATGATATGAGGCGGGGAGCCCTCTTCATAGTTTTTTCTTTAAAAGTTTCATGATCCCTGCGAGAGCATATCTGTTCATTTTGGTTTCAGCCGAACAATTTCCCCCTCATGCTCCATTTAAACAGGAGAGCCCGCAATAAAAATCTATGACCAGAAAAATACCGGTAGGTGAATGAGACCGCACAACACGAGCAGGAACTTCAGATTGCACTATGATCTGCGACAAAACGTGCGTGCAGATGAAAATTTAACGCATTAAAAAAATCGGATGAAATTACTTCCGCGCTTCAGCGAGTTCTTTTGCCCCGGCAATCGCATCGTTGAGGTTGCCCAGCTGGTCAACAAGGTTGAGTTTCAGGGCATCCGCACCCCGAATCACCCGGCCGTTATCGATATCGGACCGTGCGATCACCCGTTGCGTCGTCACGTCGTCAATGAACCTCTCGAAACTCTCGTTAACGATCTGCTGGGCGTAATCCTGCTCTTCAGGAGTGAGCGCATGGGAGGTCGCTCCCATATCCTTCATCGCGCCGGACTTTACGATCGAAACGTTGTATCCCTGCTCTCTATTATAGCCGCTGATATCCGAGAATGTCCAGATCACACCTACGGCACCGGTGAACGTATCAGGATCTGCATAGATCCGGTCGCCATGGGCGCTGACGTAGTACGCCGCAGATGTGGCCATGTCACCCATCGAGATAACGACCGGCTTCTTGGTTTTTGCGTACTCAAGATCGCCGATAATTTCCTCGGCCGCAGCCGGTGTTCCGCCCGGGCTGTCGACCCGTATCACGATGGCCTCGACCGTCGGGTCATCAGCCGCCTGCCGCAACTGATTGCCGACGTATTCGCTCCCGACACTGTCGTCACTGATGAAATCACCCGTCGAAAGCGTCCCTTCCATGCGGATGACTCTGACACCTGATTGGTCATTGTTCGTAAGATAAAACGCAGCAATAAAGATCCCTATCACAAGGATAAGACCGATGATGATGATCAGGAACCATTTCAGCCCGGCGCTGTGCGGTGCCGGGCCAGGTGCTGGAAGCATCGGGGAGATTTCAGGAATTTGTTCCATAAGGGTAAGCTCTTATGAGTACAGCACGTCAAACTCGGAAACGAGGTTGCTGCCGCACAGGTAGTATTTCTTGAGATTCAGCCGGATCATCTCGTTTTCTGAATTGATATGCATTCCGCCCACGAGAGATGGTGTATCCGATCCGCCAACAATGAACGGCAGGTGGATGAGCCTGATCTCATCGACGAGTTTTTCGTGGAGCATGTGCCAGTTTAAGGTCGGACCCCCTTCGATCATCAGTTTTTTTATGCCGAAATCATCATGCAGGATCTGCATGAGCAGGGACAGGTCGACATGATCCTTTCCGGCGATTACGACGCTCACGCCCTTTGCCCTGATTGCTGCGACCCGGTCCTTTGGGGCCTGCTCGCACACGGCAATGAGGGTTTTTGCGTCGGAGCCGAGGATATTTGCGTCAAGCGGGATGTCTGCCATGCTGCACGGGATAACCCGGAGCGGGCTTTTGCCGGGCACAAGCCGGACGGTTAAAAATGAGTTGTCGATCCGTATGGTATTTGCACCGACCATGATCGCATCGTATGCGGCCCGGGTCTCGTGGAGCAGGATCTCGGTCTCATGCGCCATGTACTTCATTAAGATCTTGCTGGAAGCTCCTTTTTTCAATGTAAGCTTGCCATCAGCAGTGATCTCGGACATCATTAAGACGTGCGGACGAGCCGTTGTTGCTGCCATGAGTTTAACTCCCTGTTTCCGGTTTGACGCGCGATGTAAATAATATGATGATTGTCCACAGGTAATAATAGCACACTCAAGGTTGAGGATACCATCTGCCCGGCATTTTCCCGCAACTATTAATGGTTCGCGTACCCATCATGTGAGATATGAATATTACCGCCCTCCGGCCAAGGTTCAAACAGTACCTTGAACCGGTTGCAGGGGCCTTTGTCCGGTGCGGTATCACGCCGAACCAGTGTTCGTTCCTTGCCCTTGTGGCCGGGATCGCCGCTGCGGCTCTCTTTGTGGAACGCCAGTTTCTTATCGGCAGCATTATGTTGCTGCTCTCTGCTCTCTTTGATCTCATCGATGGCAGCATTGCACGCAAGACCAACTCACATACGAACTTTGGGGCTGTCTTTGACTGGATCGTTGACAAATACGTGGATGCCCTGGTGATCCTTGGTGTCGGCCTTTCGGGAATCACTATCGTAAGCGGGTTCCTGCCGGTTCCGAGAATTGCGGACTTTGCCATCATCGGGCTTGCCATGACCGGCTCATTAATGAACACGTTCATCAAGCCGGTTGTTTACGCGGAGATCGGGTACCGGGAAAAGGTGGAGGGCAAGATCGACGACCCGCTTGAAGGCGTCGGGTTCTTTGGCCGTCCCGAAACTTTCCTTGTGCTGATCCTCGGAGGTGTCACCGGGTATATCTGGGTCTCGGTGATCATTATCGCGATCTGCACGAACCTTTCGGCGATTCAGCGGAT
>Ga0181535_10006432_pt1 | contig 12147 bp, 6 predicted proteins | sample PEATcosm2014_Bin_44_FD_119774 | JGI IMG/M metagenome (GOLD analysis project Ga0181535, IMG submission 119774) | Peatland microbial communities from MTU Mesocosm Facility, Houghton, MI, USA - PEATcosm2014_Bin17_30_metaG | ecosystem: Environmental > Terrestrial > Soil > Wetlands > Peat | place...
CCTTGGCCCCGGCAGCGTCCTGAAGCTGCGCAAGCACGACGCCGAGGTTGAAACGAGACATGGGGTTGTCAGGGCGCAAAATCACCGCTTTTTCGAGATGTTTTCGGGCCGAGCTATAGTCGCCCGCCATTCGCTCCAGGAATCCGCTTTCAGCGAGAATTTCAGGGTCATTCGGAACGAGGGCCAGTAGCTTGCGGCTCAACGGCGCTGCGATTTCAAATTTGTTCCCGGTGATCACCAGAGTCCGCAGATAGATGCGCTGCGCCTCAATGTCGTGGGGTTTCAGGCGAGCTAACTTTTCGGCCTGTGCCAACTCTTCAACGGTACGTCCCTCTTGAAAGTAGATGGTAACCAATGCCCTCGTGAGGTCGTTAGAGCTTGGATCGGCCTTCAGCCCTTCTGTAAGTACCCGTGCGCCCTCATCGAACTGTCCGAGCTTGACGTACGCTCCGGCCAGATCGAGGGTCAGGTTCTCATTGCGCTGGGCGGAGCGAAGGCGACCAATGACTGATTCGTAGTCCCCCTCCGCGATAAGGGCGCTGGCCAGGCCATCGAGGGCCTTCTTCGAGTTGGGGTCGATCTTGAGCGCAGCCACCCACTCAGGAATGGCCTCTTTGTCACGACCCAGGCTGGAGAGAGCAGCGCCCAGCAGCAGGTGCGCAATCAACTCCTCGGGACGAAGCCGGACGTATTGCTGCAGCGGCGCGACGGCCTCTTGTATGCGCCCAGCGTTGTACAGGTTGAGCCCGAGTAAATAGTTCAGCCGCGCCGAACTCGAATCCAGCTTGAGCCCGGACTGAAAAGCTTGGGCGGCGCAGTCCGTGCTGTGATTCTGGGCAAACCAGGAGCCCAGCGCAGCATAAGTGTCGGCGTTGGGATGGGCGCGGATCCGGGCCTCCAATGGGGATGGACCAATGCACGCTGCCGCCCATGCGAATGGGGATAAGCAAAGACTGCTCATGCCAAGGCAGGCTACAAGGATGAGTCCCATCTTGAGAGGATTCCGATGCATGGACATGACGTCGACTGAACTCCTCAACCCTCTAAGCCAGGATTTCCATTTTGCCTCTCCGCCTTGGGCCGATGCGGGCACATGGTACCAACGCTTCCTCGCAATGCACTTTTTCGCTCGTCCCAGTTCGGCCGCACGCGCGTTGGGGTGATACTGCAAGCTTGAAATAGCATTCAAGGCCTTAGTCCTTGTCGCGTTGGACACATTGGCTGCGCCATTAATAACACGCGAGCCCCTCGCTGTCGCAACCCCTGCCAGTCTGGCAACGTCCTTTATCGTGCAAAACGCGACATCCGGTCCAGTAGACGCGTTTATCACCATCTCCTCCTAAGTCGAAGGAGAGCCATTTCCCCGGAACTTTGTTGCTCGTCGCTCGGAGGTATCCAGAATTCACTCTTCACTCCAAGAATTCGCGGGGCTGTCTCCTGCCGCAGTGGCCCCAATAGTACTAGCAAACCTCAGCAATGTGGATTTGGATCTTGTCTCACGGCTACGACGCAAAGTATACCAGTCGTCTCCTTTTTGGCGGCGATTTCTCGGATGCCTCTTCCTCAACTCCGCCACGTCGCCCAGGTTGGTTTTGCCCGCCCCCCCCAGCGCCTCAATGACCTTCACGCTGCACTAGGTCTCTGACCGCGTAATTTCGTACGTTGAGTGCGTGATTTCCCAGGTCTCAAAATCGAGACCTGGGGCACCCACAATTGGTACAAGAACAAGCGGTCAAAAAACTAGTTGGCTGACGTGGGTATGCACATCATTCCGTGACGCGTGATTTAGCCGCCGGTATTGCCTGCTTTCGGGTTGCCTACCGACTGCCTCAAGTAAACCGCGTGTTCGATGAGCAAATTAACCAAATGACGCGCATGTCGCGGCGAGATCAGGATCTGGTTCAATCCGCTGGCATCCGACTTCAGAGGCGGATGGCTGACTACGATTTCATGGGTGTCTCCCGTCCACCCCACTTCCACAAATCCCGCCACCGTGTCCACTCTTCTGCTCCATCTATCCTGAGCAAGCAGAGCATGCAGTTCCCCAAACAAAAGCACAAAATTGCGGCGTGGCTATCTCTCGAAGGACCACGCCGCTTTCTCTTCATTGAAGTGGCCGAACTAGAACGTCATTTTCAATCCAAGCCGAAAATACCGTTGGTCCGATTGGCGACTGTTCGAGCTTGTACCGGTGATCTGGCCAAAGCCGTTGGCGTTGACAATATTGCCGTTCGAATCGTATTGCACGCTACCGAGCCAGGTGCCCGGATTGCCGAAGTGCGGTGTGTTGGTGAGGTTCATTGATTCAATACGGAACTGGGCCGCGATATGCTCCGGCAACGTAAAGGTCCTGAAGACGGAAGCGTCCACATTCGCCGCACCTGGCCCATATACGGAGTCATCGCCCGAAGTACCGAAACGAGGCGCCGTCACAAGTGAGTATGCCGTAATATCAAAGTACTCCTTCGTGCCGCCATAGACCGCGACATGAGGTTTTATTTGATCGGCCCGCTGATTGCTTCCCGGCGCATTGAGAGAGTTTCCGGGCGCGCCAATGCCAAACGGACTTCCTGAATGCACAAACGCTACAGCGCCCAATTGCCAGCCCCCGAGCACGGCGGCTCCGGTGCCGGTTTGCAAGTATTTCTTTCCCTTGCCAAAAGGTGACTGGGCGATGCCTGACAAGTTGAAGATGTGCCTTTGGTCACTGTTAATAGGCGCATAATTCAAGCGCTGGTACTGTGGAATCGGGGTGGTTGACAGCCCACCGAAGCCGCTGTTGTCGCAGCAGAGTCCAATCCACTTGGAGTAGGTGTAAGTGCTCTTAAGTTGAAATCCATTGGCAAAACTGCGCGTCAATGTAGACTGCAGGGAGTCGTAGTGCGTGTGCCCCAATGGAAGGATTTCGGTTTCCCCGGTTGTTCCGAGGACGTTGTATAGTTGCTGACTGGCCGACCCGCCGCCCACCGTACCGTAATTGACGTTGTACCGCATGTGCTGGTGTATGGATTCGTTCCCCACAAATCCGACCTGGGCCAACCATGTTCCAACCTGCTTCTGGATAGTCAGATTGTAGGATTCAACATATCCATGCGCAAGCTTTTGAGGTAGGAAGTAAACACTCGCGCCTACCGGAAGAGGAATTGTGCCCGCTTGGAAGTTGGGTATAGGAAGGATTGGCACTCCGCTGCTCAACGAACCTACCGCACTATACGGAGTAAGCGAGCTCTGGCTGTAGCCGATATCTTCCGGGTAGTTGTACATGAGGTCTCTGCCGACATTGAATTGTTCCGCTCCGACAGAGGCGCCACCGCGGACTACGAAGCCGTTGAATGGACGATAGGCGAAGCCCAGATTAGGACTCCATACGCCTCTCCCAGCGTCAATACCGCAGTTCTTCGGTATAGTTCCGTAGCCGCAGACTTCGTATGTGTTGGTAGATTCAATGTAATTTTCCAGTCCATAGCTGCCGTGGGTCGGGACAGGTAAGTATGCCCACCCGGTGCCAACGTTGACGGTCAATTTCCTGCTGGCTTGCCACGTGTCCATTGCATACAGACTGTATTGGTGAGTAATCAGACGGCTTACCTTAAACGGCTGAAGGGAGTTTTGCCAGTAATTCGGATCCCCCAGGAGGAAGTCGGCAAAGCTGTTGAACTGATTCGGATTCGACTGGGTTCCACCGTTGAGGGTCGTAGAGCCCCCGTCAAAATTGAACTGGTCGGGGGAATTTTCGAGGTGGTTCATGTGTTCATCGTGATTGATGGTTCCAAATTTGATGGTGTGGCGCTCTTTGATCCAGGTTGCGTTTGCGTCATAGTTGACAATGGGATCATTGTATTGCAGGTATGGATAATTGTAGCCATAACCGGAATACCCGTTGATATTGAACTGGGGCATGCCGCCGCCGGCAGGGAGAGCCTCAAGATTGGTCCCGGGGATTCCCAGAACGGACGCGCCATACTTCACGTTATCGTCGAATGGGGTTAAATCCTGGACCGTCCGCGTTAATCCCCACGATCCATTGATCACAAGACGCGGAGTCGCCACATAGGTTGCGGCAACCGTCACACCATAGGTATCTCCATGGTTGGAATTGTCAGCGATATGGAGTATACCCGAAGGGTTAAAGGGCTGTATCTGAAGCACAGTGTAGGGATGATAGTTGTATCGTCCCATGAAGCTGAGCTTATCTGTCGTTTTCCAATCGAACTTCGTGTCGATCCTGTGGAGGGTGTTGGGATTTGCCACAACTCCCTGAAAATTGTTCGAAAATGCGCTGTTTGTCGGAGTAATTTGCGAGAGGAGAGCCAGGAGTGGCTTGACGTTTGAGCTTATTCTGTCTGCCGGGACCGCATTGGCTCCGGTTTCTTCGAGAAACGAGATTTTCCCAGTGCCGTCCGGATTGCCGGTGTTCGGATCATAAATGGTCGTGTTGGTAGCCGTGAAGTCCCCGGATAGCATCGTTGCGGTGGGTATGGTCTGGGTGGTGAGCCAGCCCGAGTGGCTGAAGTCCCCTTCGTAGCTCCCGAAGAAGAATAGCTTATTCCTGATGATTGGGCCTCCGAGCGTGCCCCCTAAATCGTTGTCGAGTTGCCCTGGTATTGGAGAGTTTGGGGCCGAAAAGTATGGCCGCGCGGCGCCCGTCCTGTCCATATGAAAGTCGTAAACTTCGCCATGGAAGTGATTCGTGCCACTCTTCAATTGGACATTGATCGTGGCTCCGCTGGCGAGTGTCTGTTCTGCCTCCGCGCTCCCGGTGACCATACTCACAGTCTGAATGGCTTCCACGGATGGTACGAGGGTTGAGTAATAGGGTACCCAATTTTCTGTGTCGGGTACGCCCTCAATGCGAACATCTGTAGCGGCCAGGCTGGTTCCGTTGGCTTCAATAAGCATGGATCGATCGGGATTGTTGGTGCCAAGGCCGTTGCCGAGATTTGGCGTGCCTACCCCGGCCACACTGCCGAGCAGTCCTTCGTAAGTGCGAGTTGGTTGCGGCAAATTCTCGAAGTCCTCAGACGGGACCTCTGTGTTCACGTCTGTCCGGTCGGTTTGAAGCTGAGCTGTATCAGCGGAAACGGTGACAATCTCTTTCGCTGTACCGACCGTGAGAGTCGCGTCTATGCGCGTATTCGCGTTAATCTCCACATCAAAGCTCTGGGTCTGGAAATCCTTAAAACCGGCCCTGGCAATGGAAACACGATACGTTCCCGCAGGGAGGGTCGCGAGCATGTAGAAGCCGCTCTCATTGGAGGTTGCAGTTCGGCTTATGTTTGTTTCTGTTTGTGTTGCCGTTACCGTTGCTCCTGGAACGACGGCCCCTGTGGAATCGGTCACGGTGCCGTTAATCGATCCATAAAGTGCTTGGCAATTGGCGGTTCTGACTATGAAGCTGCACGTCATCAGGAGGGCAATGAACAGTAGCCTCATGCCCAATGTGGTCCGCCTGACCAGCGAACGCTGATGTCTTTCCATGCATGCGCAGTTTATGCACGCTGGCGGTTGGTGTTTTGAATGATACATTTGGTCCTCCCTTTTGAATTGACTTCAAATTCGGTGATTTTCGTCAAATCCTTGAATGGCGGCGTGCGCAATGCCTGTACCCCAGGATGTGCTCTTGAGGTTTCCACACATCGCAGGCCCAATGACAACGCTGTCTATTGAGAACGAGAGCAGCCTACGCCCCTTTTGACATCGTTGTCAAGAATAAATATTTGCTGTACACTTGCTCCTGTTCTGAACATCGACGGCGAACGCGTTCGTCGATCGTTCAACATGGATTCCCGGCAGCTTTCTGCGTGAAGCCGCCAAGAGGTTAAGTGTGCGGTTATCTGTATGTTACGCATAGGTTAGGGGAAATGTATGAATAGGCGACAATTCACGGCGGGAACGATCGCAGCTGTGGCGGGCTTGTTCCATGAGACGAATGGCCTTGACGCATTCGGTCAGTCCGGCCTGGCCAACTTAGAAGCAGACAAAAATAATCTGCGTCTCGCGGCCCTTCCGACTTGCCGCCCCCCGGTGAACCAGCGGGCTTTTGTCAGCACCGCAGTAGAAGATGCCATCGTGGAGGTCAAACGCAAGATCCGGAATCCACAACTCGCATCGCTTTTCGAGAATTGCTATCCCAATACGCTGGACACCACTGTGCAACTTTCGGAACGCAACGGAAAGCCGGACACGTTCGTTATCACCGGCGACATTCCCGCAATGTGGTTGCGAGACTCCACAGCTCAGGTGTTGCCGTATGTATATCTTGCGCCGAAGGATAGGCGGCTTCAAACCCTGTTCAAGGGGCTTATTCGCCGGCAAGCCGAATGCATCCGCCTGGACGCCTACGCCAATGCTTTCTACGCAACGAGTAAAACCGGCGCATTCGGCTCTGACCTGACCGAGATGCGCCCTGGCGTGCACGAGCGCAAATGGGAGATCGATTCACTCTGCTATCCCATACGCCTTGCATATCAATACTGGCGCGCTACCGGAGACTCAGAGCCCCTGGACGAGACATGGCATCAGGCTGCAAAGCGCATCGTAGCCACCTTCCGAGAACAGCAGCGCCTTAAGAATGATGGCCCGTATCGTTTCCAGCGGTCGACTACGATGTTCTACGATAATTCGCCCAATCGGGGCCTCGGCAATCCAACGCGAAAGATCGGCCTGCTGCATTCGGCATTCCGGCCATCAGATGATGCCTGCCTGTTCCCGTTCCTCATTCCCTCGAACATGTTTGCCGTGGTCTCACTGCGCCAGCTACAGCAACTCTCCTTGGCGGTATTCAGGGATCGGGACCTGGCCGGTGACGCCGCAGGGCTAGCCGACGAGTTACATGCCGCGATCGAGAAATATGCCGTCGTGAGTCACGCCACATACGGCGGGATTTACGCATATGAGATTGACGGCTTCGGCAATTCTCTGCTGATGGACGATGCCAACGCGCCTAGTTTACTGTCCCTGCCATATTTCGGCTGCTGCGAAATAGAAGATGCTACCTACCAGCACACGCGGGCGTTCATCCTCAGCGATGATAATCCGTACTTTTTCCGTGGCGTGGCCGAAGGCATTGGCGGCCCGCACGTTGGTCCAGGAATGATCTGGCCGCTCTCGATCATCATGCGGGCTTTGACAAGCCGCGAACCAAGTGAGATCTCGCACTGCTTGCGGATGCTTATGGACACGAACGCTGGAACGGGCTTTATGCATGAGTCCTTCGATGCCAACAACCCAGGCAATTACACGCGCCCGTGGTTTGCTTGGTGCAATTCTCTTTTTGGTGACCTTGTAGTTCGTCTCGCAGCATCGCATCCGGAGATCCTGGAAAGCGCCTGAAGTTAGAAGGAGAGACCTGTGAAACTCAAAATCTTGCATAGCTTCATGCTCTTGTGCAGCCTCGCCCTGCTGCCGGCGCGTGGCCAAACGAATTCTGCAATCGCGATCCCTCATCTTGAAACACACGGCGCGGCCACTCAATTGATTGTCGATGGCAAGCCTTTCCTGGTCCTTGGTGCCGAGGTGCACAATTCCAGCACCTCCAGCCTGCCCTACACGGAGCCCGTATTGGCGGGCTATTCCTCACAGCACGTTAACACGGCTCTCGCAGCCGTCACCTGGGAGATGCTCGAACCGGAAGAAGGGAAACTTGATTACTCCCTCGTCGACGGCCTCATTCAGGAAGCGCGGCGCGACAAGCTGCACCTCATTCTGCTGTGGTTCGGAAGCTGGAAGAACGGCGTGTCCACCTATCCCCCTCTTTGGGTCAAGACAGACTTGAAGAGATTTCCTCGCGCGCTGGACAAGGAAGGCGCGAGCATCGATGTGCTCTCTCCATTCAGTGATGCAAACCGCGACGCCGATGCGCGCGCCTTTGCGGCTCTGATGCGGCATATTCGCATCGTTGACAGCGATGCGCACACGGTATTGATGGTTCAGGTGGAAAACGAAGTCGGCATTTTCCCTGAAGCACGCGACTACAGCGCGGCTGCAAACGAAGCCTTTGAGCGCCCAGTGCCGAAAGAATTGCTGGATTATCTCAGGCAGCACAAGGACACACTGATTCCGGAGTTTCGCAAAATTTGGGACGCCGCCGGCTCAAAGACGTCCGGAAACTGGAGAGAGGTATTTGGCGCCGGCGATGCGACCGATGAAATTTTCATGGCGTGGAGCTTTGCGCGGTACATCGAGCGGGTCGCAGCGGCGGGCAAGGCTGAGTACCCTCTGCCGATGTTTGTAAACGCCGCCCTTCCGGAAAGTCTCGCGCCCGAGGCACTCAAGCCCGGTAACTTTGGATTCGGCGGACCGCTGCCCCGCGTGCTTGACATCTGGAGAGCCGGAGCACCGCACCTCGACATCTTCTCTCCCGACCTGTATATCGACTTCGATCGCAGATGCGCCCTCTACCACCGCAACGGGAATCCGCTGTTCATCCCGGAAATGCAACGGGATACCCGCGCTGCCAGCAGCTTTTTCTATGCTCTCGGCCAATACGACGCAATCGGCGTTTCGCCCTTTGGGTTGGAAAGCACTCCAGCAACCGCAGTTGAGGTCGGCAGGAGTTATGAAGTTCTCGCGCAGATGGCTCCCGTGATTTTGGCCAATCAAGGCAAGGGCGTCATTGGCGGCGTGGTGCTCGACAAGGATCATCCGGGACAAAAACTGCGCGTTGGCGACTACACGCTGGATATTGAAGTAGCTCGTCACTGGTCGTTTGCGACACCGGAATTTCCTGCGGGAATCTTTATCCAAACAGGCCCCGACGAGTTCATCGTCGCTGGCCGGGGCATCATCGTGACATTTACGCCGAACACCCCAGGCGCCCCGATCGTTGGGCTGGCCCAGGTGGACGACGGCACCTTTGTGAATGGAAGCTGGGTCGCGGGTCGCCGTCTCAATGGAGATGAAATCCTGTCGGGCAAAGGGCTGCGACTGCGCGGCGATTACTACATGATCCAGCGCGTCAAGCTGTACCGCTACCGCTAGATTCCGCATCTACCGCTGCACGGAATTTATCGTGGAGCCTGAGAGCCAGCCTGCTCAACGACGCTGCGCCTGATAATGAGCTGCGTCGCTTTGCGGTGGCAAACAGATTTTACGGCGACATTGACTGGAAGCCATCGGCGCTGCCGTCCACATGTTGCGCTGGAGATGCACGGCACAGCGCTGCCAGCCTGCCTCGGGATGGAACTCCGCCAGATTCTCCGCCAGCCCAAGGCACTTGCCGGTCGCGCGACTCAGGGAGGCGTATTCTTTTATCAGTGACTTAGAGATCAGCGAAATGAATCAACGCTTAGCACTTTCCGTCGTTGCGGCCTCGCTTTGCGGCTTGCTATTTGGTTATGATATTGGCGCTATCTCCAGCGCAACACTGGGGCTGAGAGCGCAATTCATGCTTTCGCCTCCTGCGCTCGGCGTAGCCATGTCATCTGCTCTTTTCGGGACCATTCTGGGTTCGATCTCCGCTGGATTCATAGCCGATTCGATCGATCGGCGCAAGACTTTGCTTCTCTCCGCGTTTCTTTATTGCCTTGCATCGTTTGGAGCTGCCTCTGCGTTCGGCTTCATACAGTTTGCAGCCTTTCGTTTTGGGTGCGGTGTTGCAATCGGTGTCATTTCGGTGGCCGCACCTCTATATCTCGCTGAGATTGCTCCGCCTCATTGGCGGGGGCGCGTGGTGGGCAGTTTCCAATTAAATGTCAGCGTCGGTGTAGTGCTCGCCTTTGGTCTGGGCTTCCTATTTTCTAACCATTTCGCGCTCGGCTCGGCGTGGCGATGGTCTTTTGTCGCTGGCGCGGTGTTTGCGCTTCTGTGCGGGACAATTCTCTTGCAGGCTTCTCAAAGCCCACGCTGGCTTGCCCTCAAGGGCCGCCGCGCAGAGGTGGGTACAACTCTCAAAGCTTTGGGGTCCGCCGATCCCGATGCCGATGGTGCCAGCCTCGCCGCGTCACTTGAAGAGTTCAGGGCCTCACGGTACTCGACATTGTTTTCGCGGCGGCATGTCCGGCCAATTCTCCTCGCTGCCAGCATTGCTATTTTTAATCAGCTTACAGGGGTCAACGTGCTGCTTTACTATATCCTTGATGTCTTTGCTGAACTCGGCTCGGGGCGTTTGAACGGACGAAGAGACGCATTCTTAATGGCCGCATTTAGCCTTCTGGTGACCACGATCGCCGTAGGCATCATCGATAAGGTCGGCCGCAAGCCGCTTCTGCTAATCGGAGCAGCGGGCATGGGCGCCTGCCTCTTCGCATTGCCTGCGATTCGGTACATGGGCTGGCCCGCTGAGGCCGTAGTCGTCATTTTGTTGTGCTACAACGTGTTCTTTGGCTTTTCCCAAGGCGCGGTCGTGTGGGTATATCTCAGCGAGTTATTTCCCCTGCCGGTCCGTGCCCGCGGGCAAAGCTTCGGCAGTTCCGTTCATTGGGTGGCCAACGCCATCATTATCGGGTCTTTCCCTGCGATCGCAAGGAGCCTTGGTGGGAAAGCATTTGCTGGCCTCGCCGCGATGATGGCCATACAGTTCTTCGTCATTTTATTCGTTTATCCAGAAACGAAACGCTCCAGTCTGGAATCGTTAGCTTCCAGGATCAGCAATTAGCCGCTGACGAGAGAAAATGGATAGGCAGCCAGAAAGGGCAAAGTTTTGAAAATCAAAAGCGATTCAATAACCTTGGTCGATGTAGCGCGATTGGCTGGCGTATCGCTGAAGACAGCCTCACGCGCCCTGAACAACTCTCCTGAGCTTCGTCCCGAGACCGGCGCACGCGTGCTCAAGGCCATGGCAAAACTGGGCTATCAACCGAACGAATTGGCCAGGGGGTTGAAGGCGAAGCGTTCGGCTGCGATCGCGATGATCGTTCCTAATCTGGCTGACCCTTTTACTGCAGCCGCTGTACAGGCTGTTCAGGAAGTAGCTCGAGAACACGGACACGCAGTTATTCTCGCCAGCTCTGGTGGCGATGCAGCTCTCGAAGAATCGGAACTTCAGATAATGCTCAGACGACAGATTGATGGTGTCGTCCTGATGGCGGCAAGCAGCGGCAAGAGCAACCTCAAGCCACTGCTGGCAAAGAACGTGCCGATCGTTGTTTTTGACGAGCAGCTTCGAGGTGAAGAGGTGGACACCATTACTGTGACCAACCGCAAGTCAGCCCGCGGAGCCACCGAGCATTTACTCGCTCATGGCTACAGGCGGATTCTGGCCGTGGGTGCTCGCCCACATTTGTACACCTGCTCGGAACGTCTCGCAGGATATCGATCTGCGATAAAGAGCGCGGAAGCGGAACCTATCGAATTGTTGGTTCAACATGAGAGCGATCTGACTCCAGAGCTTCTTTCGCCATTCCTATCCGGTCCCAACCGTGTCGAGGCCATTTTTACCCTCAACTGGGTTTGCACTATGCGTGTCTTGCGCGCGCTCCACGCAGGAGGAAAGAAGATATTAGCGGACTTCCCCCTCGTTTCGTTCGATGATTTCGAGCTTGCCGAAATGATTCCGCCGGGCCTAACTGTGGTGCGGCAGCCAGCGCATGAACTGGGACACCAGGCAGCCAAGGCATTATTCGAGCGAATGTCGGAGACTACTAAGCAACCTGCGCGGAAGATCGTCCTTGGTACTGAATTCATCGTTCGCGGATCCTGTGGATGCAGGCCAAAGGCTTCGAGATAATGCGCATTTTCATTTGAAAGGGATAATTTCGCTGGTGAACTCGTTGTCGACGAAGGCTTTGCCGACAGCTGGATCGAGGCGCTGAAGGAGTTGAATCAAGGATTCTCCCTCGTATCGTCGAAGCGTGGCCAGACTATTCTGTCCTTCGTGGCAATGGTGACCTTGGTAGTGTCCAGAACTTTTCGCACTTTTGATCTTCCACGGAACTTAGGAAGGTTGTTGGGTTGAGGTTGTTTGCCTCTGGCCCCCATGGGGGCCAGAGGCAAAATGGTTCAGGCGATGACCCGAACTTCGGCCAGTCGGTTCATCTGCAGGTAGCGTTTCGTTCCCCACCGGGTTGCGGCTACATGTCGCAGCCTCGCAGCAACCAGCATCAGCGCTGAGCGGCCATCGGGAAACGCTCCCACGACGCGCGTTCGTCGGCGGATCTCGCGGTTCAGGCGTTCCAACGGGTTGTTGGTCCGGATGCAGCGCCAATGTTC
>Ga0181535_10006433_pt1 | contig 12140 bp, 13 predicted proteins | sample PEATcosm2014_Bin_44_FD_119774 | JGI IMG/M metagenome (GOLD analysis project Ga0181535, IMG submission 119774) | Peatland microbial communities from MTU Mesocosm Facility, Houghton, MI, USA - PEATcosm2014_Bin17_30_metaG | ecosystem: Environmental > Terrestrial > Soil > Wetlands > Peat | place...
AAGAATCCAGCTGGCGCGCCCATCTCGGTTTTCGATGGGCTGCGAGCCGCGTATGTGGAAAATCGGCCGCAGTTTTACAAGGATATTACCCTCCCGTTCTACGGATACAACCGGCCCGGTGCAAAGATTTCCGAAGGCATCCGGGAGAAGTGGTGGCTCCAAGGGATGATGGGCGGGATGAAGGCGGGCTACGACTGCATCAAGGCTTTCTCCGAGACGGACTTCACCGAAGATCTACAAAAGTTCGACGTGCCGACTCTCATTCTTCACGGTGACGACGACCAGATCGTACCCATCGCCGCCGCGGCCTTGCAGTCTGCGAAGATCGTCAAGGGTGCGGTCCTGAAGGTGTATCCAGGCTTTCCGCACGGAATGCCGACAACCAACGCGGACCAGATCAATGCCGACCTGCTCGCATTCCTCAAGCAGGGCAAACTATCAGTGGCAGCATGATGCCGACCGGGCCGGTACGTAGGATCCAGCCTCACGTACCGGTACCTTCAGCGTGTTTCAAAAGCCGGTTCTGTATCAGGGCACGACTTTCAGTCGTGCCGAAAAGGCCTCAAGAAAAAGGGCTTTAGCCCCTGAGCGGTTTGAGCCCACTCACCAAAATTGTGGAGCACCGGGCGGGAATTGAACCCGCGAATACTGGTTTTGCAGACCAGCGCGTTAGCCACTTCGCCACCGGTGCTCTCCTCCGCCGCGCCCATCGATGCGGCGGCTCAAATCCAAAGCGCGGCCTCAAAACCGCCGGCTCGCTGCTACTGCGGCTGCGCCGTGGTACGCAGATACGGCTTCACCGTTTTGTAACCGGGAAAGATCTTATCCGCCTCTTCATTCGTCACAGCGCCCGTGATAATCACGTCCTCGCCTTGCTTCCAGTTCGCCGGCGTCGCCACGCGATGCTTCGCCGTCAGCTGGATCGAATCGAGCACCCGCAGAATCTCATCGAAATTCCTCCCCGTCGTCATCGGATACGCCAGCGTCAGCTTGATTCGCTTGTCCGGCCCGATCACGAATACCGTCCGCACCGGAGCGTTCTGCGCCGGCGTGCGCCCGTCCGAGGTCTCGCCCGCATCGGCAGCCAGCATGTCATACAGCTTCGCAATCTTCAGCTCCGGATCGCCGATCAGCGGATACTTCACGTCGTAGCCGCCCACGTCCCTGATGTCTGACGTCCACTTCGCGTGGTTCGTCACCGGATCGACGCTCAGGCCAATCACCTTCGCGCCGCGCTGAGCAAACTGGCTCTCGAGGCTGGCCACCGCCCCCAGCTCCGTCGTACAAACCGGCGTGAAATCCTTGGGGTGCGAAAACAGTACAGCCCAGCCATCGCCGATCCACTCGTGAAAGCGGATGACCCCGTGGGTCGTCTCGGCCGTGAAATCGGGAGCAATATCGTTGATGCGCAGTGTCATGTTCTTCCTCCTGGGTTTTCCGTCTTCCTGATGTGCAGCGCAAACTAAAACCCACCCGGCCATCTGGCAGCGGGTGGGTTCTGAGCGATCCTGAAACTTTTACGCTTCTCTCAGACACACACCCGCACGGTGCAGCCGCAACAGCAGCAGCACATGCACATGCAGGTTGGAGAGAAGCTCTTCATTCCTGAATACAGCCTAGGGCCTGGCGTGCGCGGCTGTCAACTTGAGCCGTCTTGCGGGCGTGAGCGAAGCGGGAGCCCGCAGGCGAAATCCCGAGGAGCGCAGCGACGAAGGATCTCTGTGCCGAGATACCGCTTCGCGCTGCGCCACCACCCCAAAGCGCAGGTCGCGGAACTCAGTTCACCGGTGTCTGCCCCAGCGTCTGATAGTTGTGCGCGACCTGGAACGTCATGGCGCCGACATACACGTATTGCGAAACCCGTGCCAGCGAGCGCATATTATGGCGCACCAGCAGCCGATAGCCCTCATAGTTCAGTGCTACGGTGCCGGCCTGGAACGCGGCAAACGCCGGCTTGTTCTCCACCAGCGCCTTCGGCAGCACCGCCTCGTGATAATACTGTGGCTCGCTCAGCGCCTTTTCCGTGCTGGTGTAATCCAGCACCCGCAGCGCCGCCGACGCGCCCAGCATGCTCCAGTCCAGCCAGTGCAGCCCCGGCGCTTTTTCCTTGAACTGCGGCTGCTGCACCGGATAAACCGCCATCGCGGAGCTGCTGTAAGGATCGCCAGGTTGCGTCGTTGCTGTTGCCTCCGACGGTACGGGGGCATCCACCAGCATCGTGCTTTGTGCGGTACACCGGGCTGTGATCGACAACGAGAGAACCGGCAGTAGCAATCCAGCAGAAAGGAACTTCATAGTTTCCTCATCGGCTTGAACGGCTGCAGGTTTGTGACGTCTTCCACTGAGGCACAAACGCTGCAAGTCGTGCAATGAGTTGGGCCCGTAGTATGCGGTTTGGGGGTCCTTGGCGTCGAGCCTGTGCGCCACCACCGCAATCGTTAATTACGATGAGTGAGTGTGGCACAGAAGCCGTATCGTTGTTAACTTATCTTGCGTCACTTCAATAAGTTACGGGAGGGGGAGCTTTTCATGGCTCTTCGGTGAACGGCAGATGTGACTGCCCCGTCCAAAACCGATTACTGATGCGCGCGAAACCATCGACATTCCGGTTACGAATGCGCGCTGTCCCTTCCCGGTACGGTCCTACAAACCGAAGAAAATCCGGAACTATCCGCAATAGCCGGGGTAACCATCGCCGAGCCCTCCCTGCTGCCCGTTCATCTCGTAACGAAAGCGCCAATCCGAATTCGTTGCGTACACGAACAGGTAACCACTCAACCGTTAACGCGCGATACCACCGCGGTGGATGAATCCTCGATCCCGCGCCCGCCAGGATCGCATGCCCCATCGACTTGGCCCGCGCGCTCACACACAGCATGTCTGACGCGACCATCCGCCGGTTGTATTCCGTAAACGCCGCCCAGTCCGCCGGCAGCGCATCCGCGGGAATGCCGAACAGCGCCGCCATCGTCTTGCTTTCGCCGTAATATTGCTCGCGTTCCGCGTCCGACAAATGTCCGACACACGCATACGCCAGCACCGCGCTCTCCACCAGGGTGGCGAAAACCCACACCAGCGCGCCCACCTCGTTCGCCTCGTAGTGCGATCCCGCCGGCCACGCGCCCACCGCTTCCGTCATCTCCCCGCGAATGTGTGTGTGCAGCGTGTGCAAATGCCGCGACGCCGCGAACGCCTGTTCCAGACTGCCAAAAATCATCGTGAACACGATGCGAAACGTGTTCTGGAAGCGCGCCACCGGATCGCCAAGCAGCGACGAATGCTGCGCCAGCGCTGTCGTCACCCACGGATGCGCCAGTTGCAGCAGCGCCGCGCGTCCAGCGCCCAAAAACAGCGCCGCTTCCCGATTGATCCGCCACGTGACCGAAGATGGACCAAAAATCCCTGCCCGCGGGTCATTTGTCTGACGCGCAATCGCGTCAAGGAGCGACTCCAGTTCCGCCCGCGAAACAAGCTGCTCCATACCTCATTATGCTGTGCCATTTTGGCAACTTTGTCTGACGCAGCCAAAACCCTCGTCAGCCGACGCGGTTCCCGCGCCCAAACTCGCTGCGATGGCGGCTGTAGCCGAAGTAAATCACCAGCCCAATCGCCAGCCACACAAAGAACCGGATCCAGGTCATCACTTCGAGCCCCATCATCAGCACCACACAGAAAATGATGCTGAGCACCGGGAACACCGGCCCCAGCGGCGCCCGAAATCCCCGCCGCCGATTCGGCTCGCGATAGCGCAAAATCAGCACCCCAGCCGAAACCAGCACAAACGCGAACAGCGTGCCGATATTCGAAAGATTCGAAACCGTCCCAATGTCGAACAGCCCCGAAGGAATCCCCACGACAAACCCCGCCACCCACGTCGCCACCGCTGGCGTCCGGTACTTCGGATGCACATGCGAGAAGACTGCCGGCAGCAGACGGTCCCGTGACATCGAAAACCACACCCGCGCCTGCCCCAGCTGGAACACCAGGATCGACGAGATCATCCCCGTCAGAGCGCCCAGCACCACAAACAGCCGGATCCAGTGCAGCCGATGCCCGCCCGGCAGCACCGACAGCTTCTTCAGCGCGTTCACCACCGGCGCCGCGTCGCCCATCATGCTCTTCCACGGCACCAGGCCCGTCAGCACCACCGCGACCCCGATATACAAAATGGTGCAGATGAAAAGCGTCGCCAGGATTCCGATCGGCACATCGCGTTGCGGATTCTTGCATTCCTCCGCCGCCGTCGAAACCGAATCGAAGCCGATGTACGTAAAGAAAATAATCGACCCGCCCGTCAGCACGCCCGACCATCCGTTCGGCGAGAAAGGATGGTAGTACTTCGGCTGGATGAAGCTGGCGCCGAAGGACACGAAGATCAAAATCGCCGCGATCTTCACCAGCACCATGATGTTGTTGGTCTCGGCCGATTCGCGAATGCCGCGCACCAGCACCACCGTCAGCAGGAACACGATCAGAAACGCCGGGATGTTGAACCCAAAATGCCACCCCGGCGGATACAAATCATTCCCCGCCAAATCCTGTAACCCCTCCGGCAGATACGCCGGGGAAATCCATTTGAGCGGCGGATGAATGTTGAACCAGTCCAGCAAATCGACCACATGCGCCGCGAACCCCACGCTCACGCTCATGTTCGAGAACGCGTATTCGAGGATCAGGTCCCACCCGATGATCCACGCGATCAGCTCGCCCATGGTCGCGTACGTGTAGGTGTACGCCGACCCCGCAATCGGGATCATCGACGCGAGCTCCGCGTAGCAAAGTCCCGTGAACGCGCACACAATCGCCACCAGCACCAGCGACAAAGCCAGCGCAGGCCCCGACCCAGGCCGTCCCACCATCGCCGTGTGCCGGATGAAGTAGTCGATCAGCGGCGTGTTCTCAATCGACGCAACAGGGAACTGCTGCCCCGCGATCGCCGTCCCAATGACCGTAAAAATGCCCGATCCAATGACCGCGCCGATGCCCAGCGCCGTCAGCGAAACCGGCCCCAGCGTCTTCTTCAGCGCGTGTTCCGGCTTCTCAGAATCCGTGATGAGTTTGTCGATCGATTTGCGCGCGAAGATCTGGGACTTCGCTTGAGTCCCTTCACGCCGAGATGGAAGCGCGGGCTGATCCGCCAACGACAGCTCCTGCGGGGAGGAGTGAGATTGAGTGAGTGTAGCGATTTTCCCGGGCCGGCGAAAGCGAATTCGCCAGCCCGGCTCGTTCGACTCGTCCTTCTGCCTGTCCTAAGCAGCGGCCGTTAGCGCTTCGACTGGCCGCGTACCAGCTTCCTGACTTTCTTCTTCTGCGAGCCCCGCGGTACGGTGCGCTTTGCTTTGGGAGCGGCCTTCTTGCGAGCCGCGCGTTTCACCTTCTTGCGTTCTGCCGTGTCTTCGATCGTCTTTGTGTTTGCCATAGAATCCTTTGTCAGAACCTGGGGTGCCCCATTCAAGCCTGCCTTTGGCGTGAGTGGGTTTCTGGGTGCCCCATTCAAGCCCTCATTTGGCTTGAGTGGGCTGTGCCTCACAGTCGCTCGAGCTGCGCGAATTTCTCCACCAGCTTTTTCACTCCGAATCCTGAAAATTGTACCGTAATCTTCGCGTCTTCTCCGTCGCCCTCGCGCCGAAACACCACGCCTTCGCCGTATTTCGGATGTCGCACCCGCTGCCCGCTCCGGAATCCCTTCGCTCCCGTCGGCTCCGGAATATCGAGCTTCGGCCGCGCACCCTTCGCTGGCACATTGCGCCCCGCCGGCCCTCGACCCGTGAAAAACTGCGCGATGTTGTCCACGGAACTTCCCCGCGGCGGATTCACGATGCGCCGCTCGCCGCGCCCCGATGACGTAGCGTTGCCCGGTCGGCTGTACGTCGCGCTCTGATCCTCATCCTCATAGCTGTAGTGCCGCGAGCTGAATTCGTCACCACCACTGTGACCAAACCGCGACGGCGTCTGCGCGTAACTCGCCGCATATCCGCCCCAACTCGTCGCTCGCCCGCGCCCGCCGCTCAGGTCTTCCAGCAAATGCTGCGGAATCTCCTCCAGAAACCGCGACGCAATCGTCGCCTCCGGCATGTCGTTGCCGTAGCGCCGCCGGTACCGCGCCCGCGTCAGCACCAGCGAATCCATCGCCCGCGTCAGCCCCACGTAGCACAGCCGCCGCTCCTCCTCCATCTGCGGCGGATCGTTCAGCGTCCGCGAATGCGGAAACAACCCCTCCTCCAACCCCGCCAGCACCACCAGCGGAAACTCCAGCCCCTTGGCCGCGTGCAGCGTCATCAGCGTCACCCGCGCTTCGGGATCGTACTGGTCGACATCGCTCACCAGCGCCGCGTGATCCAGAAACTCCGCCAGCGTCTCGCCGCGTTCCTGCGCATCCTGCGCCGCGTTCGCCAGTTCCTTCAGGTTCTCAATGCGCGAAAACGCCTCCGGCGTCCCCTCATCTTCGAGTGATCGAATGTACCCCGTCCGATCGATGATGAACTTGATCAGCTCCGGCAGCGTCGCCGCATCCCCCGGCTTCCGAAATCCTGGAACCGCCTCCGCCTCGCCCTCTTCTGAGCTCTGCGCTCTGAGCTCTGTGCTCTGCCGTGACGGTTCTGCATGTTCCACCGCCGGCTCCTCGTCAAAAACCGAGAACTTCGCTGGCTCGAAACTCTCCGCGTCCACCGAGATAAAGTCGTCGCCTTCGCTGTCGTGCGTCAGCGCCAGGTGCCCCTGCGTAGCCGCCCCAAAATCGAAGCTCGTATCGTCCTGCACCGCGGTCTCTGCGCCTTCTGTGCCCGGAGCCCGGAGCCCGGTGCCCGGTTCTTTGGCCACATCTGCCGTCAGCTTCCTCGCAAATTCCGCCAACATCATCGCCCGCGCATCGCCAATAATCCGCTGAAACCCATCCAGGGCCGCCAGCGATCGCTGCGGCAGCAGCCGCGCGTCCAGCGCCCGGCTGATCGCCGTCCACACACTCGACCCGGTCTCGAGCGCGATCCGCTCCAGCGTCTCCATCGTCGTCTTCCCGATCCCGCGCGCAGGCGTATTCACCACCCGCTGCAACGCAATCGAGTCGTGCGGATTCTGTACCAGCTTCAGATAACTCAGCAGGTCCTTGATCTCCGCCCGCTCGTAGAACGAAAAGCCCCCCACCATGGTGTACGGAATGTTGTACCGCCGCATCGCCTCTTCCACCAGCCGCGACTGCGAGTTCGTCCGATAGAGAACCGCGCATTTCGGATCGGCCTGCTCTTCGCCCGCCTTGCGCAAATATTTCTGGATGTAGTCCGCAACAAAGAGCGCCTCGTTCTCGCCGTCGGGAGCCTCGTAGTACCCAATCAACGCGCCGCCCTCGCGCGACGTCCACAGCTTCTTGCCCTTGCGCTGCGCATTCCGCGCGACAACGGCCGACGCCGCCTCCAGAATGATCTGCGTCGACCGGTAATTCTGCTCCAGCCGCACCGTCTTTGCGCCCGGAAAATCCTTCTCAAACTCCAGAATGTTGCGAATGTCCGCGCCGCGCCATGAGTAAATACTCTGATCCTCATCGCCCACCACGCAGACGTTCTTGTCGTCCCCGGCGAGCAGCTTCATCAGCTCGTACTGCGGCCGATTCGTGTCCTGATACTCGTCGATCAGCAGCCACCGGTAGCGCCGGTTGTACCGCTCCCGCGTCTCCGAAGAAACCTTCAGCACCCGCACCGCCTCCAGCAGCAAATCGTCGAAGTCCAGCGCGTTCGCCTTGCGCAGCTCGCTGCGATACCCCTCGAAAATGTGCGCCACTCGCTCGCTCAACGGGTCCGCCGACTGCAGGTAGTACTCCTGCGGATCGATCATGTGGTTCTTCGCCCACGAAATCTTCCCCAGCGCCACCCGCGGCGTCATCTGCTTATCGTCGAGTCCCAGCCGCCGCATCACCGCCTTCACCACCGCCTGCTGATCGCTCTCGTCGTAAATCGCAAACGTCTTCGTCAACCCTTCGTTGTTGATCCGGAGCGCTTCGATGTCACGCCGCAGCAACCGCACGCAAAAAGAATGAAACGTCGAAACCACCGGCTTCGCCAGCGACGAATGCCCGATCAGCTTCTCCACCCGCTCCGCCATCTCGCCCGCGGCCTTGTTCGTAAACGTCACCGCCAGAATCGAGTCCGGCGCCGCGCCCCGCTGCTCGATCAGATAAGCAATCCGATGCGTGATGACGCGCGTCTTCCCCGACCCCGCGCCGGCCAGGATCAACACCGGCCCATCGATGGCTTCGACGCCTTCACGCTGCTGCGGATTGAGGTGCTGGAGGAGAGGCTGCAAGAGGATCGGCTCTCTTCTATTTTAATCGTTCAGCCAGCCTGTTAGTTTCTAGACCATGCCCCTCCTGGTCGCGCGCGACCTCACCCAGATCTACACAAAACACAACGCCCCTGTCGTCGACGGCGTCTCCTTCTCCATCGAGCGCGGCGAGACCCTCGGCCTCGTCGGCGAATCCGGCTCCGGCAAGAGCACCATCGCCCGCATCGTCCTCGGCCTTCTCGCGCCCACGTCAGGCGCCGTCACCTTCGACGCCCAACCCGTCACCGGCGTTCCGCAGCGTAATCTCCGCGCGCTCCGCCGCCGCATGCAGCCCGTCTTTCAGGACCCCTACGCCGCCCTCAATCCCCGCATGCGCGTCGAGCAGATCGTCACCGAGCCGCTCATCATCCACGAAAGCCACAGCCGCGCCGAACGCCGCCGTCGGTGTCAGGAACTCCTCCGTCAGGTCGGTCTCGACGACTCCGCCCTCCCGCGCTACCCGCACGAATTCTCCGGAGGCCAGCGCCAGCGCATCAACATCGCCCGCGCCCTGGCCCTCCGCCCCGAGCTCCTCGTCCTCGACGAGCCCGTCTCCGCCCTCGACGTCTCGGTCGGCGCGCAAATCGTCAACCTGCTCCGCGACCTGCAGCGCGACTTCTCCCTCACCTACCTCTTCATCTCGCACTCCATGCCGCTCGTCCGCTACCTCTCCACCAACATCGCCGTCCTCCGCAACGGCAAGCTCGTCGAATTCGGCAGCCGCGATCAGGTCTGCGCATCCCCCCGCGAGGCCTACACCCGCCAGCTCGTAGCCGCCACGCCGGAGATGAAATCTGGTTGAGGACCAGATGACAAACGTCGTTAAGCTGACTCGGTCTGGTCGGAAGCTTCGCCTTCCACCGTCGAGGGCGACAGCATCCGTTCAATGAACGGGCCGCAGCGCCAAAAGAGGAGGGCCGCCAGGCAGAGAATTCCGATACGCAAAGTCAGGAACGCAAGAAATATTCGATCTTCCCTCAAGAGCGAAGCGTCGTAATCAAACAGATGGCTTCCCATGGGCAGACTGTTGAGCTCCTTGACATGACGTGACAAGACCATCAGCCGTTCCGGCAAGTAAGCAATATCCAGGACTGCCGTAATCGCCTGAATGACTGCCAGCGCTCGACTAACCAGCACGACGATCTCTCGCCTCGACATGCCCATTTCTTCTCCTGACCATCGCGTGGCATCATAGCAGTTCGATTCGCTCCCAGCTCTGAGCTCCCGGCTCCCAGCTACCGGCCTGCACCCTGTAACCTGTAAAACAGTGCACTCCACCATCCTCCACTACATCTTTTTAGCCTTCGCCGCCGGACTCGGCGGACTCGTCAACTCCGTCGCCGGCGGCGGCGGCTTCCTCGTTTTCCCCTCGCTCCTCAAAGCCGGCCTGCTGCCCATCCAGGCCAACGCCACCGGCACCGTCGCCCTCTGGCCCGGCCAGTTCACCTCCATCGCCGGTTATCGAGAAGAAATTCGCAAGAACATCCGCCTCGTCATCCCCGTCGTCCTGGTCGCGCTCACCGGCGGGCTCACTGGCGCGCTCACCCTCCTGCACGGCTCCCAGGATTCCTTCCTTCGCCTCGTCCCCTACCTCTTCCTGCTGGGTTCCGTCACCTTCGCGTTCAGCGGCCCGCTCTCGCGCATGGTGCGCCGCCGCGCCGAAGACCACGCCGCGCACCCCGAGCACCGCACAAAAATCTATGTCGTCCCTATGCTCGCCTCGCAGCTCGTCATCAGCTACTACATCGGCTACTTCGGAGCCGGCGCCGGCCTGCTCACCCTCGCCGCCCTCGCCCTCTGCGGCGTCGACCGCATCGCCGAAATGAATGCCCTGAAGGTCGTCCTCACCACCACCGCCAACGCCGTTGCCGCCATTACCTTCATGATCAGCGGCGCCGTTGAGTGGCGCTTCTGCTGGCTCATGATGATCGCCTGCGCCATCGGCGGCTATACCGGCGCGCGCAATTCCCGCCGCATCAGCGACCGCATCCTGCGCCCCATCATCATCGTTCTCGGCTTCGTCATCGCCATTTACTTCTTCATCCACAGGAAGAGCATGTGAGCACCATCAGCCCCGCCGTCAACGCCATCGGACTCGCCGCCGCGGTCTGCACTACCGTCTCTTTCGTCCCGCAGCTCATCCGCGTCTGGCGCCTGCGCAGCGCGCGCGAAATCTCCACCATCATGTTCTCGGTCTTCTCGCTCGGCACCTTTCTCTGGCTGCTCTACGGAATCTTCCTCCACGCCTTGCCCATCATCCTCGCCAACGCCGTCAGCCTCGCGCTCTCGCTCGCCATCCTCGCCCTCAAGCTGAAGTTCGATCGCAAATAAAAAGGGGACACTCCGCGCCGATAATGACGCGAAGCGCCCCCGCAGTTGAGTGGTTTTGCTACCGGCTACAGGCTACCGCCTGCCGGCTGCCTTTGTTATTAGTGGCCGCAGCAGTCGCCGCCGGGGCAGCTTCCCCCGCAGCAGGTTCCTGGACAGTTGCTGGCACTCTTCGTGATCGAAGCGCCCGTGAGCGCCAGTGCGGACAGGGAGAACAGCGACGTTGCGATCAATGCAATGACTTTGGCTTTCATTGAATTATTCCTCTCAGTGTGAAATCGGATCAGCATGCGCACACAAGCAGACACAATCCGCACACATGCGCAGAAACACCATGCGACACACTGCGAGGTCTAAATTCTGAAATCGTCTTTGAGACGAAACACGGGGGCTTGGTAACGCAGGCCCGAGGTCAGCTCGCGCACCGGCTCCTGAGCAAAACGTCCCGAGGCCCCGTCATACCCGGCCGGAACGACGGCCTGAGCCTCGCCCTCTTTCGCCCTCTCCACCTGGGCTTCAGCTTTTTCCGGGACCTGCTCCGTGCACCGCGCACTCGAGCAGCTTTCGCCATCGCCCGATCGCGGACAGCACGGCATGTGACCGCGCTGGCAGTGCATCGCCGGCGTCACCGCCGTGTCCGCGAACGCCAGCGTCACAACCCAGACGGCCGACAGCGCCAGTATCAGCGCTCTACCCGTCCGCCCATCGAGCCATCCCATCACAGCCTCAGTCTATCTCCGTCCCGCAAAACCGCAAAGTGACCGCCATCACGGCCCCGGTGGTCCGCCCGGCATCAGGATCATCTTCTCCGAAGGCGCATGATGCGCCGCCCGAATCAGATGCGGCGTGATCACAATCGCCAGCTCCCCAATATCGATGCTGCTGTTCTTGTTCGTCGAGACCTCGAACCCAGGAATCTCGCTCACTCCCGGGATGCCCGTAATCGCATCGGACTCCTGCCGCGTCAGCGAGCTCACCAGCAGCGCGCTCTCGCCAATGCCCACGGTGGTGTTCGCGTTGTACTCGCGGTTATTCAACACCGGCAGGCTGTTGATCGACGAGCCCGCCAGCGACGACAGCGTCAGATCGAATTTCATGAAGACCCGGCTCGTGCCCTCGATGCTCGGCGTCACTCTCAGCGTCAGTCCGATGTCCTCGTACTGCACCTGCGGAATCGACAGCGATGAGGCCGCCTGCAGCTGAGAAGCGCTGATACCCAGGCTCGACAGCGTGCTCGACAGCCCCGCCGTCGAGAGTCCAGGAATATTCAGCGACGAAGCCGACAAACTCGAATAGCTGGACGTTTCGATCGGATACCGCTCCCCCGCTTTGATGGTCGACTCCTCGTGGTCCAGCACCCGCAGTTGCATCTGGTCGACCGCGCGCACATCGGACGAGTTCAATTGCATGTTCACCGATCCGCCCTGGTACACCACCCCCGTCAACGACAGCCCACCCCCGAAAACGCCGAATGGCTTCGTCAGGATCGTGTTGCTCAGCTG
>Ga0181535_10006436_pt1 | contig 12136 bp, 9 predicted proteins | sample PEATcosm2014_Bin_44_FD_119774 | JGI IMG/M metagenome (GOLD analysis project Ga0181535, IMG submission 119774) | Peatland microbial communities from MTU Mesocosm Facility, Houghton, MI, USA - PEATcosm2014_Bin17_30_metaG | ecosystem: Environmental > Terrestrial > Soil > Wetlands > Peat | place...
CCAAACGGCGTGACAAGGCGAACTGACTCGAATATCAACAGCGCCGATCATCGATACTTGAGGCCGAAGGTCGCAGTTAATTGCATGTGGTCATATCCGCAAAGACCGAATGGCAAGCGGCCAATGCCCGGGAAGTGAATCTTCCCGGGCGTAGGCGGAGCCACAAATATTTATTACAGCTTCTTAGATCCCCAGGCCCGCCGCCGCGTTCTCACGAAAGATCTCGCCGGACCTGATATAGCGTCGCAGCGTCACCTCGGTCTTGTGGCCGGTCTGCCTCATAATGACAAACTCCCGGACACCATTCATTGCCGCCTGAGTCACGCATCCGGCGCGAAGCGAGTGGCCGCCGATTGCATCCACCTTCATGCCGGTGCGCGCGACTGCCCGCTTTAGGAGCTTGCCGATCGAGTCCCGGTGCAGGCCGCGCCGCGAGACATGTCCATAACGGCCGACCGACCGGAAGACCGGACCCTCTGTGATCTTCGCCGAGGCCAGCCAGGTTCGCAGCGCGCGCACCGGGCAGGTCTCCGGATTGGTTCCGAAGGGCAAGCCTACCTCGCGTCCCGCGCCCTCCTGGTCGGTCTTCGACTTGCGGACCGTGAAGACCACTCCGTCGGCCGAGAATTTCAGATCATATATATTGATGCGGGCCAACTCCGACCGCCTGAATCCTCCCGCGAATCCAGTTAGCACCAGTGCTGAGTCCCGAATTCCCAGAAGATCCTTTCGCCGGGCGGCGACGATCTTGCGGATGTCAGCAGAAAGAAGCGGATCCTTTCCCTTCTGCGCGGTACCGATGGTGCGGCGGATTCCCTTGAGCGTCTCGCCGACAATGAAGTGGCGTGCTGTGGCTGGAGAGTTGGCGAAACCGGCAGCCTGGTGCGCCTTGGTGATCGAGGTGAGCCGACGGGTGATCGTTCCTGACGCCAGTGTGGAAGCGCGGTCTGCGATATAGAGGGCCACGGTCTCGGGTGTCGAAGGAAGCGATGGCAATTGGTGTGCATTGCACCAGGTCTCGAAGTCACGCCAATCATTGCGGTATGCCTTAACCGTGGCTGGGGCTTTGGCCGCGGCGACGAAGGTCTTCGTCTTCTGGATCAGTTCCTCGATGTCGGCAGCTTTAGAGGTGAGCGCATATATATGAGGCTGCATGGGGATTTCCTTTCTGTAGGCAGGCACACGTGTGCCCTACTCCGGGAGACCGGAATCGAAAAGTTGACAGGTTGAGAAGCGGGCGGCGGGACGAGCTAAGCGAGTAGGCTGAAGCAGTAAGATATGGAGCGGAGGCAAAGCCGATGCTGATCGTTCACGTGCACGTTCGCGTCAAGCCTGAATCGGTCGCAGACTTCCGGCAGGCTACGATCGAGAATGCCCGCTCGAGTGTTCAGGAGCCAGGTATTGTACGCTTCGATGTCCTCGAACAGCAGGACGACCCAACTCGGTTCGTGCTGATCGAGGTCTACCGTTCACTGGAAGCGGCGGCCGCACATAAAGAGACAACCCACTATGCGAAGTGGCGCGATGTCGTGGCAAACATGATGGCGGAGTCGCGCCAAAGCGTGAAGTACAGCGAGGTTTTTCCCGAACCCCAGGATTGGTAGAACATGCGCTTCGAGTTTGCGACGGCAACCAGGATCATCTTCGGCGAGGGCACGGCTGCCGGCCTCCCCGATCTTGCTCGTACATTCGGCGTACGACCATTGGTAGTGACAGGAACATCGAAAGAGCGCGCTGCGGCGCTTGTCTCGGAACTCTCGGCCGAGACCTTCGCGATTTCCGGCGAGCCGACAGCCGACCTTGTCCGCGACGGCGCACGGCAGGCGCAGGACGCCGGCTGCGATGTCGTGATCTCGATTGGCGGCGGCAGTGTGATCGATGCCGGCAAAGCGATTGCCGCAATTGCTACGAACGGAGGAGAGCCGCTCGAGTTTCTCGAGATTGTGGGTAAAGGCCGCGCCATCACCGTCGCGCCACTGCCGTTCATCGCTGTGCCGACGACGGCGGGCACTGGCAGCGAAGTCACTCGGAATGCGGTGCTGGGATCGAACGAGCACGGCGTCAAAGCGAGTCTGCGAAGCCCGCTGATGCTGCCGCGGGTAGCACTCGTCGATCCCGAGTTGACCTACTGCCTGCCGCCTGAAGTCACCGCATTTACCGGTCTCGACGCACTGACTCAGCTCATCGAGCCGTATGTGAGCATTCGAGCCAATCCGCTGGTCGATGCCATTTGTGTTGCCGGGATTCAGCGCGTTGCAGGCGCGTTGCGGCGTGCGTACCACAACGGCGAAGACCGTGATGCGCGACGCGATATGTCCTTGGCAAGCCTCTTCGGCGGATTGGCGCTGGCTAATGCCGGATTAGGTGTGGTGCATGGATTTGCTGCGCCGCTTGGAGGCCAATGGAAGGCCCCGCACGGCGCGCTCTGCGCTGCGCTGTTGCCATACGGCATGGCGGCCAACGTAGCTGGATTGCGCGCTTGTACACCACAACATCCCGCTCTCGAACGCTACTCTGCCATTGCGCGTCTGCTTACCGGCCGGAGCGAAGCGAACATAGAGGATGGCATCGACTGGGTAAGGGCCCTCTCCGCCGAACTCAGCATCCCTGCACTGCGCACATGGGGAGTTACCGAAGCTGATTTGCCGGGCGTAGCTGAACAGGCAGCGAAAGCCAGTAGTATGCAAGCCAATCCACTGTCGCTTACGGAGAAGGAGTTGATTGCGGTCGTTAGGGCCGCGCTGTAGGGACCGTCAAAGACAAGCACCACTCGTTTCCACATCCACATTTCTTCGCGGGGACCGAAAGACTCATTCATGCTGGCTGGAATGCACATCCCGGAGCATCTTGAAGGACGCGAGGAGTCATGAAACCCTCTTGGACGCTCGTGGCGGCCAAGCCACCAAAGTCTCGCTTCGATTTTCGAGCGATGATCATGGCTCACCCTTAAGAACATGAATTCCTAAGTGGCTAGCCAACCCGAAGTCCCCTGCGCATTTCGGAATACTTGGCGACTTATCAATAGGTATTTCGGGTTCCGGGCAGAATTCCTTTGTCTACAGTTTTTACGTGCGGAAACTAGAATTCGGCCCGAACGGTGATCGGCTATATGATTGGTAGCAAAGCTCACGTAGTATCCCGGAGGCACTGGATATGGCATTTACCCTTGAGGACCTTCTTCCCTCTGGACAGCAGCTCACCACAGTGCAGCCGCACGAACTTGTACTCAAGGCGGTCGACGCAATGAGCCAACATGCGTATGGCCAACTTCCGGTAGTCGCAACAGACGGAAAGTTCCAGGGCTTGGTGATTACGTTCGAGTCGATTCTACGCGCTATTCAGGCGTTTCAAACGCAACCGGAGAATCTTGTGGTTCGAGACGCAACTGAGCGTGTCCGCAGCTACCAAGCAGACGCGGATCTGCTGGAAACGTTGGACGACATTCACCGAGATAACTTTGCTGTCATTGTGGACGACGCGGGATTGAAGGGAATCGTTACAACTGCCGACGTTGCCGTATTTTTCCGAGAATATGCGGAAGACTTAATGCTGATCGAGGACATCGAATCGCGGATAAAGGATGCGATTCAAACTCTATATGCGAACGATTTTGCTGGGCTCGACATTGCGATCGCATCCGTCACGGACAGAGTTGCCGACATTCGGAAGAGGATTCCTGCAGCGATAAGAGCCTATTTCGGAAAAGCTGAGATTGCACTCCCTTCCGCAGAGATCGACAATTTAGCCCAAGCTGAAGCAGAAAGGAAGCTTGGGCTTCCAGCACCGATTGGGAGATTTGAGAGCCTCACCTTTAACGAATACATTGACGTGCTGTTACGACACGAGCGGGCACCTAAATTGTCGCAAGCTAAGGACGTCACAGAGTTAAGAGGACTGCTCCAGAGGGTCCGAGATGCGCGGAACAAGCTTGCACATTTCCGTGGAGAACTGACATCGGAAGAGAGGCGCACAATCAGATTTACGGCGGATTGGTTGGAACAGAACCTACCCGCTCCGATTTCTGAAAAGCCACGCATCGAGAATTCTGAGGCTGCGCTCCTCGAAAAGCCGGAACTAGAACGGGCTGATGAGGAGATTGAGGAACCCCTAGGGACCTATGCGCCGCTTGCGCGCCATTTGAGGAATGTCTCCTCGGCTAGCACTTGGGTTGGGCTTACGTTCGACGAAATTGAGAAGATTCTCAAGAGCGAATTGCCACGCTCGGCCTTTCAATATCGCGGATGGTGGTCAAATGATCCGACTAAGCCGCAATCAGCGGCCTGGCTAGAAGAGGGTTGGCGCACTAACGCAGTCAAGATGACGGAGCGTCGGCTTGCTTTTGTGCGGACAGATGACCGGGAACGCGCGTATATTACGTTTTTCGCGAGTCTGAACACTAGCCTCGGGGATGAGAAAAGCTTTCCGCTTCGGTACTCTTCACCTCAAGGCATCAATTGGCATACCCTTGCCTCCCTAGACCGGTCCGATACAGCTACCATCGTTGCATCCTTTGCCCGGCGGAAGAGGTTTAGAGTGGAGGTCTATCTTGACTATGGCGATAAAGAAGAAACCAAGAAGAGATTCATCGAGCTGAGAATGAGAGCGCTTGACTTTGAGCAGGATTTCGGTGAACCGTTGGATTGGGAAGCACTAGAAGAGAGGCGTGCGTCTAGGATTGCGGTCTATACCCCAGCAAATATTCTGGCGGACTCCGAAAACACTAGATTGGTGGAGTGGGCTGCAACGCGGGCGCTGCGCCTGTTTCATACATTCGGTCCGGAGTTTAGCTAGCCTTTGCGGGTGATCGGTCTTAGAACACGTTCGAAGCACATTGGCGCTTTGTCCAGATTGATTTGGAAGAGTCCCGAAAAACGCTCTTCCCACATGTTTGTGTGATTTGGCTCTTGCCAACGTCTGGAGTAAGGTTGCTGAACTAGAAATGAAGACCAGCTAACAAAAACGTGGCGCACGGGCAGAAATTCAGGATCGATCTGGTGTTAACGAGTGACTCGGGGATTTGCGATCAAAGATAAAGCGATTGTGCGGGAATAGAATAGCCGTTGTATGAACCTCTCCTTGAATAGGGACCGCCCAATGAACCTGTATGGGAATGTAACTTTATGTGCGCGTCCATCGCTGGGCGTGGCAGGGCGCTGGTCGGTGGACTATTGGCAGGACAGGCAGCCGAAAGCCGCATTTCATGCCGGGCTGGTTACCTACGATTCCGCGGAGCAGGCTAAACAGGCAGCCTTTCAATTCAAAGCCTACCTGGAACGGGACGGCTCTCAAGTCAGCGTCATTGAGCAGGCCAGGAACAGCTCGCTGGACTCGATTCCAAAGCCGATCGAGAGCGAGGAAGACATTAAGAAACACTTGCAAGGCTATATCGTTAAGTACTTCGAGCCGTTTCGGACTACAACCATCTCGAGCTTTTTTGAGATTGGAGACTGGGCGAAGAACATGAAAGCCTTTGCCAAGAAATCTACTCTGCTGTTCAGCTTGCTTACGATTGCCTCACTTATCTTTCGTGGCCCTCTCGATCGTTTGATCGCCGCTGCGATCCCCAACGAATTTGCTTTGAAAATGCCTCAGCTCCTGGAATACGCCCCGATTCTTCTGCTTCTGACGACTCTTAGCGTTCACTTCAGGAGCCAACGAACATCGGCTCAACTCAACCGGATTCGGGTGTGGGTGCTGCAACTGACGGTCTATTTCGGGTGGGATTACTACAAATTCCAAGACCTGCTGACAAAAGAGCTTCAACAGTTGGACTATGCATCGTTCGCCGACCGGTTTTCGGATATAGAAAAACACAATCCAGCATCATTTACAAACGTATTGAACCAGGTAGCCAAAAGGCTTGAAGGGATCCCGGGCGAGAAGACAGACCAGTTCCTGAAGACCTTGGTACGCGACGATTTTGCACGCAAGGTTCAGGCGCTTACGGGTCTAGGGGCCGAGCCGGGGTTCAAGGCGAGAGATCTTGCCCTCATGCCGCTCCACTTGATTCTTTCCAACAACGCAGTCAAGGTAATCATGCTTGGCTTTCTGGGCGCGACCCCCGACCATTCGTACGGCCCGGCGGGTGTTCAGCCATCCCGGGCGGCGCAGGATAAGGCGGCTATGCAGGCCGTGAGACTGGGTCTGCTCATGGTCTTCTTAGTTATTGTGTCGGCCCTCGTCTGGACGACGGTGCTTGCTTTGCAAGTCTCGCAGATGCTCTTCACGGTCGACTGCATTGCCTCGCTGCTGACCCTCGGGCTGGTGGCAAAGCGCGCATCCGAGATCGTATTCCGGCGCCGGATTGTCTTGGGAGAGCTTGATCTGCACGAGTGTGCAGGCGCAATCAAATTGGAAGTAGCTTGACAGGAAACAAGCCCAGGATCGGTATCGAAAAATGCTGATCCGAACTCCGATCCACAAAGCTCGAAACGGCCGCAGGTTCCACTCGCGATGCCGACTTGACACTGCTTATCTGAAACGCCGGGATGTTACTATTTGCTTATCCCGCAGTCAATGGTCGCCTCATTTCGACTGGTAGGCGTACAAATGAAAACGAAAATGGGTGTTCGTCGCAAAGAAGTCGCCGTCGCCGCCCTGTTTTTTTCAACTGTGATTGGCGTTTTCGCCATTGCTTGCCAAGCCGAGCGAGTCGAAGATTTACCCAAACCCACGGATTACGTCAGCGATTATGCCCACGTCCTCTCGCCCGAGGCGATAGCGCGGATTGATCACATCTGCGAGCAACTGAACCACTCCCAAGCTAATGCGCAGATCGCTGTGGTGACCATCCACACCTTGGGCGGGGCCGACTCGGCTGATTATGCTACGCGTCTCTTTGAGAAGATGGGGATAGGCAAGAAGGGCACCGACCGGGGCCTCCTGTTTCTCTTAGCCATCGATGACCATCGGCGCTCAATCAAGGTAGGTTATGGCCTGGAAGGCATCCTGCCGGATGCCAAGACCGGCGACATTGGCCGCGATATGGTTCCCCATCTCAAGGCCAACGATTTCAACGGTGCCGTGACACTTGGCGTCGACGAGGCGGCGAAGGTGATTGCCGCCGATGCCAAGATCAGGCTGGATGAGGGTGCGACGGGAGCGTCTCAAAGTTCACAGCAGCAAGACGAGACAACGGACGAGGCGTTGAAAGCCGCTGAGACGGCAGAGATCAAGGAGCGGAAAACCGGTGAAGGTTTCGATGAGAAGCTCAATAAATATTTCTTCCCGGGGATCTTTCTGGCTGTTTTGTCGGTGATCCTCTTAGCAGTTATTATTACTCTTCGGGGTGGAAGGCCGTCTATCTCCACCGACCGAAGCAGTGGATTAGGCGATTACGACTTTGGCGGCCACGACTCCGACGGTTGCGACTCCGGAGGCGGCTCGGACGATTTCGGCGGTGGTGAGACCGGCGGTGGTGGTTCAGATGGAAGCTGGTAGGTTTTTCTAGGTTGATCAAGGGACCCGCCGGAGAAGAAGAGCTTAATCTGAGCAAGGATATTCCGATTGCACCGGAACGTACTTCATAGAATCAGTCTCCTGAAAAACGTCGATCCCAACTCCGATCCACAAACCCCGAAACGACCACAGATTCCAGTCGCGATGGCAACATCACAGGAGTGAAACATGTTTCCCAAGCCCTCCGCGCGTCTGACATTTCGAAGCTGGACTGATGAAGATACCGCGCTTGCTGAAGCGTTATGGTGTGATCCGGAAGTGACTCGCTTCTTCGGTGGCGCTATGAGCCGGGAAGAAGCTCGTAATCGACTTCGTATTGAATGTGAACGTGACATTGCTCTCGGTATGCAATACTGGCCAATCTTCTTACGTGAGACGAACGAATTTGCAGGTTGTGCCGGCCTCCGACCATGGTCGATGGACCCTAAGAAAGTCGAAGTCGGCGTCAACCTCATGCGGTCCGCGTGGGGACGGCGCCTGGGCGAGGAGGCTCTGCTCGCTGTACTCGCGCATGCGTTCGATACGCTGGAGCTGCCGGTAATCGTGGCCGGACATGGGGTCGCACACGATAACTCGCGAAAACTGCTGGAACGGGTTGGGTTCAAGTACACACACAACGCCATCTGGGGCCCGAAAGAGATCGAGGTGTGCATGTGGGCGATCACTTCCCAGAGTTGGCACGACAGAGATCGGTCCTGAAATGCGCCGCAGGCTACGGGAGCCTTTTCGGATCTCAGCCCGGCGGGGAAGGTACGAGATTCCAGTCGACATGGCGACTATGAGGACCAATCCGCTTTCGACAGGCGCTTACGGCAATGAGGCGCACTTTGAGCTGATAAATAAAACCACAGAGGTTTCGCGAAGGCGCACAGTCTTATTTGGAAAGCTCGCGGTCACGTGGAAGTAGACAGTCTCCCTCCATGGATATAGAATCTCTACATCCAGATGACCGAGATTTCGAATTACCAGAATCGTATTGAACTGTTGCAGGGAACGCTGGACATGCTCGTCTTGCAAGCACTCCTGCGCGAACCCATGCACGGTTATGCCATTGCGCAAGTGATCCGCAGCCGCTCCGGCGAAGTATTCACAGTTGAGACCGGATCTCTGTACCCTGCTCTGCATCGTCTTGAACGGCAGAAATGGGTAAAGTCTGAATGGAAACTGACCGAAAGCAAACAGCGCGCAAAATTCTACCAACTCACGGCTCTCGGGAAGAAGCAACTCAATACTGACCACCAGCGCTGGCTCCAGTTAGTGCGCGCTATAGGTGCTGTGATGGAGCCAGAGGCGCAGCCGTGATGCACTGGCCATGGGAACGAGCAAAGGAAAGCCTATCCGAAGAGCTCGAGTCTCATCTGCAAATGGCGATCGCTGGGCGAATTGCTGATGGAGAGGACCCGGCACAGGCCCGCGCAGCCGCACTGCGTGAACTCGGCAACTTGCCACTTATCGCTGACGTTACGCGTGAACGCTGGGGATGGATTTGGCTGGAGAATCTTCTCTCCGATCTTCGTTACGCGCTCCGTCAGCTTCACCGCTCTCCTGCATTTACGGCGACAGCGTTGCTCACGCTGGCCTTTGGCATCGGTGCGAATCTCGGCGTGTTTCAGCTACTCTACGCAGTGATTCTGGCCGAGTTGCCTATTCCTCATCCGGAGGAAGTTGTCAGAATCCATGCTGCGCGCACCCCCTTCGATCAAAGTTGGACGGTTTCTTATTCGGCATACCAGCGTCTCCGCGTTGCTACTCCCGATGTTGCCCTGATGGCGACCGCTTATGCTGAGGATGCCAGGCTTGAGCTGCCCAGCCGCGCATCAATAAAGGCTTCCCTGGCGCCTGTCTCCGACAATTACTTCAGCGGGCTTTGCGTTACTCCGGCAGCCGGCCGGTTGTTCATTCAGGCAGATGCCCGTGAGGGGCAGGGCGAGTGGCCCGCCGTTCTTCGTTATGACTTTGCGCGCAACACATTCGGCTCGGCTGGGAAGGCGGTGGGCCAACACATGCTCCTAAACGGTCGCTCGTTCGTTGTGATCGGCGTGGCACACCGGAGGTTTCTCGGCGACATAACAGGACATGCTCCCGACATCTGGTTTCCCCTTGAGTTGCAAGGCACCGGCGCATTTGCCTTTTCATGGGACTCGCTGGGGCCGGGCCATGATGTATCGCTCGACAAGCCCTGGTATAACCAGAACACGATTTTTTGGCTCTCGCTGACGGCGCGCATCCCGCCCGAACGCCGCGCCGCCGTGCTGGCGCATTGGGATCAGGTTTTTCGCGATGATCGTGAGGTGATGGCGGAGGCGACAGCTGATCCGGCCGTGAAAGATGCACTTTTGCACCTAAAGATCGGAGTAGCGCCGCTCAGCGAGAACGGCATGAGGAAAAGATTCACCGTTCCTCTGACGCTACTCATGGCGCTTTCAGCTTCCATCTTTCTAGTAGGCTGTCTGAATCTCGCGAACCTTCAGCTTGCACGGCTCAATGCGCGTGCGCATGAACTCAGTGTGCGTATAGCGCTTGGAGCAAGTATCGGCAGGCTCGTTCGTCAGGTTGTCCTTGAGGATGCGCTGCTAGTAATTGGTGGATCTGCGTGCGCGTTTGCCCTAGGCCGCGTGGCCAGCGGCATTCTCGTTCGTTGGGCTTCTAATCGCAATGCTCTTTTCATGTTCGACCTGCATCCGAACTTGCCTCTAGCGGCCCTCGGGGTCGGGCTTATGCTGCTTTCGTTGCTGTGCTGCAGCATTCTTCCGGCGGTGACCTTCATCCGTACTGGCGTTGCGCAGACGGCAGGATCGGGCGCCAGAATTGCGGGTATTTCCCAAACCGCGCGTCAGCGCTTTCGTTCCAATGTGCTGCTTGGCACGCAGGTCAGCCTCTCACTTTTGCTTTCCACTATGTCGGGATGTTTCGCGGCGACGCTGGTGCACTGGGAAACTATAGATGTGGGCATGGACCGTGAGCATGTGCTGATTGTGCGCCCGGAACTGCATCAGCCAAGGTACACCGATCATAGCGAGATGCTGCCCGAGCTTTATAGCCAGATACAGCAGCGCCTTCAGGCACTTCCCGGCGTGCGCAGCGCAGCTGTAGAAATGTGCGGCGGCATTCACTGTGGTTGGATTACCGCGCTCTACGTACATGGGCGCAACGGTCTCACGAACGCACAGGTGCATGGGCAGGAAGATCATGTAGGCCTCGGCTTCTTTTCCACGCTTGGCATTCCAATTCTGCGCGGGCGCGATTTCTCTCCGAGCGATACGGACAAGACCCAGCGTGTGGCAATCATCAGTCGAGCATACGCGCGCCAATTGTTTGGAGATGCAGACCCGATTGGCCAATGGGTTGGTTATGTGCCTGCACCAGATGATCACAAGTTCATAATTGTAGGTGAAGTGGCCGATGCTCACGTGAATGGTGCGGAGCGCGAGGCTCCGCCGGTGGTTTACATGAGCATCAACCAGAATCCCGCACCGGTAAACAGCATCCGAGTGCGGGCCGTAGGTGATCCGCGCCAATTATCGGATAGCGTGCGCCACGCGCTGTATGAAGTTGACCCCGCTCTAGGTGTTAGCGAAATCGTGCCTTTGGCCACGGAGTTGGATGGCAACCTTGGCACAGAAAAGCTTCTTGCGCGGCTCGCGGGAGTCTATGGGAGTCTCACGTTGTTGCTCGTCGCCATCGGCTTCTACGGCGTCATGTCATCCCGTACTACGCGCCGCAAAAACGAGTTCGGCATACGCCTTGCTCTTGGGGCCACTCGGGGCCACATCCAGATGCTCATCGTCGGTCAGACCGTGCGCATTCTACTCGCCGGTATTCTACCCGGAGCAATTCTATCGATTCTAGCGGTGCACGTAGCGAGTCACCTCTTGTACGGATCTGTCAGCGCAAATTCACTCGTAATCATCGCTGCAAGTCTCGTGCTCGCATTTGCTGGTTTTGTTGCAACGCTCATCCCCGCCCGCCGCGCGGCGTTTGCCGATCCGTTGGAGACGCTCCGGAGCGAATGATTGTCGTCCTTCACAGCGTGGGTTGGCCTGTTCAATGAGAGGGCAAATCGCTTACTGAACGTGGGTTACGCGCGGATTTTAGGATTACTCCCTTTAAACGCCCCAGGCTACGGGAGCCTCCCCGGCCCTCAGCCCGGCGGGAGGTCACGAGATTTCAGTCACCATGGCGACTTTTGGTTATTGATCAAATGGACATAAGGTGGGCGAGATTCACTAGATTCCCGCTCACTTCTCACCGCACGTGAAAGCCCTTCACAAGCACTAATCTCTCGGGCATCCTTCGGTAGGGTTTTCCGCTCACTACATTGCAGCCTGTTCCGAGACTCCCAACCCCTGAGCGAATTCCCTTGCGGCCGAGCTCTCCTGAGAGTAAAGTGCTCTCAATCTCAATTATCTGTAAGGAAACAGAATGGCGATTGTTGAGTATTGCCTTTTCCGGGTAACGCTAGTTTTACCTCGACAGGCGTCGTGGCTTCACTACCACGTATCCAGGGCGGACGTTTTTGCAGCTTCGCTCGAAGAAAAGCCCGACTCACAGGTTCGAACTGGCTATAAGTGGCACATCGGAAACGTTGCGCTCTACACCCCCAGTTCCGGCTACTTCGCAGTAGGCAGGACGACTCGCGCGACCATCGAGAAATTTGATTCGGAGACAGGTAATTTCG
>Ga0181535_10006439_pt1 | contig 12135 bp, 9 predicted proteins | sample PEATcosm2014_Bin_44_FD_119774 | JGI IMG/M metagenome (GOLD analysis project Ga0181535, IMG submission 119774) | Peatland microbial communities from MTU Mesocosm Facility, Houghton, MI, USA - PEATcosm2014_Bin17_30_metaG | ecosystem: Environmental > Terrestrial > Soil > Wetlands > Peat | place...
CGCACCGCCAGCTCCCGGTAGGCTTGGGTAAACTTCCGGTATTTCGACCTCTGACTCATCTGCAGTTCCCCTTCCCTGCAAACTGTCAATTGTCGGAGTGTCTCACTTTTGGGGGTCAGTCCATTTTCCACAATTGGCGGTTTTTGGTCGCGCTGCCCAAAAGACGGCCTGCGGCCGCAAGGAGGCGCCTGGCGGCGCGTCTTTTTCGGCACGACTGAAGTCGTGCCCCGACGCGGTGCTTCGTTGGGAGGGGAAGGCTCCGGGCCTGAAGGCCGGAGTCTGATGCGTGGGTTGTCCCCGGCCTGAAGGCCGGGGCTTCTACCGTCGTGCCGCTTCGCGGCACCTCGTGCGGATCCGCGCAGAGTTGGCGAGAGGAGTTAGCTCGGTAAGGTTGCGCTGCCCCATCGCGCCGCCTGCGGAGCGATGGGAGTCCCCAAAGACGGCCTGCGGCAGCATGGAAGCGCCTGCGGCGCGGCTTTTCGGCACGGCTGAAAGCCGTGCCCCTTCACTTTTTCTCGCCGAAGGCGAGTTTTTCAGCAGACTGTGAAGTCGTGTCCTGACACTTTTTCGTCACGGAGGTGAGGTTGCGGACCGGGATGGGAAAGGCCGGGCTAAATAGCCGGAGTCTCGTGGGGCTTTTCGACGTTCGAAGTGCACCCCGCCAAGGACCCCATCGCTCTGAAGCGCGATGGGAGTCCCCAGGAACGGCCTGCGGCAGCAAGGAAGCGCCTTGCGGCGCGTCTTTTACGGCACGGCTGAAGGCCGTGCCCTGATACAAATGCGGCGCGTTCGTGACGGGAGGAGGATTCTTCACGGGTGCCGGGAGGCTCCGGGCCTGAAGGCCGGAGTCTGTTGCGCGGGTTGTCCCCGGCCTGAAGGCCGGGGCTTCTACCGTCGTGCCGCTCTGCGGCACATGATGCGGATGTGCACAGAGGTGGAGGGGCGCTGGATTCGCTTTATCAGGACGCGGATTTGTCTTAAAGTACGGGCAAGATATGATCAGCGGCTGGCCTTTGGCTCTCGGGTAAACGTTGCTAGTCATCTGGCTGGCGTTGTTGGTTTGGGCCACGCGAAGAGCGCTCCGAAACCACGCGGGCGGATTCGGGCGGAGTTTGCTGACGGTTGCTGGAATGGGTTGTGCGTCTCTGGCAGTGACATCGTTGCTGGGACTACACCTTATGTGGATTTCCGCAGACATCTCGCAAAGACTGGGGACCGGACCGGTTCGTGTTCTCGCTGCAATTCTGTTCTGGTCGACTCTGGGCGGCCTCGTGATCAATCTGGCCGGATCGGAGAAGATACGATTCGCCGGTGTGGCAACTTGTCTGGCAACAGGATTCTGGTAGTTTGTTCTGGCCGTGGATGCCGGAATCTCGATGGGAACACCGACTACTCGTCATCCCACGCACTATTTGATACCGGCGGGATACGAAGGGTGGGTGGAGATTGAATATGGAGCGGAAGGGCCTTCCCTTCCCTATCGAAACGGTATCTATATCTGTCGCATTCCAGCGGACGGGGTACTTGTTACCTCTTCAGTCCTTGAAGACGGGTGGGCGCAGGACGAGTACTTCTATTACGGGTCGAACGGTTCTCTGAAGTCTCTGCCAGCAACGGATTGGGGCAAGGGCGGAATGATCTGGGCGGGCGAGACCGGCTTTGATCAGGAGTCGGGAGTCGCCACGCCGCATCGGCTAAACGAGAAGTTTTTCGTGGGGACAGAGAGCCAGTATCGAGGACAGAGGTGAGTGATAGAAGGCTCAGAGGTGGGGTTGCAAGCGTTACAGTTCCCAGGCGCACGGGGCCGGGTTAAGTTACAAGCTGGCCCACTCAAGCCAAAAGAGGGCTTGAATGGGGCACCGTGAATTTTCGGGCTCGAATGAGGTACCTTGTCAGGCGCTCACTTCGGCGAGGAGCCTCTTCCAGGTTTTTTGGTTGCGGCGGTAGCTTTTGCGTAGGTCTTCTAAGATTCTTTCGAAGTCGGCGTGTTCTTTCAGGCGGTTCCAGGCTGGGTTCTTGGAGAACCAGGGGTAGTTTTCGTTGCCTAAGTAGATGGCTCGACGGAGCCAGTGGAGGGCTTCGCTTTCGTCTCCGTCGACGGCGAAGTAGGTGGCGAGGCGGTAGGACATCTCGCTGTCGGCTTCGGCGGCGGCGATGGTTTCTTCGGCGATGAGGGAGGCTGCGCGCTCGCGGTTGCCCATCTGGACGTAACACATCGCTAACGTCGGGACGGCGAGGCGCATGGAGGCGTCGTCGCGGATGACCTGCTCGAGCATGTCGATGGCCTGGTGGAGGTCGCCCTGGCGCATGCGCTGGTAGGCCAAAGAAGTTCTGAGCAAGGGGTAGCGGGGCTCGAGGGTAAGTCCTTTTTGTAACTCCTCTTCGGCTAGTTCTAACTGGTTTTGGTACTGGTAGACGCGCGCGCGGTGGTTATAGATCACGGCGGCGTTCGATGGATTGAGCATGAGGGAGCGGTGGAACTGGGCGAGGGCCTCGTCGTACATGCCATCGATGCGGAGGGTGATACCGGCGACTAGGTGGACGTTCCAGTCGTTGGCGGCGGTGCGGAGGAGGTGCTCGATGCCGTGGCGGGCGGATTCTTTTTCGCCGCGGGACAGCAACATGTAGACGCGGTAGAGATTGGCTTCGACGGAGCCGGGGTCGAGTTCGAGGGCGCGGTCGAGGGCTTTGCGGGCGGCCATGACGTGGAGGTGGCCGCCGAATCCGTAGCGGATGTACTGCAGCTGGGCGATGCCGAGGCCGGTGAAGGCGGGGGCGAAGGTGGGGTCGCGCTCGGTGACGGCTTCGAAGAGCTGGCGGGCGCGGTCGAGGTCGGAGCGGGAGCCGGTGCGCTGCATGAATCCGGAGAGGAGGGCCTGGGCCTGGAGGTATTCCTCAGAGAGCTCTTCGCCGAGGAGAGTGGGGCGGGCGTTGGTGGGCTGGGTAGTTCCCTGCTGGAGTTGGCCGAGACCCTGGAGGGAAGCAAAGACTTCGTTGCAGATTTCGGTCTGGACCGCGATCAAGTCGAAGGACGCGACGCTGATGGAGCCGCCGCCGCGGACGGATTGGCTGGAGACTTCGAGGAGTTGCCAGTTGAGGTCGAAGCCCTGGGCGGAGCGGATGAAGTTGCCGGTGAGGACCCAGTCGACGATGAGTTTTTGGCCGATTTCGAGGGGGTCCATTTGCGCGATGGGGAGATGCATGAGCGCGGAGGAGGGGCGGACGACGAGCGAGGACATGCGGGCGATGCGGGCGGCGATGGCGTCGGCGAGGGCGTAGCCGTAGAGGGGCGCGACTTCCGTGACGCCGAGGTTCTGGAAGGGGAGGACGAGGATGGTGTTGTGCTCGGCCTTTTCGCTGGAGGAGTCGCGGAAGCGCTCGGCGAGCATGGAGAGGATGCCGGTGGTGCGTTTTTCCTGGTCGGCGGGAGTGGAGGGCGGGAGGACGGCGGCAGCGTCGCCGGGGATGATGCCGGATTCGAACTGCAGGGTCTTCATGATGGTCTTGAGGGCTTCGCGGACTTCGGCGGCGGAGGCGTAGCGCTCGGCGGGAGTTTTTTCGAGACAGCAGAAGATGACGGAGGAGAGCTCGGGAGGGATGTCGTTCAGCGGGGGCGGGTCGGCGAACTGGATGGCGCGGATGGACTGGAACTCGTCGCCGTCGGGGCGGGCGAAGGGATGGCGGCCGCTGGCGAGCTCGTAGAGGATAACGCCGAGAGCCCAGAGGTCGGACTGGACGGAGCTTTGTCCTGTGACGAACTGCTCGGGGGCCATGTAGGCGATGGTGCCGCCGCGCGCGGTGTAGGGGGCGATGGGCGGGGTTCCGGGTTTGCGGCGCGAAGACTTGGAGGGGTCGAACCCGGCTTCTTCGGGAGGGAGGCGGCGGGCGAGGCCGAAGTCGAGAATTTTGGCGAGGCCGCCGTCGGTGAGCATGACGTTGGCGGGCTTGAGGTCGCGATGGAAGATGCCGAGGGAGTGGGCGGCGGAGAGGCCGTCGGCGATCTGGATGCCGACGGAGAGGATGAGCTGGAGGGTGGCGGGGCCTTTGGCGATGAGCTTGTCGAGAGATGCCCCTGGGACGTACTGCATGACGATGAAGGCTTCTTCGCCTTCTTCGCCGACTTCGTAGATGGCGCAGACGTTGGGGTGCTCGATGGCGGAGGCCATGCGGGCTTCGCGGAGGACGGTGGAGCGCATTTGTTCGAGGGAGAGGGCGCCGCGCTTGAGGATTTTGAGGACGACGGGGCGCATGAGCTGGGTGTCGTTGGCGAGGTAGACGACGCCGGAGCCGCCGGTGCCGAGCTTGCGGGCCAGCTCATAGTGGGTGATGGTGCGCTTCATGGGATGAGATCAGTTTAGCGGCTGTGGCCCGCTGGATCTCGTGAAGGTTTTCCTCCGATGATTGCGCGTCGGTTGCCGATAATCGACGAAGAGCGCAGACAGGCGGGTTGCGATGAGATACGTGGCCAGGATTGGCAAGGATGGACGCATCACCATTCCGAAGGCACTGCGAGACAAGCTCGGAATCAAGCCGGGGGATCGCGTGGAGTTCGTGTTTCAGGACGGCGAGTTGATCATGCGCCGCGCAGGCTAATCTTTAGTCGTTGCCGGCGATGACTTTGCGGATGTGTGTGCCTTGTTTGTTGAGTTCTTCGACGAAGTCTTCGATGCGGACGAGGAAATCCTGACTGGCGCGGACCATGCGAGGCATAGCGTTCCAGGCGTCGCGGACGATTTCGGGGTTTTCGAGGAGGGCGACGGCAGCGCCTGCGGCGGAGACCGCGAGGGCGGATTTGCGGCGGCCGGTGAGGAGCAGGAGAGCGCCGACGACGAAGGAGCCTGCGGCGACGGTGCGGGTCCAGGGGATTTCGGAGAGGCTGGTTTCGAGTTGCCGGGTGATTTTCACGATTTCTGTTCCGCCATTCATAGTACCTGAGATGCGGGGGCGAGCGGTCTTCGCGATTGCCGTGGTCTGTTCCTGAAATGCCGGGGTCTCTTTTTTAATAGTACCGCCATTGACGCCTGGGGGTGACGACAGGAAGAGCGGGGGCTCGCAGGCCCGCTGCATGCGGAAGAGCCATTCCTGCCCGCTCATCGTATGGTGTGTCGCGTTCACGTTCATTCCTAGTCGAGATCGAATTCGCGCAGGGGTTTGCCGGTGTCGGGGGTCTCTTTGGCTTTTTTGAGGGCTTCGGCGAAGCGCTTGTTGAAGACGTCTTCGCGGTTCTTTTCTGCTTCGACGGACTGGCGGAAGATGCTCTCCTTGCGCTCTTCGGCTTCGCGGAGAGCGCGCGTGGCCTGGTCGAAGTCCTCGAAGGTGCGTTTGCGGGGCGCGGGGGTGTGGGCGATGACGATGTGCGAGACGGCGTCGACTTTGAGCATGGCGCCGCAGTCGGGGCAGGCGATTTCGAAGATCGAATTGGGCGGGTTGGAATGGGATTTGGACATGACTGCTGGTTCCAGAGGGTGAGTTTATCGCAGGAGAGGGGGCCGGGTACAGCCGGGAACTGGGAGCCGGGAGCTGGGAGCGTAGTGCGAGGGAAAGGCGAGGGAAAGGCGAGCGAAGGGCGAGGGAAAGGCGAGCAGACTGCACGCGTCCGCTCGCGTTTGAGGTTCAGAAAGTGAGTTTGAGGGCTAACTGCACCAGGCGTGGATTGTTGACGGTGGAATTGACGGCGCCGAATCCTGGCGCGTTGATGTCGTTGATGGGCATGCCGTACTCGGGATGGTTGAAGAGGTTGAAGAACTCGGCGCGGAAGTTGAGGCCTGCTTCATGCCATGGCAGAGCGAAATCCTTGATCGCGGAGAAGTCGGAGTTCACAAAATCGGGTCCACTGACAGGAACGCGCGGGGCATCGCCGAGCTCGCCATAGGTCACGCCGTTTATCGTTTTGGTTTGTGCAGCGGGGAAGCACGTCGGATTGATCCACTGGTATTTGCTGTGGTCGGCGGCGGAGGCGTCGCAACCGGAGACGCGGTCGGGCCGGTTGAAGTTGTAGGCGTCGCCGCCGGTATTGAAGGCGACGCCGGAGGTGTTATCGCTATCGATGAGTGGAACCGGAAATCCGGAAGCGATTCTTTCGATCAGCGTGACCCGCCAGTTGCCGAGAAATGTGTTGGCCGCAGGGTTCCAGCCGCTGCCGAACTGCCTTCCATGGCCGAAGGGCAGGTCATACAGGATGCTGGCGGTGAAGCTATGATTGAGATTGATCTGCGAGAGGGACCAGTCGAGATTCTGCCAGTTAGGCAGGGGGAAGTAAGGAGCGCTTAACTCGGAGCCGAGCCCGTCGGAGAGACCGTTGTCGTAGGTGTGGGAGTAAGTGTAGGCCAAAAGCGCGTACAGTCCATACTTTGAACTTTTGGTCTCGGCTTTGACCTGCAGCGAGTTATAGTGCGTCGTACCCACGTCCCCGTAGAGCAGGATGGCGTTGAAGTTCGGAGGATTATAGGGATAGCTGTAGGGAGCGCCGCCGGGCAGGCAGCCGAGCGTATACCCAGGGATGTTGCCGCAACCCGATGGGCTGCTGGTATTGAGGTCGTTGCCGATGACCAGGATATGGCCGCCGGTCGAACCGGCATAGCCGGCGGTGAGGACAATGCTGCCGGGCAGCTGGCGCTCGACGTTGACGTTATATTGGTGAACCCGGCCCGGCTGGAAGTTCCGCGGCTCATAAACGAACGTGCCTGGGTAGGTAGGCACCGTTTGCGGAGTGGGAAGAAGCGGAAAGCCAGTGGAGAGGGTAAATCCGTCTAACTCGGGCGTTTGTCCGAGTGTTTGGTGGCAGTACGAGGTCGAAAAGGCGCAGCCGGTTGAAAACGTAGCGGGGAATTGGTCGGACTCGCCGAGGTCGGGGGGATTTTGCCACAAGCCCTGGGCGCCCTGGTTCCAGGACGAATCGTGATAGATGCCAAAGCCGAGGCGAAGGACAGTTTTGTCGCTGCCGAGGACCTTCCAGGTGAGGCCGACGCGAGGCTCCCAGGCGCCCCAGTACATATTGATTCCTGCCGAATCGCTCACTCCGTTCTGGCCGGCGATGAGAAGTTGTCCGGTTTGGGGGATGTAGTCGGACATGCGGTTATGGATTTCGGTGATGGGAGTGGTCATATCCCAGGCCAGGCCGAGGTCGAAGGTGAGCGACGGGGTAGCGCGCCAGTTATCCTCGACGAAGGGCCTGTAGATCTTCCAGCGGCGGCCGGTGGTGGGCCCGTAGTAGGTCTGATCGTGGATGCCGAGTCCAGTCATACCCATGAGCAGATCGGCCTCAGAATTGCCGTTTACGACGCCGGCGCCGGTGAAATCTCCAAAAAGCCCGACAATCCAGAAACCGTCCGAGAATTCTTCTGTGCCGACGTTCATCTGATTCGCGCGGAGGTCGATGCCGGTGCGGATTTCATGGTGTCCGCGGATCAGGTCGAGTACATCCTTGAAGGAGAAGATATCGGTTCCACCCTGGAAGGGTGAGTAGCCGCGGTCGCCGAGGGACCAGTAGCCGCCGGTGACTTCAGTGGACGGAACACCCTGACTGTAGGAGCCAGCGGGGAGGGAGGAACCGGTGGGGGAGCAGCCGAGATCGGCGCCGGGAATTCCCAACTTCGTCGAGCCGCAGGTGAAGTTCCCCAGGGAATCGATGTAGTCGAAGATGCGGTCGTAGCCCAGGGAGGCAGTGTTGAGTGTGGTGGGCGAGAAGACGTGGCTCCAGCCGAGGCCGATGTTCCGCGCGTGATTGATGAGGTTCTCATCGCTGCCGAAAGCGTTCGACTCGGCTAATGTGGGCACGCCGCCGACGATTGACGTTGGCGCGCCGCCGGGAACGAAGGAGAAGGCCTGGTCGTAGCTGAAGCGCTCAAAGGCGTTGTCTTTGGAGGTGATGTTCTGGTCCAGACGGATGTCGAATTTGGTTTCGTTGAGCTGACGCACGGGCTCGTTGACGTAGTTGTATCCGAGAGCCGTGTTGCTGGCGTTGGGCGTGGGGTAGAGATCGATCATGCGCTTGCCGACGCTGTCGAAGAGGTTGGAGGGGATCTTGTTGCAGTCGGTTCCCTTCGCCTGGCTACCATCCGGGTTGGCAGGAATCGGATTGCCTGCAGCGTTGCACTGGAAGTAAGGATCCGCGGCGCCGACCATATTGGGGTTGGCGATGACCAGGCCGCTTGCGGGATTACCGAAGGGGTCGGCGGAGAAGTCGCCGTTGCGCATGGCGAGGGAGGGAATGAGGCCGGTGAAGGTAATTCCCTCGCGCTGATCCTTCTGCTCGCCATCGACGAAGAAGAACAGCTTGTTGTGGCGCAGTGGACCTCCGAATGAGCCGCCAAACTGATTGAGATTGAATTTTGGGGTGGTGGTGTCGAAGTCGGCTTTGGCGTCGAGGTCGGTGTTGCGGACAAACTCGAAGAGGGAGCCGTGGTAGTTATTGGCGCCCGATTTCGTGGTGATCAGAACTGTAGGTCCGGCGCGCGTGCCGAACTCGGCCGAGTAAGTGTAAGTAAGAACTTTGAATTCCTGAATGTCGTCGATGGAGGAGAAGGTGCCGATGCCGCCGGCGGTGAGTTCATTGTTATCGACGCCGTCCAGCAGCCAGTCGGTGCTGTTGGGGCGCGAGCCCCCGACCGAGAGCGAGAAGGAACCGCGCGCGGCTACTTCGCTGTCGCTGCCGGAGGTAAAGAAGCTGTTGGGGTTGGTCTCCGAAGTAGCGCCGGCGGTAAGGGTGGCGAGCTGCACGAAGTCACGTCCGTTGAGAGGCAGTTGCGACACTTCCTGCGCAGTGATGACCTGACCGAGGGAGGGACTGGCGGTATCGACCGCGACGGCGTTGCCGGCGACGGCGACGGTGGTGACGACGGTGGCAGGGACGAGCGTGAAGTCGAGCTCGCGGGCTTCGTCGACCTGGAGATGCAGGTCTCTGGACTCGGTGCTTTGGAAGCCCGAAGCGTCGACGCGCACGGTGTAGGTGGCGACGGGGAGCAGAGGAATCAAATAGTGTCCGGCGGTGTCGGTCTTGACGTCGCGGGAGAGGCCTGTGGCCTGGGAGGAGGCGACGACGGTGGCGCCGGGGACGGCGGATCCGGTTTTATCGACGACATTGCCTGAAAAGCTGCCGTTGGCCTGGGCGTGGAGGGAGGGAGAGAGGCTGAACGCGAGAATGCAGATCAGGAGGAGAAGAAAGACTGTGCGGGATTCTGTATGGGCCGAGGCTTCGAACGAATAAGGACACTTCACGCCAACCATCGTGCATTGCATCGTTAAACCCCTTTCGACTGGTTTGGTCCCAGGGTGGATACTGCATCGACTGCGCTGTGCTTGATTAGGAGAGACTACTGTAGGAATTTGCCGGGCGAAAGTCAAACCGGGTTTTTGGCGGGTTCACGAGGGGGCGGGGTGGTGAGACGCAGGCGCAGGGCAAGCCCGCTCAATTTGGGCGCTGTGTGGAGTGCCGGACGCGAGACATGCACTCAGTCTCGCTTCCGGCACTCCGCACGACTACCCGCAGGTGTGGGTGGAGCAGTATGTCTTCGCCGCGTCGACGAATTGCGTGTAGTCCTTCGCGATGGCCTTCTGCGCTGTGGATTGGTCCATCGCGCCGGCTTTGACCTGGTCGGCGAGATAGAACTCGACCTGATCTTTTTGCTTGAAGTAGCGCTCGTTGAGGGTCACGTTGTCGGGCCCGCACTGCGGCCAGATGTTATCCATAGAATCGCCGCCGCCGAGCTCGAGAGGAACGAGATGGTCGAGTTCGCAGGTTTGCGATTCGCCTTGGTTGTTGGAGGGGACAGGCAGTCCGTACCACTGATAGGCGATGTGCTTGGCAGCTTCCGATTCCACTTTGTCGCGAATGCAGCAGGTGCGGAAGTTGGCGTTCTTGAGCACGTCGACGGTGACGGTGGGGTTGACTGCGCCGGGGGTGCAGGTGGGGTCGGGCATGGGGAAGCCGTTCTTCGTGCCGATTTTGCAGGAGCCGTCGGTTGGGGTTTTGTGCGCGGCCAGAGTTCGGTGATTTTTCGCGGCGAAACCTGTGATGACGCAACTGACGGTGCATTTTTCGGTGGCGGTGGCGGCGGCCGGGATCAGGAGCGTGAGGGTGAGCAGAAGCGGCAGGGTGGGTTTCATGGGTTTCCTCCGGACAGGCGTTAGGTCCGCAGAGACGAGGGGATGCAGCAAAGGTTGCAGGGCGGAGGAGTGGGAACTCGGCGGACGATCGCAGTTTGCCTTGTGTGGGTACGAGAACATTGGGGCGGGTTGGGTGTCAAGTTATGCGGGGTAAGGCCCTACTCCGGCCCACTCAAGCCAACACCGGGCTTGAATGGGGCACCCCGGCAAAGGTAGCTCAGCGGGGAGACTCGGATTCTTCGAGACGGGAGAGATAGTCCGCGGGCGAAAGCACGGTGACGCCGTTGCGGGCGGCGCGGGGGAAGTGCTTCAGGTTGCCGGTGACGAGCCAGGCTCCGGAGGTTTTGGCGAGGGCGAGGAAGGGTGCGTCTCTTGGGTCGGGGAGGGGATGCGGCCACGCGGGAGGGTCGGGGAGCTGGAGGCTGTCAGCGATCATGGCCTCGAGCCATTCGGGAGGAAAGCGGTGGCGGCGGAATTTCTCCCGCCACACGACCACCCGATACTCAAGAAGGATGCGCGGGCGGGTGACAATCTGGACTCGCCGCTCGAGCACCCAGTCGTCGATCAGGGCCCCCGGGGGGCCGTCCGGCTTGATGCCAGCAGAGACGACAACGTTGGTGTCGAGGACTGCGAGCCTCATTGCTTCTTGCGGCGAGCGAAGGATTTGCGGGCTTCGGCAATTTCGGCGTCGATCTCCTCGTCGGTCATCTTGTCGAGGCCGTGCTCTTTGGCGAGCTGCCAGTCTCTTCGGAGGCTGGCTTTGGCGATCGCGCGGCGCAATTCCCGGTCCTGGAAGGCGAGGTCTCCGAGGACGGGGACGAGGAAGTATTCGGGGCCGTTGCGGCCGGCGAGGAGGATGGTTTCGCCGCGTTCGGTGGCGGATTTGATAGCTTTGGATCCGCGGATGCGGAACTCACGCAGGGAAACCTGGCGCATGGATGCCTCCTGAGAGGATTGTAGCCGTTTTGGCTACGGGGAGCGGCTTTCGACGTCACAGCCACAGAGCTTTGTGGCCGGGGCAGTCCTGGGCGGCTTGGTCTACTAAGGTGGCTAGTAACTCCGACCCGTAGCGGGCTAAGTAGGCTATGCCGCCGATGGTGCGTTCCTGGGGATGGCGGTCGGGGAAGAGGTTGAAGCTGAGGGTGTCGACGTGGCGGCGGATGCTGGCGTCGCGCTGGAGCTGGTCGTTGGCGGCGAGGCGGCGGAGGCGGTTCATCTGATAGCGCATTTTTGAGGCGGAGACCTGGGCGGCACGGGCGAGCGCGGGGGAGAGGGATTCGGTCCAGGCGAGGAGGGCGTCGAGCTCGTCGTCGAGGGCGTTGCCGGCGGTGGAGAGGCGGCGCTTGCCTTCGATGGGGAGGGCGCGCGCGCCGAGGCGATGGGCCAGCTCGTCGGGGTGGGTGGTGAGGATGTCTTCGAGGGTGAGCTGGTACTGGTCGAGAATTTTTGCGATGGCGGGCTCGATGAGGGTGGCGGTGAGGCGCGGGAGGACGGGGGTGGTGCGGCCGAGGATGGCCTGGTAGAGGACCTGGTTCTGGGCATAGTAGGCGATCTCGGCGGGGCCACCGATGATGGCCTGGGTGGGGAGCAGGAAATCCTGAAAGACGGGGCGGAGGAGGGCGTTGGGGCTGAGGCGCTCTGGCGCTCCTTCGAGAATGGCGAGGAGGTCGGCGGTGGAGTAGACAGTTTTGGCTTGCCCACTCAAGCCAAAAGAAGGCTTGAATGGGGCACCCGGGGATTGACGTGGCTCTTGCCCACTCAAGCCAGCGACTGGCTTCCACCCCACCACGCCAACCCCGGGCGTGTCGGGGACCCCGGGCTTGAATGGGGCACCCGGCGTTTTTCCGGCCAGCCAGTTGCCATTTTTGCGGCGGAGAGGCAGGCGGGCTCCTGTGGCTTCGTCGATGAGGAAGAGCAGGCTGGAGCCGGGGGCGACAAGGACCTGGGAGTGGTAGCCGCGTTCGGCGAGGAGTTGGTCGCGCTGGTGGAGCAGGGACTCGAGGGCTGCAGCGTCGGTGATGGCCTGGCGGA
>Ga0181535_10006441_pt1 | contig 12132 bp, 9 predicted proteins | sample PEATcosm2014_Bin_44_FD_119774 | JGI IMG/M metagenome (GOLD analysis project Ga0181535, IMG submission 119774) | Peatland microbial communities from MTU Mesocosm Facility, Houghton, MI, USA - PEATcosm2014_Bin17_30_metaG | ecosystem: Environmental > Terrestrial > Soil > Wetlands > Peat | place...
CACCGGATCTGGAGCACGGATTGGTTCTACCGGCGCGGCGAGCAAATGGAAAAACTGAAGCAGGTTCTCGACGCGGCGCGTGCGGACGGCGCTTCAGACTTGCTGCCGGTGCCGCTTCCTCGCGAACACACGAGGCGAACAAGGGCAGGCCAATACGGCGGCGTTGCGCCAGATGCGTTACGAACGCGCCCTATGCGAGGTTTTGCTTATTCCAGGTGAAGATAACGAGACGGAAAAGCTCGGCGCCGTGATCTGTTCCGTGATCGCGCAGGAAGGACCCATTCATCGCGATGAGATTGTCCGCCGGATCGGCGCTTTTTCTGGCAAGCAGCGCGTGAACCCCCGCATCGCAACAGCCATAAGGCGTACATTGGATCAGTTGGCGGATGAAGCGCCGGATCTCTGCCACGAGGCCGACTTCTGGTTCACGCCGGAACAGAGAAACGCGCCTATAGTGCGCGACAGATCGGCTGCGCCTGCGAGCCTGCGCAAGCTTGATATGATCCCTACCACTGAAATCAGAGCCGCGATCGCGATTGCGCGCCAGCAAAACGGCAGCCTGTGCGACGACGAACTTCCCCGCGCGGTGGCCAGCCTCCTCGGCCTCCCGAAAACCACGGCGGATGTACGCACCCTCGTTCGATCTCTAGCGGCGTGAACTCGGATGAGAAATCGGAGGATTCCAGTGCAAGCTACATTCCGCGAACGGCAGATGCGAAACAAACTTGCCGGACAGCCCGGAAACGGCCCAAATCAATATGTGCCTATCGTCCAAAATAAAGCTCGTCGACCGATTTCCAATCGGGGCTAGGTGTGATTTTGATCAAAGCGCGATCGATCGGCTTTTTGAGCGGACTATGATCCGGCAGCGCGATCGCCATGAAGGCTGGTGCAAGAAGGACTTTCGGCACTCGGATCACTTGCGCGAAGCGCGCACCGACCAAATATTGCAGCGCGCCAACGTTGTTCACAACGGCGTTCGACCGGCCATTGGCCAAGGCGGTAAGAGCTTCCGTCAAATTATCGTATTTTTCATATTTGAGATGCAGTCCGTCAAGATATTCGGCTCCCGAGGATTGCGCGACCGCCGCCAGTTCTTTCCCGCTCAGATCGCTTTCCGGGCGGAGGCTGCTGTTTTCGACCCGTTCAGCGGTCAATCGCGAGACCAGGCTTGCCGACAACAATGAGACCAGCGCGACACTGCTCAACATCCAAACGACGGCCACGAAGCGGCCAAGATGGGTCTTCGGCGTTTTCTCGCCATAGCCGACCGTCGTCATCGTGACAACCGCCCAACAGAGGCCGTCGCGCAATGTGGCCACACTGTCTTCCGGCGGCTGCTTCCCGGTGCGGCCGGGACGTTCAATGAGCCAGATGACGATACCAAGCAGCAACAGCAGAACGAGGATTCCAACGATCAAATAGCCAAGATCCGCTGCGATCGTCACATAGGAAACGATAGCGGCAAGTGGCCCCGTCTCTTTTCGCAAAGCGACCGCCACCCCGGACCGGTGCGTGGGATAGGAAAAATCGACGCACTCTTCGCGTTCCGGGGTGATTGTGATGGCGCCGATCGCCGCATCGTACTGGCCCTGCTCAAGGCCGCTGAGGATCGTTTCCATCTGGGAAACTGGCGTCAGTCTGTATTCCCATTCCAGTTCCTCCGCCACCCGGCGCCACAGGTCCACGCTCACGCCAAATAGCCCACCGTCCGAGCCAACAGCGCCATAGGGCGGAAGATTGTAAACCGCCACGCGCAGGGGTGCGGCTGGATGCGACTCCGCCGCCAAAGCGCAATCGAGCGGTGCCGCCAGGGACACCCCGAACGCCACCAAGACGAGCAGCAATCGCAACAGGGACACGGGACAGCGCGCGGGCCTAACGCTCGTCTGCCGTCCCCTTGAGAAATGCTATTTTAGCATGCTATCCGGGGGCTACGGAATAAGAGGCGATCATTTCGTCGGATATTTGGCGCACGCCAGGGATGTCTTCCGTGAGAGCCAACAACGCCTTATGTTCCTCGGGCGATCCGACAAGCCCCCAAAGATGCACGACCCCATCGGAGACCACGATGTTGCGCTCGCCAAAATCGGTCCAGGATTGATCGGCAAGACGCGCCAGAATGGCCGCCCTTATGCCGCGATCCGTGATCGGATCCTTTGCGGCGATGGAAGGAGTCGAGGCCAGCGCCTGGAGGAGATTGGCGCGGCTGACGATGCCAACGAGTTTGCCATCCTTGAGAATCGGAACCCGCTTGATACGGTTTTTTTCCAGAATGTTGGCGAGTTCCGACAAGGGCGTATCCTCGCTCGCGGAAATCACCCGGTCCGACATGACTTCGGCGACTTTTTTGCCGTGCGATTTGGCGTAATCGAGGGCAAGCGTGCTAGCCGGCGTAATGGCCTCGACCCACCAGGCCCGCTGTTTCACGGTGCCGTCCTCTTCACGATGCAGCAAATCGGCTTCGCTGAGAATGCCGAGGACATGGCCATTGCCATCGACGACTGGCAAAGCGCTGATGTCGTGATCGGTTAGCAGCCGCACCGCAGTCGAGATATCGTCATCCGGCCCGATGGTGACGACGTCCCGCACCATAACATCGCTGGCGTTCATCTCCCTGTCCCTTGACTGAACTGCGAACCAGCGGCATGCCGTGAACCCAACGGCAGCAGGATCCGCGTGCGACTATAAACCCTTGAATATGACGTCCGTATTTCGCCGCCGGGATGGTGTTCCCCCGCGCGCAACCGCGACGCTCTGTTGGTGCACGCAAAAACCCGGCCGTTAAGGCCGGGTTCGCGGTTCATTTGAAGGATGATCCGGGGAGCCCTAAGATCAATATTTGGCGACTACTGGTGGCGGAGCAGGCCAATTAAACCGGTAGTTCACGCCCAGACGCCCAGCATATTCCTGAACGCTCGCCGACGTTGTGAATGTATTCGAGAAGGCCGGAACTACGAAATTGTTGATCTGCCCCGTTGCCGAAGTCTTGCCGAACTGCGAATAGAGAAACTCGCCCTTTACACTCCAATTGTCCGTGATCGCATATTCAAGGCCGCCGCCCACCACATAGCCGAGTTTGTTGGCCGCGGCCACGCCGCCTCCCGAAGGCGTGAGTGTATCAACATAGGTGAACCCATAGTTTCCGTCCGTATAAGCGAGCCCCCCCGTCGCGTAGATGAGGAGGCGGTCGAAAGTGACGCCTAACCTTCCGCGTACAGTTCCGTAAAGCCCGTTATTCACGCTCTGAGTCAAAGTGGACGGGAAAAATGAGGTATGAGGCGAACCCGTTCCATTGATGAACCCATTGCTCACGGTGCGCGACGAAGCCGTCAGACCGCCAATATCGGTTTCAAAGCCCAAAACGAACAAACCAACTTGCCAATTGTATCCGAGCTCGGCGCCAACGGTGAAGCCAGGTTTGTTAAGCGACTGGCTTCCCTCGGCATCGACGGCTGATATGTCGACGGGCGTCAAATGGGAAAAGGCGGTCAAGGGAGGTCCAATCAGCGTGTTATACGAGGTATGGGTAACCTCGCCGCCACCATAGCCGCCGATATAAAAGCCAGTCCAAGTAAAGACTGGCGGCGGCGGCGGAGGCGCGGGCGCAAGGTCGGCGGCGAGCGCCGTTCCAGCGAGTGTCATGGCACTGGCTGATACAAAGAGGAATCGACGCCACATATTCTTTCTCCCGTAAGAAATCACTTTCTATCTATTTACTCTATTATTATGGACCATCAATCAAATTGGCGACATTCTACTGTATATTTGGATCGGCGTTGCAGAAAAGCAACGCTTGAACGAGATGAATGAATTATGACACTGCACGGCCTCCCTCGCTCTTATATGACGCATGGTCGCGTCCGAAACGTCCGCACCCGGATCGTGCTGTAAGGCGGCAATCGTGATGCGCCGGAATTCTTCGGACGAGACGCGCCCGATCGTAAGCCCTTGCCTACAGGTCGAAATCCGCCGGATCGAAGACGCGATGTGTCGAGCAAAATTCGCAAGTGACGCCGATCAATCCATCGTCGCCGGTCATGTCGCGGCGCTCGAGCGGCGTGAACCGGTGCAGCATCGCCTCGATCCGCTCGTTCGAGCAACGGCAAGCATCGAGAACGCCTTGCGCCGGGAACACGGTCACGCCTTGCTCGTGAAACAGCCGGTAGAGCAGCCGTTCGCTCGACAGGGCCGGATCGACGAGTTCGTGATCCTCGATCGTGGCAAGGAGCGCCTCGGCCTCGATCCAGGCGTCGTCTACCAGCGGCGTTGCCGCTTTATGCCCGCCCGGAGCATCGCCCGGATCGAGATCGGCGCGGAACCGGCGCTGAGCCGAGCGCGGCAGAAATTGCGTCATGACACCGCCGGCGCGCCATACCGCACCCGCGCCGGTCACATTTTCTGCCACAGCGAGACGCACGCGCGTCGGAATCTGCGCGGACTGGTCAAAATATTGCCGCGCGGCAGCCTCCAATCCCTGCCCCTGCAAGGCAACGATCCCTTGGTATCGCGAGCTGCCATCGCTTTGTTCGACGGTCACCGCCAGATGGCCGGTGCCGAGGAGATCGCCGAGCCGCAAGCGGGCGCCGAGCTTTTCCGCGTCGAATCGCGCAAGCGCGCGCAAACGGTCCGGCGCATCAAAGTCGACGACCAGCATGCCGATGGGACCGTCGCCGCGCGTTTGCAGTTGAAACCGGCCTTCGGTCTTGAGCGATGTCGCAAGCAGCACGGCAAGCGCGCAGGCTTCGCCGACGAGCCGCGCCACCGGCGTTGGGTAATTATGCTTGGCGAGGATATGGTCGATCGTCGCGCCCAGCCGCACCACGGAGCCGCGCACATCGAGCGGCTCGACCGCGAACGGCACCACGGCATCGTCGTGGGCCGCATCGGAGACCGGACGCGCCACAGGTCCCATCGAAGCTTGGATGATCATTCCTCGATCGCTCCGAGGCACCAGGCGAGTATCCCCTTTTGCGCATGCAGTCGGTTTTCGGCCTCATCGAAAACGACGGATTGCGGACCATCGATCACCTCGTCAGTCACCTCTTCACCGCGATGGGCCGGCAGGCAATGCATGAAGATCGCGTCCTTGTTCGCGCAAGCCATGAGTTTCGCGTTGACTTGATAGGGGGCGAGCAATTCATGGCGGTAAGCCTCGTCCACGTCCCCCATCGAGACCCAGCAATCTGAGACGACCGCGTCGGCGCCCTTCACCGCCTCATACGGATCGCGGATCAGGTTCAGCCTTGTGCCTGAGCGGCGCGCCCAATCGAGAAGCCCGGGTTGCAAATCGAGCCCGTTTGGGGTTGCGACATGAAATGAAAAATCGAACCGCTGCGCGGCATGGACCCAGCTCGCGAGCACGTTGTTGGCGTCGCCGCACCAGGCGACCGTGCGCCCCTTAACCGGGCCTTTCGCTTCCTCGAAAGTCAAAATGTCCGCCATCACCTGACAGGGGTGCGAACGCTTCGTCAGACCATTGATGACCGGCACATTGGCATAGCGGGCGAGTTCGAGCATGGCGGAATGGTCAAGGATGCGAATCATGATCGCGTCGACAAAACGCGACAGGACACGGGCGGTGTCGGCGATGGTCTCACCCCGGCCGAGCTGCATTTCCTGGCCGGTCAGCATGATCGTTTCGCCGCCGAGCTCCCGCATCGCGAGGTCGAATGAAACCCGCGTGCGGGTCGAGGGTTTGTCGAAAATCATCGCCAGAGTCTTACCAGCGAGCGGGCGGTCGGCCGAACTCTTTGCCTTGCGGCGGCCCGCCTTGATCCTCGCCGCGGTGTCGAGAATGTGCCGCAGGTCAGCCGCCGGAATCTCCGAAAGGTCAAGGAAGTGCCGTAGCTTAGGGGATGCGCCCTGGCCCTCGCGCCGGCTCATCCTTCCGTCCCGCTCACCTTTGCCGCCACGGTTTCCGGCCTGCCACCTTGTAACCGGAGGCAGGCGGCATCAAAACGGGCGATGGCTTCGGAGATCTCCTCCTCGCCAATGATGAGTGGCGGCAACAGCCGCGCGACATTTTCGGCGGCCGGAATGACAAGGATTCCCTCGGCCCGCGCCGCCTCCGCGAACTCATTGACCGGAACATGCAAGGCGATGCCCTGCATCAGCCCTTCGCCGCGAATCCCTGCGATGATGGCGCGATGCCTTTCCTGCAAGCCAGCGAGGTCTTGTTTGAGCCATGAGCCCAGCAAACCGACGCGCTCGATAAAGCCAGGCGCCAGCACGACATCGAGCACGGCATTGCCAATGCTCGTGGCGAGCGGATTGCCGCCAAATGTTGTGCCATGGGTGCCCACAGTCATCCCCCGCGCGGCGTCCTTCGTCGTCAGAAAAGCGCCAAGCGGAAATCCGCCGCCAATGCCCTTGGCGATCGCCATGACATCCGGCACAACGCCAAAGAGTTCATAGGCAAAAAGCTTGCCGGTGCGGCCGACACCAGTCTGCACCTCGTCGAACACCAAAAGCAGGCCATGCGCGTCGCAAAGATCGCGCAGCGCCCGCAAAAAGTGAGGCGGCGCGGTCCGGATGCCGCCCTCGCCTTGAATCGGCTCGATCAAAATAGCGCCGGTTTGCGGGCCGATCGCAGCTTTCACGGCCTCGATATCGCCAAAAGGAACCGTGTCGAAGCCCGGCGACGGGGGACCAAAGCCCTCCAGATATTTCGGATTCCCCGCAGCCGCGATCGTCGCGAGCGTCCGCCCGTGAAAAGCCCCGGCGAAGGTGATGATGTGGAATTTTTCCGGATGCCCGCCCGCCGACTGATATTTGCGCGCGGTCTTGATCGCGCCTTCAACAGCCTCCGCCCCGGAATTGGTGAAAAACACATAGTCGGCAAAGCTGACGTCGACGAGGCGCTCTGCCAAGCGTTCCGCCTGCGGGATCTCGAACAGATTGGAGGTATGCCAAAGTTTCGCGCCCTGCTCATGAAGCGCGGCGACGAGGTGCGGATGACCATAGCCGAGCGATGCCACGGCGATGCCGCCGCCGAAGTCAAGAAAACGCTCGCCTTCCGTCGAGGTCAGCCAGGCTCCGTCACCCCGCTCAAAAGCGAGATTGATGCGGGCATAGGTCGGAAGCAGGGCCGATGTCACTTTTTCACTCTAGAGCATGATCTGCATAAAAGTTGCCGCCTTTTGGGATAAGATCATGCGGCAAAACAAAGAAATACGGAGAGCCGCCGAGTCTCATTCAAGTCGTCTCGCCCTCTGACTCTGCTTCACGGCAGGATACGCGCCAACCTAAATCGCAAGATAAGAAAGTGGCCGTTCACGGCCCTGCGCCGAAGCCGCGCGGCAGCCAGCCGGCGCAATCCGTGAACGGTTCTATTTGGTCGCGGGTGCTGGCGCGGGGGTCGCAGGCGGGGCCTGACCGGACTTGGAGGCCTCAAGACGCTTGCGCTCCTCTTCGGCACGCTTTTGCAATTCCTCTTGCAATTTCTTCTGTTGCTCCTCGAGGACCTTCGGGTCGATCGCGGGCCCATCGAAGGCTCTCCCGAAACCCGCGACTGGAATCTCGAAGGTGACTTGACTGTTCGCCTGATTCTTGACCGCGACATTCATGATCGACCCCTTCTTGAGCTGGTCGATTGTCGCACCCTTGACCTTGGCTTCGGCGAAACACCCGTTAGGGAAGCAAATTTCGAAAGCCCCCTCGAGCAACGCGCTATCGTCGATGGAAAACCGGAAGCCCGGGCGCAACATGAGGCCGACCGGCACAAGCAAGCGGATGATGCGGGTATCTTCGCCTTTGATGTCATAGACGGCCAGCGCCAAGACCGGCGCCTGTCCCGCCTGTGCACTGAAATCACGAGTCGTGTAACAAACTTCCTTGTTGGCCGTCGGATCCTTGCCGCAGACCTTGGTCCAGTCGTTTTGGGTCGGGACCAGAGTGAGCTTGACCGGACCTTGCGGCGCCTGCTGACCCCCCGGGGCGGCTTGACCTTGTGCGGGTTCGGCGGGAGCGGGTTGCGCCTGAGCGGGGGGTTGCGCCGGCTTCTTCGTCTGCGCGAAAGCTCCGGAGCCCATAGCCAGAAAAACGCTGGCCAAACCGGCCGCGCCGAAACGTTTCAACAAGAAGGACATCAATTTTCCTTTCCAATGATCAGCCGTTCAAAACCGCCATCGCATCGACCATAAGGCGATGGCACTTGATGCGGCGATGAAAACTCCCCGGCGAACCCGCCGCGCGCGGGGCCGCCATCCAGACTCGAACAAATTTCGCGCTGCACGCGCGATGAAGCACCGGGCTTATCGCTTCGGTAAGCATAATATAGCTGGCTTGCAACCCCAGAGGCGTTTCAGATTGTACGAAATGACCGGAGTTTTGGGCCAAAGCATGAAACTAAACCTCAGCTGCAATGCGGCGCGATGCCAATCGGCCTGGTATGGATCGACTGGCGATTCGCGCAAAACCCGCCCACGTCCAGCTATGGCGACACTCCGTTAACGTCCCGCATGGGGGGAATGCAGCCGCGAAACGTGGTTGCCGTCCTCGGGCCAAGTTACGGCTTGCCGCGTGATTATTGCCTGCTCAAAAAAAGCTGCTCGATTTTTTCAATACGGAGATGCCCCGATTCATTTTGATTTCGGTGCGAATCTTGGCGAATCTCGGAAGGTGAGCGCTTTCGTGATCGCGCACTTGGCGACAATGCCCGCCAAAACCGGGCCCTCTCGTCAGCGGCACGGCAGGTTCTTGATCAACATGAAGCTATTTGGCCCGGGAAACATCAAAAAACCCGGGAGGGAACTTTTTCCGCTCTCCCGGGCGAGCAGGATAGAATTTCCCGACTCTCGGCCTATCCAGAATTCCCGTTGTACTCGAATTCCGTGGCTAAGTGGCGCGGCCACCTCAGGCGGCCGCGCACTCTAAAAGAATCCGTTAGGTCCAGCTTTTCACCAGAATTATTTGAACAACGACGGTCAAAATAAGAATGGCGCTAACGATGGAAATGGTGTGATCGCTCATGGTCCTCTCCCGGTCTATTCCTCATGATCTTGGCGCCGCTGTCGCGGTCGCCCTCGTTACGTCCAGCTTTTTGCCGGAAAAGTCAAGACAGGTCCCGTGAAAATGGCCGAAGCCCAACCGGAACGTCACTGCCGCCGCGAAGGCCAATTTGGCCGCAACGGCGCCTCCCCAACCCAATGACAAGCATCGACGCGGCGTTTCTCTTAAATCATTTTCCAAGCTAAAGAAAGGCTTATTCCCAAGCTGCGCATTATCCCAGAATACCCGTTCCCGCCGGGCTGACTCCAAAGAACCAGAAGAGAGCCCGATCTTAAAATAGTTACTGGCTCTTTGGAAAGATGATGGGACAAAACAGACTGCGCGAGATCAACAATGATTCATCCCGGAATGGGAGCTTAAAAATAGAAGACCAAAGCTTAAACCTACCGCAGAACTTCGCTCGCCCCAAATCCTTGCGTTGGACTTCGTACCGCCTTGGCGCGGTGCGTTGCGCAGACCGTCAATCGTACCAAAATGTTTCACGTGAAACAGTTTTGTCCGATTCAGGGGTGAAATCGGACAAAACTGATGGATAAACGATCAGCCTCACCGCAAACCGTTGAAACAGGCTCTCCGAATCAAAAAGTTGGAGCCTGTTCCGGAACGTGCTCTAGATTGCCCCAATGACACAGCTGTTGCCCCGATTTCTGGCGCCGGTCTGCGCCATTGTTGCATCACTCCTTTTTGCGGCCAGTTACACCGTCCTCGCGGCGGAAGTGACTCCCCCAGTTCTGGCAGCAGGCATCGCCATGCACGGCGAACCCGCGCTCGAAACCCCTTTCGATCATCTGCCCTATGCCGATCCCGCCGCGGTGAAAGGCGGCCGCCTCGCCATCGGATTCCTCGGCACGTTCGACAGTCTCAATCCGTTCAACCTCAAGGCCGGGTCCACCGCGCAGGGGATGAACGGAAATGTCTTCGAGACCTTGATGGCGCGCTCCCTCGACGAGCCTTTCACGCTTTACGGATTGATTGCGCAAACCATCGAGACCGATGCCGATCGCAGTTTTGTGACCTTCAGGCTCGATCCGCGCGCGCATTTTTCGGATGGCGTGCCGATCACCTCGGCCGACGTCCGTTTCACCTTCGATCTCCTGAAGTCCAAAGGGCGGCCGCAGCAGCGTGCCGCTTATTCTCTCGTAAAATCGGTCGAAACGCCGGACGCGCTGACCATCCGCTACGATCTGACCGGCATCGGCGACCAGGAAATGCCCCTGACGCTGGCGCTCATGCCGGTGCTGCCGCGCCATAAAATCGATCCGGAGAAATTCGACGACGCCAGTCTCGACATCCCGACCGGCTCCGGGCCCTATGTCGTCGCCGATGTCAAGCCCGGCCAGCGCATCATCCTGCGCCGCGACGAAAATTACTGGGCAAAGGATCTGCCGGTCCGCCGCGGCCTCTACAATTTCAATGAGATCGACATCGAATATTTCCGCGACGCCAACAGTCTGTTCGAAGCGTTCGCGGCCGGGCTCCTTGATTTTCGTGAAGAGACCAATCCCGTGCGCTGGACAAATTCTTACGATTTCCCCGCCATTCGCGAGCATAAGATGATCCGCGAAGCGCTGCCGGCTGGAGGACCCAAGGGCCTGGAAGGCTTTGTCTTCAATCTGCGCCGCCCGCTCTTTCAGGACATCCGGGTTCGCGAGGCGCTGGGACTTCTATTCGATTTCGAATGGGTCAATGCCAATCTTTACGATGGACTCTACAAACGAACGAAAAGCTTTTTCGATGATTCCGAGCTCGCCTCGACCGGGCGTCCGGCGAGCGCTGCCGAGCTTGCCATGCTGGCGCCCTTTCCAGGCACGGTACGGAGCGATATTTTGGACGGAAGCTGGCGGCCTGCCGCGACCGACGGTTCCGGCGCCGACAGGATAGAGCCCAAGCGCGCCCTCGCGCTGTTGAAAGAGGCCGGATACGACATCGAAGACGGCCGCCTGACCAAGGGCGGCGAGGCTTTGGTTTTCGAAATCATGGTCAAGGACCGGTATCAGGAGCGGCTCGCCCTCAATTATGCGGATTCGCTAGCAAGGATCGGCGTCACCGCGAAAGTGCGGCTGGTCGATGAAGTCCAGTACCAGAGGCGGCGGCAAAAATTCGATTTCGACATGATGATCGGAAGCTGGCTCGCCTCCGCCTCGCCTGGCAATGAGCAGCGCTCGCGCTGGGGCTCGGCAAGTGCTGCGCAAGAAGCTTCGTTCAATCTCGCCGGCGTCAAATCACCAGCGATCGATGCGATGATCAACGCGCTGCTCGCCGCCAAAACACATGAGGATTTTGTCGCCGCCGTACGCGCTTTTGATCGTTTGCTGCTCTCCGGATTCTATGTCGTTCCTTTGTTTCATTCCCCGGATCAATGGATCGCGGCCTCCGCCAAGCTCGCGCGGCCGAAGAGCTTGCCGCGCTACGGCCCGGCCTCGGGCGGCGCCACTCTCGACACATGGTGGCGGGCGCAGCCCTGACGCAATCCCGCTCAGGCAGGCTTAAAGCTGCCTTGAACGCCAGGCCCAGCATTGAGACCCAAACGAGGATGATGCGATGATGATCACTTTCTTCCTGGCTATCCTCTTTTTGATATTTCTCCTCACCTCCGTGCGGATCGCCAATCAATATGAAAGAGCGGTGATCTTCCGGCTCGGCAAATATGATCGCACCGCGGGACCCGGTCTTTATCTGCTGATCCCGCTCATCGAGTGGCAGGTGACGATCGACATGCGCACGATGACGACCTCCGTCGAGCAGCAGGAGGCGATCACCCGCGACAATGTGCCGATCAAGATCAACGCGGTGATCTGGCGCAAGACGGTCGATCCGAAAAGCGCCGTCATCGAAGTGGTCGATGTCGGCGATTCCGTTGTCCAAGTCGCCATAACCTCGCTCCGCAATGTCATCGGCCAGCATACGCTCGACGATGTTTTGAAGGAGCAGGAGTCAATCTCAAGGGCGCTGCAGAGCTCGATCGATAGCGTGACCGAACCTTGGGGCGTGAAGGTCGAGCGCGTGCAGATGAAGAATGTCGAAATCCCCGAATCCATGCAACGCGCCATCGCGCAAGAAGCCGAGGCGGTGCGCGAGAAACGCGCCCGCCAGATCAAGGCGCAGGCGGAACTCGAAGCC
>Ga0181535_10006444_pt1 | contig 12126 bp, 8 predicted proteins | sample PEATcosm2014_Bin_44_FD_119774 | JGI IMG/M metagenome (GOLD analysis project Ga0181535, IMG submission 119774) | Peatland microbial communities from MTU Mesocosm Facility, Houghton, MI, USA - PEATcosm2014_Bin17_30_metaG | ecosystem: Environmental > Terrestrial > Soil > Wetlands > Peat | place...
AACATACCCACCACTTTCTGTTTCTTATCGGAATCCCAAATCGGCTCGTAGCAGGTGTTGTACCACTGGTCGACAACCCAATTCCGGCCGATGAACGTCTTGCCTCGGAGCACGGTCGTTACGGTCGCGTCTTCCGTCCCGTCCGGATGAATGCGGGGGATATACGTGCCGATGGCCCGTTGGCCCTTGGCGGTGGGCACGTTGGTACAGACGCGCAGCATGTCGCCGTCGTCGTTCATGCGCTGGAAGATCGTGCAACAATCGCGGGTGTAGCGTTTGACGGCATCCACCACGGGCGAGGGTTGGCCCATGTCGGAGTTCTGGCCGAGCCATTGGCCGCCCAGCAGCATTTTCGGTAATTCCACGCCGCGCGACGCGTGGTCGTATTGGTTGATCACATTCCACTTGATCTTTTCTCCAAAGGCGATGCAGCCCGCTTTGGCCACTTCGTCATGCGCCACGCCGGTGCTGTGGTCCAATCGTCGCCTTGTGCGTTGGTCCGATGCGGCACACAATTGATACAGGGTCTTGCTCAGTTCGCTCGTCGAGTTGGTGGCCATGGTCGCCACTTGCTCCTGCATTTGACTGCGAAGCTTACCGGCCGACCAACTGACCGCGATCAGCAGGACGACCGCCGTCGCCAGCACGGCCCCGAGGACAAGAATCTGGATCTTCGTTTGGATCGAGAACGATTTCATCTTCATGGCGAATTACCTTTCAGGCACTGACCTTGAATTGGCCGACCAGCGAGCTTAGTGTTTCGGCAAGCTGCGTGAACTTGCCGCTGGCAGTCTGCGTGGTAGTCGCGCCTTGCGCCGTTTGCCGGGCGGCCGCATCGACTTCGCTGATGCTCTTGGCAATTTCCTTGGTGACCGAGGCCGATTCGGCCACGCCGCGGGCCACCGTCTGCGCGGCGGTGGACGTCTCGGCCACGTTCTTGGCGATTTCCCGCGTGGTGATGCTCTGCTCCTCGACAGCCGAGGCGATCGTGCGTGAGACCTCGTTGACCTTCTTGATTGCATCGGTAATCTCGCCCAGGGAACGGACTGCCTGGCTGGAGGAGGTTTGAATGCCTTCGATGCGGCGGCGGATGTCGTCAGTGGCGGCGGCGGTCTGCTTGGCCAGTTCCTTGACCTCAGTGGCCACGACGGCAAAGCCCTTGCCGGCATCGCCCGCTCGGGCCGCCTCAATGGTGGCGTTCAGGGCCAGGAGATTGGTCTGCTCGGCGATGTCCTGGATGACTTCAATGACCTTGCCGATTTCGCTGGCGGCGGCGCCCAGTTCGCCGATCTTGGCGTTGCCGTCGCCGGCCAGGCCGGCGGCTGTGCCGGCCACGCTGGCCGCCTGTTCGGCGCTGCGGGCGACCTCGCCGATGCTGGCAGTGAGTTCTTCCACGGCCGCGGCCACCACGTTGACGTTGGCCGACATCTGCTCCGTAGAAGCGGCCACGCCATTCATATTGGCCGACATTTGCTCGGCAGCCGCGGCCACCGTGTTCGACTGGTTAGTGGTCTCTTCCGCCCCGCTCGCCAGTTGTGCGGCCGTGGACGCCAATTCGCCGGCCGAACCGGACATAGTCTGCGTGCTTTCCACGATATTGGTGAACATTTGCCGCAGCTTGCCGCCCATGCTGTTCATGGCCGTGGCCAGTTGGCCAAATTCATCAGTCGAGATAATCTCCAAGGTCTGGGTCAGATCGCCCGCAGCCATGCGCTCGGCGAAGACAACGCCCTTGGCCAAGGACCGGCTGATGGAGATTGCCAAGGTGGCGCCGATCGCGACAGCCAGGACAAATGCGCCCAGCGAGATGCCGATTAGCAAGAATAACGCTTGTTGGAAGTTGCTGTCCGCCCGGGCGGTTGCCGCGGCGGTCTCGGCGGCCGTATGCTCGATCAGATTGTCCATGATGTCCGCGGCGATCTTTTGCAGTGGAGTACACGTGTATAAGGTCTGCTTCGTCAATGCCCCAGCCATTTTCGTGAATCGCTCGGACCGATCTTTCAGCGATTTGGTAATAGCCTCGACAGATGCCACAAGTGGACCATCGATGCCTTGCACAGTTCGAGCCAGCGCTACCAGGCTCTGTGAGTCTCGCTTCTTCAGACCCTTGAGGCCCGTCTTGTACCTCTCCATCAGGTCGCTGGACACCTGCGCCGCATCGACGGCCGGCTGGCTAGCAACTCCAATCTGCCCGAGGACAGTTTTCAGGCCGTCCAGGTTGCTTTGGATCTGCTTTTGATAGTTGGTAACTTGGTCAAGGTATTTGGTCCAGTCGTCGGGATTCGACCCGCAAAGCAGCAGATTTTTCCAAGAGTGCGTCTGTTTTTTCACGGCGATTTCCGCTTCGCGCCCCAGTTCGATGGCGTAGTTGAGCTTGTTGAAATACTCGCCAGGATTGGCGTCTTTTTCCGTGACGCAGCTTTCCAGGGTGGGCTGATAATCGCCGCCCAGGCGGAAATACACGTCGTTCGATTCTTCGAATTTATCCCAAGCGGCCACAAATTCTTTCCACTGGGCTGTCTCCGCGGATGTCTTGGGAAGATCCGTAAAGGCCTTGATGGCGGCCTGGGCCGAACTCCGAGCCTTCTCTTTGTTTTCCAGCAACGTCTTGACCTCGCTGAGGCGCAGATTCGGACTCATCATGGTCCGCCGGGAAGACCGTATCGCCTCCGCGCCAAGCTGGATCTTGCCGAGGGCCTGGACAGCCGGTAACTGCTTCTCGGCGATTTCCTTGAGGTCGCTGCGGAGACCGGTAAGACTCCACCAGGCGACGACCCCGACCACAGTTGCGATCATTGCCACGGCCACAAAGGCGCTCAAAAGTTTCGTTCGTATGCGAAGGTTTCGAAATATGTTCATGACTTTCTCCCATTCGGACTAATTGTTGCAAACCGTAAATTGTTCCACCATCGACCCCAGCCGTCCGGAGAGTTCGGTCAGCAACACGCCGGCGTTTTGCGTGCGCGCCGCGTCTTCGGCCGTATGCCGGGCATTCTGGTCGACACGGGCGATGTTCTCGCTCACCTCGCGGGTGGCGGTCGCCGTTTCCGACACGTTGGCGCAGACCGTTTGCGCGCCGCTGGCCGCCTGCACGAGGTTCTTGGAGATCTCCTTGGTGGTGATGCTCTGTTCCTCGACGGCCGAGGCGATCGTCCGCGAGGCTTCGTTCACACGGGTCACGACGTCGGCAATCCGGTTCACAGCATTGATTGCCTGCCCCGAGGAGTTCTGGATGCCTTCCACGCGCTGGCGGATGTCGTTGGTGGCCTCGGCGGTCTGCCGGGCGAGTTCCTTGACCTCGGTGGCCACGACGGCAAAGCCTTTTCCCGCCTCGCCCGCGCGGGCTGCTTCGATGGTGGCGTTCAAGGCCAGGAGCTTGGTCTGCTCGGCAATGTCCTGGATGACCGCGATGACCTGGCCGATACCGTCGGCCGTCTGGCCCAAGTGGCTGATCTCTTGATTCGTACTGACCACGAGTTGGGCGGCCTCGTCGGCAACGCCGGCCGCCTGCTCGGCGCTGCGGGCGACTTCGCCGATGGCGGCCGTCATTTGTTCGACGCTGGTGGCCACCATGTTCACGTTCTGCGACATCTGCGTGGACGTGGCGGCCATGCTTGTCATGCTAGCCGACATTTCTTCGGCGGCGGCCGCCACGGTGCTCGATTGCTGCGTCGTTTGGCCGGCCCCCTGAGTCAGCGTATCGGCAGTCTGCGACAACTGTCCGGCGGCCTGCCCCAGGTCCTTGGAACAGGCCGTGATATCGTGCATCATCGTACCTAAGCGCTCGGTCATCATGTTGGCCGACTGGCGGAGCTCGCCGATCTCATCCTGCGATTCCAAGGGCAGGCGCTGGGTCAGGTCGCCTTCGGCGATCTTGCGGAAGGCCGCTACCGTGGAACGCAGCGGGTTGGTGATCGAGCGGGTCACTACCAGCGAAAACACCAGCCCGCCGAGGAGCAGGAACCCGGTCACTACGGCGCCGCCGATATAGAGCGTGCGGGCGGTTTGGGCGTCGGCCTCGTCCAGCGATTTGACGATCTCGAAGGCCCCGTGAACTTCGCCCTCGTGCCAATCTTCCATCTTCGTGCCGGTTGGATCCTTGCCTTCGAGGTTGCCCCAAAGCTCCTTGGATTGCGAGGGCGAACCGTGGCAAAGCAGGCAGTCCTGGGTCAGGCGAATGGGCCGAAAATAGCGGACGGCGTTGCGCGCGTGGTCGACCTCGTGGTATTCATCGAGGTTGCCCACCGCCAGGGCCTGCAGCGCCCGGGCTTCCAGGGGATCCGGTTCGTTCTTGGGGTTGCGGGCCTGGACCTTGGGCACGCGGAACTCGTAGCCGCCTTCCTTGGACTTGGCCTGGGCCGCCTGCCAGGCCGTGACCACGGGCACGGCCGCCAGCACGCGGTCCATGTGTCCTTCCTTGGCCCATTGCGAAAGCATCTTCTTGTCGAACAGCCCCAGGCTCCACTTTCGGCCCATTTCCTCGCGGACCGATTCCGCGGTCAAGGCGATGGCGCGGGCACGGGAGACGTACTCGTTTTCGGCGGTCTGCCGCGTCTGCCGGTAGCTAAAATAGAAGAGCACGCCCGTCACGAAAACGAGCTGTAGCACGCCGAGCGCAACAATCTTCTGGCGAAGGGTCATTTTCTTGAACATAAGGCGGGGCTTTCGTGTAGGAGGAAAAGGTGGAGAATTGGATCCGAAAGGTTTGTAGGGTGGACTTTAGTCCACATCAACAAGGGCGGGCTAAAGCCTACCGTACGATTCATGTGGCTGGGAGTTCCGCTTAGGACAGGCGAATCAATAAGTGTCGTGTTGTAGGAGTGACTTGCGAAACTTGTTTCTGCGTCAGTCCTTAGTTAGTCTCGCGTCGTTTCGGCTGCGGCGGTGACCGCGGCCACGTCGACGAGCACGAGCAATTCGTTCTCCAGGCGGTAGACGGCCTGGAACATCGTACTGTCGCCGCTGCTCATGTTGGCCGGCGGTGGCAGCAAGTCGGCCGCGACGGCATGGACCACGTCGGCCACGCGATCGACCAGCAGGCCGATCCGTTCGCCGCCCGCCTGAACAATCACGTTGCGGGTTTGCCGCGTACATTCCGTCTTCCCCAGCCCGAGCACGGCACGGAGGTCCAACACGGTCACGACTTCGCCGCGGAGGCTCATCACGCCGCAAACCGACTGCGGCGCGCCCGGCACGGGCGTGACGCTGCAGTAGCGGCTGATTTCTTCCACCTTGCGGATCGGTATTCCCAAGAGCAGGTCGGCCGCGTAGAACGTCGCCAGTTCAATCTCGGCGGCGGTCCCGAAAATAGGCTCTTTCTGAAGGGTGCTGGTCATTTGAAATCTCCTTGGTATTGGTTTCGTTCAAGCCCGCGGCTAGCGCGATGAGGATGCCATCGCCTGCAACTTCGCGGCTACCGCGGCGACGAGCGCCTCGCGGTCGAGTTTGATGTGATATTCGTCTACGCCCGCCTGGCGGGCCCGTTGTTGGTCTTCCTCGCTGGCCAGCGAGCTGACGGCGAAGACGGGCAAGTGCGCCACGGAGGGATGCTGGCGGATGCGGCGAACAAGTTCGAAACCGTCGACATGCGGCATTTCCAGGTCAGTCACGACCATGTCGAAAGTTTGCGCCGGGTCCTGGATCGCGTCCCAGGCGACGGCGCCGTCGGGACAGGCCACGACTCGATAGCCGGCCGCCTCGAACATTTCCGTCATCCGCGAGCGAAAGAAGTCCGAATCCTCGGCCAGGAGGACGGTTTCCGCCTGGGAGTTGTCCGCCCCGGCATGTTCGTTGTGGACGACCCATTCGGGATGGGCCGCCGACGTCATTTCGTAAAGATCCAGCAAGCGTGTCGCCTTGTTCTCGATGACCATGGAGCCCATCACGCCGGACTGGCGGAAGAGCGTGCCATCGATGGCGGCACTGGTCGTGTGGACGTCGACGACCTCGCGGATCAGCAAACCGACCTCGCGGCCCCCGAGCGTGAAAACGACGACGTAAAGCCATTTGGTCTCGGGCATGGGCCGGGCCGCGACAAGCTCTTCGAGTGATAGCAGAGGCAGTGAACCGCCACGGTATTGCAAGACTTTGCTGCCTCCCACGCTGTCGATCTGCAGGGTGCGGATCCGTTCCAACCGGGCCACAAGGTGCATAGGAATGGCAAACTGCTCGGCCGGATCGTTGCGGAACAACAGCAGCGTCTGCACATCGCCCTTGGCGGCCAGCGTGTTTTCAGCGGCCACGTCATGGGCGTCTCCCTCCGGCACCCGCAGTTTACTGAAGGCGGCGATGCCTGCCGGGTCGAGAATCAAGGCCGCTTGGCCGTCGCCGAGGATCGTCGCTCCGGCCAGGAAGGAGCAATTGCGCATGTGGCGGCCCAGCGGCTTGACGACGATCTCCTCGGAATCGTGCAGGCCGTCGACGACCAGGCCAAAGCGCATGTGCCCGGCCTCGGCGACCACGATGTTCTGGGCCCCCGCCGTTGGTTTTCCGCTCTCCGCCGGCTTGAGTCCCAGGATGGCTTCCAACCGCACCAAGGGAAGCAGCGTGCCGCGGAGCCGCAAGACTTCGGCGTTCTTCATGCGCTGGATTTTCGTTGCCGTTTCATCGCGTTTCACACGGACCAGTTCGCAAATACTGGATTGCGGAATGGCGTAGCGATTGCCGCAACTGTGGACGATCAGGCTGGGGATGATCGCCAGCGTCAACGGCAGCTTGACGAACACCGTCGTTCCCGTGCCGATCTCGGTTTCCACCGATACGTTGCCGCCAACCCGTTCGATGTTCGTCTTCACCACGTCCATGCCCACGCCGCGGCCGCTGACGTCGGTGACCTTTTCGGCCGTGGAAAAACCGGGGCGGAAGATCAACGCCAGGGCCTCGCGCTCGTTCATCGCGCGGGCCTGTTCCGGCGCGAGCAAGCCGCGGGCGACGGCCTTCTGCTTGAGCTTGGCCACGTCGATGCCGCCGCCGTCGTCACTGATGGAGATATTGACCTTGCCCGCCTGGTGGAAGGCTCGCAGCACGACGGTGGCCTTGGCCGCTTTTCCGGCGGCATGCCGTTGCTCGGGCATTTCCACGCCGTGGTCGACGGCGTTGCGCACAAGGTGCGTGAGCGGGTCGCCGATGGCCTCGATGATCGATTTGTCGAGTTCCACATCCGCACCTTCGATCTTCAAGTCGCACTGCTTGCCCAACTGAGCGCTAAGGTCGCGGACCACGCGGGGAAAGCGGTTGAACACGGTGCCCACCACCTGCATGCGGGCCTGCATGACCGTCTCGTGCAGATCGGTGGTCACCTGGTCGACGCGGGCCGACACGCCCTCGAGCTTGGTCTGGTCTTTCGAACCCAACGTTTGCAGCAGTTGGTTGCGCGAGAGAACCAGTTCCCCGGCTAGCGTCATCAGTTTATCCAGTACGCCCACGCCCACGCGGATCGTGTCGGCGACGGGGTTTGCCACGTGCGCCGCCGGGACCACCGCCGGGACCACCGCCGGGACCGCCGCCGGGACCGCCGCCGGGACCGCCGCCGGCGGCTTCGCCTCGGCTTGCGCGGTTTCGGCCGGCGGTTCTGGGGCAACTTGCGGTGTGTCGCTGACCGTCGCAGCCGGTGGCGGCAAGGGCGTTACCACGGCTGCTGCCACAACCGGCGACTCCATGACGCTTGCGGGCAGCGGCCCGCCGCCGGTTTCCGCCGGGAGCGCCTCGGATTCGATCAATCCGGTGATGATTTGTTCCAAGGCCGCAAGGTGATCGTCGATGTCGGTGTCGTTGGAACGTTCCACGTTATCGATCATCCAGCGGAGCCTGTCGGCCGCCTTGAGCAGCGTATCGACGATCGCCGAACTGGTTGCGAGTTCGCCGTTGCGCATCAGGTTCAGCACGTTCTCCAATTGGTGCGCTAGCTTGCCCAGGGTCGTAAAGCCCATGAACCCGGCAGCTCCCTTGATGGAATGCACCGCACGGAAGACCTCGTTTACCAAAGCCGTGTCGGCGTTTCCCGCGGCCTGCTCGATGTCAAGCAACTGGCCCTCAATCTGGGCTAGGTGCTCGCGCGACTCATTGACAAACTCCGCCACAAGTTCTTGATCGTCGAACATACGCAAATTCCCTAGTGCTCTTCACGGTTTTTTGGGAGCGAACTCGATTTCCTGACGGGGCCACGACCCCGTAGGAGGCAACCTGCTGGAATATAGGTCACAGTACGTGCCGAGGCGAAAAAAGTCTTTGCCACGCGCGCAATTTCGCGTTCTATACTTCCCTTGATGGAATGGATTTCGATTGTCGGTCAGGAAAGACCATTCGCCGGGAACTATTGAAAGGATGCGAACAAATGTGGCTTGAACTGAATTTGATCAAGAAGGGGCTGGTATCCATCGATCAAGCGCTCGAAGCGGTCGGGCGGCAGCAGGCGGGGCGCATACCCTTGGGCCGGCTGGCCATCCAGCAGCAGAAGATGTCGATGCCGCAAGTCTTTGCGGTGCTCAGGGAACAGGCCGACGACCTGCGGCCGTTCGGCCAGATTGCCATCGACTTGGGCTTCTTGACGAACGAGGATTTGCAGGAATTGCTGCTCCTGCAAACCAAACAGGAGCGACCGGTGACGGAGATCCTCGTCGAGATGCACTGCGTCAGCGGCGAAGATATCGAGGCAGAACGCCTTATGCTCCGCCAACAAATGACGAAGCGTTCGGAAATCTTCGACCGCGAAGAGAGCCTCTGCTAAGCACTGAGTCGCCGGATCTGTTCCAGGGCGCTGCGGGCTGCGCGGTCGAGGTTCTCTTCAGCGGGACCGCCGCGGAGTGGAGAACACATCTCGTAGGCGACGTAGCCCTGGAAACCGCCGTCTTTAAGTCCGGCGAAGAAGGCCGGCAGATCCACAAAGCCTTCGCCCAGGGGAACGGCGCGGATCATGTCGTCCTGGCGGCGGTAGTTGACTAGTCCCGGCAGGTAGGCGTAGCGCGGCAGGCGGACATAATCGGCCAGTGTCGTCTGCACCATCCGCGGGGCGAGGCGGCAGGCGCAGGCGCGGAGGTCTTCGCCATGCAGGGCCGGCGCCCAGGGGTCGAACATGGCGCGGCAGGAGGGGTGGTCCACGTCGTCGAGGAACTCGACGTAGGCATCCACGCCCACGCCCACGTCGTGATGATTCTGCACGCCCAGCAACACGCCGCAGTCGGCGGCAATTTGAGCACACTCGCGCACGGCCCGGACCGCAATATCCCAATCACGGCCGCCGCCATCAACCTCGGTGGCATAGCCCGTAAACACGCGCACGATCTTGGCGCCGAGCTTGTAGGCCAATTGGGCCAGGCTACGGACGTAGGCGACCTGCATTTCCACCGACGGCACCTCGGTGTCGCGGCCCAAAGTGAAGTTCGTGTAGCCGGCAATGGTGGCGATCTCCACGCCCGCGTGCCCGGCTGCCTGGCGGATTTCGCCGGCCGCCTTGTCGTCGATATCCAGCGGCGAGAGGTGCGGCCGTTTGCCCATCAACTCTACGGCCGGATAGCCCAACGTGGCGGCCTTTTTCAGGAACGACGGCAGATCCAGGCGGTGTTGGCCCCAAAAACCCGCGTAACTCACGGAAAACAAGGTGGGAATCATCCCCTCAATATACCATTCCAACTTGCACCGGCAAATACACTCAGAAGAATTGCGAAGTCTTTCGTAGCACGGAATTTATGTTGCAGATCTATTGCCGCTTGGAATTCGGAGACGGCGCGCGTAGAATGTGAGAGCGTTTAAAATCGGGCAAGAATAACTTCGCCATTTCATCGTACCCAAAGGAGCATGCCATGTGGAAAGTTGCCGGTAGTATCGCTATCGCCGGATTGTTCGTTATCAGTCAGGCCGCATCGGCTGAAGATCAGGCAGGCGACAAACCCGCCGCCAAGACCCCCGCCGCGCTGAATTTCAAGGTCCAGTCGCTGGATGGCAAAGAAGTCGATCTAGGGCAGTACCGGGGCAAGGTCGTGCTCATCGTGAACGTGGCCAGCAGGTGTGGCCTGACGCCGCAGTACAAGGCCCTCGAAGCGCTCTACCAGAAATACAACGGCCAGGGATTCGTGGTCCTGGGCTTCCCTTGTAACCAGTTCAACGACCAGGAACCGGGCACGGCTGCGGAAATCCGCCAGTTCTGTACGGCCAAATACAACGTGACCTTCCCGCTGATGGCCAAGGTCAAGGTCAACGGCGAAGGCGAGTGTGAACTCTACAAGCACCTGAAGGCCTTGGACGTGAAGCCCAAGGGACCGGGCGAAATCACCTGGAATTTCGAAAAGTTCATCATCGGCCGCAACGGCGAGGTCGTCGCCCGCTTCGCGCCCCGCACGACTCCCGACGCCCCCGAGGTCGTTTCCGCGGTCGAAAAGGAATTGGCCAAGAAGTAACCGGCTCTACCCCAAACCGTCGAGAAAACTGCCGAATTCGGGGTCGATTTCCTCGCTGTAACTGGGTTTCTGGGGCGGATTGGCAGGCGGTTCCTCAGACGCTCGCGGTGTCTGCGGGGCTGATGGCTTCTGCGAGGAAGGCGGCATTTCCGTTGGCGGCTCCTGCCGGGCCGATGGCTTGGCCTTCGCGGCCGAAATCGCTTCGGGCAACGCCCGCAAAGCCTTTCCCGCAGAATCGTCCAAAGCACCGAGCGGTCGCATCACCAGAGGGGGTCCGCCTGCCCAGGGAGATTCCTTGCGGTGACAGCCCGATTGCAAGGAAGAATCGACCTCCAGGGGTTCGTCCATGGCGCTGGCCAACGGCCGCGTGGGCTGGTTGTGAAATCCGGCCGAAGGCAGCCGCGGGCCTGCTTGAGCGATCGGGGCCGCAGGCAAGGGGGGAAAAACCGCCTCGGGATTGGCATCAGCCAACTCCATAAAGTTCGGCACCGCCATCTCACCCGAGTCGCTCAGATCGGCCGAACTGGGCGGCAACGCTGCATCGACATCGGATCGGCTACGGGCCTCGACGACATCGGCAGGCTCGTCCCTAAGTTCAGGCCTGGCAGTCACCGCCGCTTCATCCAAGTAACGAGGTGCGGGGACCGATTCCAACTTGCCGTTATACTCGTAGACCACGCGGAATGTCAGCGACCCGATGGTGAACTCGCCATTGGGCAGCAAGGGCGCCGATTTGATGTGGCGGCCGCCGACCATCGTGCCGTTGAGCGATGTCAAGTCGCGCACCATCAGCAGCCCATTGTCCGCGTAAATCTCGCAGTGGCGGCGGCTGATGAGGGGATGAGTCACCGTGATGTCCGCGCTGCGACTGCGCCCTAGGACGGCCGGCAATCGCAGGGGAACCCGCCGTTTGATCGTTTTGCCAAGGATGACAAGGAATTCGACGTTCATGGCCCGTGGCGCCCGCAATTCACGGAGAAGTTGCTTCCAGACCGGAGTCGAGTAGCCTCCACTACCGTGGCCGGAATCGGGTTGCGAACAACTTCGGAGCAAAGCCGGTAATCGATCGTACGGTACCATCATACTTCAATCCGCAGGCCCTGGCAATCACAACCCTTGCTTACGGTTGCCTCCGTCCTCTCAAAGCGGGTGGAACCGGATGCAAATCGATTGCCAGATAACCTGTTATGGGGGGTATTGACACGGCCAAAAAGTTGGATTTAATTGATCTAAACGCATAACTGCCCTTGAATATGGTTCAAGGGAACCTATAATCTCTCAATTGCTCCGGGCGGGTGTAGCTCAGTTGGTAGAGCACGACGTTGCCAACGTCGTTGTCGTGGGTTCGAATCCCATCACCCGCTCTTATTTTTTGCTAGGAGCCGATCCCCAGTCTTTTTAGCCAGCACGGCACCCCATCATGACAGATCAAAACGAGCGCGACGACGAAGAGGCATTGGAATCCAGCGAAGCCATCGCCGACCAGTCGCTGGAAATCGAAGACGAACAAGACGAGGAAAGACCCCGGCTGAACCTGGACGTCAAGATCGACGAGCGCAGCGCCTGTGAACGACACATCACGGTGGCCGTATCGCGCGAAGACGTCAATCGCTATCTGGACAAAGAGTATAGTGAGTTGATGCCGGCGGCCCACGTGCCGGGATTCCGGCCCGGCCATGCGCCGCGGAAACTTGTCGAGAACCGCTTTCGCAAAGACGTCGTGGGCCGGGTCAAG
>Ga0181535_10006445_pt1 | contig 12125 bp, 10 predicted proteins | sample PEATcosm2014_Bin_44_FD_119774 | JGI IMG/M metagenome (GOLD analysis project Ga0181535, IMG submission 119774) | Peatland microbial communities from MTU Mesocosm Facility, Houghton, MI, USA - PEATcosm2014_Bin17_30_metaG | ecosystem: Environmental > Terrestrial > Soil > Wetlands > Peat | place...
ACAGAAAGCGCAGCCCGGTCAACATAGTTGATGGTGACCAGTAGCAGAAGCAACAGAAACATGTTCCATCGCACGTTGGTCTTGATTCCCGGCGATGGAGCGGTGGCGGGTACCGGCATAAATTCTCTCCTTAATCACTGCAGGGCGCAGTGGCACCAAATTGATTCAGAAGCTACTTTCCCCCCGACTTTCCCGCCGCTTGGCGCTTTGCCAGCGGTTTGTGGGTAGTTGGATGGACACGGCTTTCCGGTCCAGCGAGAGACCGGCCGTCTGTTGCATTGTTGTCTGCGCCAGAGTACCCAAGCCCGTGCGACAGACGGCGTGCGACAGACGTGAGATATTCCGCCAGCTCGGGCGTTTGCTTCTCGGTCATTCGCCAAGCGGGGCCTGAGATTCCGATCGCGGCGATGACCTGGCCGGTAAAATTCCGCAGGGGAGCTCCGATACACCGAACTCCGAGTTTGAACTCCTGGTTATCAACCGCATAGCCCTCAGCTCGCACACGGCTGAGCTCGCGTTCGAGAAGCGCAATGGAAACTACGCTGTTGGGAGTGTATGGCCGGAGTTCGTTCTCCGACAAAAACTCTTTCAGTTGATCCTTCGGAAAAGTGGCCAGCAGTATTTTGCCATTCGCGGTGCAATGCGCAGGGGATGGATATCCCACTCGCGCCGAAACGGTGATGGGATCTTTCCCTTCCACTTTGTGGATGACGGTGATCTCGCGCTGCGTAATCAGCGATAAGTGCGCGGTCTCGCCCGTATGATGCGCAACCTCAGCCAGGGCGGGTGCGGCAAGCTTGAGAAGATTGGCTTCGTTCCAGGCCACAGCCGCAACCTGAAATACCTTGCTTCCAATGTGATATTCCCGCGTTTTCTCGTCTTGAGCCAAGTATCCGAGTGATGCGAGAGTTTGCAGAAGGTGATGAGTCGTACTCGGATGAAGCCCGACCTTGCGGCTGATATCCGTTGAACCCATAGGTGCGTGGTTGTTGGCAACCACCTCCAGAACGCCGAGCGCTCGCTGAAGCGATTGAATCATTCCTCGCCTTCGCCCCGTGTGCTGTCTTGGGCATTGCCAGCTGGCTTGTGCCAGCACACTCGCTGGCCAACAATGCCGATCGGGCCTTCATGCCGGGGCCGCGCATTCACACTGAGAAATCGATACTTCACATTGTGAAATACACTTTCATGGTATGATGGACAACAATGTCCCAGCTTCGGCACTCTGTCAAGGGATTTTGTAGTTTTGCTGAAATTCTTTACCGGCGTTCCGTACTTATACTTCGCCAAGACTAAACACGCTTGCTTCTGACGAAAAGTCTGGAACTATCGGCGATACTTGCACTTGCTCACTGTGGAATGCGTAACTTGGACGAGGTACTCTGCGCGGACAGCAGGCAAGGAACTTACTGGATACATACCATCAATTCATCTACATCTATAGAACTCATCGGTATTCTCAATGGCTAATCATGGGATTACAACAGGGATATCGGAAAACATCAAAGGACCTCTAAACAGACAGCATTTGCTCCAGCATAGAGTAGTCACTTCATCCGCCATCCAAAAACCAGTTCCTTTGATTTTGACAAGTTCTTGTTGACACACGAGTCGATTAGCTTTAGAAGTGGTTGCTGAGGACTAGACTTTACATTTGTTTTTGCTGGCTATCCCTCGCGCGCAGCCGCGTAGTCCTGAAGTAGTCCCAATCAATGATGTTCAAGAGAGGTACCCATGAAACTGAGACTCACAATCGTTGTTCTGATTCTGGTGGTCCCAATCCTGTTGCTGGCGCAAGCGACCCAGCCGCTACAGAAAGTGGCAGCGCCGTCCAACGCCACGCAAACTTGGCAGTTGAAGATGACAGCTCCGCTCGAGGTGGGAATTGTATGCGTTGATTTGGATCGCATGCTGAAGTTCTATACCGAGGTGGTAGGCCTGAAGAAAGTGGCCGACGCGGAAACCACTCCCGAGATGAGCAAGCTAGCTCGGTCAGCGCCGAACGGATACAGAATCGTACGCATGCAGACGCCAAACGGGGAACGGATCAAGCTAATCCAGCCGAAAGTAGAATCTCCCAAGCAAGCTCCGGTTCCTGAATGGGCATTCCTGCGAGCAGGGGTAGCCTTCAATACGTTTCTTGTCGACGACATGGATGCGGTCGTGGCGCAGTTAAGGGCGAACAAGGTGAAGTTCGTCAGCGAAAACGCAATTCAGGTTCGCCCGGGGGTGTTTGCGCTGTTAGCGATGGACCCTGAAGGAAACTACGTGGAATTCGTGCGATACCCGGACATTGCCGCGTACCGACCTGATCTTGTTAAGAAGTAACTCGCGATTTGCGTATTGCTGTCTGGAGCCGGCAGGTATTCGATTGCCTACTGCCTCGTTCTTTCCCGTTCAGGATGGGCGAACCGAAAGCGGCGCCCACTGAGCGGGTAGGGCAGCCGGTGTAATTGCCATTGCGACTGCAATAAGTTCGTGCCCCGCCGTTCTGCTGCTTGGTTCGTCGTTCTTGGGCGCGTGGTTCTGGAGAAAGCGCACGTTAGCGTTCCGTAACGATTTTTCTTTGCCTCGACCATAAAGCAGGTCGGAAGCTCAATGTGCAGGGCCTGTGGCGTGCCGTGCACATAGTATTTTGTAAATGAGACAGGAGGAAACCTAGCATGGGTGGCTACATGGGCAAGCTCGCACGCATTGATCTTTCGACCGGCGAGATAGAGGTTGAAGATTTTCCCGATGAGGTCAGAAGAAAGTACATCGGCGGAACCGCACTGTCGGCATACCTGATGAAGCAAACCCGTTTTGATGAGATCGATCCGCTTGGGCCCGAAAACGTCCTTATATTTTCAGCGGGTCCGTTGACGGGCGCAAACGTACCGACCTCGGGACGTTTTGCCGTAGTAGCTAAGTCGCCGCTAACTGGAATCTGGGGCGAGGCTGATAGTGGTGGCAGGTTTGGGATCGCTCTCAAAGCTGCAGGATTCGATGCCATCTCTATTAGTGGTCAAGCGCACTCGCCCTCTGTACTCACGATCATCGATGGCAGGATTTCGGTGGTGTCAGCCGACCCCGTGTGGGGAAGGGATACGGTCGAGACGTTCGACATTCTGACCGCCCAGTACGGCAGCAAGGCGGCCGTTGTGTGTATCGGGCCTGCAGGCGAACGAATGGTACGACTGGCGAGCATCATGAGTGAGGGATCGCACGCCAGAGCGGCGGGGCGATGCGGTCTGGGCGCGGTCATGGGTTCCAAGCGATTGAAAGCCATTGTGGCCAATGGAAGCTTGAGCACTTCAGTAGCGCATCCGAAGGAGCTACAGCAGAGCATACGCGAGATCACCCCTTACATGCTGGAGAAGATGGCTCGGGTCCGTAAGTTCGGGACTCCCGGCGGTACGGTCGGAAACGCCGTAATTGCGGACTTGTCAGGTTGGAATTGGAGAAAGGGTGACTGCGGCCAGCTTGCCGAGTGTCTCAGCGGGGAAATTATGCTGAAGGACTACGCGGTCGGCAAATACCATTGCCCGCCTTGCTCCATTGGCTGCGGAAAGGAAGTCCAGATTCCGAGTGGATCCTATGCTGGCAAACCATCGACGTTGGAATACGAGACGATTGGGGGGTTCGGTCCGCAGTGCGGTGTGTTTGACTTCAAAGTCATTATAGAAGCTAACAGTCTCTGCAACCATCTCGGCATGGACACGATTTCAACCAGTAACGCCGTGGCCTTCGTCTTCGAAGCCGTCAGCAAAGGGCTGATCAAGAGCCCCCCGCAGGGGCCAAAGCTGGAATTTGGCAACGGCGAGGCGGTGTTGTCACTAGTCCGGCAGATCGCCGCCGGCGAAGGCGTAGGGGAATTAATGCAGTACGGGACTCGCAGGGCTGCGCAACAGCTTGGCCCGGAGGCGGAGAAATTTGTCATGCACGTCAAGGGACTGGAACCGCCTTACCATGATCCCCGGGCCCTCTCCAGTCTAGCCGTTGCCTATGCCACAATGCATCGCGGGGCTTGCCATAGGGGTGGTTCCCAGACTCTAGAGCGCAATGCCATGCCCGGATTGGGGTTCCCAAAGCCACTCGATCGTCTGGCACAAGAAGGCAAGGGAAGAATGGTGGCGATCGCGCAAAATTATACAGAGCTGTCCAACAGTTTAAAATTCTGTTCTATCGCCATGTCGGCGCTTGACATGCCGATCCTCGTCACATGGACTAACTGCGTCACCGGTTGGGACATGGACATCGCAGAATTACTCAGGGTCGGGGAAAGAAGTTTTAACCTGAAGAGGCTTTTGAACCTCGCTTGCGGTGTGACTAGGGCAGACGATACCCTTCCGCGCCGTTTTACGCATGAGCCGTTCGAAGCCGGGAACTCCGCCGGGCACGTGCCCGACCTGCCCACAATGCTAGATGAGTACTACGCAACCCGTGGCTGGGACAACGATGGCGTTCCGACGAAGAGTAAGTTGTCGGAACTTGGACTCGTCTAAGCACTCCGGGGTGACTTGCAAATCCGCTTCTCAAAATCGACGAACCTTTACGCATGTCTTAGACAGTTCGGCGAGAAACGGGTGTCAAAGGCGCGTCGAAGCTTGCTCAACTATGTCGCACGTTATGGAAAGTTCGTCACGCAGACACCCACCTAGGCATTAAGCACTCGATTGCAGATGAGGAAAATCGTAATGTTGGAGTTCGACGTCAACTATCACCAGCGCTTCATGAAACTGTCGACAACTAACATCTCCGACGCACTCGACGCGTTTGGCCTGAAAGGTGCAACCTACGGGATTCGGCCGCTGTGGGAAAGCGCTGGCAAGGTGGTAGGGCGGGCTGTAACCGTAAAGATCGCTGCCGCTGGCTTGACCAAGAGTAAGAATCATCTTGGTGTTAAGGCCATCGAGGCGGCTGAGAGCGGCGACGTGATTGTCATTGATAATGGCGGGCGCCTGGATACTTCTTGTTGGGGCGGAATTCTCACCCACGGCGCCAAAATGAAAGGCGTCAGCGCGGTCGTTGTCGACGGCGCCATTCGTGACCTCGATGACTGCATGGACGCTCAGTTTCCGGTTTATGCCAGAGGAACGGTAGTTGCCACCGCCAGGGGCAGGATCATGGAAGAGGCGACCAATGTCATGATCCAATTCGCCGGCGTTCAGGTGCGACCTGGAGACGTGGTTATGGGCGACCGCTCCGGAGTTGTGATTATCCCGCAGGAGAAGCAGGACGAAGTCTTGGCAAAGGCCGAAGAGCTATACGCCATAGAGGAACGGATGGTAGCGGAAATTCGGGCCGGCGCCTCCATGTTGGAAGTGGACAACAAGTACAACTACGAAAAAATGATCAAGTGAGGAGACGAAATACCCCACAGATCAACTTACCCTTGAGTCTAGCAGGCTGCTGAAACACTTTCAGCACGCGCAGACAGCAGACTTCAATACCCGACGCAACCGCAGTGAGCTGGCCGCGCGAGCAATCAGAATCACAAACTCTGGACCGATGCCCTGAAACTCCACTTGACAAGAGGAAAGGTAAGCTGTGTAATTATTTTCCGAATAATTAATAACTCACCGAGAGATATTAATCAATGGACCCACGTTTACTCGGCCACAGCAGGCTGCGGCGCCGCAATCGCGCCCGCGTACTGCTCGAGATTCAGAAAGGTGAAGCCCTCTCGCGCACTCAGATCGCGAAGGTGCTGGACCTTTCCCTGATGGCCGTGACCCGCATCGTGCGCGAGCTGATAACGGCTGGCTTGGTCGACGAAGGCGAAAAATCTCCGTCCAACTCGCCCGGTAGACGCCGAACCACGCTTAGTTTGGCTGCCAAGGGCGCGTACGTAGTGGGGCTCAGCATCAATGCGTATGAGCCGTCTGTGTCCCTGGTGAACATTCGCGGGGAAGTTCTCTTACGCCGCCCGTTCGAATTGGACAGTCTCGCCGGCAGCACCCGCGCAATCGCTGTGCGCTGCGAGGCGATCAAAGATCTAATTGCCGAAGCCGGTGTTAATCGCAAGCGTGTGCTGGGTCTTGGAGTGGTGATCGGCGGAGTGGTTGATCGCCGCAAGGGAACGGTTCTCACCGCGCCGTTTCTGGGATGGGGCTTTACGGACATTGCAGCGCCACTGCAACGTGCATTCGACTTGCCGGTGGTGGTGGAGAATATTGACAATGCCCTGCTTTTGGCTGAAGTCCGCTTCGGAATCGGCAGAGGAAAAAGCAATGTGCTTTTCTTCCGAAGCGCCGCCGGGCTGGGCGGCAGCTTATTCCTGGATGGTCACCTCATTCGCGGCTCTCGCTTTCGGGCCGGCCACATTGGCCACATGCCGGTCCGAGGGCAGACGCGCGTTTGCTCTTGCGGCCAGATCGGATGTCTGAACACAGTCTCATCCGGAGTCGCCGTACTGGCTGACCTTGGCAAGGCTACCAGTCTGATCCCTTCCCCGGCCGACTATCGCGAAAACAGAGCCCAACTCGACGAGGTGCTCCACGTCGCGGCTAAAGGCGACACGCGCACCAACCAGGTCTTGCTCCGTGCCGGCCAGTATCTTGGAAAGGCGTTGATGGGTGTCTCGGTCGCGCTAGATCCGGAGCAGATACTGCTTGCCGGCCCGCTCGGTTGCTCCTTGAGCTATCAGAAGGGCTTCAAGATGGGGCTGTCGGAGAAGCTTCCAGGACTGGCCGACCTCGTAATGATCAGCACGATAGACGATTGCCATGCCGCAGCCCTTCTCGCGCTATCCGAACTCGTGTTCTCGGAGCGGTTCAGCTTGCAGAAAGCGCATTCCGGGAATCGCCAGGAGCGGCGCGGCGAGCGGAGTCAGTTAGCGGAATTAGCAGTGTAAAGATGGCAGATTGAGGAAACATGCAAACGCAAATTCTCGGTTTGATTGGCAGCGGCGTAATGGGAAGAACGGTCGCAGCGAGATGGCTGCAAGCGGGATACTCCCTATTCGTGTTCGACGTTTCCCTTGAAGCCCAGGAGAAAGTCAGGACGCTTGGGGCGACCGTTGCCGCGAACCTACGCAATGTAGCCGAACGGGCTGATGTAATGATCATGTTCCTGCCCGGACCAACGCAGGTGCGAACTTGTGTCGCGGGGCCCGGAGGTCTTCTTTCGGCCGCAAGGCGGGGGTCTGTGATCGTAGACATGAGCACAGTCGATCCTGGTACGAGCCGCGATATGTGGCATCTCGCGAAGCAAGCGGGTGTCGGTTACCTGGATGCACCTGTGCTCGGTAGGCCGGCCACCGTCGGCAAATGGACCCTGCCGATCGGCGGCACACGGGAAGATATTGATCAGTGCGCTCCGGTTTTCGACCTCATTGCTGCCAGATGTATTCCCATTGGAGGTCCCGGCTCCGGAAACAAAATCAAGCTTTTGAATCAGCTAATGTTTTCCGCAATCAACGCGATGACCGCGGAGATGATGGCTGTTTCCGAAAAGGTCGGCATTCCGCCCAAGCTGCTCTACGAAACGATCACGGCGAGCCAGGCGGGTACGGTCAGCAACCTTTTTAAGGAACTGGGCCAAAAGATTGTGGCAGAGGATTTCGAAGATCCCACGTTTTCCGTCGATTTGCTTTGCAAAGACGTTCGCTTGGCCGTGGAAATGGCGCAGGAGGCGAAAGCACCTCCTTTGCTTGCCAGAACCATACAATTCGTCAATGAAATGGCACAGTCGCAGGGCTTCGGTGCAAGCGACACCGCCATCATGTGGAAAAGCTTCAGCAGAATATGGGAAAGCAACGCTTGCGGCGCCGTGGTAAACCGCACAGCGAGGTGATGGTCCCCTCGATGGTTGAAAACGGGGATGGTGAATTACCAAGCGATGGCCCTTTGGGCGGTTGAGATGACAATCATAAAAATGAGCATGGAGGCGATTAGGTGAACTCTTCAAGATTAGTGCTCGGTTTGTTGTTGTCCTTCGTTTTGGGAATCGGAGTGTCTTCCGCAAATGCCGAAACTGTAAAGGTGGGCTATCTGCACACGCTTGCGGTGGATGGACAGTTCTGGATTGCGATGGAAAAAGGTTACTTCAAAGAGCAGGGGCTCGTAATGGAGCCCGTCCCGTTCACCTCCGGCGTTCCGATGATGCAGGCGCTGAGCGGCGGCAGCCTCGATGTCGCCATTATGGGGGCCGTAATCTCGAACTTTCCCTCGCGCGGCATGGGGAAGATTTTCCTGATCAACGATATTGAGTACGACACCGCGATGATCTTTGCCCGCCCCGAGACCAAAGCGAAGTCTATTAAAGATTTGAAGGGCCAGAAAATCGCAACCGTCAAGGGAACAACTGCGCAAGTGTTTCTGCATACGGCGCTGAAAGCGAACGGGCTCGACTCTAATAAAGATGTGACTATCATCAGCATGGATATGGCGGGAGCGGTCTCAGCCTTTATTTCAGGCGCTGTACCTTTCGTCTGCACTTGGGCTCCATTCAACGTAGCCATCCGCGACAAGGTCCCCGGTGCGGTAATGATCAGCTCGGCCAAGGAGTTCTATCCCAACGCAGCCATCATCGGCGGCTGGGTTGCCGGCAATGACTATTATGTAAAGAACAAGGAAACTTTGAAAAAGATCGTCAGAGCATGGATTAAAGCCAACGACTTTCTTCTAGCGCATCCGGACGAGGCGCTCAAACTGATCCATGCAAAGGCCTATTCCAACATTCCCTTCAGCGACATCGAGGCAAGCTGGAAAGCGGAGAAGGTTGAAAAGACTAAAGACTGGGTCAAATTATACGAAAACGGCACCGTCTCCAAATGGATTGGACAGGTAGAGCACGTGTTCATCGAGATAGGTGCCATCCACGATTATGTAGACCCTAGTCAGTTCTTCGATCCCGGCATTTTTTTATCAGTCGCAAAATAATTGACGTTCAGTTTGGACCCTCCGCAGCCATTCGGGACCACGCTGAGAGGATCGTCGTTGAGGAGTGTGATATGGCGGGAACAGCGATTCAGGCAAAAGTGCAGGCTCAGCCCTCCGAGAAGAAATGGAGAGGCAAACTGGAACGCGTCGGCTATTTTATCGCCTCTTTTGCGATTCTCCTGGGAGTATGGGAAGGCGCACGCGCCCTTCGGCTGGTGAACCCTCAGATATTCCCCTCCGTTGGAGCCGTACTCAAGTGTTCGGTTGGAATGATTCGCGATGGCTCCCTTCAGTACCACATGTATGCCAGCTTCCTTCGGGTGCTCTGTGGATTTTCGCTCGGCATCGTGATGGCTATCGTTTGTGGGTTTCTGATCGGGTGGTTTCGGGTCGTTCGGATGCTGATGGATCCTGCCATCAATTTTTTCCGGGCACTTCCTCCGATAGCGCTCATTCCTCTGATGATCATCTTGTTCGGGATTGGGGAAGCCTCCAAGATCATTGTGTTAACCTACGCCTCGTTTTTTCCCGCACTGGTAGTAATCTACCAGGCGCTGGTGGGACTTGATCCGCTGTTCGTCAGGGCGGCCAAGACTCTCGGGGCCACCAACTTCGAGATCTTCCGGAAGATTGTACTGCCCCAGTTATTACCGGCCATTATTACCGCCGCCCGGGTCTCGCTCGGGGTCTGCTGGGCCACGCTGGTAGCGGCGGAACTCATTGCCGCCCAGAGGGGTATCGGGGCGATGATGGTGGACGCGCAAAACTTTTTCCAGATGCCTCCGCTGGTGCTTGGCATTCTGCTCATTGGAATCATTTCGCTCATGATGGATGGAATTGTCCGTGCGATAGAACGACGGGTTACCGCCTGGCAGGACAAGCTTTCTTAGGATTTGCGGTCGAAGCCGGCGAGAGCGGCTCCTTCGTATTTCAGGAGATCAGGATGCAGAAGGGGATACTGATTGATGGAGTGGGAATGACGTATGCCGGCCTCGGGCGGCAGCACGTTGCGCTCAGCGGAATAGACCTGCGGGTCGAACCGGGAGAATTTATCTCCATCATCGGACCATCGGGATGCGGCAAGACGACCTTGATGAATATTGTCGCCGGATTCCTCGAGCCCACTCAGGGCAAGGTGATCATTGACGACCGCGAGATCCATGGGCCGGGACCTGATCGAGGCGTGGTCTTTCAGCAGTACGCCGTTTTTCCCTGGATGACGGTTCGTGAAAACGTCGAGTTCGGCCTGACGCTGCGAGCGAATGCGAAGTCCGCTGCTGAACGCAAGCAGATTGCCGATCATTTCATTAACCTCGTCGGCCTAAAAGACTTCGCCGGCTCCTTGCCTAAGGAGCTGTCGGGCGGAATGAAACAGAGAGTTGCCATCGCCAGGGCCTATGCCGTCAATCCGGAAGTGCTTCTGATGGATGAGCCTTTTGGCGCTCTCGACGCGCAGACCAGGCAATTCATGCAAGAGTCGCTCCTGACCATCCTGGAGCAGGAAAAGAAGACGGTAATCTTCATTACTCACGGAGTGGAGGAAGCCACGTTTCTCTCTACGCGCGTAGTGATCATGGCAACGGGCCCTGGCCGGATTCGTGAGGTCATGCCAATTCCGCTACCCTATCCCCGCCACGCTGCCATCAAAACGAGCGCCGAGTTTACCAGGGTCAGGGCCGAGATCGAAACGATTGTTCGCGAAGAATTCCTAAAGCAGCGTACGGGGATCGTGGCCGAAAGTGCCCAAGGCATTGGAGTGGGCCAATGATCAAAGCTGCCGCTGCAGGCCGAGCGCCGCTATTTTTCGGGTCGCCGGGTCTCAATGAATAATGAATACGGAGGAGTGTCATGCGGGTGCTGGTAACCGGGGGAGCGGGGTTTATCGGATCATACCTCGTCCCCATGCTCCTGGAAAAAGGAGCCGAAGTCGTTGTCTTCGATGTGGCTGCGCAGCCCACGAGTTTGCAGTCCGTGCGGGATCGAATCACTTATATTCGCGGCGATCTTGCGTCCCCGGCCGATCTATACCGCGCAATGATGTCCCAGGCAATCACCGACGTCTTTCATCTCGGGTCAATTCTTGCCGGGCCTTGCGAAGAAAACCCGATCATGGGTTTCCGCGTCAACTTCCAATCCACGCAGGCACTGCTGGATGCGTCACTCGCCTTGAAGGTGAATCGATTTGTTATGGTCAGCTCAATCTCTGTTTTCGGAAGGGATGTTGCCGAACCGGTGCGTGACGACGCGGTCAAGAATCCGGAAACGATTTACGGCCAAACGAAGCTCGCGAGCGAACATCTTCTGCTTTGGTATGCCAGGAAGCACGGATTAGACACCAGGGCTCTCAGATTCACTTGGGTCTTTGGCCCCGGTCGCTCTACCGGAATTACTGCACTCTATTCTTCTCTGATACTTGATGCCATGGCTCGGGGAGAGACAATTACCGTGCCTAACCCGGACGAAACCGGAGATTGGCTCTACGTCAAGGATGCCGTGAAAGCGCTCTGGACGCTGCACCAGGCAACGAGTCCGAAGCAAAGGATCTACAACATCGCGGGCGGTGTTCACTCCATCCGGGAAGTTGTCGGAATTGCGAAAAGGTATTGTCCGGCCAGCCAGGTAACACTCGTGGAAGGCGGAGAGAGTAAGTCTCCTTATCCAGCTGCCTACGATGACAGCATGGCACGGAAAGAAATTGGCTGGCTGCCCACGTACGATATCGAGACTGCCGTACAGGAACATGTCCGGACGGTACGCGAACTCTATCGCCCTAGTGGCGCTCGAGCTTCGGCGCCATGAGTGTAAGGGCGGCCCAAATTGAAATTACTAGGAATTGATCATTTCTAACGAGGGGGAAACATGCAAGAAGTTTTGCTGGATTACGGCGACAGTCACATGCGAGTCGAGCTTCCGGATACGGCAGCGGTTATCCGCTATGGCCATACCTACACGGACCCACCCGCTGTCGATCCCGCGGATGCGACCCGAAAGGCTTTGCAAAAGCCTCTAGAATCCCCGCCACTGCATGAACTAGCAGGTCCCGGGAAGAAAGTCGTCATCGGATTTCCTGACCGCGTAAAGGGTGGAGCTCAGGCCAATAGCCACCGGAAGACATCTATCCCCATGGTTGTGGAGGAGCTCCTCAAGGCGGGCACGCGCATTGAGGATATCACTCTGCTTTGCTGCGGCGGACTTCATCGCAAGAATACCCTCGAGGAATGGTACTGGTATTTGGGAAAGGACATCGTCAATAGGTTCTGG
>Ga0181535_10006446_pt1 | contig 12124 bp, 10 predicted proteins | sample PEATcosm2014_Bin_44_FD_119774 | JGI IMG/M metagenome (GOLD analysis project Ga0181535, IMG submission 119774) | Peatland microbial communities from MTU Mesocosm Facility, Houghton, MI, USA - PEATcosm2014_Bin17_30_metaG | ecosystem: Environmental > Terrestrial > Soil > Wetlands > Peat | place...
TGTGCGGCAGCCCATGCGGCGTATGGGCGAAATGGCGATGGAGAACCTGTTGAAGCTGATGTCGGGAGAGGATTCGGTGGCTCAGGTGAAGGTCGCGACAGAGTTAGTGGTGAGGAAGTCAACGGGAAGGGTGAGGACGAGCCCCGATGGTCAAATGCGAGGGATCACCACCCCAGCGATCAGAGAGGGCTCGAGTGGGGGCACTCACGATTCGGGTGCGCGGCGGCGAAATGGTTAACAGTGGAGCGAGGAACGGCGGACCGGCGCCCCTTACGCCCCTGTGCGTGTTTTGCAAGGACACGCCCATTCTTCCGGCGATTCGCAAACCGGAGTTTGTGGAGCAGGCGATCGCATCGCGCGGCAAGCTGGTTTACTTGCTGACGGGCGATCCCGACAATGTGGAGACGATGATCCGAAAAATTGTTGCAGCGGGAAAGATTCCGCTGGTGAATCTGGATCTGCTGAATGGCTTTTCGCGCGATAAATATGCGGTGAACTATTTGAAACGTGTGGGAGCGCAGGGAATTATTTCAACGCACCTCGATCCGCTTCGGCATGCGCTGGCGATTGGGCTGTACGGCATTCAACGGACATTTTTACTTGATTCGGGTGCGATGGACACAATTAGCAATCAGCTGAAGAACACGCCGGTGCATGCGTTGGAGATTTTGCCGGCGCTGGTGGCTCCGAAGATGCTGGCGCGGGTGCGGGCGATCTCGCCGAATCTGCCGGTGGTGGGTGGCGGGCTGATCGAGACGATGAAGGAAGTGGAAGAACTGCTGGCGCAGGGATTGAGCGCGGTGTCGACGAGCAACCCGGTGATGTGGCTGAGGTAGGGCGGAGCTGGCGAACAAGATCGCTGATCCTCGGGCGGTCGGCAGCCTTTTCTTTCTCGTGTGCCCGTTAAACAGACTGGCTGCAAAATCGGGAAGAGAATTATTCTTGACACATTCCGTATCGCACGGAAGAATGTCGTCGTCTCTCCATTGGTGAATTTTCGAAACAACTTTAGGAAGGTCAAGCGATGTTTGAATCGGTCGAGGAAATCACTACAAGCAAACGGGAACACCCCGCAGTTTCCAAGGGCGCAGCGGCACTTGGGGCAACAAGTGCTGCGGCGGTCCTTTTGATAGCGCTTGTCCAGGGAAATTGGGATTTTGGGCATTTTGGCCTGGTTGGAGCGATCTTCTTGCTTCTAGCACTTTTTGCTGGGCTCTTAGGGATCGTCGGCCTTTTCCTGCGCGGCAAGAAGGTCCTGGCTTTGGTTGCCATTCTCACAGGGTTTGGCCCCTGGGCTCTTCCGGCGACACTGTTTTTTGGGGGCAGGTCCGTGAAAGTGCACGCCAACGAGGTCTCGGCGATCACTTCGTTGCGCACGATCTTTTCGGCTGAGACTCAGTACGAGGCCTCATATCCTGAGAAAGGCTTCGCTTGCTCTCTGTCTGTGCTGGGTGGCGACCCTCACTCCGGGCCGCCATCTCCATCCTCCGCTGAGTTGCTCGAGGCAGATTTGGCCGCCGGCAACAAGTCCGGCTACGCTTTCAAAATCACCGCTTGCTCCAAGGGCAATAATTCAGACACAGACCAGATCACCAACTTCGAGATCGTTGCGGTTCCCGCAGTGGTAGGAAAGAGCGGAATTCGCGGGTTCTGCGTTGACTCGACTGGTGTTCTCAAATCGGATCCCGCGGGGGGCATCAACTGCATCGATCCAGTGCCGTAAGGACCGACAATAAGGAAACCTGCTGAGGGGTCGGCCAAGCTCGCGGGGCTCAGGCGCCACAATTGGGAGAGTTCGCAGCTGCGAATTCGGCCGTAGCGTCATATTCAGGAAATTCCCTTGCGGGCAGATGACGGGCCGAGGATCCGTCAATCCCTTTGTCCTCTCACTCCGTGTCGGGGTTGGGGAGGATGACGTCGCGGACGATGGAGTTCATCTCGACGACGGCGGAGATGAACTGGCGGAGGGTGCGGCGCGTTGAGCCGAAGGTGTCAAATTCCGCAGGCGTAAGGCCGTTTTCCGTGTAGGCGCGCTCGAAATCGCGAAACTTGCCGAGCAAGGTGTCGACGATGCGGGGATCGACGGGATTGTCGATGCGCGGAATGACTTCGATATCGCTCTCGTTGTAGCGGCGCTGCCAGGCGCAAGGCGGAGAGATGACGACGTCGCCGCCGATGAACTCGCTCCAGTGCATGTGATTGCGGAAGGCTGCGGAGAGAAGCCGCAAGCGGTAGCCGCGTTCTCTGTAAATTTGATACGCCTTCTTGAACACAGCGACGCCAGCCCACTCAAGGTAGCCGGGATCGACGGAGAGATTGTGTTTGTCGTGGAGGACTTTGAGCCAGTCGTCGAGGCGCCCGACCATAAGCGTGCAGACAGGGCCCATGGAGGAGATGTCGAGGCCCTCGGCTTGGCGGCGACGGAGGCCGCGTTCTACAGATTGAGCAACTGCGATGGCCTGAGGAAGAGTAAAGCTGACAGTGGCGTTGATGCTGATGCCTCGGTAAGTGGCTTCTTCAATAGCAGGGATGCCGGCGCGCGTGGCTGCGATTTTGACGATCATGTTGGGCGCGAGCTGACTGAAATGGACGGCCTGCGCGAGCATGGCCTCGGTGTTGCGGTAGTTGCGCGGATCGGTTTGGATGGAGAGGCGGCCGTTGCGGCCTTTCTCGCGCTCGAAGATGGGAAGCAGCAAGCGCGCGGCGTTTGCGGAGATTTCTTCGACGATGCGCCAGGAGAGATCATCTTCAGTGAGATTCGGTTCGGCGGCGGCGAGCTCGAGGATGCGGGGTTTCCATTTGGTGAGCTCCTGCTTGAGCACAGCGACGGCGATGGATGGGTTGCAGGTAGCGCCGACTGCGCCATGGGCGATGGAGTAAGTGAGGTCTTCAACGGAGGCAGAGTCGTTCCACAGACAGGTGGGGGTGGTCACGGTCATTTTGTGGAGCGGGCTCTTATAGAGGGTCATGTGGGCGACGGAAGGCCTTCATCCTGCGGGAGATGCAAACGTGTGCAGAAAAACCCTAGCACCGAGGAAATATTACGGTCAAGGAGGGGGAGATTGGAAACATTTTCACGATTGACAGGAGATGCCGGATCACGGAAAATCGTAAGAGTGCACACGTGTGCACCACGCACCTTGGTTTTAGCTGGTAAATCGATTTCTAACCGGCGAAAGCACGAACCGGAAGTTCGGTATTGCCTTGGTGAATCCTTCCCCTGGAGAGATGATGAGTGATTTGCTGGTCCGGCCGGAGAAATTCCGGAATCGGACTGAAGATTTTGGTTACGAGTTTTTGTCTTTTGAGACGCGCAAGTTGGAGGTTGGTCAGAAATTTCGGAGCGAAACGGCCGGGAGAGAGATGGCCATGGTGGTACTGGGCGGCGTTTGCTCAGTCATCAGCTCGCGGGGCGATTGGCAAGGGATCGGCCAGCGCGAGACAGTTTTTGATGGGCTGCCCTACACGCTTTATCTGCCGATCGGAACGACGTTCACCGTAAGCGCCGACACGGCGTGCGATTTGGCTTTTTGCTACTGCAAGGCCGATGAAGAGTACCCGGCGCGGCTGGTGACGCCTGCGCACGTGGGGATCGAGATTCGTGGCGGCGGAAACGCCACGCAGCAGATCAACTCGATGCTGCCTCCAACGTTTCTGGCGCAGCGGCTGATGGTGGTGGAGGTATTCACACCGGCGGGCAACTGGTCGAGCTACCCGCCACACAAACACGATGAACACAACCCGCCGACGGAAGTGGATCTCGAAGAGATTTACTACTACCGGATCGAACGGCCGGAGGGATTCGCGATGCAAAAGGTGTACACCGCGGATCGGCGCATCGACGAGACGTTGACGGTGCGCGACGGCGAGCTGGTGCTGGTTCCGGAGGGATACCACCCGGTAGTGGCCGCACACGGATACAACGTGTATTATCTGAACGCGCTGGCGGGTTCGGCGCGGTCGCTGGCCTGCTCTGACGATCCGCATTACGCGTGGGTGAAGAGCGGATGGAAGGAAAAGGATCCGAGGCTGCCGATGGTCAAAAGATAGGCGACAAGCGACCAAGTGAGCGAGGAAGTCGGGGAGGGGTCGAAATGGAGCGATTGCAGAATTTCATCGAAGGCGATTGGCGCACCTCGAGCGCAAAAGAGACGCTGAATGTGATCAACCCGGCGTCGGCCACGGTGCTGGCGGAAGTTCCGCTGTCGCCTGCAGCGGATGTGAATGCGGCCGTGGAAGTGGCGGAGCGCGCCTTTATCGAGTGGCGGCGCACGCCAGTGGTGGATCGCGTTCAGCCCCTGTTCCGTCTGAAGACGCTCCTGGAGCAGCACCGCGACGAGCTGGCGCTCTCGATCACCAACGAATGCGGCAAGACTCTGACGGAGGGCAAGGCGGAGATTCTGCGCGCGGTGGAGAATGTGGAGACGGCGTGCGGGATGCCCATGATGATGCAGGGCACCAATTGCGAAGACATTGCAGCGGGCATCGACGAGCACATGATCCGGCAGCCGCTGGGAGTGGTGGCGGCGATCGTGCCGTTTAATTTTCCGGGGATGATTGCATTCTGGTTCTTTCCTTATGCAGTGGCGGCGGGAAATTGCTTCTTGCTGAAGCCGTCGGAGCGCGTGCCCATCACTTCGCAAAAACTGTTTGCGCTGATCCAAGCGGCGGGTTTTCCGCCGGGCGTGATGCAGCTTGTGAACGGCGGGCGCGAGACGGTGAACGCGATCCTCGACCATCCGGCGATTCGCGCGGTGAGCTTTGTGGGATCGACGGCGACGGCGAAATACATTTACAGCCGAGCGGCGGCCAACGGAAAACGCGCGCAGTGCCAGGGCGGCGCGAAGAATCCGGTAGTGGTGATGCCGGACGCGGATATGGAGATGACGACGCGGATTCTGGCCGATTCCGCGTTTGGTTGCGCGGGACAGCGGTGCCTGGCTGCGTCGGTGGCGATTACGGTGGGCGGGGCGCGGCCGAATTTCACGGAGCAAATTGCTGCGGCGGCGAAGAACCGGAAGACGGGCTACGGCGCGGCGCCGGGCGTGGAGATGGGGCCGGTGATTTCGGCGGAGAGCAAGTCGCGGATCGAGGGATTGATCGCGAAAGGCGAGCAGGCCGGGGCGCGCGTAATCGTGGACGGACGCGGAAAGACGGTTCCGGAGTACGAGGACGGATATTTCGTGCTGCCCACGGTACTCGACGACGTTCCGCCGGATTCGGAGACGGCGCGAACGGAGATTTTCGGGCCTGTACTGAGCCTGATCCACGCGCAGACGATTGAAGAGGCCATCGCGCTGGTGAACGGGCGCAGCTATGGAAACATGGCGTGCATTTTCACGACCGACGGCGCCAATGCGAGACGCTTCCGCTACGAGGTGAGCGCGGGGAACGTGGGCATCAATGTGGGGGTGGCCGCGCCGATGTCGACCTTCCCGTTCAGCGGATGGGGCGAGAGCTTTTTCGGCGACCTGCACGCGCAGGCGCATCACGCGGTGGAGTTTTTCACGCAGACCAAAGTTGTGGTGGAACGCTGGCCGAAGGAGTGGAGCAGAAAGTTCTAAGAGCCGCTACTAGCTTCTAGCTACTAGCTTTTTCGTGCCTGGGCGGGGCCTAGGGAATGAGCAGGCGCGCCACGGAGCCAAAGGGCTGGAGCCGGAAGCTGACATTGTCAGGAGAACGCATGAAAGAACTACTGGTGGGGAATGCGCCCTGTTCATGGGGCACGCTGGAGCACCAGGATCAAAGCCAATCGATTCCGTTTAACCAGATGCTGGACGAGCTGGTGGAGACGGGCTACACAGGAACAGAGCTGGGCGACTGGGGCTACATGCCGACGGACCCGGTGCAGCTAAGCGAGGAACTGGCCAAGCGAAACCACGTGGTGATGCTGGGCGCGTATGTACCGGTTGCGATGAAGAATCCGGCGACACACAAGGAAGGCGCGACGAGGGCAGTGAAGACGGCGAAGCTGATTGCGGCCGTGGCAACCACGCAGGCGCCTTACCTGGTGCTGGCCGATGATGCGGGCACCGACGAGGTGCGCACACTGCGCACGGGTCGCATCCGTTCGGTGGATGGCCTGAGCAAGGATGAGTGGAGAGTCTTTGCGCGAGGCGCGGACGACATAGCGCACGCGGTCTTCGATGAGACGGGATTGCGGACGGTGTTTCATCACCATTCCGCGGGTTATGTGGAAACGCCGGACGAGATTGCGACGTTGCTCGATATGACCAACCCGGACCGGCTGGGATTGGTGTTCGATGCCGGCCATTACGTGCACGGCACGGGCAGTGAGGATGGCAACCTGGTGCCTGCGCTCAATCGATTCAAGGAGCGCATCTGGTACATCCATCTGAAGGACCTGGACCCGAATGTTGCGCGCCGCAGCCGCGAGGAAGAGTGGGATTACTTTACGGCGATGCGGAATGGACTGTATCCCGAGCTGGGCAAAGGGTGCATCGACTTCCTTGCCCTGTTGCGCTGGCTGGCGGCGCGCGATTACAGGGGATATGTCCTGGTGGAGCAAGATATTCTGCCCGGGATGGGAACTCCCAAAGAGAGCGCGGCAAGGAGCCGGAAGTATCTGCGGTCGATTGAGGCAAATTTCACTGAAAAGCAGCTTCCAGCCTCTAGCTTCTAGCGGCTGGCTCGTTTTAGGGTGGGGACGCTCGTTGCCGATTGTCTAATGCACGAGCTGTAAGCTGGTTGCGACAAGGGCACTGGGGCGTGAAGGTCGAATCCCTCAGGGGCTATAGGCCACCATTTATCTGCTTGTTTACAGCACGGCTTAAGCCGTGTCCTTTCAAAACACGACGTATGCGAATCATTGTCGACCATTGAGAGTATATTCTGAGGGCGAAATGAGCGGAACGAAACTGCACTTTGGAATGATCGGAGCCGGGCGCATTGGGAAAGTTCACGCAGAAACGTTGGCGTTCCGTTTGCCTGAGGCGGAGATCGTTTGCATTGCCGACGTGAATCGCGAGGCGGCGGCGGCGTTGGCGGCGCGGTGCGGCATTCCCAAGGTTGTTGCAACGGCCGAGGAAGTGATCGGCGACCCCAAAGTTGAGGCGGTGTTGATTTGTACGCCGACCGGAACGCACGCGGATCTGATTGTGCAGGCGGCGAAAGCGGGCAAGCAGATCTTCTGCGAAAAGCCGATCGCATTCAGCCTGGACAAGATCGACATGGCGCTGGCGGCGGTGAAGAAAGCCGGCGTGAAGCTGCAGATCGGGTTCAATCGGCGGTTCGACTCGAATTACAGGCGCGTGCGGCAAGCTGTGGCGAGCGGGGAAATCGGCCAGCCAGCCTTAATGCATTTGATCAGCCGCGATCCCGCGCCGCCGTCGATCAAGTATATTCGCACGTCGGGTGGAATTTTTCTCGACATGATGATTCACGACTTCGACATGGCGCGCTTCCTGACCGGCGACGAGGTCGAAGAGATTTACACCACGGGAGGCGTGCTGGCCGAGCCCGAAATTGGCGAGGCAGGCGACCTGGATATGGCGGTCGTGGTGTTGCGCTTCAAAGGCGGAACGATCGGCACGATCGATAACAGCCGTAAGGCGGTTTTCGGCTACGACCAGCGCGTAGAGATTCTGGGCACGAAAGGCAAGATAGCGAGCGAAAATCGCTTCCCGAACGAGGTTGTCGTCAGCACCGGTGAGTCCATTTACAGCGACCGGCCGCTGGTGTTCTTTATGGACCGCTATCCGGAGAGCTTTGCGCGGGAGGTGGCGGAGTTTGTCGAGGCGGTGATCGAAGACAAGCCGGTGCCTGTGACGGGCGCGGACGGCCGCGTGCCGGTGGTGATGGCGCTGGCGGCGAAAAAATCATTTGACGAACATCGGCCAGTGAAGCTCGCAGAGGTCTCGGCGTGAAACGGGCGAATCTGGTGGCTATATTGACCGACGTGCACCTTTGGGTGCCTGTCGTCGTGCTCATACTGGGAACCGTGCTGCTGATGACGCTGAGGTGAACGGATGAGCAAGACGACCACCGCGGGAGCGCGAGCAACACTTCGGTCGGGGATCTCCTTGCACAAACTGGGCGTGTTCTGCGGGCTTTCGGCCGCGGTGTGGCTGGGAAGCGCAGAAGCGCCGACGAAGCTGGTGAACGAAGGCTTTTCTCCGTTCCTGATTTCGATGGGGATGGTGATGGGCGCGTTTGTGGCGCGCTGGACGATTCCCACGCTGTTGAAGGGTACGGGCTTCGTGTTTGACGATCTGAAGGAGAAACCGCATTTGATGGTGTGGGCTCTGGTGGGCGGAATGCTTTGGGCCGTGGCCAATACGCTGACGATTTTTGCGGTGCGCAACGTGGGCCTGGCGATCGCGTTTCCGCTGTGGAATACAAATAGCCTGGTGGGGCTTTTCTGGGGCTGCCTGCTGTTCAAGGAGCTGCGCGGATCGAGGGCGAAGGACTGGGCCAAGGTGATCGGCGGCGCGGCGGCAATTGTGAGCGGCGCAGCGGTGCTGGCTGTGGCCACGGCGCAGCAGAATGCGGGCACGCCGGGGAAGGCCGCTATCGGAATCATTGCCGCGCTGGGCGCGGGCGTTCTGCTCGGGACGATGTACATTCCCTACCGCAAGGCATACATCAGCGGCATGAATCCACTGTCGTTCGTGACGATTTTCACGTTTGGCGAACTGGGAACGGTGTTTGTGCTGGGATGGATCTTTTATGGCGGCACGGGGCCGCTGCTCGCTGAGCTCAATCGCGCGCGGCCTATGTTGTTCTGGCCGTTCGTGGGCGGATTCTGCTGGGTGATCGGCGACCTGTTTCAAAATTATGCGGCGAAGTATATCGGGATCGGACGCGGCATTCCGCTCTCAAATACGAATCAGCTTTGGGGACTGGCGTGGGGCGCGCTGGTGTTCGGCGAGTTTGTGGGACTGACGACTGGCAGTAAACTTCTGATCCTGATGGGATCGATCATCATGATTGCGGGCGCAGTGTCGATCAGCATGGCCTCGCCGCCGCCTAGTGAGATGACGAATTGGGATGCTGCGATGCACCGTGAGTGCGACCGCTATGGATTGGATCGGGAGAATGTAGCGGCGGTTGTGGGCGGAAATGATCCGCTGGCCGACAACAAGCATCCGCGCCGCTGGTGGGAGATCCTGATCGTGTGCGTGGCGAGCGGGATTTTTGTTTGGCTCGCGGTGGGCACGCGCGCGCAGCACATCTACGTGAACCTGCCGTGGATGATTTTGCTGATACTTGGAACGATTATTCCGCTGGGCCTATGCGGAACGCTGCTGTGGAGAAGGACGCGGTTCTCGTAAGTGGGGCGAATTAGCCTGCGCTGCCGCGCACGTTAGCGAGTTAGCAAGTTCGCGGATTCCCGGATGGACCAGCAATGCAATTGAGCTAAGTTCGGTAGCCCTCGTCGGCAACGGCGAGGCCGCAAGCTAAAACCTTCCGTATCCGATTGAAAAATTGTGTTTTAAGTGCATTCCTGCGCGCTCCTTCCGGGCGACATTCCGTCGATCAAATCGAGCCCACCGCGCACATTGAGACGCACGACTTCGACGCAAGAATCTGCGTAAATTTGCTGCTCTTCTGGTGGCCATGAAGAGTGAACCTTGTCACATCTGGGCGCTCGTGCCGGGGCATAGAATGACGGCGGTGCGAGGAAGTTGCTCCGTAGTTCTGAGTTTCGGAGAAGCGGAGTCTCCCCACAGATCCCCCAGGTGCGGACATGGCAACAGAAGTAGAAATTGAGAAAAAGAAGACGATCGGCGACAAGATTGCTGAGTTGGCGGCGAGGCGCGCGGAACTTGAACTGGGCGGAGGCAAGGATCGGATCGACCGGCAGCACGCTTCCGGCAAGCTTTCGGCGCGCGAGCGCGTAGAGCGGCTCGTAGACCGCGGCAGCTTTGAGGAGATCGGGCTGTTTAGCCGGCATCGCGCGACGTACTTCGGCATGGCCGATAAAGAATTGCCGGCCGACGGCGTAGTGACAGGTTGCGCGACCATCGACGGGCGGCTGGTGCATCTGGCGAGCCAGGACTTCACCGTGGCAGGCGGGGCCGCGGGCGAGACGCATTGCAATAAGGTGGCCGAGATGATGGCCATGAGCCAGAAGACGGGCAGCCCGTTCGTCTTTATCAACGACTCTGGCGGCGCGCGGGTACAGGAGGGGATCGACAGCCTGGCGGGATACGCGCGGGTGTTCTATCGCAACGTGATGCTGTCGGGGACGGTGCCGCAGATTTCGCTGATCTGCGGGCCATGCGCAGGCGGCGCGGCGTACAGCCCGGCGCTGACGGATTTCGTGATCCAGACCGAGCAAGCTCGGATGTTCATCACCGGGCCACAGGTGATCAAGCAGGTGACGGGCGAAGAGGTGAGCGCCGAGGACCTGGGCGGAGCGCAATCGCAGATGCACTACTCGGGCGTAGTACACCTGATAGCGCGCGACGACGTTGAAGCGCTCGAGCTTTGCCGGCGCTTGTTGAGCTTTTTGCCGGCGAACAATGTGGAGGATCCGCCGCGGCTGCCGTTCAGCGGGCGGATGAGGGCCGACGCGGAGATGAGCGGGACTGTTCCCGTCGATCCGAAGGTGGCCTACGACGTTCGCGACGTGGTTGTGCGCGTGGTGGACAACCAGGATTTTCTCGAGATTCAACCAGAGTTTGCCGCGAACATCGTTATTGGTTTTGGACGACTGCAAGGGCGACCCGTCGGAATAGTGGCCAATCAGCCATGCGTGCTGGCGGGCGCGCTGGACATCGATGCGTCGGACAAGTCGGCGCGGTTCGTGCGCTTCTGCAACGCATTCAACATTCCGCTGCTGACGTTTGTGGACGTACCGGGATTTCTGCCGGGCGTGGAGCAGGAGCGCGGAGGAATCATCCGGCACGGGGCCAAGCTGCTGTTTGCCTATTCGGCGGCGACGGTTCCGAAGATCACCGTTGTCCTGCGAAAGGCGTACGGCGGGGCCTACATTGCGATGTGCTCGAAGGGCCTGGGCGCGGATCGCGTGGTGGCCTGGCCGACTGCAGAGATTGCGGTGATGGGGGCCGAGGGCGCGGCAGAGATCGTCTTCCGCAGGGAGATCGATGCGGCCGAGGACAAGGCAGCACGGCGCAAGGAACTGGTGGACGAGTATCGCGAGACATTCTCGAATCCTTACGTGGCGGCGGGCCGGCGGCTGGTGGATGACATTATTGAGCCCGCGGAGACGCGGCGATACCTGGCGCGGGCCCTGGAGTCGCTGCACGGAAAGCGCGAATTGCGGCCGCAGAAGAAACATGGATTGATTCCGCTGTAAAACACGACTCCGGCGACCCCGGCTCTCGGAGCCATACATCGCCGGAAAGCAGCAAGGAGGCGACGCATGAAAGGTCATTGGGCAGATTGGGTCATTGGAGCGGCCCTCGTGGGAGCGGCCTGCGCGACCATCTATGCCGCAATGGCGCGTGCGATGCGTCGCGCCGTCGGCGATAAGCAACGGGAGACCGAACGACAGTTGAGCGCGATGGCCACAACCGTGAAGGCCCTGCAGGCACGCGTGGCGGAGCTTGGCGGGCTGAATCCGATTCCGGCACAGCTGGTTGAGAGCGCAACAACTTCCAATGCGACGGAAATTGCAAGCGGACAGAAATCGAAATCGCTCCAGCCAGAGATTGTTGCTGTGCTGACAGCGGCGGCGACGACGTTTACCGGTAAGAAAGCGCAGATTCGCGCGGCGCAACCGGCGCCGCCGGAGCACAGCAGCGCGGGCGCCTGGGCGCAGCAGGGACGCGCCTTTGTGCAGACCTCGCATAACCCGCGTTCGAGAGGGTGAAGGCGGCAACAGGTCTTGAAAGAAAGGGAGCGGCACGTTGAAGCTTCAGATCACGATCGACGGAAAAGCGTACGAGGTTGACGTCGAGGTTCTGGAAGACGATGAGAGCGAATCGTCGCCGAGCTATGCCACACACCATGCAACGCACGCGGCAAATGCGATTGGCTCACCTGCGCAGGGCCATTCGGCAGCGTGGGACGGCGAGGGCAAGGTTTGCCACAGCCCGGTAATGGGATTGGTGATCAAGGTGAATGTGGAGCCGGGACAAGCCGTGGAAGCCGGCGAACTGGTTCTGGTTCTGGAAGCGATGAAGATGGAGACGAA
>Ga0181535_10006449_pt1 | contig 12117 bp, 7 predicted proteins | sample PEATcosm2014_Bin_44_FD_119774 | JGI IMG/M metagenome (GOLD analysis project Ga0181535, IMG submission 119774) | Peatland microbial communities from MTU Mesocosm Facility, Houghton, MI, USA - PEATcosm2014_Bin17_30_metaG | ecosystem: Environmental > Terrestrial > Soil > Wetlands > Peat | place...
AGCATCCCCACTGACATGAAATTGTCGGGGGCGGACGTGGAGCAGACTTATCTGGACATTCTGAAGGCAGTGAAATCGGAAGTGACGATTCCCGTCGCGGTCAAAACGAGTCCGTTCTTCACCAACTTCGCGTGCATGGCGGGCAAATTGGATGCCGCTGGCGCGAACGGCCTTGTGCTGTTCAACCGTTTTTACCAGCCGGACATTGACCTCGAAACGCTCGAGGTGAAGCCGAACATTTTGTTGAGCACGCCCACGGCCATGCGGGTGCCGCTGCGGTGGATTGCGATTTTGCACGGACGCCTTCGTGCCAGCCTCGCCGCCACCAGCGGCATCCACCGCGCCTCCGACGTGTTGAAGATGCTCATGGCCGGCGCGGACGTGACGATGCTCTGCTCCGTGCTGCTGCGCCACGGCATTCCGCAACTCGGCGTGATCGAGCGCGAGCTTGTCGCGTGGATGGAGGAGCACGAATACGAATCCGTCGCGCAACTCAAAGGCAGCTTGAGCCAGAAGAATTGTCCCGCGCCCAGCGCCTTCGAGCGCGCCCAATACATGCGCGCCATCTCCAGCTATCCGCTCGCAAAGGCGTGATCGGCGGCATTACCGGAGAAGTCTTGATCGGTTCGGTCGTCGGGGCGCGGTTGCCCATGTTGGACTTCCAGAAATGGGACTTGCCATCCCGCGCGGCGGCGGTCATATTACGCACACAATTTTAATACAATTTATGGCAGACGCTGCAAACAAATACCCCGAAAACGTGGCGGGCAAATACTACGTGGACAACCAGTGCATTGACTGCGACCTGTGCCGCGAAACCGCACCGGACAATTTCAAACGCAATGAGGACGGCGGCTACTCGTTCGTCCACAAACAACCGGAATCGCCAGAGGAGGAGACGCGTTGCAAGGAAGCCAAGGAAGGCTGCCCCGTTGAAGCCATTGGCGACAACGGCGCTTAAATCCAATTCCCGCCAAAGCAGAAAACTCCCGCAATTTTTTGTCGCGGGAGTTTGTCATTGCCCGGCCCGGTTAATTGACGCTCACGTCAATCTGTTTCGGTTTGGCTTCCTCGGCTTTGGGCAGCGTGACTGTTAGAACGCCGTTTTTGTAAGCGGCTTTCACCTTGTCCGCCGCGACCGGCGCGGGCAGCGTCAGCGCGCGCTGGAATTTTCCGTAGAAACGCTCCTGCCGGTGGACTTCGACGCCGTCTTCCACTTTCTCGGCCTCGCGTTCGCCGGAAATGACAAGCGCGCCATCCTGCAACCTCACACCGATGTCCTCGCGTTTCAATCCCGGCAATTCCACACAAATGGTGAAGTTGTCGGCATCCTCGTGAACATCCAGCGCGGGTGCCCAGCCCGTCATCGGCGATTCAAACAGCCGGTCCAGTTCATCCTGCAAGCCCGCCAGCCGACCAAATGCCGGCCACACCAATCCGGGTCTTTCATATTTTGTCAATTTCATATTTGTCCTTTCGTTATCGGTTTTTATTTCAACAATCCTCTTTAGCTTTGACCATGCCAGCCAGTCGGATGTTGAAACCTTTAAAAATAAAGGGTTTTTGGGCTTTGCATCGTGAACATTAAATCGTCGCTGGAAATTTTTGGCACAGTGGCTGTGCCACTTTTGCTCACAAAACAAAAAGCCCCAAGCCAATCGGCTCGGGGCTTGTGGAAAAAATTCGGTTTAGTCGAACGCGTGGCCGGCGCAGCAGAGGACATCCTTTACTTTGTGGCGGACGAGATCCTTGACGTTTTGCCGCGCGGGGCCAAGGTATTTGCGAGGATCGAATTCGCCAGGCTTTTCGGCGAGCACCTTGCGGATGCCAGCGGTCATAGCCAGGCGCAGGTCGGTGTCTATGTTCACCTTCGTGCAACCCGTCCGGCGTGCGACCTCAATGTCCGCTTCTGGCACGCCTTGGGCATCGGGCATCTTGCCGCCATATTTGTTGATTTCGTCCACGAGATATTTCGGCACGCTCGAAGCGCCGTGAAGCACCAGCGGATAATCGCCGAGGCTGGCGTCCATGAGCGCCTTCTTGATGAGCTTGAGGCGTTCGAGATCAAGGTGCTGCGTGCCCTTGAATTTGTAGGCGCCGTGGCTGTTGCCGATGGCGACGGCGAGCGAATCGCAGCCGGTCTCCCTGACAAATTTGACCGCTTCCTCCGGGTTGGTGTAATGACCGCTGGTGGAATGCGCGCCGCCTTCCTCACCCTCGTCGAATTGCGCGCCGACGAGATGACCGAGTTCGGATTCGACGGAACAATTATGTTTGTGGGCGTATTCCACGACCTTCTTGGTGATTTCGACGTTCTTCTCGAATGGCTCGTGGCTGGCGTCAATCATCACGCTGGTGAAACCCTCGTCAATGCACTGCTTGCACAGCTCAAACGTGTCGCCGTGGTCCAGGTGGACGGCAATGGGAATGTTGGACAGGCTGACTGCCGCCTCGATGAGTTTCTTGAGATAAACCGGATTGGCGTATTGGCGCGCGCCCTTGGAAATCTGGAGCATCAACGGCGCTTTTTCCTCCTCGCACGCCTCGACGATGGCCTGGATGAGTTCCATGTTGTTCACGTTGAACGCGCCCAGCGCGTATTTGCCCTTCAACGCCTTCGCAAACAAATCCCGTGTGTGTGTCAGTGGCATAATGTTCTTTCTGTTATTATTCGATCCGACAATTCCAATTTCCCAAACGTTGGAAATGATAGCCCGATTTTGGGCGAAAGAAACGAAAATTACGGCACGCGGCCAGCCGGGATTTGCCAAAAATAGCAAAATAAATTGCTTTCCGCCTCGGGGCCTCGGGCGAAAAAATCCGGTTGAAGGGAACAAGAAATGCGCGAATCAACAAATGGATTTGGGGATTTCCCTTTTTCCCCAAGCGAACAACGAAATATAATTCCTTTGCGCCTTTGCCTCTTCGCGTCTTTGCGCTAAAAATTCCGCCGTGCAAGCGCGTTTTCTTCTCGGCCCCGCCGGCAGCGGCAAGACCTTCCGCTGTCTGGCGGAAATCCGCGCCGCGTTGCGGGAAAATCCCGCCGGCCCGCCATTGATTCTGCTCGCCCCCAAGCAGTCCACGTTCCAGCTCGAACGCCAGTTGCTCGCTGATGCGAAAATATCCGGCTACACCCGGCTGCAAATTTTGTCCTTCGAGCGGTTGGCGCGGCTCGTTCTTGAAAAATGGTCCGTCCCGCCGCCCCGGCTCTTAAGCGATGAAGGCCGGGTCATGGTGCTGCGCGCGTTGCTCCTGCGGCATGAGAAAGAATTGAAATTGTTCCGCCGGAGCGCGCGCCGACCGGGCTTCGCGCAGGAAATCGGCGCGCTGCTCAACGAATTCCAGCAGCACCAGCTCACGCCCGCCAAACTTCGCGCGCTCGCGCAACGCGACGGATTGCCCGCCGAACTCCGCGCCAAACTCCTCGACCTCGCGCTGCTGCACGAAACTTACACAAACTGGCTCGGCGAACATGAAGTGCAGGATGCAAACCGCCTGCTGGATTTCGCCACCGGCGCGCTGCACGAGCAATTCCGCACTCCGCACTTCGCATTCCGCATTTCGGGTTTGTGGCTCGACGGTTTTGCCGAAATGACGCCGCAGGAACTGGATTTGCTCGCCGTAGTCGTGCCGTTTTCCGAACGCGCCACGCTCGCGTTCTGTCTTGAAAACGAACCGGCTGCCGAAACTCCCTGGCTTTCGATCTGGTCGTCCGTCGGCAAAACCTTCCAGCAATGCCGCCGGCGGATTGAAAATCTGCCGGGCTGTAAAATTGAAGTTCAAATTCTCAAGTATGAGCCTAGAAAAAATCGGTTCTTGGAGAATTCCGCGCTAGCCGCGCTTGAAACAAACTGGTCGTCATCCACCGCGCAGCCTTCTGAAATCTCAAATCTGAAATTTCAAATCTCCATCGCCGCTTGCGCCAACCCCGAAGCCGAGGCCATTTTCGCCGCGCGCGAAATTCTGAAATTCGTCCGCGCCGGGAATCGGTTCCGCGATTGCGCCGTCCTTGTCCGCAATCTGGAGAATTATCACAAACCGCTCGCGCGGGTCTTCCGCCGTTACGAAATCCCGTTTTTTCTCGACCGCCGTGAATCCGTCGCGCATCACGCACTGGCCGAACTCGCTCGGAGTGCATTGCGCATCGTCGCATTCGACTGGCGGCACGACGACTGGTTCGCTGCGCTCAAGGCCGGATTTTGTCCCGTTGAGGAAACCGGCATTGACCGGCTGGAAAACGCCGCGCTGGAATTCGGCTGGCGCGGCAAGAAATGGCGCGAACCGCTGCCGGATGAATTTTCGGAGCGCCTGCGCCAAAAAATCTTGCCGCCGTTCGAAAATTTCTCCGCGCAGCTCGGCCAGAATAAATGTCAGCCGAACGGCGCACAACTGGCCAACGCCCTGCGCGAACTCTGGAACGATTTGAAAGTCGAACAAACGCTGGAAAGTTGGGCGCTCGATGATAGAAGATCCGCAATCCGGAATCCGCAATCCGCACTTCACCAGACTGTTTTGGATCAGATGAATTCGTGGCTCGACAATCTGACGCTCGCGTTTCCACGCGAGCCGCTGCCATTGCGCGACTGGATGCAAATTTTGGAGGCCGGGCTCGCCAGTCTGACCGTCGGCGTCATTCCGCCGGTGCTCGACGAGGTGCTCGTCGGCGCGGTGGATCGCGCACGCAATCCCGATTTGAAACTCGCGCTGGTGCTCGGCGTCAACGAAGGCGTTTTCCCCGCCGCGCCCGCCGCGCCGGCGATTCTAACCGATGCCGACCGTGATGAACTGGAACAAAGCGGCGCCGCCCTCGGCCCGGATTTGCGCGAGCGGCTTTCGCGCGAGCGATTCTACGGCTACATCGCCTGCACCCGCGCGAGTGAAAAATTGATTGTGACCTATTCGCGCCACGACGCGGACGGACGGGCGCTGAACCCGTCGCCGCTCGTCGCGCATTTGCAGCGGCTGTTTCCAAACTTGGAAGTGGGAGAATTTCAAAACGAAATCGAACTGGCTGACGCTGAACACGCCATTGAACTTGCGCCGGTTTTAATGGCAACGCAGGAACGCCGGCCTCCGGCCCGGCGTGAAGATGTTGGAGTTCAAACTTCAGCTTGCGTTCTGGCGGACAGGCTAAAGCCCGAACACCAACACGCCGGGCCGGAGGCCGGCGCTCCGTCCCCGTTTGAATACTGGCAGGCATTGCTTGAGCTTCCTGCGATGAAATCGCTCGTGGAAAATATGCGCCATTTGCGCGAACCGGAGGCGCACGAAACTCTTTCGCCCGCGCTGGCGGTGAAACTGTTTGGCCCGGTGCTCCAAACTTCCGTGAGCCGGCTGGAGGAGCTTGCGCAATGTCCGTTCAAATTCTTTGTCCGCTCCGGTTTGCGCGCCGGCGAGCGGAAGGTTTTCGAGTTGGACGCGCGCGAACGCGGCAGCTTTCAGCACGAGGTCCTGAAGATTTTTCACGAGCAACTGGCCAATGAAGGCAAACGCTGGCGCGATCTCACGCCAGCGGAGGCATGCGAGCGGATTCACACCGTTGCCGCCGGACTCATGGAACATTTCCGGGACGGATTGATGCGCGACACGGCGCAGACGCGCTTCGAGGCGCGCGCGATGACAGAATCGTTGCAGGATTTCATCGCCGTCATCGTGACGTGGATGCGCGGGCAATATGCATTTGATCCGGTGGCGGTGGAACTGGATTTCGGCGGCAAAGATTCCCGCGCAACCGCCTGGGAAATTGATTTGGACGGCGGACGCAAACTCGCGCTGCAAGGCCGGATTGACCGGGTGGATTTGTGGCGCGATCCAACCAGCGGCGCGCTCACGGTGGTGATGGATTACAAGTCCGGCGGCAAAAAACTCGACGCAATTCTGGTGGAACACGGCGTGCAATTGCAACTGCCCGCCTACCTGAACGCTCTGCGGCATTGGAAAAATCCGCGCGAAACTTTCGGTGTGGACAAGCTGATTCCCGCCGGGGTTTTTTACGTCAATTTGCGCGGCCAGTTTGAAAGCGGCAAAACGCGCGATGAAGTTTTGGACGCTGCCAGCGCCCAAAAACTCGCGTATCGCCACAATGGGCGGTTTGACGCGGGCGTGCTGGATAAACTGGACAGCCAGCGCGCCCATGACCAGTTCAATTATCGCCTGACGGACTCCGGAAAACTTTATGCGAATTCCGCCGAGGCGTTGCCGCGCGCGGAATTTGAAGCTTTGCTCGACGGTGTTGAAACGCGGCTGCGGGAAATGGGCCGCGCGATTTTTTCCGGCGAGGCAAAAGTTGACCCGTATCGCATGGGCGCGGAAACGCCGTGCGAATTTTGTGATTATGCCTCTGCTTGCCGCATAGATCCGTGGACGCATCAATGGCGCGTGCTGCGCGCGGCAAAAGAAAAGCCTGCATGACGCTTCGCGGTAAATCCGATCCCGGCTGGGCCGCGCTGATCGAAGTATGGAAGGCGACGCAATCGCGCTTGCGCGAGCGGATGATTGTCGCGCCGCTGGAACCGCTGCCGCGATTTGTCGCCGGCGCGGACTGCGCGTTTTCCGCCGACAAGAAAACTATCTTCGCCGCTGCTGTCGTTTATGACCGCGAGATGCAGCGCGTCATCGAAATCGCGCACGCCGCGCTGCCGGTGGAATTTCCCTATGTGCCCGGCTTCTTGAGTTTCCGCGAAGGTCCGGCGGTTAGGCAGGCGACTCGCGCGCTGAAGCACAAGTTCGGCGCGATCCTTTTTGACGGACAGGGCTTCGCGCATCCACGCCGCTGCGGCATCGCGTCGCATCTGGCAATTGAGCTAGACACGCCCGGCATCGGCGTCGCCAAAAGCCGGCTGACTGGAACATTTGGAAAACTGGCGTTGAAATCAGGCGCGACCACCCCGCTCATGGACGGTGACGAACAAATTGGCGTCGTGTTGCGGACACAAAAAGGAATTCGACCGGTTTTTGTAAGCGTCGGCCATCGCGTGGATTTGGCGTCCGCCGTCAAATTGGTTCTGGCCTGCTGCACGCGTTATCGGATTCCCGAACCGACGCGCCAGGCGGATATCGAAGTGGCAAAGCTGAAACGACAATCAGCGTAGGACAGGCGTCGTGCCTGTCCTACTTTCTGACATTGATTGCCGCGCGGAAAATCCGCAGTCGGCCGTAGTCAATTTTGCCGCCAAGCGATTCAAATACCGGGCCGAGCGCGCCAAACCCATTGCGGCCAAAGGCAGCGGCGACTTCCGCCAGTTCCGCAACGGTGAAGAATTTCTGCAAATCCACCGGCTCGCCGCGCTCAATGCCTTCGGCAATGTGGTTCAAGATTGTGCCGGTGGTCACGCCGCGTTCGCGGGCGATTTGCTCGACGCTGTGACCGGAGCGGAAGCGGCGCAGCGTCTCGCGCGCGGAATCGCCGAGGCTGCTGCGCGACGGCGGCGGCGCGACGAGCGCGGTGAAGGAATCGTCGGCGAAAATCTGTCGAGCGTTCGTCTGCAAATATGCGGCGATCTCGCCGAGAAAAATCTCGCCGAACTCGCGCAGCTTTTTCTCGCCGACGCCGCTGATGCGCGCGAAGTCGGCTTCGGTCTGCGGATAATTCCGTGCCATTTGCCGCAACGACACGTCGGAAAAAATAATGTAGGCCGGCACGTCGCGCTCGTCGGCCAGTTTTTTTCGGAGTGCGCGCAGCCGGTCGAACAAAACTTCGTCGCAGGAGATTTCGCCGACGTGGTGGACTTTCGTTTCCGGCGCGACGGCGGGTTTGGTAAGCGTGATTTTCCGGCGTTCCTTGAGCGCGGCGCCGCCGGCGTTCGTCATTTCCAACACGCTGAACTTATTTGTTGTTTGCCGCAGAAAACCGAGGCGCACCAGTTCGCGGCCAATCGCGGACCATTCCGGGCGGCTGTGTTCCTTGCCGATGCCGTAGGTGGAAAGCTGCGCGTGATTCCACTTGCGGATTTTTTCCGTGTCCGCGCCCGTGAGGACTTCGACAACGTGATTCAAGCCGACACCAAACCCGTTTTTCTCGCGGATGCGATAGACGCACGAGAGAAATTTCTGCGCGGCGAGCGTGCCGTCAAAAGTCGCGCGCGGCGACAGACAGTTGTCGCACGCGCCGCAATTCTCCTGCTCCGTAGCAGCCGACGTCAGGAGGCTCTGACTTTTTCCCGCCATTTTATTTTGAGCCTCCTCACGTCGGCTGCTACTGAATTCCTCGCCAAAATAGCGCAGCAGTTCCACCCGCCGGCAGTCGGCGCATTCGGCGTAGTGAACCATCTGCTGCAATTGCGCGCGGGCGATTTGTTGTTCCTTGGGGCTGGGCTTTTCGTCAATGAACTGCGTTTGTTTCACCACGTCGCCGGGACTGAAAAGCAAAACACATTCGCTCGGCAGACCGTCGCGGCCCGCACGGCCGGTTTCCTGGTAATAGCCTTCGATGTTTTTCGGCAGATCGTAGTGGACGACGAAGCGGACGTTCGGCTTGTTGATGCCCATGCCGAAGGCGATGGTCGCGCAGATAACGCGCACGTCGTCGCGCAGGAAAAGCTCCTGATGCTCGGTGCGTTCCTTCGGCGTCAGTCCGGCGTGATACGGTTTGGCCTTCACGCCGTCCTCGGTGAGATTCGCCGCGACGCGCTCGGCGGATTTGCGCGACTGGCAATAGACGATGCCGCTTTCCTTGGGCCGCGCGCGGAGAAATGAGAGCAACTGGTCGTAGGGCTTGTTTTTCGGAATGACGCGATAGGTCAGGTTTGGACGATTGAAGCTGGCGACGTAAATTTTCGGATCGCGCAATTTCAAGTGCGTGACAATGTCCTCGCGCACGCGACCGGTGGCGGTGGCGGTGAGCGCCATGAATGGCACGCGCGGAAACAAATCCCGCAATTGCGCGAGTTGGCGGTATTCGGGGCGGAAATCGTGGCCCCATTCGCTGATGCAATGCGCCTCGTCCACGGCGATGAGCCGGACGTTCCACCGCTGCAAATCTTCGAGAAAACCGGACAGCATCAGCCGCTCCGGCGCGGCGTAGAGCAGGCGATATTCGCTGTTGTGCAGGCCGCGCAACCGTTTCCGCGACTCGTCGGCGGCGAGCGAGGAATTCAAAAATGTTGCCGCAATGCCGCTGGCTTGCAGCGCGTCCACCTGGTCTTTCATCAGCGCAATCAGCGGCGAGACGACCACGGTGAGGCCGTCGCGCGCGAGCGCCGGAAGCTGGAAACAAAGCGATTTGCCGCCGCCGGTCGGCAGCAATGCGAAGACGTCCCTGCCCGCCAGCGAATCGCGGATGATTTCCTCCTGCAACGGACGGAACGAGGTGAAGCCAAAGTATTGCTTCAGCAGCGGGAGGAGTTGTGGCGCGGCGGATTTCAACGCGGACAAAGTAGCGGCTTTCTGTCGAAATCCGCCATCCAAAAAATGCGGCGCTCTGCCGAGTCACCGCTACACCTGTGGGGACTATTTGGCGGGCGGGTTCTGAACCGGCTGCTTTCCGTCTATGCCGCCGGCTTCGGCCTCGTCGTGGATGATTTTGCCGCGCGTGCCGAAGGATTGCACGGCGTCAACCAGCCGCGCGTCCACGGCGTCGCGGTGCAGCGAACAGCCGGCGTGGGCGAGGACGTTGGAAAGCCCGGCTTGCGCGGATTCGACCGTCACGTTGGTCAGCGGCGCGACGGTCAGACTGGTCATCAACATCGGCGCCTCTGCGCCGCTGCCGAAATCGGCGGCAACAACCAGCCGGCCATTCAATTTTCCATCCTTGTCGGTGTCCGCAAAATTGTCCCGCTGGAAAACGTGGTCGGTGGCCTTGTATTCGCCGGTGAAGTGCGGTCCGGAATCCGGTCCGGCGATGAAATAATTGCCGATGGCATCCAGAAAATGGTTGGCCTCGGAATGTCCGCCGACGAGGCCGCAGACGCCCCAATTATAGACCACGTTGTTGATGTATTGGATGCGGCCCTTGGCCTTCGGATTCCGGCTCTGGTTGTTGATCCAGAGATTGTGGCTGTAGGTGATGTTGGTGATGGTGTCGGAGAGCGAGCCGAAGCGTTGCGGGTCCACGCCCTCGCCAATGATGCAGTTCTGGAACGTGATGTCGTGGCTGCCCTGCGTCAGGCCAAGGCAATCCCAGCGTCCCCACTCGATGCTGCAATGGTCAAAAATCATGTTGCCGCCGCCGGATAGATTGACGGAGCATTTGCCCTTGTCGCCGGCCATCCCTTCGCGGAAGCGCAGGTAGCGGACGATGACGTTGTTTTCCCCGCTGAAGGAAACCGAGCGTCCGTAAAGCGTGACGCCTTCACCGGATGCCGCCGAGCCATCGAGTGTAACGCGGCTGCTGACGGCAACGTTGGATTTCAGGCGGATGACGCCGCCAACATCGAAGATGACGATGCGATTGGGTTTGCTCACCGCAACGCGGAACGAGCCGGGCCCGGAATCGTCGAGCGTGGTGACGTGAACCGTTTCGCCGCCGGTGCCTCCGGTGGCAAACTGGCCGAAGCCTTCCGCGCCGGCAAAAGCGAGCGGCTTGTCTTCCGCCATCGCCAGTTGCAAAGCCGTGAAACCGGCAAGCGCAATCAAACAGGTTGATCTCATCGAATGATGGACGGAATACCAACGGGAACAGTTACAAATTTACGGTGTTAATCAGCGATATTTCCGCGCGCGTTTTCATCCGCGCCCAATTCCCCGCCTCTGGCCAATGTGAACCAATTACAACGGCGCGGCAATCAAATCGTAATCCGTATGGCCGATTACTTTGACTTGGGCGAATTTTCCCACCGGCAGCTTGCCACGAATATAAACACGGCCGTCAATATCCGGCGCGTCGGCTTCGCCGCGGCCGACAAGGTAGTTTTGAATCTTGAATCTTGAATCTTGAAGTTCAGCCTCGCGCAACCAACCGTGTTCCCACGACGATATATTTGCCTGTTGAAGCTGTTTCCCGCCAGCCTGGCCCTCAACGAGGACTTTGATTTCGCGGCCGACGAAACTTTCAGAGACCGCCACGGCGACCTTGTGCTGCGCGGCCATCGCGAGTTCGCGGCGCTTTTGTTTCACCTTGGCGGAAAGCTGGCCGGCCATGGCGCCGGCGCGCGTGCCGTCTTCCCTGGAATAGGCGAACACGCCGAGCCGCTCGAATTTCGTCTCGCGGATGAAATCGAGCAGTGCGTTGAAGCTCGCCCCGGTCTCGCCGGGAAAACCGACGATGAAGGTCGTGCGCAGCGCGATGCCGGGAATTCCAGCGCGGATTTTTTTGATTAAATCCACGATGTATTGCCGCGAGGTTTCGCGGCGCATCCGTTCGAGCATATTTTCGTGGATGTGCTGGAGCGGCATGTCAACATAGCGCGCAACTTTCTTGCAATCAGCGATGGTCTGGATGAGTTCATCCGTCCAGTGCGCCGGATGAGTGTAGAGCAGCCGAACCCAGAAATCGCCCTTGAGGGAATTCAATTCGCGCAACAGCGTGCAAATGGTCGTGGCATCGGCGGCGAGCGATTTGGCGGCGGCGGAGAATTTCACCGGCGATGAAATCGCGCGGCTGTGGTTCGGGCGCAAATCCAAACCGTAGTAAGTTGAGTCCTGCGAAATCAGATTGATTTCCCTCACGCCGTCGGCGATGAGCGCCTTCGCTTCGGCGACGATGTCTTTTTGCGCGCGGCTGCGGTGCGAGCCGCGCATCCGGGGAATGATGCAGAAGCTGCACGGATGATTGCAGCCCTCGGCGATTTTCAAGTAGGCGAAATGTTTCGGCGTCAGACGGAAACGCGGCGTGGCGAAATCGGGAATGAAAGTCGGACGCGCAGTGACATCGAGTAAAGGCGCGGACGGGATGCGGGATGCGGGATGTGTGGCTGGGGCGGCAACGGTTTTTGTCTTGCCGAATTTTTCCGTGCCGCGCAGGGCGTTTTGCATTTCGTGTTCACTGGAAGATTTGTTTTTCTCCAGTTCATTCAAACGCAAAATGACTTTGGACTTTGGACTTTGGACTTTGGGCTGATTGCCAGTTTTCCCCGCGCGATTGGCAACAGCCTTGCCCACGATGCCGGCAACTTGCGCGACCTGGTCAATGCCCATGAAGGCATCCACCTCCGGCATCAGCCGGGGCAGTTCGTCGCGAAA
>Ga0181535_10006450_pt1 | contig 12116 bp, 5 predicted proteins | sample PEATcosm2014_Bin_44_FD_119774 | JGI IMG/M metagenome (GOLD analysis project Ga0181535, IMG submission 119774) | Peatland microbial communities from MTU Mesocosm Facility, Houghton, MI, USA - PEATcosm2014_Bin17_30_metaG | ecosystem: Environmental > Terrestrial > Soil > Wetlands > Peat | place...
CAACCAGCGTACCAGTCTCTCGTAACTGTGCGCTCGAAATCCATAGGCGTCTAGTCGCGGATGGAATCCTCCAGGAAGGCGACTGCCCTAATCCTTATGATCTCTCGCTCGTCGCTGACGCAGTCTTTAGCAAAAGACATTCTCAACGCGACGTAGTCGAACGCTTCCGTGACCAATATGACCTAAAAACCGCTCCGCCCAATGATGGATACAAAATAGCCGCCGCTATGCTGTGCGAGGGCGTCATAACTTCCGTGGTCACGTTGAACTTCGACCTCGCTATTTCTCACGCAGTTGTAGACCTTGGAGTCGGTCTCATTGTTGGGATCGTCGAGGGACCATACGATCTGCCTAAGCAGAGAAATGTAAATGTTTACTACCTCCATCGAAACGTAAATGCTACCGATGTTGAGACGTGGGTACTCCGAACAGCGATACTGCAAGAAGACTGGAAAAGGCATTGGCAAGCGATCATCGCCACGAAAGTGCTCGTCGCCCCTGTTGTAGTTTTCGCAGGACTTGGTACACCAGTAGCCGTACTGGTTGAAAGTACCAAGCTCCTTCGTGAGGCACTGCCTCAAACCACAAAGCTTTATCAAGTTGATCCCGGCGAGTATGCAAACTCAAAGTTCTTTGAAGCCCTGCAAATCGACCCTTCGGCGTACATTCAACGCGGCTGGTGCCAGCTAATGGAGGAACTGTCGGAGCGCCTTTCGACCGAGCATATCGCTCAGCTTCAAAGGGCTGTCGGGCAGAAGACAATACAGGATCACCTCCAGACTGAAGATGTTTCCAGCCTGCTGAATCGTCTAGGTTCGCTAGGCATCGTTACTTTCGGCAAAATTCGCGCACTCTGGCTCTTGCATGACAGACCGTACCGCCGGGTTGACGCGGACGGCTTGAGCCTGATTGCCGACCTTTTATTGGCACTCGGCACGATTATGCGCGTCTCCGGAACCGCAGCCGTCATTCTCGAAGACGGTCATATCGAGTTCCGCTACCAGGACCGAATAGTTGCAGGATTCCTCATCGCGTCCGGCTGTGGGCATCGAGGGAAAGCGGCAGTAGAAGCCGCAGTGGAGTCACGTCGCGGACGCTACCGAACTCTTCCCGACCCCCCTCGTGCTGTCTTTGTTGGAGGCACGGCTGACATTTGGACGACCCAGCCAACTTCCCCACGAGATATAGTCCAGGGGGAACTGAAAGCCGAGGACATTATCACTGGCCCAACATCACTCCCCTTGCATCACATCACCGAGCTTCGCAGTAATCCCGATCTAATTCGAAAGCTGGTTCCGTTGCCCGTAACACAGGAGGTTCGATGACTGAATCTACCTCTCGACTCACTTGCACGGACCTGATTGCGACCGCATCACAGGCGCTCTCAGACGGCGGATATAGTCGGATCTCAGGAAAATTCCCGGAGTGGGATACGCCGACTTCTCGCCTGTTCGAAGATGAATACAGTGTTGTGGGCATCGTTGCCTTTGATACCTGTATCGAACTCATAAAGTCATGGCCCGATGTTCAAGGAACCCTTGTTGATGTCATTTCGGGCCATATTGGCAGACAGGAGTCAAAATCTTGGGATGGATATCTTGTACTCTTGTCACCTGCACTTGCGCCGTCAGGAGATAAGGAGATTGAGGCTATCCGATCCAATACAACACGATTGCGCAAACTTGTTGCTACCGGCGATGACTTGCGATCCGCGACGAATATAGAGCGTACCCTGCGGCCCCTCCTGCCATTCGGCCAGGAGCAGTCCGATGCCGCCCTCGGATCGGTTCTCGACTTCCTCCCAAAGCTCCTCGCGAAAAGCGACATCAATGAGGGCACTACGCAACTTCTTGTCGATGCGTTTCGAGAACAGTCACCATTGATGGAGCGACTTCACCAAGTTCAGGATAAACAATGAGACTTCTATCCATCAAACTGAACGGCTTCCGTGGCTTTCCCCGTGAGCAGAATTTTGACCTCGATGCGGATGCAATTGTGGTAATCGGAGCAAACGGCCATGGTAAAACATCTCTCTTCGACGGGATTCTATGGGCTCTTAGCGGAAAACTCCCTCGATTGCACAACGACGATTCCCGTCTTGTCTCCATGTACTCAGAAACCGGACAAGCAAGAGTGGAACTTCGCTTACGAGATGATCGTACCGGCGATCCGTTCTCTGTGACCCGTAGCTTCGACGGCAAAGAGCGGCGCGTTGCTTTGGAGATGCGGGAACGGACGTACCAAGGCCCCTCTGCTGAGGGGAAGCTAATCGATCTTATCTGGCCCGATGCAGCAGCCTCCGCCGAACCCGGCGAAGCACTCGCTTCGCTGCTGACTTGCTGTACTTATCTTCAGCAAGACCTCATCCGCAATTTTGTGGAGGCTGCATCCGATCATGACCGCTTCTCTGCTGTCAGTGAACTCATTGGTGCGGGCCGTGTCACAGAACTCCAGGCCAGCCTTGAACGATCCAAGAAAGCGTGGTCAACAGCCACCAACCAACGTCAGGAGGAACTCGGTCCTCTCCGCCAGCGTCTTGCTATAGTTGAAACGCGTCTTGCTGAGTTGACCACGCGTTCCTCCCAACTTTCGCCCCTTATAACGTCCGAACAATGGCAGAAGTGGTGGGAAGATCTAACCGAACTTAATCTCAAGTCAGTCCAAGTGACACCGGCGTCAAGGGAAGCCCCCGCCGCAATAGACGATGCTATTAAACAGCTTGACGCTCTGCGCCGTCTTTCCGAAAGGCGCCTCGACGTTCTTCGAACGGTGCTAGAGGACCTCCAAGAGCTAGCCAATCGAGCAACTCCTGAACTTGCGCCACTTCGGGAAAGCACCGCAAAACTGAGACTTGAGTTAGACACCTTAAAGAGTGAAACATCTGAGGAGCAATCTCGCATGGCCGAATTGCGTCGTCATCAGGCCGAGCTTCGAGAGAAGAATGAACAATTGAAAGCGCTCGCAGCGCTCGCGCTTCAACATCTGACGGATCAATGTCCAGTATGTGCTCAGACCTACGACAAGAACGCGACACGTGACCGTCTCGAAGCCATCGTCCAAGGAACGCATGACGAATCACAGATACCCTCAGGCCCGGACAAACTCAATGAGCTTCTAATTAGGCTGGAAGCAAAGGAAAAAGAGCTCGCCTCGGCAGAATCGTCGCTGCATTCTACAGAGCATATATACAACCGGCGACAAATCACCGAACAAACTATTGATAAGCGGCTGAGCGAGATCGGTATCGCTCAATTTGATGAGTGCACCCGAGAGGCTGTCGTATCAGGGGCAATTCTTGAAACCGATACACTGCTACGACGCACCGCCGAAATGCAAAGGATCGGGGAGTCTCTGGCTTTAGGGCTCGCCCAATCATCCGCCGCTGCCGTTATCGATGAACTTCGCCGCGATGCCGATATCCTGCGTCCGGATATTATTGAACGCGAGAACGTGATTGACGCCCGAAATCGAACCGGAGATCTGGCTCAGCGCATGATCGAGGGATTGCGCGATGCCACATCTTTCGTACTAGAAGAGCGGCTTCGCGAAATCAGTCCACTTCTTCAAAGTGTCTGGACGCGCATTGACCCACATCCGGCGTTTCGCATAGTCAGTTTCTTTTCCCAAATGGTCAGAGGCAAAGGCCAGCTAGCTACAATAATCAGCGATCCAGTCGAAGACAAGAAATGCGAGCTTCCGTCCACAGTTCTGTCAAGTTCCCAACTAAACGCACTCGCCGTCTCGGTTTTTCTTTCATTGAATATCGGCGTGCCAAACCCGCCATTGGCGGTTGCCATACTGGATGATCCCTTGCAAAGTCTGGATGACATCAACCTTCTTGGGTTGGTCGATCTTTTTAGGCGAACGAAGGAGCGGCGACAGTTATTCGTATCCACACACGATGCGCGCTTCGGGAGTCTCTTGTCGCGGAAGCTCCGCCCCAGCAGTGAGAAGGGTCGAACCCTCGTAATCGAATTGAATGCATGGGGCCGGCAAGGCCCAACAGTCATCATGCAAGATGTCAAATGCGACCCAGTATCGTTGCGATTGGTCTCCTAGCCTTTGCCACCTCTGCTGGCTACAAAGAACTGGAGCCGCGTTTTGGGCACTGGCGTGGTCCCCTTTCCGAGCTTTTGCACAGAATCTAACGGGTTCACGGCTTAGCAAACCAGTCACTCCAAAATTTGGAATAGAACAGGGTGGTTGTCTAGGTATCAGCGGGCAATGCGACCGGCTTCGTAGCGTGCAATACACTTTGCGATGGACGAAGTAGTGCAACGAATTCGATGCTCTCAAACCGCTCTGCAATGTCCCGGATCGCCCAAAGGCCGACTTCTAGGTTACCGGGGGTTTTGTTCACATCTTAAGCCTCTAAAACCGGCTCTAAAGTAGGGTCCGGTTGTCCTTCATTCGTGGATTGCTCTGTCATCTCGCTAGTCTCCTTTTGCGACTTAACTCGTTTATTTCCCCGTGGTTTCATGCCCTTGCCAATCTGCCTTTTATTTTGTCCCTCATTCGTAAACAGTCGTGTCGTCTCCTTTTTTATGGCCTAACTCGTTTATTCCCTTACCGATATACCTCTTATTTTGTTCCTCAGCCATGGACAAAAGCTCAGCCTCCTTCAATGCGGTTTTGCTGTTTTCCTCTGTTTTGCGCCATTTCTTTGCACCCCTGCTGGCGCTGTCAAACCTGTTACATTCGCGCGTCACTCATGGGTCGCGCGGCGGGCGGGGAAACACTAGCCCCTATGCACTTGACTGTTTCGTTTAAGATTTTTTCTGGCATCAAGGCGCTGCGGACGTTGGAAGAAGGTGCAACGATCAGAAACCCTGCTCACCGACCGAGCCCAACGCGGATTCTGAAACTGCAACTGGTAATCGCCTGCCCGATCAAGTGAAACTCATGGAGTGCCGATGTGCAACGAAGAACTTGGGGTGCAACACAGCAAAGATCGACTAACGCATGATTTTTTAGGCTTATAGAGGAACTGTCAACGCCAATGCGGATTTGTTCACAAGTGCAACCATAACTTTGCAGTTATTCATGAGGCTGAGTGTGCCGGCGTTCTAGGGTACCCCCATTTCGCGCACCGCCCACTTCGGGTGTGTTGGTCTAAGAACGCCAGCTATTTGGGGACTCAGCCGACCAAACGCATGTCAGCCTCACAGCAGTTTGCGTCATAGACAAAACCGGTAACCTCCGGATTGCCGATAATCCGCCCGGAACAGTTCAATCACGATAAGCCGACTGCCGGCTACCGATCCACGGATTTAGTCAGTAATGAGAAGGTCCAAATCCAACTGCCGTCCATTCCATATCCGCATCGCCACTTCCAAATCTCACATAAAGCAATAGTTATTGCCGTCAGCGGTAATGAGGTGCTCGTATATACGATAAATAGTCGTAATTTTACCGTAACTATACCCGCGATGCAGAGTCCAGTTGACCTCCATTAGGATTAAGTTGTCGCTACCTCCGTGCGTATTTGTAGAGCCCTTGCATCATGCCTCGCGCAAAGCTCACTCAGGATTGTTTCAAATGCTCCGCGAATTGTAGCGTCATTCTTAATACTATCTCGGATGTTCCGCCAACAAGCTGAGACCGCCGTGGAGAGTCCATCAAGTAGATTTCGCTCTTTCCAATCGTGCTCGTCATACACGCGGATTGCGGCAGCCAATCGACGGATACCCATTGGCAGCAGAACTTGGCCCGAAGCCGTCGAAAGAAAATACGCGAAGTGCGCTGCGCATACAGGTGATTCAAGCCATACATCGCACCAACGCGCATAGGTCTCCGCCATATTCTGAATCACGCCTCTGAATTCTTCTCCGGCAACGCGCATTGTCGGATTTCCCGTGATTCCGACCAACTCGTTTGCAAGATACTGCAAATAAAACCAGTGACGACGTCCCTTGTGATTCCACGAGGGTGCTGCCATGGCATACTCCACGATCTCCCTCCACCGTTGTACAAAGTCGTCCTCAGTCGAGGAAAGCCGCAGACCCCACCGAAACCAAGAGTGCATGAACTCTTCCACCCAATAGCGGGCGTGGGTGCTCAAGTCGATAATGGGCGGATACAACGAATGAGCATCATCTTTCCCTTTACTCTTCGCAGTGAATGCAGCGGTAAGCCCGATGACCCAGTTATCAAAATCGTAAGGGGGATTATCCAGCTCCCAATCATCATCGCCCTCAATTACGGGAAGCGACCTAAGCTCCAGATAAAACAGTGGTTCAAAATACCTGAAAAGCCGCTGTGTGTCTTCTGGAGAAGCATTTCCCATTTCCTCAAGGAAGCCGAATCCCTTTTGCAGGACAGTCATATCAAGATCACGTGCTGGCCTGTATACCTTCCGGTCCTCCCCCTTCTTTGGGCTGATACGCTGCTGCTTACGTATCCGGCGGACTTCTCCATAGGAGCTTTTTCTTGAGGCCCTATCAGCTAACGTTTCGCCGAGCGCTTCTGCTCGTTCCAAGGAAATGAGATCGCCACGCAGTCGGCCCGACTGATAACGATGGAATAAAGCATTTCTATAGGGCTTCAACAATTCATCATTGCGGCCATATTGGCCATAATTCACTCCGTGCCGAATTGCCGCCCATAAAACGACGACATTCACAAGTTCATTGAACATTGGACCCAGATCTTCTCTCCTGCGATATGCAGCGTGCATAGTGCGAAGCGTGGACTGATAGAAGAAACCGGTCACACCATCGAAAACGGCACGTCGAATCCACTCATCTTCGCGTTCACAAAGAAGCGCAATGCCAGCCTCTCCACGGAATGTCTCTGGGTGGGTGTCTGTGATCGAGTCGGGGACATCCTGATACTCTTCGGATTTGACTACAGGTAGCCCAGCTTGCAACGTCCGGAAACACCAGGCTTCTACGTCAGGATTGTCCTTCAACCATTGCCTGTGATGCGTGAACATAACAGCTATGCCTCCAGCAATCGCGCTAGGGCCATAGTTCAGGAGATTCTCTGAGCTGATTGATTGTGCATCTAGTCGGCGCACGCTTGCCACAAACTCACCGATCTCAGAACTGTCTAACTGTCGTTGGCCCAGAAGAAGGGCTCGGGCTTTGGAAGGGAGAGAGAAAAGGAGCCCTTGAAGTTCAAATTGTGCCGCAGCCGCGTCTGCGCTTTCTTGCAGCTTTGCCGGCAAGAGAATTTCATATTGAACGGTTCCATTGGAAAGTCGCGTCTGCGTGTAGTTGTCTGCGTCCAATTGCACGATCAGGAACTCAAGTGATTCGGTGTCCACATTCGGATCGGAAATCTCTTTGCTCCACCGTTCCTTCCAGAGAAGGGTCTGCTTCTTGAGGAATGTCTTTGTCGCCGAGTCATGAAACATGAGATATTGGGCGACATATCGCAGGTGCTGCTTACGATGAGGGAGATCATGCCATTCGAGCACCCTTTTTATTGCTTCTTTCCCTTTGTCAGCCCATGACATCATGCCAAGTGGGGATCTATATAATCCTTCCTGCATCGTACATTGCATCTGAGCATGATAGATGAATGTACAAGTCAGTAGCGGCCGCAACAGGCTACAGAACAGAGCGGGAAATCGAAGGCCCACGGTCGTCAGAACTCCGGCGAGCGATAACGACCGCGACTTCGCAAAGATGGTCTTGATCGCAGGCGCAACGTCCTTGCCTGCCTCAATTGCATCATAGAACCACTTTTCCAATGCCATCAGCGCACACTCAACCGCGGCGCCATCCAAACGCATATCGCGATGCCAGTTGAAGACCTGCGCGTCCCCCGGCCATAGCTTGACCTCTCCATCAACAATGAATTCCCACGAAGAGTGGCGAGCCTTACGAGATTCAGGAATTGAGCTGAATGTTGTTTCGATCCAACGATCAGTAACAAAATTGGTGAGTCGTATGATCGTGTCCAGTGCTTCGTCTTGGGAATGCTCTAGGAAGGCTAGGAAGGGGCTTTTGAAATACATCGCTGGATATCCGCCCCTCCAAGAGGACAACCCTGAATACTTCATTCTTGCAAGATAGTTACTGCGGTCGTCTGCTGTTGGCTCTTCTATGCAAACAGCCAGTAGTATCTCTTGAGCAATTCTTGGCCGCATCAAGATTAACGGTGTGAGTGTATGCGGGTCCATGACCACTGCAATGAACGTATCCTGTACTCGCTCTGATGGGCCATCCGGCCACGGTGATGGTAGGGGACGTTCATAATGTATGTACATCCCAGGAACAGCTTTCTGTACTTCTTTCCCTGAGGTGTTAAGCGCGTGGCGTTTTCGTCGCATCCCACGATCTTCTTCGATAGCTGCAACGCGTAGGAGTACATCTTGGGATGGGGGACGCCTATGGCACAACTCCAGCGCTATTTGCCCAACGGAGTCGGGATACTCAGGCGCTGCACGGAAGAGAGCCTCATAGACAGGGCGATCTACTTCGTCCAAAAAGTACACTTCAGCAATCACTTGTGCTTGCACAACTCTTGCTAAGACGAGTGCCATTGCCGCCGCTTCGCGCCGCCCAGGATATCCGGCTGGCATCGTATTTAGATATAATCCGCACGTCCTTGCGGCCTCGATGCACGCCGCTTTCCCGACATCCTCTGCGTGTCGCTGCAATATCGTCATAGGACCAATCCAATAGATCGGATTGGGGATGCGAAATTGCCAGGACGCCTGTGCCGTTTCACGAAGTTCAGTATCTTCGAGTGTTTCATATCTTGGATCAGGCACTGTAGCTACGGCCTGAAGTCGTTGCAGCAAGCGATTCAAGGGCTTCCCATTGTCTAGCAGCAGATTCGGCCAAATCTGCTCCAAAAGAAATATCGCGTTCGTTGCCAGAATGAGGCTATCAAAGAAAAGATCGGATGCAATGCGAGATTCGATGTCCTCACCCTCAATGAGAGTTCTAGCATCATTCCATTGGTCAAGGCCATCTCCTTGCTCGACAAGCGACTGAGCGTAGAGGCGAATTGCCCGACCCCATCGCGGCGTTTTCGCGTGCTTCTTGATCTTGCCGCATACATCATTGCCTGAAGCTTTCAGCGTGCGGTATCTTGCCCAATCAGCCATAATGTCGTGCGCAAATTGTACCGACGACTCATGCTTATCTACATGAAGCAGACCACGCTCCTTCAACTCACTCAAGACTTCCAACTGGTCGGTTGGAATATCCTCCAGACTCATCTCTTGGCTTAGAAGTTCGCCGTCCTTTTCTGCCAACCCTCGGAGAAGACGGGATCTAACTAATTGTTTGTTGTCGGATTTGGTCCATTGATCCCATATCCAGTCAATTACCTCCGTTTCACCAACCCAGGGACGAGTCTCCACGAAAGGGCGCATCTCATGAGCTTTGATCACCTGATCTAGCACAGCAAGATTCGAAAGAACGGGCCTCAGTTCTCGCCTCAACAGTATGGCGGCCAGTCCAGAGATGTACTTTGTTGCCTCGTAGATTTCAGAGAACTCAGGCCCCTTGAAAGGTATTTCCAGCACGGATGAAATACCTGCCGAACCCAAACACTGCTTGTAATCAGGCCATCTCAACGGTTGGCATGTAATGATCAACTGCCAATTCCGGTTTTCTTTCTTCGCTAGGGTTTGGATGAGTTCAACCGTGCGATCCAGCATATCCCCATCAAACTGCTCAATGCCGTCAAGGACTGCAAAGGCGCGAGTCTGAGGAGAATGGTTGATTAACGTGGGGAGATCATGATTAAGTTGAAAATGTTGAGCGATTTCTATCTGACTCGTCTTGCTGAGTTGTCTTGCCTTCAGCCAAAAAACACGCGTGGATGGAGGTTCTAGACCAAGGAATTGAGCCACCAGCGCAGACTTCCCGACTCCAGATTCACCTAGAATTGCAACAGTCTTAGATCGTGAGAGACAGTCGCGTAGATTTTGCACCTGTATCGTCGTCTTTAATCGGATTCCTGAGCCAACCGTATCTTTAACCAAGGAATTCTCTTTGGATAGTTTATTGAGTGTTTGCCAGTCAGCTTCGTAATCTGGATAACCGCGCAGATTAAAGTCCGGACGCAGAGCACTAATAAGGTCCAGGATTGATATGTGCCCGCCACCCTCCCGGTGTTCCTTAGCCAACTCGCGCAAACGCCGCCAGAGTGATCTGCCCGCGTTTACCGTGTTTTCTACAGTTAATTGGCTACAACGTCGGATTGCATCTTTCTCATCACCGGAACTAAAGTGAAACACCCGAATACGGCGTAGGAGAACGGCAGCCTCTGTTTGGCTTGGACGGAACGTATCAGGAGCGGCCTTGAAAATGCTTGAAAAAATTTGTCGTTGAACACCGTTAGAGCTGCCAGATGCTGTCAGAATTCCTGCCAATCTGTTGGCCGGCATCATCGTTTGCCGAAGGATGCCTTCCCAGGCCGTTTTAACAGTATCCGTGATTCTTGGTACGGCCAAGCCGAGGAAATCAGTGTCACGCCTGAAAGGGTTTTCTGCTGTCGCGTGCCACTGCTCCCAGGCATCGTTGGGGAAATCACCTTGAAAACCATTGGAATTGAGTTGAGAGTTGCTCTTCACTGAGATTGCACAAAATGCATCCCCCGCGTCCCCCCGGAGGCGTAACAAGAGATCGTCAAGAAACCATCCGGCTTGCCTCACCTCCCAATCGAGTCCTACTACGCAGCCGTTATCCGGCTCCAACGGAAAATCTTGAGAGAGCATTTGCACCAGAAAGTGCGCGGCGACGTCGTCTGCGAACCCAAAGCCGCCGCCACCACTGCTCTTCGTAGTGGAAAGCTTTCTTTGCATCTTCCGCAAGGGTACTGCGTATGAGCAAATAGTTGCAATCTAATTCTTTCGCATAGTATTGATTTGAAAAGCTCTCGTACAGTGTTTACCCTGTCAGTACGAATCGCCGATTTTGAGTCCATGGAAAGCGCGTTGAGTGCCAATCAAAACGCCGTCCTATTGGATTTATCGGGATAGGTCCTCTTAAACGCCCTAGCGTTCTCTAAGCGGCCAACTTCCGCGTGGTTGGTGACTTGAAAGCAGGTTCAAGATTCCAAAATTTGGAATTAGAAATTGCCAACATGGGCAAAGGCAAACGGAAAATCACGATATTTTTTCGCTGACTTCGTGGCGGCGGCGGCAATGCACCCCCCGGCCCCTTCGCGCAAGCGGCCCGTGGGCGGAGGTGAGCGGGCGTGGTAATAACCGCGGCAAAGCGGAGGCCAACAGCGCGGCGAAGGGACGAAGCTGGAGCAGACAAGAAAGCCCCGACCGGAGCCGGGGCTGTGAGAGTCCAAAATTTGGAATGCGTCAGAACAGAGTGGGGTTGTCTCCAGTTCCAAAGAAGAGAGGCGCATTGCGCTCCATTTCTCCGGTCTTCGCGGATATGTCCGCCTTCGGAGTCCGCATGACCTCCTCAAGCTCCATTCGTTGCATGAGTCCTCTTGCCTCTTCCCATTCGCGGTCAGCCTCTTCCATGCTTGGCAGGGCCAACAGGTGTACTACGGCTCCCGGTAAGGCTCCGCACACTTCGCAACTCTGCCCGCCTTTCGCCGGTCGTCTGTACGGGTGTGACTCCATCGGTGTTGCCCTCCAATGCCTCCATCCTGTGCCCGTTCGTTGCAGCTTACAAGGGGTCTGCTGCCTCTGCCGTTTCTGCCATACCGTAAGGCCCACCGGACACGGCGCCCGCCACTCTAAGGGAACGTGGAGTCTTCCAGACGCACGAAACCCGACCGTATCGGGTCGGGCTCGTGTTCTCGCTCTCAGTGCTCAGACGGTAGAAGAATCGTCCCGTTCTCGCAAAAGAATTTCACGCTGTCCAGCGGGAAATCGGTAAACGGAATCCGCTTGCTGTAAACCGTGTTTCCGTTGCCGTCCCCGCAGTCCAGCGTTGCACCGTTGCCGCTCTTGTCCCGCGTCAGAGTCCACACTTGGAACTCTTCAGCCTTCACCTGGCGTTGGTAGCGATTCGCCAGGGCGATCTCATCCAGCAGCCAATAAGCGCCGCCAGCCTCGGCGACATACTGCGCACCATCCGTGTACAAAATCTCGCTGTTGAGGTTGTGCCGATACCAATTCTCAGACCCGCTAAACTGACTCAAGTCTGCCGTTGTCAATGTTGCTGTTGCCATGCTTGTTCCCTCCA
>Ga0181535_10006451_pt1 | contig 12116 bp, 11 predicted proteins | sample PEATcosm2014_Bin_44_FD_119774 | JGI IMG/M metagenome (GOLD analysis project Ga0181535, IMG submission 119774) | Peatland microbial communities from MTU Mesocosm Facility, Houghton, MI, USA - PEATcosm2014_Bin17_30_metaG | ecosystem: Environmental > Terrestrial > Soil > Wetlands > Peat | place...
ACGTTTTCAAGCGAACTCAGGAGGAGAAGCGCGCTCTGGAGCAAGAGATCGAGACGCTCAAAACCGAGTCCAAGGAACACGCCCTGGAACAAGAGATCGAAAAACTCAGGGCGGAATCCCTGGAGCGGGCCGAAGCTGCGAAGGCGATGGAGCGCGAGCTTGATGCGCTGCGTAAGGAGCGCGAAGACGTTCGTTCTCGCGTGGAAAAGCTCCTGGAACGGATTGACGGGTTGACAGGTCCCCTCTCCGAGGGATAATGGCCGCTAGGGCGAAGGAGCAGTGAAGAGTGATGAGTGACAAGTGCAGAGTCACGCGCAACTCCCTGCTTTGCACTGGCCACTAACCACTGTTGCTGGCAAAGGAGGTTTCTCACCGCCATGGCAAAGGAAGCCCAGAGTATCCGCGTCGTAATATACGACCAAACGTATTTCATGCGGGGGGACCTCAACGAGGAATACATCCAGAAGCTCGCGCAGTACCTGGACACAAAAATGCGCGCGATTGCCGAGCGCACGCGGACCGTTGACACCTTGCGCGTGGCAATGCTCGCGGCCCTCAATGTGGCGGACGAGTACCATCAATTGAAGGCCCGATATGATGAGGTCACCCAGCAAGTCGACCAGAAAGTTGGGCAGTGTACCGACGCGCTGGATGAAATTTTGAAGGACGCAGTTGAAGGTTAAGGTTTAGAGGTTAAGGGATAATCACGCTAAGACTCTAAACTTTACCCTTCAGCCTTTACACTTTAACCTTCTTTTATGCGCATTCTTTTTATCGGTGACATCTTCGGCCAGCCCGGCCGGCGAGTCGTAAAAGAAACGCTGCCGATCTTGCGGGCAGAGTTGCAACCCGACCTCGTCCTGGCCAATGGGGAGAATGCCGCCGCGGGCTTTGGGATTACTCCTGCCTTGGTGGAAGAACTACTCGACTTGGACATCGCTGTTCTGACTTCCGGCAATCATATTTGGGACAAGAAGGAGATTTACCCTCATCTCCGCGAACAGGTGAACGGGCGTTTGTTGCGGCCGGCCAATTATCCTCCCGGGACTCCTGGCCGCGGCCTTTTCGTCGGGAAGACTACAGCAGGGATCGGTTATGCCGTCATCAATCTGCAAGGCCGCGTCTTCATGCCCGCGCTCGACTGTCCCTTTCGCAAGGCGGATGAGCTTCTTGGCACTATTCCTGAGGACGTCAAGATTCGCATTGTGGACTTTCACGCCGAGGCCACTTCCGAGAAGCAAGCCTTGGGCTGGTACCTTGATGGCCGGGTCACGGCCGTCCTGGGAACGCACACGCATGTTCCCACCGCCGACGAAATGGTGCTTCCCCAAGGCACTGCTTATCTAACCGACCTCGGCATGACCGGACCTTACGAATCCATCATCGGCATGGAGCGGCAAACGGTCATCCAGAAATTCCTCGATCAGTTACCGACGCGGTTTGAAGTTGCCAAGGGCGACGTTCGCCTCTCTGCCGCGCTGCTGGATGTCGATCCCGAGTCCGGTCGCGCTCTTTCCATTTCCCGAGTTGTACGCAAAAATCCCCCAAACTCAAGATAGCCCGCATCCCTCAACACCGCTGGCGATGCAGGAATAAGGATCGGTAATCATCCGGCCTCCGCAAGCGTGTAGTCGAATTCGTAGAAATGCTTCCCGTCCGCGATCTTGATCGTCATCGCCCCGGCGAGGCCTACCAGTTGACCCGTGCCCGAGTCCGGTACCACGGTGACGCTCAATTGTGGCGCACCGCGCGCCATCGTGCCGTTGTGCTGGAGCACGAAGGTGCCGCTGCGGCCATGTAGGGTACCGCTCACACGCTCAAGGGCGACGTAGCCAGCCGAGCCCTTGACTTCCGCCATGGCGCTCAGCATCTCACCTTTGCTGGTGGCTTCCAGATCGCCGGAGAACCGTTTGTCGAGCGACATCCTGCCGAGTTTCGAGGCTTCCGCCTCGGTGTTGTCCGGCTTCTGCGGCGCTAACTTCACCTCAAATGTTCCCTTTGCTTGAGGCATCAGGCGTACCTCCCTCAGGGCAGTCTAGTAGACAGACTGAATAGTAACGCACGGCAAGCGCGATGGGCAGAGGTTAATGCCGATAGATTCGGACAATTTCAAGTTTTTCCACAGAAAAATTTCGCCATCGGGAGAAGTTCGAAGGTCCGAGCAGCGGGAATGGTCACCAAATTGCTAGGCTACAGATAGGAGGTTCAATCTCCGGTGAAATGACGCATCAGGAACCGGTGTGCTGGGAGCGCGGGCATCCTGCCCGCTCCAGGGCGGACACTTGGTCCGCCATGGCGGTCCCGCCAAACGAATGACGGTCATGGCCACGATGGTCACGAGCGATTTCAGGTGGCACGACACTTGGGCTAGGGCCTATCGTGGATGAGCGCCGCATCCCCCACCGCGTCACGCCAAGGAAAAAACGAGTGCCCCTACAGGCGCAGGGAACGCAGGACAAATTATCCGACGACGTAGGGGATGTCCCGTCGGGTCGGTTGGGGGAAACGGCCGCGTGGTGAGGGAGATTTGAAAAAAAGATGTTATAAAATGGCGAGCGAAGCCTGAATGTGTTTGAAAACAAACCACAAGATGACATTTCATCCGACAAATAAACGCACACTCAATACCGAGGCAAATGTATTTTGTTCAAATCGCCCGCTATTTTGTCACTTTCAAGCGCTGGGCAACGCGTTCTTTGCTTCAAAATGGACAGACACAACGCACAGGCATTCATGCCCGTGATGGAGACATGGCCGGGACGGCCATGGCACATGAGCGGCGCCACAACATCCGGATTATCCTACGATGTTAAAGAAAACAAATGGCTTATCTGAGAATGACGAAAATCGAGCATGATCGTAGGTCGTTGAAATAAAATAAGTTATTCGATTCAACACCCGCGGAGCTAAAGAGAAAGGGGAAACAAAAAATGAAGGCCGATCCTACGATGTTATTGAAAACAAATGGAGAAAGAATATCGACTAGGACCGATCCTACGATGTTGATGATAATAAATGACCTACAGTTTTCGCCCTACGATGTTGATGATAACAAGTGTAGTTATAGAAGAACATCGATAGACCTTGATGACTCTCACGGGACAAGAAAGTGAGAGTCCGACGCTGGAATGGCGCGCGACGGTATTGGAACGATACCTCGTCCGCCGAGGCGGCGCAGGTAATTTGCCACGAACCCGCGGACAGGATAACCGCGCTCCGTTTGCCTTGCCACGCGCTCCTTCGCTGCTCTTTTCTTGACTTGGCGTTGAGCCAGCCCATAGAATTGTGCGTTTGACCCGATCACGAAAGCGTTCACCGAGATGCCCATACGCCTTTACAACACGCTGAGCCGGCAGATTGAAGATTTCAAGCCTCTTGAGGGCAACACCGTTCGCATGTACACCTGCGGGCCCACGGTTTACGCCTTCGCCCACATCGGCAACTTCCGTACGTTTCTCTTTCAGGATATCCTTCGCCGCTATCTTAAGTACGCGGGTTACGAACTTCGGCACGTCGTAAACCTTACGGACGTAGATGACAACACGATTAGGAACTCCCAGGCGGCGGGAATGCTGCTCCGCGCCTACACCGACCAGTACATCGAAGCCTTTCTCATCGATCGCCAACTCCTAAACCTGGAGGAGCCGGAGTTTTTGGTTCGCGCCACTGACTGCATTCCGGAAATGGTCACGCTGATCCAAACACTCGTGGATAAAGGTTTTGCCTATCAGAGCGAAGGGTCGGTCTATTTCAAGGTGGCGGCATTCCCGCCCTACGGCCAGCTTACGCATGTGGATTTCTCCGGCGTGCGCGACGGCGCTCGCGTGGACACGGACAAATACGATAAGGAAAATGCCCGCGACTTCGTGCTTTGGAAAGCGGCGAAAGAGGGCGAGCCGCGTTGGGAAACCGCGTTTGGTCCGGGGCGCCCCGGTTGGCACATCGAGTGTTCCGCCATGTCGATGAAATACCTGGGGGAAACTTTCGACATCCACTCGGGCGGCAGCGACCTGATTTTTCCCCATCATGAAAACGAAATCGCGCAGAGCGAAGCCGCTACCGGCAAGCCTTTCGTGAAGGTCTGGATGCACGCCGAGCACCTGATCGTCAGCGGCGAGAGCATGTCGAAATCACTCGGTAACTACTTCACCCTTCGCGACCTGATCAATAAAGGCTACAAGCCGTCGGCGGTCCGCTATCTTCTGGCATCGGTTCCTTACCGCAAGCCTCTCAATTTCACTTTTGAAGGGCTGCACCAGGCGCAGCAGTCGATCGACCGGCTGCGGAATTTCCACTTCCGTCTGACCAAGGAGAGTTTTCCCGCCGGTGAAAGCGCGACGCTGCAAGAACGCGCGCACGAGGCGCGCAAGAAATTTGAAGCCGCCCTTGATGACAATCTGAATACGGCGGAAGCGCTCGGCGCGATTTTTGATATGGTGCGAGACGGCAATACCGCGATGGACCGGGGCGAATTCCGCAACGGAGACCGCGGCGCCTTTCTCGATACCCTAGAACGCTGGGACCGCATTTTCGCCGTGCTCGACGATAACGACCACGCCAAGCTGGTGAAGTTTGGTTTCGTGCAAGAGAGAACGGAATCCCTTTTGCTCGACGCAAAGGTGATAAGCCCTACGGACGCAGGCTCGCCGGTCGCGAAGGTGGGTGATAACCACACTCAAGCGCCCCTGGCGCAAACCCTGAGCGATGAAGAGATTGAAAAACTGGTTGTGGAGCGCGCGGCCGTGCGGCGCAAGGGTGACTACGCCCGCTCGGACGAGATTCGAGCAATTCTGCTCAAGGCCGGTGTTATACTGGAAGACACGAAAGCTGGAGCGCGCTGGAAGCGGAAGTAGTTATGTGGCAACCGCGAATCGTTCTTCCGTTATTGGCCCGGCCCAACCTCTTTGGGGGCGATTAATCCTCTCTGCTATCTCCTTACCGAAGGATCCCGTAACCAGCACCGATGCTGCCTAAAGCAGCGGAGAGGGGAGATTTGATGGACACCAAACTTCCGCACATTGCGACGCCGCTTCCGGGGCCCGAGGCCCAGAAGATTCTTGCACTCGACAAGCAATACGTTTCACCCTCCTACACTCGTGATTATCCGCTCGTCGCCAAGCGCGGTCAGGGCGCAATAGTCGAGGACGTGGATGGCAACTTGTTTCTGGATTTCGCCGCGGGGATTGCGGTCGTCTCAACCGGGCATTGTCACCCTGATGTTGTGCGCGTGATTCAGAAGCAGGCCGAGACGTTGATTCATATGTCGGGGACGGATTTTTATTACCCCTTGCTGGCGCAGTTGGCGGAAAAGATGGCTCAGATCACGCCGGGCAAGTTTCCCAAAAAAGTCTACTTTGGCAATTCTGGCACCGAAGCCATGGAAGCGGCGATGAAAATTGCGCGCTACCACACCAAGCGTCACCGGTTCATTGCCTTCCTCGGTGCATTCCACGGGCGGACCCTCGGCGCGCTTTCGCTCACCGCGAGCAAGGCAGTTCAACGGCGCGGGATGGGCCCTCTGCTTTCCGGTGTCTCCCACGTGCCGTATGCCAACCCATATCGCTGCCCGCAAGGCCATCGCGCGCCCGACTGCGTCTGCGATTGCGTTTGCTCCGACCTGCTCGGGCAAATGTTCAAGACCGCCGTGCCGCCGGAGGAGGTGGCGGCCATCGTTGTGGAGCCGATCCAGGGTGAAGGCGGCTATGTGATTCCTCCTCCCCGGTTCCTCGACAACCTGCGCCGGATTTGCGACAAGTACGGGATGCTTCTGATTTTTGACGAAGTTCAGTGCGGCATGGGGCGGACAGGGAAAATGTGGGCGTGCGACCACGTCGGCGTGGTGCCCGATATCATCATTTCGGCCAAGGGCATTGCTTCCGGCCTGCCCTTGGGGGTAACGGTGGCGCGCGCGGAATTGATGGATTGGGAGCCGGGGGCGCATGCCTCGACCTTTGGCGGCAATCCCATTGCCTGCGCCGCGGCGCTCGAGACCATCCGCCTTCTGGAAGAGAAGTACATTGCCAATGCGGCGCGCGTGGGCGAATACATCATGGGAAAAATCGTCGATTGGCCGCACAAGCACCGAATCGTTGGCCAGGTGCGCGGCCGCGGGCTGATGATTGGCATCGAGTTGGTCAAGAGCCAGGATTCGCGCGAGCCCGCTACGGAGGCGCGGAATCGGGTGATCGAGCGGGCGTTTGAGCGCGGCGTCCTCTTCCTGGGATGCGGGGAGAGCACCGTCCGGCTGATGCCGCCGCTGGTGATCGACCGCGAGCAGGCGGATTTTGCCATCGACACGCTGGACCGCTGCATCGCGGAGGTGGAGCACTAAGTGCGTGGGATTAGGGGTTAGGAATTAGGGATTAGGGGATTTCCCCCAACCCCTAATCCCCAGCCCCTAACCCCCGAAAGCGAAGCGCTATGGGCATTCTATCGCGGTTCATGTATCAATCGGTGGTTTGGAAGGAACGCCAGCGCGCGCGACATGCCACCCACGCCGCGCCTGCGGTTGAAAGCGAAGCAGAGCATCTGAAAACCGGCGCGCGCGGCGAGACCCTGGCTTATTGGTATCTGCGCCAGGCGGGTTACACGATTGTGGCGCGAAATCGCTCGGCCCGTTCCGGAAGCGGGGAGGTCGACCTGATTGGTTGGGACGGTCCCGTACTTTCATTTGTAGAAGTGAAGACCCGGACGACCGCCGCTGCGGGCCCCCCGGAGACGGCGGTCACCAAAGCGAAACAGAAGCGTATCGCCAAGGCTGCAAACGAATACCTTCGTCGGCTCAACCGACGGCCGAGCTATCGGTTCGACATCGCGAGTGTCGCATGGAACCCCGAGGCAGGCCTCCAGGTACGGCTGATCAAGGATGCCTTCAAAGCGTAGAACAAAAGCCCGGAGTCGACAGCTAGCAATTACTGTTAGGTGTCATCTGTGAGCTCTAAGGAGCAGCGACCTTGCCTGAACTCAGAAAAGATCCCGTAACCGGGCGATGGGTGATCATCGCTACGGACCGCGCCAAGAGGCCCACGGATTTTGTGCGCGATAAGGTGCAAATTCGCGGTTCGGGCTTTTGTCCATTTTGTTACGGCAACGAATCGAAGACCCCGCCGGAAATCCTCGCGTATCGCAGCGACGGAAGCAGCCGCAATGCTCCTGGTTGGTCGCTGCGGGTCGTGGCGAACAAGTTTCCCGCTCTGGGAATTGAGGGCTCGCTGAACCGTCAGGGCGAAGGCCTCTACGACAAGATGAATGGTATCGGCGCGCACGAGGTCATCATTGAGACGCCCAAGCACGAATTGACCTTGGCCACCCTGCCGGTGCGCCAGGTGGAGGATGTGCTCTGGGCCTATCGCGACCGCATTATCGACCTGAAGAAAGACCGTCGCTTCAAATATATTCTGATTTTTAAAAACCACGGCGACGCTGCCGGCGCTTCTCTGGAACATACGCATTCGCAACTGATCGCGTTGCCGGTCGTTCCCAAACGCGTGACCGAGGAAGTGGAAGGCGCGCGCGAGCACTATAACTTCAAGGAGCGCTGTATTTTTTGCGATATCATCCGCCAGGAAACCGAAAGCAAAATCCGGTTGATCTCTGAGAACGATGGGTTTCTGGCGATCGCTCCTTTCGCTTCAAGATTCCCGTTTGAAATGTGGATCCTTCCTAAAACACACCAGTGCGCCTTCGAGGAATCTCAAAAGCGCGAATTTGAGTTGCTCGCTCCCATGCTGAAGGATATGCTCTCGCGCTTGGACCGCGTACTGGATTTTCCCGCGTATAATTCCATCGTCCACACTTCGCCGATTGGCGAGACCGCGCAAGACTACTATCACTGGCACATCGAGATCATACCCAAGCTCACCAAAGTGGCCGGATTCGAGTGGGGCACAGGCTTCTACATCAATCCGACCCCGCCGGAGGAGTCGGCAAAATTCCTGCGCGATGCCGCGGTGCCCATCAGTGTTTAGCAATAGGCACGCGACGAATTCAGTAGTCAGAAGACGAGGAACGGACACCGAGCTCCTGACGCCTTCCATGAACATGGAACTCAAAGTGGAATGTTATTCCGGCTTCAAGGCCGACGAGCGGCCATTGCGCTTTACTTTTCCAGGCAAGCAGGACGCGCCTACTCACGCGGTGACCGAACTCCTAGACCAGTGGTACGGGGTTGGATACCAGTGTTTCAAAGTCCGCGCGGACGATGGCAACCTGTACATCCTCCGCCATCAGGAGAGCGAAGACTGCTGGCGCCTCGACTCCTTTCGCCGAGCCTGAGAGGCCAGTGACGAGTGGCAAGTGACCTGCAAAAAAGAGGACCCCAGTGAATCCGGTTTCCGCAATATTGGGACTGCCTGCTCGTCACGTGTCACTACTCACCCGTCAGTACCCCTCGCACCCCGGACCGTCTTTTATGCAGAAAGGTGAGAACATCGTTTCCATGGCGCTGGCCGCGGTTGTGCTGTTGGCCGTTGTTGCCGTCCAGCGCAGGTGGAATCCTGCCAGCCTGAAGGACGTCGCGAGTTCCGCGGAAGATTTCATCCTGAACACCACCGGCATGGGCGGGCAGATCCCTGATATCGCCGGGTACGAGCGGCTCAAAGAAATTCGCTTGGGTAACTATCGCGTCGGCCTCTATCGCGCTACGCCGGCGCCGTTGATTTTCGTGTCCGGCCGGCTGGTTATCTACGATCGCGAGGACAAGCCGGTTTTCAATCTGCCAACACTCGAGGGCTCAAGAGATCCGTGGTCGGCGCTGTACGATTTCAGCGGCCGCCACGGATTTCCCGTTCCGGGAAGCCGCGTGCGCTCATCTTACACTCGCGACCTGACTGGACGGGGGGCGCCGGATGTCATTATTGGCCAATACTCCGGCGGGAGTCATTGCTGCACGGTGGTTACGATCTTGGAACTCGGCAATGATGCTGTGGTGCCCATCGGCCGCATTGACGGAATGGACGGATTACCCTTCGAGGGCCTCGACGTTCGCAGGCTCACCAAGGGCCCGAATTGGCAGTGCATCGCCCACCGGCCGTATGCGACGACCTGCGGAACTCAAGCGGACGCTGTCAACGTGCCCGCCATATACACTTTCACCGGAGACCGATTCCAAGATGAGACAGTCAATTTCGGAGACTATCTTCAGGAGGTTCTTCGTCAGGATCTGGCGAAATGGCGGCAGGAGAAAAACCGCAGCATGGATCTGCTTCAAAACGTAGCGCTTGACTACGCCATGATCGGCCAAAAGGATGCAGGCACACGATTCTTTGCTCTGAACCTGAGCCAGTTGATGCTCAGTCTCCAAAGCAACAACGTCGATCCGAATGCCTGCCTCGATTCCTTTCAGAACATGATCGATCATGTACCCGTAGCGGGGCTGTAAGAGGGGGTACGCAGTTTCGGGCTGTCAGGTGATCGGATGAATGAAAAGCACACCTGGACTCGGACCTTGTTCTCCCGATCACCCGGTCATCTGATCACCCGATTAAAGCACCGCCTCGTCCCAATTCTCCAGATGCGTTTTGATCTTACCCATGAATCGTTCCGCCACCGCACCATCAATCACTCGGTGGTCGTACGAAACGGAGAGATAGACCATACTCCGGATGGCAATGGCATCATCGCGGACCACTGGACGTTTTTCAATGACTCCTACTCCTAAAATGGCCACTTGGGGCTGATTGATGATGGGCAGGCCAAACAACCCGCCGAAACTACCCGGATTGGTAATGGTAAAAGTACCGCCCTGGACGTCATCCACACTCAGGCGCTTCGAGCGCGCACGGTCAGCCAGGTCTTGAACGGCGCGCGCGATGCCCAGGAAATTCTTTTCGTCCGCGCGCTTGATGACCGGCACGATCAAGCCGTTTTCGAGCGCCACCGCGATGCCAACATTCACGTCGCGCTTGTAAACAATATTGGTCCCGTCCACGGAAGAATTAATGATGGGTAACTCCTTGATTGCTTCCACCGAGGCCCGCACAAAGAAGGGGGTAAAGGTCAGCTTGATGCCGTTGCGCTGCTCGAACTCCTGCTTGAAGCGCTCGCGCGCAGCCACCACTCGCGTCATCTCCACTTCCACCAGTGTGTAAACGTGCGCGGAAGTGTGTTTGCTCATCACCATGTGCTCGGCAATCTTCTGGCGCATGGGCGTCATCGGAACGATTTGCGCAGCCCCCGTGAAAGCCGCCGGCGAGGGAGTTGTCTGCGCCACGGGCGGCGCGCTCGGCGCGGGTACGGTGGCAGGCTGAGGTGGCACGACGGCACGACGCTGGTCGATGAAATCCAGGATGTCTTTCTTGCTGACGCGGCCGCCCAATCCCGTGCCCTTCACCTCGCTCAAGTCTACATTCTGCTCGCGGGCGATGCGCCGCACGAGAGGCGACGTGCGGACGTCCCCTCCTTCTCCGCCTTCCTGTTCTTCCAACGGCTGTGTAGCAGCCGCCGGCGATGGGACCTGGGCAGCTGGGGCTGAAGCCGGAGCGGTAGGTCCCGGGCTGGGGGCGGGTGCGGATGTCGCCGCCGGAGCTGCGACGCCTGCGCCTTCGCCATCCACAACGGCCACAACTGTATTGATCGGCACCGTCTCATTTTCCTTCACCAGAATCTGCGTGAGGACGCCGGCGGCGGGCGAGGGGATTTCCGCGTCGACCTTGTCGGTAGAAATCTCGAACAGCGGCTCATCGCGGTCAACGCGCTCGCCAACCTTTTTCATCCACTTGGTGATCGTTCCTTCCGCGATGCTTTCCCCCATCTGGGGCATGATGACATTGGTGGGCATGATTACCTCTCAGTACGCGGCCAATTTCCTAGCTGCTTCCGCCACCTTCTGGGCATTGGGCAGGAAGTATTCTTCCAGCGGCGGCGAGAACGGCACCGGTGTGTCAGGCGCGGTGACGCGCACGATGGGGCCGTCCAGATCGTCGAAAGCCTTCTCCGCGATCAACGCCGCGAGTTCGCCCGCCATGCCGCCGGTGCGCGTGTCTTCATGAAGCAGGATCACTCTGCTGCACTTGCGCGCACTGGCCAGGATCGTCTCTTCATCGTAGGGCAGCAAGCTGCGCAGGTCAACGACCTCCAACGAAAGTCCGTCTTTCTCCAATTCCTGAGCGGCGTCGAGCGCGGTCCAGACCATGGCGCCGTAAGTGATCACGGCGATGTCCGTTCCTTCGCGGCGCACGGCGGCTTTGCCGATCGGCACCAGATAATCCTGCTCGGGAATGTCCTCTTTGATCCGCCGATAGAGAAATTTGTGCTCGTAATAAATGACGGGGTTGTCGTCGCGAATGGCGGCTTTGATAAGCCCCTTCGCGTCATAGGCGGTCGCAGGAGCAACGACCTTCAGCCCCGGCGTGTGCACAAACCACATTTCGTTGGATTGCGAGTGGAAGGGCCCGCCGTGTACGCCTGCTCCCGAAGGCCCGCGGATGACCATGGGCACCGCCGGTCCCCAACGATAATGCATTTTCGCCGCCATGTTCACGATCTCATCAAATCCGCTGGCAATGAAATCCATGAACTGCATTTCCACCACGGGACGCATACCCATGAGCGCCGCGCCGATGGCTGCGCCAACGATCGCTGTTTCGCTGATGGGCGTGTCGATCACCCGACTCTCACCAAACCGCTCCAGCATCCCGGCCGTCACCTTGAATGCGCCGCCATAGGCACCGATGTCTTCGCCCATGACGAAAACGGAAGGATCGCGCTCCATCTCCTCCCAAAGGCCCTGGCGAATCGCTTCCAAATAGGTGAGCAAGGCCATCACGCTGCTCCCGTTTGTGAACCTGATATTTGCGCGGTCATTCGTCTGCTGTCACTTGTCCGTTGCTATCGACGAGGGATCCGGGGCATCGGAAGGCGTTCTCCGCCACCAACAGTCAGGCCCGCAGTAAACGCCCTTCACCGCTTCCTCGCCGCGGGGCAGAGGCCTTGCCTCCGCTTCGGCAATGGCGACGTCGACTTCCCCACGAACGCGGCGGTCAATATCTTCAATCTGCTGCCGCGTCGCGATTTTCTGGGCGAGCAATAACTTCTCGAGGCGATCAATGGGATCTTTCTTCGTCCATTCCTGTTTCAATTTCTCCGGCACATACTCTGCCGCGTCATGCGCGGAATGG
>Ga0181535_10006455_pt1 | contig 12106 bp, 8 predicted proteins | sample PEATcosm2014_Bin_44_FD_119774 | JGI IMG/M metagenome (GOLD analysis project Ga0181535, IMG submission 119774) | Peatland microbial communities from MTU Mesocosm Facility, Houghton, MI, USA - PEATcosm2014_Bin17_30_metaG | ecosystem: Environmental > Terrestrial > Soil > Wetlands > Peat | place...
AAAAATGGTGGGCCCAGCAGGACTCGAACCTGCGACCAGAGGATTATGAGTCCCCTGCTCTGACCAACTGAGCTATAGGCCCATGATATTTATTTCGGATCAAAGATACGGAAGCTCAATACCAAAGTCAAGAACCACGCCCGGACGTGCTGAGTTGTTGACGGAAGACTGGCGACACCTGCATTCCGAACAGAAAAGGAAGCCGGGAGAGAGGAATTGATAATCGGTGGGTATTTATTTTTTGCATGGATAGCGCGTTGTCGGGTAGTGATATTATCAAAAACCGACTCGGCAATACTCTGTCGCATAACTTGGAAGCGATGGAAGATGCCATCGGCCAAGCACTCAGACCCGTGTTTAAGAGACAGCAGACCGCATTCGCAGGCTCATTTTACACACTTGAAATTTCAAGTTTTTTGAAGGTATGCTTTGAGATACGAATCGCTGTAGATCATCTTGTTCATGAGAAGTTCGGCCGTTACCATCGTGTTGGTCAATTCCGTATCCATTGGATCATGGATGCTCGCGTCGAGTCCCGCACCGATTGCCAGAGCAAGAAATGTCCGGTTGATCAGCGAGCGTTCCGAGGATCCCTGGCTGAGATTGCTCAAGCCAACCACAACGTGTGGCGCCGGATCGCTCAGCATCTTGAACTGGGCGATTGTCTGTAGAACGATTCCCGGCGTCTTTTGGTCGCAGTTGACCGGGAGGATGATCGGGTCGAGATATACATCCTCAACTGGAACGTTGGCTTCGACAGCTGCTGCGATCGTTCGCATCCCGATTTCCACTTTGGCGTCACAAGTTGACGCCACGCCGTTCTCATCTATAGCGAGCCCGATGATGCCGACTTTGAATTCGGCAGCGAGTTTCATGAAGGCGGCCAGCTTATCAGCCTGTCCGGTGGTTGAGTTGATAATGGCGCGGCCATTCTTGCACGCGGCAGTCAGTCCAACCCGGACTGTATCCAGACTGGGATTATCAATCGAAAGGGGTTTAGTCGTAACTTCCCTTGTTGCTTCAACCAGCCACTTCATTGCCTCCGCTCGTTCGGCCTTGGGAACCCTTGTTCCAACGTTGATATCCAGAATGTCGGCTCCAGCGGCAAGCTGTTTTTCCGCCATGTGCTGAACCGGCTTCTTGTCTTTCGTCGCCAGTGCATCTCCAATAGCCGTAAACATACCGTTGATTCTTTCACCAATTACGTGCATGTCTTGTTCTCCTTTGAACTCAACTCAACCAATCAGTCGTGTTATTGTGTCTTTGAGCGCCGTCGCCGCTTTCGGGTGACGCATTACCATGATGTCGCTTCCAGACTGCAAAAGCGCCGCCGCCGTCGCCAATTCCCAATAGATACCCCGCGTTGCGGCATCGCCCCATGTGGGCTGTTCCTCTGCGGAGGCACGCGTCTCCTTGGCTCTCCAAGCCTCCTGGCCAACCATGCAGATCACCGGCAGAGACATCATCTTGTCACCGCCCAATGCCGCCAGACGTCCACGTTCCTGAATTGAATACGTATACTCCAATCCGTATCCGAGTGCGCCTGTTGTCGGGTACATGACGACCCGGTCCAGCGGAAATCCCATTTCGGAAACAAGAATGTTTATCTGCTTCGCGATGTTGATATCGATTGGGCTCAGGCCAACCAGCGAGTGTCCGTCGGCCTGGCAGGATGCCACGAGAGTCTTGTAGTTTTCCTCGGTTGCAGCGGCCATCAGGCACCGTTCTCCTGCGGCGGCCTGGCTGCATGCCGGGAGCACGTTATTGTCCTTCTCATCGTTGTCGCAACCCCAGATAATTAGGGGCACTCCAACTGCCTTGAGCACGTCTTTTACCGTGGCGGCAGCTTCACCAGGGGTCTTATTGCCGAAATCGGGATGCGTTCCGGCCAGCTTAAGACAGATCAACTCTGCTCCGCATTCTTCAACTGCTTTTCGCGCCCAAACTGCCGGTGACTTCATCGCATCGCCCCAAGCCTCGGTCAGCGGCGCAGGCCAGTCATCCGGCGGTGTATCCCAGATTTCGACGGCCACTGCGGGTCTGCTGGCGACAGCACCTTCAAAACGCATGAAGGGCAATGTCGAAGAACCGCCCACCGTAACTTTCGATGTCCGGCTGCCTCCTTCTTCCCTGGTTGCACCCAGCACGAGCGTACTGATTGTTCCTGTCCATTTTTCTTTCGCGTCCACCAATGTGCTCATTTATTTCTCCTCTTTAGAATTTCATCCATCATCTTTTCAACCTGTTGCAAAGCCTTGGAATCCGCCGGAAGTTCGATCAGGGATTTTTGCTCATCCTCAAATCGTCCGATAACCGGATCGGATGGAATGCGCCCGATGATCTCCAATCCTGTCTTCTTGAATTCATCCATCAATTCGGGAGAAATATCGCTGTCGCACCGGTTGATCAAGAGGTAAGCGCTTTGGACTTCCAGGCAGAGGCTGCGCATTATGTCCCGTATTCGCAGGGCTGTTCGCGCGCCACTGATCGTCGGCTGACAAACGATAAGCATGACTTCAACACGCCCATCAGTACGCCTGCTGAGATGCTCCAATCCTGCCTCGTTATCAATGATGACGGCACGATACTGTTCTCCGATCTTCTCGATGCAGTTGCGCAGAAGATTGTTGATGTAGCAGTAGCAATTGGGCCCTTCCTGTCGCCCCATGACGATGACGTCAAAACCAAGCGCCTCAGTGACTTCCTCATTGATCAGGCGTTCCACCCACTCGCTCTTGGATATTCCCTGAGGAACCTTTTCCGGTTCCGCCCGGAGTTGCTCGCGCAGACTGCCAATGCTCTTGTCCTCCGCCACCTTCACGCCCAATTTCTCGGGAAGACAACTGTTGGGATCCGCATCAACCGCAAGCAGGGGCTTGAAGGCCCGATTCATAAGACTACGGCATAACAGGGCCGTCATTGTGGTTTTCCCTGTGCCTCCTTTGCCTGCAATGGCAATCTTCAATGACATAGTGACATCTCCGCAGTTTCGCCATTGCGCCGGGCTTCCATTCCCCGACGAGGCGCTTGATTGTTGATCACGGAAGGAAACTTCTCGATATTGGTGTGGGGCAGAAAAAGACACGAACTGTATTCGTTCATATATTTGTGGTGCGTGCTCAGCTCCAGATAGGTCATGGATCGCACCACATGTTCCGTCATGTATTTCATGGCATCCTCAGAAAGCAGCGCCAGTTTTGCGCCTTGCACCGACCCGTTTCCGATAAAATGGAAGCGATCATGTGGAAGATCTGGAAGAAGACCGATGCTTATTGCCTGTGGAATGCGGAGGTAGTTGCCGAATCCGCCGGCAATGTACACATGACGAACATCCTCGAACGTGCAATTCACGTAATCCAGAAGGCATTCCGCTGCCATGTAAATGGAGCCCTTACTGCGAATAAGGTTCTGTATATCAGATTCCTTCAACACGATGTCTTTGCCGACCTTGGTTTCTGCACTCGCAAACAATACGATCTCCCGCTCGCCGTCATCGTTCCGGCGCAAATGGGTGCTGCATCCGTCTTCCACAAAACGGCCGGCCCTGTCAATGCAGCCGACGCGCAGAAGCTCGCCGATCGTATCTATAATTCCAGAACCGCAGAGTCCCATCGGTTTGCCGCCGCCCACTACGGCGAAATCCACAACGCAGCCGCCTTTGCCTAGATTGAGGCGTTCAAGGGCGCCGTGCGTGGCGCGCATGCCGCAGGAAATTCCCACGCCTTCGAAGGATGGACCTGCCGATGCCGAACAACAAACAAGCCACTCGTTGTTGCCAAGCACCAGCTCTCCGTTGGTGCCCAGATCCATGAGCAACGAAAGTTCAGGCGAGCGGCTCATGCCGCTCACAACAACGTCAGCAACGATATCACCGCCAACATAGCTGGCGACACACGGCAAAGCGGTGAGAAGCCCTCCCGGGTTGATCGCGATTCCGACTTCGCTGGCTCGGATGGTGGGAGAGATGCTTAAACTTGGCACGTAGGGATCGCGCCGTATGTTCGAAGCATCAAGTGCCAGGAGCATGTGAATCATCGTCGTGTTCCCCGAGCAGACCATGAAGTTCACATCGTGCAAACGTATTTTCGCATCCATAACCAGGGCGGCAACGAGGCCGTTGATGTCGTCGACAACGAGTTTCTGCATTTGTGCGCGGCGTTCCTGAGTGGATGCAAACATGATCCTGGAAATGATGTCCTCACCGAATGGGATCTGTGAATTGTACTTGGCCTTGGTTGCAAGGGTTGCAGAGTCGCGTATATTTACCAGGTGTGCCACGACTGTTGTCGTGCCGATATCGACCGCGATTCCAAAATTCTTTTCCGAGGTGTCGCCCGATTCGATATCAGTAACTTCCAAGGACTTGCACCGTTGTCCGAGTACGGCAGTGATTTTCCAGTCAGACTTGCGCACTTTATCGGCAAGATGCCGCAGGACCGAAAGATCCATTTGCATGACCGCTTCCGGATGATTTCGAAGCACCTCGTGAAAGAGGCGTTCCTGGTCGGGAACACAGTCAGAAATGGTTGGTTGCGGCAGGACGAGGAATTCTTTAGTGCAGAGCGGCTTGTATGAAAAGACGGCCTGCTTACCGACCATTTCCGTGACACTTCCAAAGCGAACGGCATCTTCTGAGGTGAGTTGAGCTCCCTGAACAACCCGCGTTTCCTGGGGAACCTCAACAACAACATCTCCTTCCACTGCAGTCTGGCAGGCCAGCGCCATCCCTTGCTGAATCTCTTCGCGATTAAGGAATATGCTTGGTTGGGCTTTAACCTTGCCGGATTTAACCTGAACCTTGCACTTTCCGCACACTCCATCGCCAGCGCAAACGCTGTTGATGCTGATCCCGATGGCCTGCGCCGCCTCAAGCAATGTCTTGCCCTCTGACGCCACAACGCTTTTGTTGTCGGGAAGGAATGTGACCGTGCAGTTCTTCATACGGTTGGCCAGACAGTCTTCAGATACTTTGAAAGCCCGCTTGCTTCGCGAGGTCCAACCAGAACGTTCCATCCCGAATCATCCTTGAGGGAACCGCTCATTGCAGAGATGTAACCCGGAATAATGACCTTGGTATGCCCGACTTTTTTCTTAATTTCATCCGATTTCAGGAAAGCAGCCACCTTTTCTGATGTCAGTTTGTCGGAAGCGAATGCCGTCAATACTGACGTGCCTTCCGTATCAATGACGCCGATGAAAGCAGGAACACGGCTGGCTTCAACTTCACCCTCAACTGTGTAATAGGTAAGCGAGAAATTAGTCGTGATGATAAGCGGCGATTGCGGTGTGACTGCACCGACTTCATAGAGCTTGGCTTCCACCTGAATCGGCTTCCGCGGATCCGTATAGAGATTCTGCGATACCGTCAGGATGGGCATGATCTGTTCGGGTTTGTCCATCGGAGTCACGACGATGCCCGCATACTTGACAACATAAGCGCAAGAGTCCGCCATGTTAGCGAGCGGATCTGCGGACCTGCTTATAACCATTGCGGGGTAGCCTACGCCCTTGGTCTTTCGCTTCAAGGCCAGCCGGCGGCTGGCCGTCAGCGCTTGCAGTGTGTCCGCAACAGTTTCAGTGGTCAAATCGAGCACGATGTCCTCTACGCCAGCTCCCTTGACTTTCTCAGCCAGCGCTGCAACACGATCGAGATCGGGGGCAGCGACGGCAAGCGGACAGTTCTTTTCCTTCGCGACCTTCGCGAAGCTTTCCCATTTGTCTTCGGTTGCAGCATGGATGAGAGGGCGATGTGTTGCGCCTTGAGCAAGCGCTTTTTCAATATGAGCGGCTTCGCATGCCATAAGAATCATCGGGAGTCCCAACTTCTGAACGGCAGCAGCTGTCTTCACGAACGGCTCTGCAGCACCGCTGTCATTCTGAACGGCCACCAGCCTTACCCGCAGTTCCATTCCTACCCGAGTAAACCGTAGCTTTTCGATTGCCGCTATCTTCCTGGCGAGTTCGCTTTCCGACAGTTTGTCCGAAACAAGTACGCAGATGCCGGGATGATGGTAGAACGACTCATCATGACGGAACATGACCGTTTCGTTGCCGATTTCGACCTTGTTATCGCCTGAGCCAATTGTGACCAGACGGACTGGCGGCGCGGAGGAACCTTCGAGTGCCGCCTTGGATTCGGCTGATACATCGGGACACTGATCCAGACTTGCCTGTTTCTGTGCGAGCTTCATCGCAAACGCGAGGCACGTTGGGCATCCGCATTTCTTGCAGTTCGTCTTCGGCAGCAATTTGAAAATATCAAGTGCTTTGAGCGCCATGTTTCACTCCCTTTCGTTTATGTTCTTTTATTATTCAGGCAGTGCGTGTATCGCTCCGCCCCGAATCCATCGGTGCACGCTGACGACAGATCGACATTGTCCCTGCCTATTGCGCTTCACCACGTAACTGACACATTACTATTTGTTAGATCAGCGATTCCATCTCCAAGGCGGGATGACCTACTTTGCTGAGATATGCCAGCAACTCCTCGCCGGTGGTAGCCTGTGTTTCGTCTGCAATCTTGTCCAACAGGTCCGGCATTCCTTCTTCCGCTGCGCGAGCCTTGAAGCGCTCTCCGTAGTATTCCTTCAGCTCCTTCGGAATCCATACCAGCCGCTTCAGTCCGCCATCGGCGGAAATGAACTTGTGGCTCAGCACGTACATTCTTCCGACACCGAGAAAGCCGGGCACCTGGTTGCCTCCGCCAACGGAGCCGGCCAGCGTCGAGAACTTCATGCCACAGGGAGTCATTCCGGCGAACTCGCGGTTCACGATCATGAATCCGTTGCATTCCGGCACAAGCGCCAATATGCACTCGAAACACCCGCACGAAGTCATTGGGTTCTGCATGAGCGAATAAAGGCTGACCTTTTCAATGTTCCGGTTTGAATGCTGGTATACAAAATCGTTGACGTTGTCCCACTCGCCGAATTTCGCATCGAGAGCCTTGCCCTTCTTTATCGGCTGATTGGCGCCGCTCGGATCGATTTCATGCGCGACCTTGCCGTCGAGCCAGTTGTAGGCGCCGCACAACCCCAGCCGCTCAGGACTGATGACGCAGATATGATTTGGCGCAAAGGACTGACACAGTGCGCAGGAGTAGAACACATCCACGCTCTCATCGGTCATACCCTTTAGCCGCAAATCGCGTTCAGAGTAGGCCTTGCGTGCAACTTCGATCAGATCCTTCACCTTTGCTTCGTCGGATATGATCTTTACCTGCACTTTATCAACGATCTTGCCGTATACATCCAGGATGCGCGCATGCAGGATTGTGCCGAAATGTTTCAGTCTGAAACCGTTGGCAAACGCGTCCTTGCTGATACGTATCCAGACAATGTCGCGCTGGCCCATGTGGAAAACACCCATGGCATAATTAACAAAGTGATGTATCTGCCGCTCGATGATCGATTCGAAGTCCGAATGCATGGCACGGCCGGCCACTTCGACCATAATGGCCAGTGGCAGGGCACCGCCTACTGCGACAGTGTCAATGTCCGGACCAATGACTTCGATCTTGCCGTCCTCTATTTCCTCCATGGGCCGCATGTGGACGTATTCGAAAGCCTTCGAATATTTGCTGCCGAACTCGCAGTGCATGTCCTCGCGGCGTACGCGTTCACCCTCGAATGCGGCGGAGAACGGGACAGGGATGTCAACTTCCGAGACGCTGACCTTGACTCCTCTGACCTCGATGCACCGCGGCACGATGTTGTCGTAATTCAATTCGTGAACGACATGCTCATAAGTGCAGATACCGGTAGGAAGGATCTGCGGAATTTCCGTGTCGGCAATGACAGGGAAACCCATGTTTATGGCTCCAGCGCCACTGGCATATTTGAAGTCGTCCACCTCGCCGAGCGCGAGGCCGAACGCAAACACACGCCGCTTGCAGTAATCGAGACAGGCCCGTGGATTGCCTGGCTTGATGCCGCCGAATGTCATTGCGCCGCGTATGGCCCAGTTCAATGGATAAATAAGGCTCAGGGTATCGCGGCCATAAGGCACGATGTACGTGTCCCAACCCATCTCAACCTTTTCTTCCTTGAGCTGGTCAATGATGCTTACTCCATTTGTCGAGGACCCGACAAACACCATTATGCTGCGCTTCTGAAATTCACGGACGATCTTCACGGCCGTCTTGCTGTCCGGCGCCGCGCCCAGTATGGCCGCGAATCCCGGCATGCGTCCGTCTACAAGTTGTATGCCCAGCGTGCGGAGAATCGTGTCAGAGAAGAACCCATTGCAGTCCGGCTGTGGCTCCTGATTATAGAGATAGCGCAGCACCATGATGACTTCTTCCGATAACAGAGTTGCGACTCCGGCATCCAGCGCGGTCCCAAGATACGGGAACCAAAGCTTCTCGTCCGGTATGGGGCCCAGCAGCTCCGCGGCATGGTCAAGGATTGGTTTTATTTCGGCGAGCTTCTCCACTTTCAAACCCATAAGTGCGTGACTCATCGGCAGGAAATAAGCCGTGTCCGGAAAACCTACAGGCGTATCCGGGCCTTTCTCCTGAAGCGCCTTATCGTAAAACGTTTTTGCCTGCTGATAGATTCCGTGGCCGCCTCTAATAGCGGCACTCGCTATGATTTTAGACATGACTATTTCCTCTCGCCTTGCTCTGTTTACCTGAAAATTGATTCTCTTCCATTTCGCGGCATGTCCGTTTTCTGCGGCAGGCCGGGCAGGTTTCCAATGTTTCTATCAAAACCGCCGTTCGTCCCTTCAATCCGGTCAGTTGTTTCTGTGTTGCAAAAGAATCTCCACAAACCATGCACTTTGCCATGGACAAATGTGTGTGAAGTTCCTTCATGACACGCTCGCCGTCGTTGTCCTCGAAATGCAGCGCGCCTGTTGGACATACATGAACGCACGCCCTGCAGCCGATGCATTTCTCCGAATCTACGCCCAGAGGGCTCGTAATCTTGCGTTCGCCGCCTCTATTGCAGTACCCAATTGCAGACTGACCGATTACTTCCTTGCAGACTCGGACGCAAAGGCCGCAAAGGATGCACCTTTCGCCGATCGCCGTGCCTTCAGGCACACTGAAGCGCGGCTTGGCAGCCCCATATTCCTTGGCAAGCCTGCGGACCTGTGCGACCTGCGGGCATCGCGCAAGCAGGAGTTCCAAGATCAGGCGGCGCGTATGTTTCACTCGCTCGCTGTCTGTTTCCACCACATCGCCTTCGCCGGGCTCGTAGACGCATGAAACAACCAGCTTTGATCGTTTCCCCCATTTGACATCCAATACGCAGAGCCGGCACACGCCATAGGGCAGCACCGCCTTGTGGTCGCACAGCGTGGGAATATTGAAACCATAACGCCTGGCAACGGCCAAAAGAGTCTCTTTAGGGCGAGCTTCCACGGAGCGCCCGTTGATCGTTAATGATATCAATTTTGTTTCTTCCATTTCTATGCCTGTTATGTCACTTCCACGGCTGCAAACTTGCAGGCATCCAGACAAACTCCACACTTGATGCATCCGGACTGGTCAATTAAATGGACCTTTTTTCTCTCTCCAGAAATCACATTCTTGGGACACTTCCTGGCGCACGCTGTGCAACCGGTGCATTTATCGGGCAGAATCCGGAACGTGATCAGCGACTTGCATACCTTGGCCGGACACCGGTGTTCCTCGATGTGCGCGCGGTATTCCTCGGCAAAGTACCGGAGCGTGCTCAAAACAGGATTGGCGGCTGATCCACCGAGCGCGCATAACGATGCGTCCGACGTCACTTGCGCCACGTCCCGCAACAGCTCTATGTCACCTTCCCTGGCTTTTCCCTCACAGATGTGCGTAACGATTTCCAGCATGCGCCGGATGCCCTCGCGGCAGGGTACACACTTTCCGCAGGACTCGTTCAGCAGGAATTGGAGAAAGTACCGTGACACGTCCACCATGCAGGATGTTTCGTCCATCACGATCAGACCGCCTGACCCCATCATGACTCCAGCTTCCGTCAGTTCATCGAATCCGATTGGCAGATCGAGCTTGGATGCCGGCAGGCACCCGCCGGAAGGTCCGCCTGTTTGAACGGCCTTGAACGTCTTGCCGTTGGGGATCCCGCCGCCGATGTCAAAAATCAGTTCTCTCATGGACATACCCATCGGCACTTCCACCAGACCGGTATTCACAACCTTGCCGACCAGCGAAAATATCTTGGTGCCCTTCGATGTTCCCTGTCCTATCGAGGCGAACCAGTCGGCGCCCTTCATGACTATGAGCGGAACGTTTGCCCAAGTCTCGACATTGTTGAGATTGGACGGTTTGCCCCACAAGCCGCTCTCGATGGTGTGGATATACTTGGCCCGCGGTTCTCCGGCCTTTCCTTCTAGTGACGCCATCAGTGCAGTGGATTCACCGCAGACAAAAGCGCCCCCGCCGCGCACCACACGGATATCGAAATCAAATCCCGAACCGAGAATGTTCCGTCCCAGGTAGCCCTTTTCCCGGGCCTGTTCGACAGCGATGTTGATATGCTTCACCGCCAGTGGATATTCATCCCTGACGTAGACGTAACCTTCATTGGCTCCGATGGCGAAAGCCCCAATAATCATGCCTTCAATCACACGATGAGGATTACCTTCCAGCAGACTGCGGTCCATAAACGCGCCCGGATCGCCTTCATCGGCATTGCAGATGACATACTTGGGATGACCGTGCGCCTTGCGGCAGGAAGCCCACTTGCGACCGGTGATAAATCCGCCGCCGCCACGACCGCGAAGGCCTGATTTCCGCATATCTTCGATGATCGTATCAGGCTGCATTTTCAACGCTCTTGCCAGTGCCTCGTATCCGCCGCAACGTTTCAGGTAGTGATCAATGTTCGTAGGCGAAATAAGGCCGTTGTCGTTCAGAAGCAGCCGTTGCTGCTTCGAGTAGAATGGAATGTCCATTTCATGCACGAGCGACTTGTTTGTGGCGGCGTCTTTATAGAGAAATTCTTCGACGATTCTTCCTCCAACAACCGTTTCATGCACGATGGCCGGCACGGCCTCCACAGTGACTTTCTGGTAGAAAATATTCTCCGGCCGCACCATGACAAGGGGTCCTCGTTCACAAAACCCCGGGCAGCCGCATTGGACAAAGTCAACCTTCGCGCTTATGCCAAGCCTGTCTAGTTCGTTCTTCACGGCTGTTGCCACGGCTTCGCATCCATATGCCTGACAGCCCGTGCCGCCGCATACCGCGATGCCGACCTCTTTCGTCATCAGCCGCGTGATGTCGAGTCCGGGTTCCGCGCCGGGTTTCTTCCCGTCGGATGCAACGGCTGAAACAGGTTCCTTATCCACGCTGTCCAGCAGCTCTTTCACGGTGGCTGGCGAGGTTTGATAATAATGGCCGTCTATGACCACGACTGGCCCCAATGCACAGCAGCCGATGCAGTTCACCGTTTCGAGCGTGAACTTGCCGTCCGCTGTTGTTTCGCCAGGCGCTACCTTTAACTGCCGCGTCAGCTCGTCAATGACCCGGGGTGCGCCGCGAACATGACAGGCCGTTCCCGTGCACACTTTGACAGTATGCTTGCCTCTGGGTTTTAAACTGAAAGCGGTATAGAATGTTGCGACATGATAGACTTCCGATAACGGCATGGCGAGCCGGTCGGATACACCGCGCAATGAAGCCTCAGGGAGATAGCCGAAATGTTCGTTAACGTCCTGAAGTACGGCGATCAGAGATGAACGATCAGGCGCGTGCTTTTCCAGCGTCTTATCAAGCGTGCTCTCTGTCTCTGCCACAGTCAGGGAGTTCATGAATCAGGTTTTCTCCGCCGTTCGCTCTATCTGCAGCAGGTAGGCTCCCCGCTTTTCCAGTGTGACTTCTTCCAGTGTTTTGAATTCGAGTGCTTTCACGGGGCACGACTCGACACAAGCCGGCAACTCGCCCCTCTCAATACGATCAAAACATTGATCGCACTTGATGATGGCATGGGAGAACCTGTCCATCCTGATTACCCCGAAAGGGCAAGCCAGCACGCAGGCATGACAGCCTACGCACAGGTCATGATCTATGATCACTGGATTGTCCCGGTCGGTCCTATGCAAAGCGTGCGTGGGGCACACGGCGATGCACGGAGCGTCCTCGCACTGCCGGCATTGAAGC
>Ga0181535_10006456_pt1 | contig 12100 bp, 7 predicted proteins | sample PEATcosm2014_Bin_44_FD_119774 | JGI IMG/M metagenome (GOLD analysis project Ga0181535, IMG submission 119774) | Peatland microbial communities from MTU Mesocosm Facility, Houghton, MI, USA - PEATcosm2014_Bin17_30_metaG | ecosystem: Environmental > Terrestrial > Soil > Wetlands > Peat | place...
CGCGAATTCGTCAATGAATCCTTGATCGAGGCCCGCCGGGCGCTCAAGCTGAATCCCGCGCTGCCCCTGGCCCACCAGCTCCTGGGCGAAGCAGCCTTGGCCAAAGGCGACATCCCGGCGGCAATCGAGGAATTCGAGGCCGAGCGCAAGATCAACCCGCTCAGCGGCGCCCTTTATGACCGGCTGGGCGACGCCTATCTGCGCAACGAGCAGTACTCCGAGGCCCAGCAAGCCCTCAATCGCGCAGTGCTGCTGGAACCGGGTTCCACAGCTCCCTATATCTTGCTGGGCCAGACATTTCTGAAGCTCAAACAGCCCATCCAGGCTCTTCATTATCTTGACCGGGCTGCGAAGATGGACCCATCCAACTATATGACGCACAACCTGCTCGGCCAGGCGTACAAGGCGACCGGCCAGATGGCCGAGTCCAATCGCGAGTTCAAGATGGGCGTGGACCTGCAACACAGCCAAAAGCCCACGGCTCAGGGAAAATAAGTCATGCGCCTCCATCGGAGCCTTGCCTACCCACTGCTGATCGGCATCCTGACGGCGTTGCCTCCGTGTCTTTTGGCGCAGACGCCCAAGCCCAAAGAGCCGGAATCGCTCAAGCGCGCTGACGCCGCGTTTCGTGCCGGTTATGCCGCGCAGCAGGCGGGAGACCTGGAGTTGGCGCGGGCGCGGTTTGCCGACGCAGCCCGCCTTGCGCCGAAGATTCCCGAGGCACACGAGGCGCTGGGCGCGGTTCTGGCGCAGTTGGGCAAGCCGGGCGAAGCGGTCACGGAATTGGAAGCCGCTCTCAAGCTCAAACCTGACGATCCGGGGATCGAAACCAATCTCGCGCTGGCCTACGCCAAAGCGGGCGAGCCCCAGAAGGCCGTGCCCAACTTCGCCGCTGCCTACGCGGCCTCGCTACAACCCGGCCAGCCGCCGATGAACGCCCCAGTCTGCGAAGCGTACGCCTGGGCGCTGGCCGCCATTGGAAAGAAAACGGAGGCCATCGACTTTTTCCAGGCGGCAGTGGACCGAGGCGGCGGCCGGGCAGACCTTTTCGACGACCTCGGTTCGCTCCAAGCCCAACTGGGCAACTGGAGCGCCGCGCAGCTCCAGTTCGAGCGCGCCATCCAGGCCGACAATTCCTATGTTCCGGCGCGCGTCCATCTCGGAATTCTGTTTCGCCAGCAGGCGAACCTGCCGGCTGCCCTCATATATATGGAGGGCGCACTCAAGCTGGAGCCGGCCAACGCGCAAGTCGAGCTGGAATATGCGCGCACCCTGGAAGCGGCCGGCCGGGACGAAGCCGCTGAGCCGCACCTTCAAGAAGCTGCGCGCCTCAATCCCGATCTTGCGGACGTCGACGACGAGCTGGCCATGGTTCTGCAGCGCGAGGGCCGTCAGCAGGAGTCGGTTCCGTGGTTCCAGAAAGCCATTGAGCGCGATCCCCGCAACGCCAGCGCCTTGACCAACCTGGGCCTCGCGCTCACCCTCACCGGCAACGCAAAGGAGGCCCTCGATCTCTTCCGGCGCGCGCTGGTCGAGGACCCCAAAGACGCGGTTGTCTACAAGGACCTCGGCGTGGCTCACATCCAGATCTCGGCCTTCGACGACGCCATCGGCGACTTCAAGGCCGCGCTGGCCCTGGACCCCAACGATCCGCAGCTCCACTATGACCTGGGCCTGGCGTACAAGTTCAAGGACCGCATGGACGAGGCGGTCGCCGAGCTGACTCGCGCCGGGCAAATGGATCCGACCCTCCAGGACCCGCCCTATACGCTGGGCATTCTCTTCATGCAGATCGGCAAGTTGGACGAGGCGGCCGCCGAGCTGAAAAAGGCGGTAGCCCTGCGTCCTGAGAATGGCGACGCGTGGGCCATCCTGGGCAGTACGCTCAAACAGGATTCGCGGCTCGAAGAAGCCCGTGACGCGCTGGAACACGCGGTTCCGCTCCTGCCGGGCCAGCCTGGTCCGCGGGTCACGCTGGCCGCAGTGCTGGCTGAGCAGGCTGGCGCCGCAGCCCAAGCTGCGGACGCAGCCGCAGCGGCCGGCGATCAGCAGAAGGCTGACCGACTCCTCGCCCAGGTGAAGGAACTGCGCGGCCTGGCCGCCGAATATCGCCGCCAGGGCGCTGATCTGGCGCGCAGCGCGGTCAGCCGCCAAAAGGCAAACTTCGCCATGAACGCCGGCAACCAGCTTATGCTGCGCGGGCGAATCGCCGATGCGGTTGCCCGCTACCAGGAAGCCATCGCCGCCGATCCTACCTTTGCCGACCCCCACAGCCAGCTTGCCAACGCCTATGAGCGCCAGGGTCGCGCGGACGATGCCGCGGCCGAACGCGCCAAGGCGACGAGCCTTGCGCCAGCAAAGTAGAATGCTCCTTCTTCCCTACTGCAGGAGCAGGGATGCATCGACGGACAAGCGCTCATGGGCGCACAGGAGCTGGCGCCGGCGATAACTCCCGAGTGAGCCTGTTTCCGAATACTCTCCCGGTGAAGTCAGTGGCCCCAATCCGTCTGCTGATCGAGAGCAAAACCAGAGTCGCTATTGAAGATCATTCCTTGGGCCAGAGTCGACGCTTTCTCTTCCTGTCATTCGGTCCGAAGCCGCCACCAACGACCCGCTAACTCTTGGCTCCGATCATTCAACGGCGGTAGCAATGCCCTCGATCCTATGCCCTTGGTGCGATGGCTGGAAGACCCTGTTGACATAAGCTCTATTGCCCCGCGAGTCCATCGTGTTATCGTAAAAGCACTGTTGCAATAGCGCTTTGCCGCCACGGGTGCCCCGAATACTGCCTTGTTGGTTCATACTGCTCCAAGGTTGGCGAAGCGTTGAAATGCAGTACTCAATTGAGGGTGGCGAAGCTTTGCCGGAAATCGCCGTGGCAGTGCTGTCTGGTCGGTGCGCTCTTTCCGGCACCAGCTTCTGCAGGCAGTGGGGATTATCTACAGGGAGAGATTTTTCCGAGCAAGCTGCGAATATCCCGAGGCACTTCCCCAGTGTCCGACCAGTGCGGCAGGGCCGCAGGAACTGCAACCACCTCGGATACCTCCAGGTACGGTCTCATCGTCTTCGACATCTTCCATGAGTACACAAAAAGCTTGCACGGCTGGACAATAGGCTGCGAATCAACTGACGCCGTCTTTTGTTCCACGTCACCGAACAGTAGTTGGTGGCAAAGGAAGTTGCGCGGAAACGATAACGGAATCAGGGTGGCTGTACTCTGAGGCACTTGCGCCGAGTGTCTTCTTCCTCAGGAAGAAGACCCCTCAAACATCCTCTAAGAGCGGAATAGCCACTGTCGTTTCGCTCGAACGGAGCAGATAGGGTAGGTCCCCACAATTGTCCGGAGGAATCCGGCCTTGAAATTCCAGTAAGGGAGTAAGCATGGAGAACGTGTTGGTGACAGGCGGGGCCGGATTTATCGGCTCCCATTTGGCGGAATACCTGTTGAAGTCCGGCTACAACGTAGTCGTCCTGGACGACCTGAGCGGCGGCTTCGTCGAGAATGTGGATGCGATCACTTCGTCGGCGGAAGGCGCGGGGGAGAAATGTGGCCCTATCTTTGTCCACGGCTCCATCCTCAATCATGAACTGGTGAATTTCCTCTTCGCGCAATACAAATTCACCTACGTCTATCACCTCGCGGCCTATGCGGCCGAGGGTCTGAGCCACTTCATCAAGCGGTTCAACTACCAGAACAATCTCGTTGGCTCTGTGAATCTGATCGACGCTGCCGTAAACTACGGAACCAAGTGTTTTGTCTTCACTTCCTCGATGGCGGTCTATGGGTCATCGCAGGTGCCCATGTCGGAAAGCATGACCCCGGCGCCGGAAGACTCCTACGGGATCGCCAAAGCAGCAGTGGAGAGTGAGCTGGCAATCAGCCGCGCCATGTTTGGGCTGGACTACGTGATCTTCCGTCCGCACAATGTTATCGGCCCGCGCCAGAATATCGGAGACCGCTACCGGAACGTGGTGGGGATCTTCATGAACCAGATACTCAAAGGCCTGCCGATGCCGGTCTTTGGCGACGGTGAGCAGATGCGCGCCTTCAGTTACATCGACGACATCGTCCCCACGATCGCCAAGTCCCCGACGGTGGCAGAAGCCATCGGCAATGTATTCAACATTGGCGGAGATACGCCCTGCACCATCAATCAATTAGCCGACATTGTCGCCCAGGCCATGGGTTGTGAGAAGAAGGTTACACATCTGGAAGCCCGGCATGAGGTGAAACTGGCGTTTTGCAGCCACGATCGCGTCAAGCAGGTGTTCGGCGATCGCCCGCTCACCTCGATTGAGCAAGGCGTTCGCTTGATGTCCGAGTGGGCAAAGAAGCACGGCGCCCGAGAGAGCAAGCCGTTCCAGGGGATCGAGATTGCCAAGAATCTTCCGGCATCCTGGAGACGGAACTAAACGGTAGCTGTTGATGACCGCGCCGCCGCAGCACCCGGAGGCGCGGGTTTCCCAACTGTACATGAGCGAAAGGAACATTCGGCTATTTCACAATGAATCCTCCTCTGGTTGAACTCAAGAAAAGCCCAAAGTACAATCGCAAGCTCCGCATTGCCCTTCTGGGTAGCAGGGGTTTCCCCCACACTTACGGGGGATATGAAGCATTCTTCCTCGAACTCGCGCCACGGTTAGTCGAGCGGGGGCACGAAGTCATCGTCTATAACCGCCGCAGTCTGTTCAAGGAAAGGCCCTCCCATGTAAAGGGCGTCCGGCTCATCTACTTGCCCAGCATCGAGACAAAGAATCTGGGCACGCTGACTCACATGCTGGCCTCGGTCATTGATGTAGCGTTCAGAAAGACGGATGTTATCCTGTGCGTCAACGTCGCCAACGCGGCGGATCTGATCCTGCCTCGCCTGTTCGGAAAGAACGTCTCCTGCAATGTGGACGGGCTCGATTGGCTGCGGGACAAGTGGGGCCCGATTGCAAAGAAGTACTTTTACTGGAATGCGAAGATCGTCGGGAAGATATGTCCTAAAGGCATCATTACCGACGCATATGAGATGCATCGCGTCTATATGGACGACTTTCATACGCCTTCGGCCTGCATCGCCTACGGCGCAAACATCGAGACCAGCACGAATCCCGATGTCGTCCGTCAATATGGACTTACTCCCGGTCAGTATTACTTCATCGCCAGCCGCCTGGTTCCGGAAAACAACGCCGATCTGATCGTGAACGCGTTCAGCCGTATGAAGACCGATAAAGTATTGGCGATCGCCGGCAATGCCAACTACAAGAGCGACTTTGTCGAAAAGCTCAAGCGAACGGCCGGCCCCAACGTCAAGTTTCTTGGCCACGTGGGCAGCGTCGACCATGTTAGGGAGCTTCACTGCAACTGTTATGCCTATGTGCATGGCCACATGATGGGCGGGACTAACCCCGCGCTCGTCAAGGCGATGGGCTTTGGCAACATGGTCATCGCGCTCAATACTCTGTTCAACCAAGAGGTTGTGCAGAATTACGGGATCTTGTTCGAGAAGAATGTTGACGACCTTCAGCAGAAGCTGCAGTACATCGAAGACAATCCTTCCATTGCCGCCGAGTATCGTCGCCGCGCTCCCGATCGCATACGCGAAGCCTACACCTGGGACCACATCACCGATCAATATGAAGAGCTGTTTTTGCAACTCGCAGCGGGCGACGACCCAACCAGAACCCACTCAACCGTCGTCAATCACCCGGAAGCGCTCGCCCGCACGCTCAAGCTGCGCCGGTAGGGCCCAGGCCGATTCCTGTTGAGAGAAGACAAAGCTCAGCCAATCACTGTCCGCGGTCCCAAGCCGGCATATTCTCGAGAGCAGCAACTCGCAAGGGTATGCCGGCGGAACTGTAAAGGGCCGTGCTCAACGGTCCTGAAAACATGCCGACGCCTGGACGCCGCGGCGCGACTTCCGGAATCATTCCCCTTGATTGACCTGAGCCGTTGTAAGTCCCAACTTTGCGCCAGGCTTCGACAAGTTTGGGCGCAAGATCAATATGCTTGTGAAGGGGACCTCGCAAATGCCTTCATCGATTCTATTTGTCCATCAAGGGTATGAACTCTACGGCTCCGATCGTACTCTCGTGCAATCCGTCCACGCGGCAGCCTGCCGCTGGCCGAAAGCCCGGATCACAGTTCTGCTGCCTCGCGATGGCGAGTTGCGAACGGCATTACTCTCAATCGTAAAAGATGTGCGCATTGTGGACCTGGCGGTCCTGCGCAAGAGCAATTTGAAGAGCCTGAAGCTGCGGGATGTGGGCAGCCTGATAAAAGAAATATTGGAAGCCCGGCGCATGGCGCGCGGCTATGATTTGATTTATATCAACACGGTCCTGGTTGTGGATTACATTCTTGCAGCGGGAGTCGTGCGGCGGCCATGCATCGTGCATGTCCACGAGATACCGGTCGGGTTGCAGGCGCTCTTTTTCTCGGCCCTGCTGGCGCTCAGCCGCGCCTTTGTGGTCTTTAACTCGCTTGCGACAGAACGCAGCTTTCGCCTGCCGTTCTGGCAACCGCGGGCGGTCGTGTGGAACGGCGTCGCCACGCCACCGGATACGCCGCCGGCCACGTCGCATCCTACGCTCAATCTGTTGCTCATCGGTCGCTTCAACTCATGGAAAGGCCAGCAGGTACTGCTCCGCGCAGTGGCGCAGTTATCCCCGGAGCTGCGCACTCACGTGAGGGTTCGCCTGGTTGGAAGCGTATTTGGAGATCAGGCGCATTTCGCGGATGAACTGGTGCGCATTATCGCGGAGCACGGCCTGTCGGAGATAGTCGAAATGTGCCCGTTCACTCCCGACCCATCCCCGCATTACGCGTGGGCCAGCATGATTGTCGTTCCATCCATCAAGCCTGAGCCCTTCGGTCTCGTAGCAATCGAGGCCATGGCGGCGGGGCGCGGTGTCATCGCGGCAAACCACGGCGGTCTTTCTGAAATTGTCGTGGACGGAGTAACTGGCACTCTGGTCGCGCCCGGCTCCATCGAATCGCTGTCCGCGGCGATCGTAAGTTACATTCAGGATTCAGCACGAGTCACCGCCGAAGGAAACGCCGGGCGCGAGCGCTTTGCCGCTGAATTTGAGGAGACCCATTATAAGTCAAGAATCACCGATATCATCGCGGGCCTGGCCAAGTCAAAAGGAGCCGATCAAGGCCGAGGCTCGGTAGCTTGCCGTCGGCCGCGAAACACCCGAGTGTAATCCCCCTCGCTCGCCGCTTCTGCGCCGGAGAACTCTTCTTACGGGAAAGATAACTTATTCTTAGTAGTTGAAACTCGCCACGCAATCTCCCAACGTCTCCCTGGCCTGCGTTGTGAATTGAACACGGAGCAAGTCGCCCTTTGCGTAAACAAAGGTATGGGTTGCGTCGAACAGGGATGTGTTGGCCTCCGTGGCTCCATAAGTCACGGTGAGTCCGGTTTTGACGCCCGACTCTTCACTCGACATGGCGGCGCCGCTTGGCAGATCCCAAATGCTGAACACTCCGCTCGCTGCATTCACTCCAGCATGAGCGCACCGAATGGCCAGGCCGCTCAAAGTGCCGCTGGTGGTCATCAATAACTGCGCGGCACTCTCCGGTCCCACGCGAGAAGTGCAGGATGGAGTAGCTGACCCGGCTCCGAACATTGCAAGAGTGGAAGACGAAGCAGCCGTGCCTGTACAAAACGCCTGCGCGGTTCGCTGGTTTCCTCCACTGCAACCAGAACACGTTCCGACGATCGTTACATTGTTCAGGCGGGTTGTTCCCGTGTCTGTGAGTCCGCTGACGGTCGGTGAAACGGACAGCACCACGCTTCCCGATCCCGTGGTTCCGGCAATTTGGGACGCTGCGATCCGGCCGTTGCTGTCGCCCAGTGGAATCCCGGCCCATCTTCCCGGCGTACCGGCGGCAACATTCACCCAGGCAGCGACTCCATTGGCTGTTGCATCCGAGTTTTGCTCCATATCTCCCTGCGACCACGCCAGAGTGCTCGGAGCCGCACGTGATTTCGTCGGTAACTGCATCTCATAAGCCAGCCGCGGAGGAGAGAAACTGAGTGGGGTCGCGGTCGAGTATGTGGAGGCCAGCTTGGAAGTGAGAGTGATGGTCACGGCGGTCGGGACCGCAGCATTTACGAGCGATATTTGCTTGTTGGTATCCGCCCCGATGGAAATCCTCTGCCCAACCGAGAGGTCTGTGGCGCTGCTGCATGTCAAGGTGTTTGTCTTGGCTGCGCCGGTGCAAGTCGTGTTCCCGCCGTTCGGCGTCCCGGTCGTGCCAGCCTGGTACACCACGTCGAGCGCATAGCGCTTGCCGTTCGCTCCATTCCAGTACGCGGGGGGCGCGAGGATCTGGCCTGCGGACAGCGTCGTGGCGTTGGGCAATGCAGCAAAACTTGTGTCCGCATACAGGAACTGAGATGCTTTAATTCCGTACTGCCACAACTGGCCGACGTTCACGTCTCCAAGAAGCTGTGTCGGAGCCGCGTATTGACCGACACCTCCGCCAAAGCCCATTGAGTTAAAGGATGGCGCATAGGTCAGCAGGGGAATCAAACCGGCAGCACCGGCAAGGTTGTACCGCGCAAGCGTCGGAAGCCCTACAAGCACGGGGTACCCAATCCCATTGTTCATGCGCTCATTCAGTATGCTCAAGTTGAGCGCCGTGTCATTTGCAGGAGACATCACAATCGATGGAGCGTTCGTTCTGGTGCCAGGGGCCATGCTGCCGCCTATGAAATCAAGATAGAATTGGGGCAAGTTCGTAGTGGGACAATCCAAAAGCGTGTACACCCCAAACCCCGGTGCCAGACTGCTATCGACCTCATGATCGATGTTTGTTTCGGTGACGCGCACGGTTCCGTTATTACACGACTGGTTATCCAGCATCACCTGAGCGCCGCTGGGCGTCGTTGAATTGACGCTGATCGTGCCGTTGGCAAGGCCGAAGTTATCCCACGGGCTGCTTACTCTCCAGTAGATGTTGGCAAGAGATGCTCCGAGATCGGACCTCCAGCCCTTATCGAATTCCGTATTGATTCCACCATCGGCAAAGTAATAATCGGCAATGGTCGCTCCCTGCGCCCAGGTGTTGTAGATGCGCGTACCGGTGTCAATTCTCGAACCGAAATACAGGTCCACGCCCATGAGCCGATTCGCCGGAAGGCCTCTCAGATTATTGATTGCGACGTCTTTGACTTCCTGCTCGTTGCGCGCATAAGAATCGAAGGCTATCCCCACATTAATCGTTGTCGCAGTCCCGCTGTCGGTGAACGTCCCCAGTTGCGGAGGAATGAAAGGAACTACCACGGTAAACGAACTGTTAGTGGCCAAAGCGACTTCGCCTACTGTGTTATTAATCGCTCGTCCCGCCGGTGTAGAGTTCCCTTGGATGAGTACCCAATCTCCGGCACTCAGGGTGTTCGAGATCGGGAACGTGATCGTGTAGGGTTGGGCTGGCGGTCTGCCGCCGCTCGGAGAACTCGGTGCGTATAGCACTGTAGCCACCGTTATGGCAGCAGGATCGCTGGTAGAGAGTGCCTCCACATAGGTAGTATTACTGGGGCCCTTGCCGTTGTTCTGGTAGGCTGTCACCACAACCCCAGGGCCAGGATTTGCATATGGCTTGCTCTTCTTCAGGTTTTCGTCAGCTGATGCGTTCAACATCGTACACAGAGCCGTGGCAGTTGCAGCGGCACCGGACCCAATGTTCACCTGGTTGCCGGTGGCGCCAGAAGCCACAAAGGTAACCACGGTGCCGTTGATGGTCAGTGTGTCATTGTGCGAGGGGTTCATCTTTACTTTGATGGACGACACGTTTGCGGCAGTCGTGAAAGTGGTGGTGTCATAGACGGTTCCTGCTGCCGGACCGTTCCACATGATGTCGGATGGCTGCTGTGAGGATTGCGCCCCCACAATGCCCTCAATTCGGCAGGAATCGTATGCGTTGATGGTGCGGCTGATGATATAGGAGCGGCCGCCCGGAAACTCCACCACGCCGCCGTAAGGCTGTCGCCCTGTACGGTTGGCCCAGCATGCATTGAACGCAGCCTGAATCGCGTTTGTATCGTCGTGTGTGCCGTCTCCCACCGCTCCAAACTCAGCCTTTGTCACGTCAAAGCGTGGCCCGACACGGTTAGCGCTGGCGTCGACAGGTTTCCCCTGCGCGGAAAGCGAACTGGCGCTCAAGAGCAGTACAGCGGGAAAGAGCAAGCGTTTCACAAGTCTCCCTTCTGCGCGGTCGCGACGGCTTCTCCAGTTTGTGTGGTCGGCGAGGCTGGCAGCATCACCACCTGGCCCAAGGAATTGAATCTATTGCGTCTCGAAGCTCACCACTGAATTACCGCAGTAGAAAGCTGGACTTCCCATCGAGGGGAAGCTTGCGCTGGCAAATCCTTGAGCCGGATTGGCACCTGGGCATCCGCTGATGCTTGTCGCTACGGAGCAACGATACTCTCCAACGAGTGTCCTTTTCCGTAGCTATCTATCCCACGGTTGCGACCGGGTGAATAACCTTCTTGCCTCCGATGAGCAGATGATCCCTGAACCACCTGGTCATCGGAGCCTCGATTACCAAATGGACGAGACATCCACCGCCGAGACCGAGAGCCGCACTGCAGGCGACTGACAGCCACGGATAAATGAGGTGCAGCCTCATGAGAACGGCTGGCGCGGCGGGCGCGATGAGCGGATGGAAGAGATAGATCGCATAAGACGCATCAGCCATGTAGAGCACAAAACGCGGTATGCGACTCATAAAGTCTTCCAAGGAAGCCATGGAGTAGACGATCAAGGCCGCCGCAATTCCGTGGTGCAGTTGGCCCACCGGGGACGGCAGCGACCATGGGACCAACAAATCCACAAATCCTAGCCCCAGGAGTGGCATCGCGAAATACTTGGGAATATGCTTTCCCGCCAGGCAAAGTTTGGCAATCACCATGCCATAGAAGAATTCGAGAACCAGCGGACTCAGATAGAAAGACGCCGCCGGCCAGCTGGCTTGGCGAAAGAAAGAGCCGATTCCTAAAAGGGCAAGCACTCCGCCCACGAATTTATAAACATCCGCTCGAAACAAGAGAGCGAGAGCAAACAGAAAATAGAAGAACATCTCGAAATTCAGAGTCCAGCCAACGCTCAGGACCGGCCCGATTCCACCCTCGTCATTGAATGCGGGCAAGAACAAATACGACTCCAGCGTCCTGACAACGCTGAATCGCGCGTGAAGAACATAGCCAGACGTAAGAACAAGAGCCAGTACCTTGAAGGAAGTGGCGATCCAATAAATCGGGACGATGCGCACGATGCGGCGCTCGGCGAATATCTTCCATCCGTTGGAGTCGCTCATCAGTTTTATGGACGAGTAGACCATTACAAAGCCGCTCAATACAAAAAAGAGTTCTACGCCGACTGCCCCTTGACGCCAGATCCCGAAATGGCTATCGAGGCGCTCAGACGCGAAGAGCGTCGCGTGGGTCAACAGAACCATACACGCCGCGGTTATCCGAAGGATCTGAAGGCCAAGATACTTGCGTGTGCCGGCCGCTCTAATTGTCTCGTCCGTCGTCATTGCCGGAGGCTTCCTTTCTTACCGGAGACTTAGTGCGATTATACAGGGCTCTCTTTTTCACTAATTCTTTCTATTTAAAGGCCAACAGGCACTTCAGGCGCTCGTGGCAATAGCAGTTCAGCATCAGTGCTTCTGGTTCTGCTATAGGGTCAGCACAACGGTCAGCTTTCTCAACGCCGGATCAGATCGCCGGCAAGATCCTATGAAGTATCACCTGACAAAGGGAGCATGCTGGCTACGGGAGGATGCGACCATTGTTGCAGACGCGCCGAGAATGACTGCTATGATGAGGTTCTGATAATAAAAGGGACCCTGCAAAGGAATGCAGAAAACTGAGTTCTCCATCCCCTCCATCATGCAATAGCAAAACAACAAGAGAAAGCATCGAATCGCGTGACGTGATGCATCGTCGGATCCTAAAGTCACTGGAGTGCGCTTTTTTGCAGAGCGCCATCCTAAAGCGAGTACTTTAAACATCATGATTGAATAGACCGCGAGAGCCAGCCAGCCCGCATCCGCCAGGATATCTATGAATGCGTTGTGGGTGGTCCCAAGCTTGGC
>Ga0181535_10006457_pt1 | contig 12098 bp, 11 predicted proteins | sample PEATcosm2014_Bin_44_FD_119774 | JGI IMG/M metagenome (GOLD analysis project Ga0181535, IMG submission 119774) | Peatland microbial communities from MTU Mesocosm Facility, Houghton, MI, USA - PEATcosm2014_Bin17_30_metaG | ecosystem: Environmental > Terrestrial > Soil > Wetlands > Peat | place...
AACAGGACAAACCAGAGCACCTTTGTACGGATTGAATGGTTCATGAACGCACAGAAAATTGCCATACCACAAAAAAGAACAACTACTGAGGGAATTCCCAAAACGACTAGGGCAGAAAAAAGGATTCCTAGTGGATCTTTCGCCGCTGATGAGTTCAGGAATCGCGGAACATCAGGAATCGCTAGCAGGCACGTGAACCCGCAGAGGCCTAAGATTACAACAGCCGAACATAGGAACAGAATGGAGACCGCTTTCGATTCGAGCCAATTCAATCTCATTTACTCACCTTCTTATACGCAAATTCACGGATTCGTTCATCGATCACCATCCCAACGATTGGAGACTGAGAGCCCTCACCGCAGACCGATGTACTGAATTGGGTCGTTCGGGTCCGGTGGGTTGTTCTTCAACCATGTCGAAAAATCTCTCCACATTCTACCGGCCTCAACTCCAACTTCAAACCCGTTGCACGACTCCCCGAAACAGGGATGAACACCGACGCCAACCTGGCCTCCTGAACCATCGAGGTCTTTGTACCCGTAGGTGAACTGCCACTCTGGATGAGATTGATCTCCCGATACTGTTCGTTCGAATCCTGCCGACGCATCAGCAAATTCCGCTTTGAAATGCCAATCGCTTTTGATCTTCTTTACTTCATGCTCGCCGTTCAAATGCTTTGTTTCTTCCGTCCCCTCTTCATGACCGGCTTCGAGTTTGACCGGACCGAACTTCACTTTTATCTCGTCCCCAGAGCCTTTGAAGCCCTTCCCGTAAACATAGCTTCCCGCCTTATTTAGTGCGTCGCTCACGATTCCATGCACTTGATTCCAGTTGGTCTGAACGCCACACGCCAGCGAGCCCGCACCAGAACCAGCGCACCAATCTGTATGCCCATCGGCGTCTATCCGAATCAACGGATTATTGCGCACGTACGCATACAGGTTGAGACTCTGAGGATTGTCCAGCTTTGCGTACGGTACAGGCTCGGCTTTGGCCGACCAATCAGGGCTGAGGAACCTTCCCATCGAGCTTGCATAGTACCTGGCCCCGAAGTAGTCGTTCCCTGATTCGGTATCACGTTCTTTGCCGGTAGAGCGGTGACGCCAAAAACGCACGCTGGTTACACAACCGGCGGAGAACGTCATAGAGATGGAAACCCGCATCGTACATCCATCCCAGGTCTAAGGGGCAAGACCTGTGTCACCCAATCATTTGGATCCTTCAGACCTGAGCCAGCGCACTGCGCAGAGGATTCGACTATTTCCAAGATCGCTCAAAAAATCTTGTAGCTTACACCGGCGCTGGCGCCGTAGGGGAAGAGCTTTGAGTTGCCCCAGACCGGCCAGTACTGGTACTCAGCATCGAAGGCACGAACGCTGATTCTCTTGTTCAGTTTCACATCCATGCCTCCGCCAAAGGCCGTCGCTGTGAAGGAGCCGTGGTAGCCGAAGCCCATGTCCATCCGGGAAAATCCGACCAGCCCCTTGCCATAGAGTGTCGCCTTCCAGAAGTGGTAGACGGGAACCCTTGGGCCGATCAGATAGTTGTCTTCGTGAATGTCCTCAAAGCGGTTGAAACGCAACCAGCGGGCCTCGCCCTCCAATTGAACCCAGCGACTGAACTTCACGTCGACAAAGGCCCCCGGACCGATGAGTGGCGTATTAGCGGCTTCCGCAAGAGGATAAAAGAAGGCGGGCGGACATGTCTTTCCTCCGCAGGCCCAGTCCCCCGCAAAATCCGGCTGAAATACAGATGCCTCGCCACCGACGGTAATGGAAATCTGGCGGGCGCTGGCTGAGGGATCGACTTGCGCTGGGGCGGCAACGGCCGCTGCAGCAACCAGGATGCAAGAAAGAACAAATGCAGTTCGCTTCATAAGCACAAATTTCGTCCTATCCGGGTGATTCTTCACTTTCAAGAAGACTGCAATCAATCTCGGTTTGGAATCCCCGGGCCGGGACACAAAAGTGGCACCAGGGTTCCCGGCGAATGCTACTGTTGCTGGTTCGAAGGGGGCGCGGGGGGCTGGGCAGCGTTGCCAGCAGCGGGCTGGCCAGCCGGCGACGCATCCGGGGCAGCGCCTGCCGGTGCAGACGATTCTGCCGCAGGCGGAGCTGCTGCTGGCGGAGACGACTGTGCCAGGTGCGCAGCATCGTATCTCTGCAACTTGTAGAAGACCGGCGTCAGTTCCAACGGCATCTTGTCGCGCGGATTCATATAGGCGTAGATCTTTGCATTGAGCTGGTGCACCTTGTCGTCCCAGGGATCGGTCTTGAGCCAACTGCCGAGAGGCAATGCCGGGCGCTGTGCGAGGTCGTCCCAATTCAGCTTGGGGGCCATGTGCAGCAGATCGGCCATCCACGGAGTGCCTGTGCCATCGGTTCTGTCGAGCAGAGAGTCGCCCAGCTTGGGCGTATTCAATGCCTTGAGTTCCTTTTCGCGGTTTACCAATTGCGCATAGTAGAGCCCCGCAGAAGGCAGTTTGTCCTTGTACATGGAGTTCTGTAGATACTCCATGGCCTTCTTGGCGGCCTCCGCATTGTCGTGGTCGGAGTGGTACATATCGATGCGCTTGAAGGTCGCCTCATCCGGGAAGAGCAACCGGTCGTTGAAGGCATAGCGCGTGTCAATGTGATGACCCATCACGATGTGGGCCAGTTCCATGGCCACCACTGAGGCGATCGATTCCTCGTTGGGCAGGCTGTCGATGAGCCCCTTGCTAATAAGGATCGTGTTGCCGACGGTGGTCGCCTCAACGGTGGTTGAGAGCAGAATGCGAGTATGCACCTGATCGGTGAATGCCAGGTTGTTGGGCACCTGAAGGTTGATGACGATCTGATCGAGCACGGTGTTTTCATAGCCGCCAGGGGTCAGCGGCGCCACCAGGCCGGCTTCCACTAGCCGGTCGATCACGTTGTTTTCTGCTTGCGTAACCCAGGCGCGCGTGGCTTGCAGCGGCCCCACGTCCTGCGAATCGTCGCTCTTGTCGACCGCGTCGTCCACTTTTACGCTGACGTTTTCGCTATCGCGCGAGGGCAGCTTGAGGGAGTAGCCCCAGAAGTGCGTCTGCGCCCTCAACCCGCCGAACTTCTCCTCGTCGCCTCGGTGAGTCTCTTCCACGTAAACTGCGACCGGCAGCCAGATTCCCGGCTGCACGTTCATCCGCCAACTATCGAAGTGGAAGAAGTAGCGCGAGTCATCCTCGGAGTTGGGTCCGGTGTAGGTACCATTGAATCGGACGATATTTCCATCCTCGTCCTCTATCCAAATGCGCCCAAAGAAGCGGCCCATGCCGGCAACCTTGGGATGCACGTCATAAACCCAAGTACGCACCGAGCCGAGAAACTCCCGCCGCACATAGCTGAAAACATAGTGCTGGTTATCGAAGCTCTTGGGGTCCATGAACATCATCTCAGTGAACCCGAGAGGATTGTATGTGAAATGCGAATCCAGCCTCAGCGCCTTGCTCAGCTCTGTAATGGCTGAAAGCGATCCTTTGAAAAAGCCGTGCTTGGAGTTACTTCTCGATTCGAAAGACTTGTCGAAGAAACCCTTGCCGAAATCGATGCGGCTGAGCATGTACTCATCTGAGACTGGAACCTGGTAGAGCTTGACGTCCGGTCTGGTGTTTTGAATGTAGGTCTCCACCAGCGGCGTGCGCAGTTGAATATTCTTGATCAGCACCTTTTCGCGGCCGATCGCTCGCTCCACCAGAGCTGCCTGCTCCTGTGTAAGCTGGTGCGCCTGGCCGTATTTAGGTTCCTTCTCTTTTGCGTACGCGCAAGCGACAGTCAGGGTAATGAACAGGAAGGCGAGGGAGATCTTCCGAAAGGTCATGACAAGCTCCTAAGCTGAGTTCTTTTCAAGTCTTCGTCTGGCCGCTTGCACCATTCCGGCATTCCACGACGAGCGCAGCTTCGTTGTTGCTAACAATTCCGATGTTACGCTAACTGAAACGTGATAGTGATGTTGGTTGTCATATCCACCGCCTGTCCGTTGCGTGTGGCGGGACGGAAGCGAATCTGCTGCGCTACCCTCCGCGCCTCTTCATCCAGGCCATGGCCCAGGCCGTGCACGACACCCTGCACCAGCACCTGACCGCCAGCGGTGAAGGTTACCCTCAGGATCACCTCGCCCTGCACCTTGAGTTGCTTGGCTTCGCTGGTGTACTCGGGCTGGGGCTTGGAGATAACTTCCAAGTTGGTCGCGGCCGCTTGGACGACCGCCTTGGGTGCAGCAGCCATGGCTATGGGGGCCACGGGAATGCCCGCTGCAGCGACTTTGCCCGTGTTGGCCGACAGAGCGGTAGTCGCGCCTGGAACAGCGGCCGAGGCTACTCTACCGCCTGGTCTCCCATTATTGTTCCCGAATTTGGTTCCGTCGCCAATGCCGGTCGAGCCCGGCACTCCATGAGGAGCGATGGCTGGCCCTCTCATGTTGCCATACTCGTTGCCGATGGCAGCAACGGTTGCTGGGCCTTTGGCGTTCGGATTGGGCAGGACACCGAAGGTTTGGCCCAAATGCACCGGCGCGGTCGATGGCTTCACTTTGTTGTCCTGCGCGGGCATGGCCGCTGCTGCCAGTGCGGACTTGGGCTGTGGCGCAAGGATCACTGCTGGCTTTGCTTCCTTGATGGTCGGCGCGGGGAGCTTGACATCTATCGCAATAGGTTTTTCCGGCTTGGGTTCCGGCCGGGGCATATGAATCTTTGGTGCCTCGAACTTCACCTCGACGGGCTTCGGCAGCTCAATTTTGGGCGGAGGAGGCATCTTCGGCTTGGGGGGAGGGGGCGGCTCTTTGGCCGGGAGAATCAGCAGCGTTTCCTCGTACCTGTGCTGGTCGATCACGTGCTTGGCCGTGGCCCCAATGTAAAGCGTGATGCACAGGATCAGGCCGTTAATCACGATACTGGTGATGAACGAAGCAGGGCTGCGCTCGGGTTCGGGGAGCAAACCAAAGGTTGCCTGTCCTGCATTCAGGTTAACCGGCATAGTTTCAATCCTCGTTCGCGGTCGATGTGGCAACGCGGTCTTTTACCTTTGATGCACGATATACGGTGACAGGGAATCGCAGCGCATCCAGGCGAGAAGAACTCCAATCTTCCGGGGTAGCTATCTTCAATTCTTCAAATAGATCGGCTGATGGGATGGAACCTGCAAACTCAACATGTTGCTGGGTGACAGACAAAATTCCCATTTCCGCTTGCTGAGCGCTTCGGGATCGCAGCAGCCTGGGCACAAGCACGCAACGCTGGCTTGACATGCCAGATCCAAGATGCCGATTCGTATGCGCGATTTGGTAAATAGAAAGCTCTCTGTGTCTTTCTGTCGCAGATGATTCGCCCGGACCGGCACAACCACGGTCCGATCGTGCCTTGTAAAACTCCGTGCTGGACAGATCGCCGGTCACCTGGACCCTGGACATTCGAGCACCCCAATTCAGGTCCAAGGCGTCGATCAAAAAGCAGCCACTCGCTTCGCAGAGGAATACCCGCTCCCATGCCTGCGCAAGATGGCGCTTCAAACGACCATGCTGCTGCGCTTGTACAGGCAGCAGAGAAAATCCAGAAACGGCTTGCCGTCTTTTTGACGGTCTGCATGGGCGGCGCAGAGCCAAACCCACCTGCCTTTTGTAATAGACTTTAGGGTACATCAAAGCGCTCGCGAAGGACAGGGAGGGATTGTGAAGATATTGGTCACCGGCGGTGCGGGGTATATAGGTAGTACAGTCGCCGGATTGCTGATTGAAAAGGGTCATCGCGCGGTTGTTTATGACAATCTGAGCCATGGCAGGCGAGACTTGTTGCCCCCCGGCGTGGAATTCATTGAGGGAGAGCTAGAGGACCGCCGCAAGCTTGCGGAGATCTTCAACGCCACGATGAGCCAGGGAGAGTCCTTCGACGCTGTGTTGCATTTTGCTGCCCTGATCGAGGCTGGCGAATCGATGCTCCATCCCGAGATGTTCTTTCGCAACAACACAGCCTCCGCCCTCTCGCTGCTCGAAGCCATGATCGCCTGCGGTCCTCGGCGGCTGGTCTTCTCTTCTACGGCTGCCGTTTATGGGGAGCCGGAAATGATTCCAATCAAAGAAGATGCTCGATTGCAGCCAACCAATGCGTATGGCGAGTCCAAGTTGCTGGTGGAGCGGATGTTGAGCTGGTTCCATAGAATCCATGGGCTGCGTTCGGCTTCGCTGCGCTACTTTAATGTGGCGGGAGCGGCCGAAGGGCCGATGGGCACCACCTGCGGCGAAGCTCATGAGCCCGAGTCGCACTTGATTCCGCTGGTTCTGGATGTAGCGTTGGGGCGGCGGAAATCGATCAAGATCTTTGGAGACGACTATCCGACGCCGGACGGCACCTGCATCCGCGACTACATCCACGTTTCGGATCTGGCCGAGGCGCACATGCTTGCGCTTTACGCTCTGGAGTTACCCGAGGCTGCCGAGAATCGCCTGATCTTCAACCTGGGCAACGGACAAGGCTTCAGCGTGCGGGAGGTAATCGAATCGGCACGGCGCGTAACTGGGCATCCGATTCCTGCTAAAGTCGAGCCGCGGCGGGCCGGCGATCCGGCTGTACTGGTAGCAAGTTCAGAGAAGGCGATGCTTGAACTGGGATGGAGGCCGAGGTACACGCAGCTTGACGAGATTGTGCGGACGGCTTGGATTTGGCACCAGAAGCGGTACTCGCGATAACGAATGGGGCGCTACGGGAGTGCGACCTACTGTTCGACTTGCCGTTTGTGTGCTAGTCCCGCTAAAGTGACTTCCACACGACGGTCTTTGCGGGAGCGCATGTTTTGCTCTGTCGTGTGATGTTCTAATCTCTCTTTCCCCCGAGGGACGTACGCATGGCTTCCCTGCCCGATTCCGTTATTGCCAGCACTGTTGCCGCCGCGAGTCAGGACATAGACTCGACGCTACGTGAAAACCGCGTTTTTCCGCCGCCGGAAGAGTTCGCCGCCAAGGCGCACATCAAGAGCCTTGCCGAGTACGAGAGGCTCTATCAGCAGTCCATCGACAATCCTGAGACGTTTTGGGCGGGGATTGCCCATGACCTCCATTGGTTCAAACCGTGGGAGAAGGTTCTCGAATGGAATCTCCCATCAGTTCAATGGTTTGTCGGCGGAAAGCTCAACCTTTGCTATAACTGCATTGATCGTCATGCCCTAGGCGAAAGGCGCGACAAGACTGCACTGATCTGGGAGGGTGAGCCGGGCGAGGTGCGGCGAATGAGCTACGCCGAGCTGCACGTCGAGGTGCAGAAGTTCGCCAATGTGCTCAAAACACTAGGCATTAAAAAGGGCGATCGGGTGGCAGTTTACATGGGCATGACGCCGGAGTTGGCGATTGCCCTGCTGGCGTGCGCGCGAATCGGCGCGATTCACTCAGTGATCTTTGGTGGATTTGCGGCCAACGCCATTGCCGACCGGGTAAACGACTCGTCGTGTGTGGCGATTCTTACCCAGGATTCGAGCTACCGCCGGGGTAATGAGATCCAGCTCAAGCGCACCGTGGATGAGGCTATGAATGGGTGCCCCACCGTCAAGCACGTGGTAGTCTTCCGGCGTACAGGCTCACCGGTGAAGATGGTCGAGGGGCGTGACCACTGGTGGCACGAACTGGTGGCAGAGGCCGCACCCGAATGCCCTGCCGAGGAGCAGGATTCGGAAGATCCACTGTACATTCTCTACACCTCCGGGACGACGGGAAAGCCGAAGGGGCTGGTGCACACAACGGGCGGATACTCGGTGCAGACCTACATCACTACCAAGTACATCTTCGACATTCGCGACGAGGACGTCTACTGGTGCACGGCGGACATCGGCTGGGTTACCGGGCACTCGTATGTGGTCTACGGGCCGTTGCAAAACGGGGCCACCGTGCTGATGTACGAGGGCGCGCCAAACTGGCCTGACTTTTCGCGATTTTGGAAGATTATCGACGATCACAAAGTCACGATCTTCTACACCGCTCCGACGGCGATCCGCGCGTTTATCAAGTGGGGCGATCAGCACGTCGAGAAGCATTCGCTGGCGTCACTGCGGCTGTTGGGGACGGTGGGAGAGCCGATCAACCCAGAGGCGTGGATGTGGTACAGGGAGAAGATCGGGCACAATCGCTGCCCGATTGTCGATACTTGGTGGCAGACCGAGACGGGCGCGATCATGATTGCGCCGGTTCCTGGAGCAGTGCCTGCAAAGCCCGGTTCGGCGACGCGCCCTTTCTTTGGGATTCAGGCGGAGGTGGTGAACAAGCAGGGCGAGCCGGTACCTGCGGGAAGCGGCGGGTTGTTGGTCATCCGCAAGCCATGGCCTTCGATGGCGCGGACGGTCTATGGCGATCCGGAGCGCTACCGGAAGACCTATTGGAGCGACGTGGAGGGCTGCTACTTTACCGGTGACGGCGCGCGGCAGGATGCCGATGGTTATTTCTGGCTGATGGGCCGCGTGGACGATGTGATCAATGTCAGCGGCCACCGATTGGGAACGATGGAAGTCGAGTCGGCGCTGGTGGCGCATCCAAAAGTTGCAGAGGCCGCCGTCGTGGGCAGGCCGGATGAGTTGAAGGGACAGGCGATCTCAGCGTTTGTTTCGCTGGAGAGCGGCAACCAGCCGAGTGAGGCTCTAAAGGATGAGCTGCGGAAGTGGGTTTCGAAGGAGATCGGTTCCCTTGCCCGGCCAGACGATATTCGCTTTACTGAAGCTCTTCCGAAGACACGCTCGGGCAAGATCATGCGGCGGCTGTTGAGGGAGCTAGCCACGCACGGTGAGATCAAGGGCGATACGACGACGCTCGAAGATTTCACCGTGATTGCCAAGCTACGCGAGGCTGAAGAAGGGTAAGGGCCGCGTCAGACCCGCCAGTTATCGGGGCGCCAACTCTTGATGCGCTGCTTGATCTGCTTGCGGTTCAGATTCTCTTCCAATGCCTGCTTCGCCAACTCGACTACCTCGTCATCGGCGGCAAAACGCAGGCCTATTAACTGATCTTCGGTGAGGCGGTAGATCTGCGAATGCCACTGCCCGGGGGCAAGCGCCTGCAGGCGCAGCCGCTCTTCGAGGCGAATGACGCGGTCTTGCACCTTCATGGGGTAGGTGCGAACCTTGAGGACGACGAGAAAGGCCGTCAGGGAAAGCACTACGATCCAGATGCCTGCAAAGGGAGCTTGGTGCAAGTTCCGCACCATTTGAACAACGGCGAAGACCAGATTGGCAACCAGAACCAGGAGAAGGACGAAGTGATAAGGGGGATCGAGCCGGCCATGGTTCTTAAGATTTTGCTCTGTGGAATTACTCATGCACCACCTTGATTTCTCTCAGGCCGGAGTTGGCTGAAGGGGCTACGTCAAGAGTCAGAAGAACCGCCTGCAGCAGCGCTGGAGGCCTGAAGGCCTGCGCTTTCGGGATTGTCTTCGGAATGGGCCGAAGCTGTCAATGGTGGAAGATTATCAGGCGCAAGGAGTTGCGGGGGAGGTTCTTCCCGTTGGATCGCATTAGCTCAGGGGTTAAAGCTGGTTTTTTTGAAACACACGAAGAACTACACGGCTAGGGCGTCTGCGAGTAGCGGATGACTTCTACTGTAGAAGTGGCGATGAGGCCCTCCTCAACCATGGAGTCGAGCCAGGGTGTCAGCTTGGCGATTTGGTCTTCGGTGTCGACGATGCTCATCTGGATGGGTGCGTCTTTGCTCAGCGGCCAATGGCTGGCGTGGCGGATGCGGCTTGTCGAGCCGTAGCCCTCAATGCCGCGAAAAACAACTGCTTCGGCGATATCCAGTTCCATGCACTTGGCCAGGATGGCCTCATGCAGGGGCTTACCGTGCCAATGATCGTCTTCGCCGAAGTGAATGCGCAACATGCGAGCGCTAAATTGTTCCTTCACGAGGCTTGCCTCCGCTTAGTTCCGTACGGGCGCGAGCGGCGCCGGCTGCTTTTCAGTTTCGAGCGCGCGATATGCGTACTTGATAATGTCCACGTCAGAGAAAACCACCAAGCCCTCGGCTACCATCTGATCGACGATGGGTAGAAACGCGTGGAGCTTTTCTGTGGTATCAATGGCTGAGAGCATGATGGAGCCATGGTGCGAGGCGACGAGCGGCTTGTCTTTGTGAAGACGGCGATGCGCGCCATAGCCGAGGATGCCGCGATAGACAGTGACGCCTGCGAGGTCATTGGCGCGCATGGCTTCTACAAGCGCTTCGTGGAGCGGCTTGGACTTCCAGCGGTCTTCTTCGCTGATAAAGATGCGCATCATTTGCGCCTTGCCTTCGATCTTGAGGTGCTCGGGCGTAAGCGGCTGTTTGGTTTTGGAGAGCTGCGCTGGCTTGGCCACCGTGGTCTCCTGCATCTCGATGAGCCCGGAACCCGCTAATTCTTCCAGCTTGCCCAGCAGCGACTCGACCTTTTCGCGGCTTTCAATGAATTCGATCTTGATGGGCAGCCGGTCGGAGATCTCGACCAGATGCGCAGCATGCATGTGGTGATCAGCGCCGAAGCCTGCAATGCCTTTGGTCACGGTGGCTCCGGCAACCCCGCGGTAGAAAAGGAAATCAAGAATGCTGGAGTAGAGCGGCGCGCCGTGATGTGTGGCTCCATCGCTCAGGTAGATGGTAACTTTGACGGCTTTTCCGGGTTGCAGCATTTTAGTTCTCCTCGGCAAGTGAGGATTTTACCGCAAATTGCCGGTCACGTGCGACGCGCCCAGGCTAGCAGCGCAATCGATGGATCAAGGCCAAATCGATCACCGTTCCACAGTTTCACAGTAAATAGGTGGGGTGGGGGGTACCCTTCCTGGGACGGCAATGACCGGATCTACCTGTCCGTGAGGTCGACCCCAAGTTGAGAGTATCAGGACGGCGAAAATAATCTGCAAGAGACGCTCAATCCGATAGCTGCCTCGGAATCGGGTTCAGGAGATCGATTCGGCCAAGACGGCTCCGAACCAGGTTGCGGCGAGGCCCAAAACAAGGCTTCCGATTGCGTAGACTCCGGCCATTGCAAAGGCTCCCGCACGCAGAGTGGAGAGTGTCTCCCACTCATAGGTGGAAAATGTGCTGTAAGCGCCGATGAATCCGACGGGGATGAAGAATCGCCAGGCCGGGTTCAGGCCAGCCCGCTTGCCGAGATAAGTCAGCGAAAAGCCTATGATGATGCAGGCCGTGATGTTGATGACGAAGGTGCCGAATGGAAAGCGCGTTCCCATGCGTCCTGCAATTGTGGAGCCGACCCAGTAGCGGGCAATAGAGCCGAGCGCGCCCCCGGCGGCGATGAGGAAATATTTCTGCAAGGCCTTCTCCTCTCGATCGGATACGATCGCAGGCAACACCGAACAGGCGCAAAAGCACACTGGCAATAGTTCGATGCTCCTCATGTTGTACTCGGGGATCGTGCCGGGAAATGACTCCGCAACAGGAAACCCTGTCAGGAGTCATCATCTGTCCGCCTTAATAAGAGGGACAGCGGTTAAGGGTGAACTCCTTCACCACAACCAACAGTTTTATTACACGGCGAAATCAAGTGGCTGTCAAGGCGTGGGAGTAACGGCGCGCCCTGGGATCTCAAGCGCGCTGATGTTACTCTCCTCGCGATGTGGCTTTCCATAACTTTTGAACACTTGCCGACCTGCGGGCCGATGGGGGCCCTTTTCCACGGACTATTTCTGGGCGGGCTTGGCGGCTGGCTCGGCAGGAAGAATCTGAGCCAGCTTGATCTTGTCCATGCGGGGGAAACCGGCCTTCAAGTAAGCGTCGCCCTGGCTGGTAATCAGATCTTGGCGAGGGGTTTCGCGGTAGCCGGCAAAGATTCCGTCAACTATGTCCATGCCTTCGACAACGGTGGCGAAGGGAGCAAAACCCATCCCGTCGAGGCGGGCATTGTCGCCGTAGTTGATGAAGAGCTGGGTGGTGCGGGTGTTCGGGCCAGCAGTGGCGAAGACGAGGCTTCCGCGCTTGTTGCTCTGAACGACCGGATCATCCTTGATGTTGGCGTGGTCCCAGACCTTGTTGACTGTGGGGTCGGCGCTAAGCCCGAACTGCACGACAAAGCCGGGAACGACGCGAAAGAACGCCGCGTTGGTGAAGTAGCCGTTGCGGACCAG
>Ga0181535_10006460_pt1 | contig 12094 bp, 10 predicted proteins | sample PEATcosm2014_Bin_44_FD_119774 | JGI IMG/M metagenome (GOLD analysis project Ga0181535, IMG submission 119774) | Peatland microbial communities from MTU Mesocosm Facility, Houghton, MI, USA - PEATcosm2014_Bin17_30_metaG | ecosystem: Environmental > Terrestrial > Soil > Wetlands > Peat | place...
CAAGGAAAACCGCCAGATTTTTTCGGGGTCAAGGCACAGCCTTCCTCCGGCTCCTCCCTGCCAACCTGAGTCCCTCTCCACCATCTCCGCGAAGCCCCTTATCTGCTTGAGTTTCCGGCATCTGGCGTGATAATTCGCCCCCGTCCGATTGGCACCAAAGGCACTCTTGCCATCAACCAGGGGAGGCTTCCTCGCGCCGCACTTCGCGAACACTCAGCCCTCAGTGACGATGTGCGCAGGTCTGCGGTTACTCGTGCAAGTATTTCATCGGATTTACGGGGGTATCGTTGACAAGCACTTCGTAGTGCAGATGTGGACCGGTCGTCTTGCCGGTTATTCCCACGGCGCCAATAACCTGCCCGCGTTGTACTTCCTGGCCCACGACAACAAAAATTTTGCTGAGATGCCCGTACTTGGTCGCCAACCCATTTCCGTGATCCACAACGATCGCGTTACCGTAGCCGGAATCCCACCCGGCTTCCAGAACAATGCCATCACCACCGGCGCCAACTCGTGTGCCGAGGGGAGCGCGAATATCCACTCCGGAATGGAAGGCGCCTTCTCCACTAAACGGGTCCAGTCGCTGGCCAAAGCCCTCCGAGATCTGCCCGCGTACCGGCCAAATCGAGGGAACTCCCTGGCGCCCGAAATCAGCCACTGGGACAAATCCCCTCGACACAGACTGAGTGGGCGGAGCCAGGGAAGCATTCTTAATCAAATTGAAAGCAAATAAAGAGGCTTGGTAACTGGACTCGAGAGTGGAATTCGTCTGTGTTGCGAGCGACAACGCCGCCTCGGGAAAATGCGGGCGCCGCGCGGCGCCGAAACCGTAAGTCAAAGCAACTTCCGAGGCCAAGGATTGCAGGGAGTCCAACTTCGCGTTTGTGGTCGTTACGGCGTATTCCAGGCTTCGGTTCTGTGTCTTAAGGGCCTCTCGTTCGGTTCGGAGATTGTTGTAGTTCGAAACCTTCAGCAACATCCGCGCATAACTATTGGCCAGCGCGGCGATGGTCATGATTCCGACCACGCTGAACGCCAACAACATATGGACTACATAAAATGGAAGGCGAATTTTGTGGAGCTTCCCGTGCGCACCTGGGAAGATCAGAAACGTATAGAACTTCTTATCCATGGATTAGATCACCCAAACCCCAATAATTTCGACGCTTATGCCCCCCCATGAGTTGTCCGTAGAGGGCTCGAAGTGAATCACGCATGAGGCACGTTAAAGTGCGGGATGCATCCTAAACGAATGTCGCGACGAATGTCAAGAGAATATGACAGAGGGGTTAAGGCGGGGTGCCCTAACCGACTGGAGCGAGGTGGTTCTTAGACTGATCCGACTATTAATTCAAGAAACCCCGACCTCGCCGTGTGCCTGCGGCCTTCCTGAGAGCTGGACGGGGGGCGATTCATCTCCCATGTTTCGAAGTTTAGGTTAAGATGAGAAGCAGAGGCTGTGGCAGTAGTCCTGTCGGGTAACTCATGCGCGGAGAGCTCTCATTCCAAAACGAAGCGGAGTTTATAAGCTGGCTTCACCGTCGTACCCCACGCCGGGCGGCGGGTCTCACTCTAGGGATCGGCGACGACGCGGCCTTGGTTAGAGTCCCACCCGGGCAGGAGTTGATTCTGACCACCGACATGTCGATCGAAGGCGTGCACTTTAAGTCCGACCTGCATCCGCCGAAGGCTGTCGGCCATCGAGCGTTGGCGCGTTCCCTGAGCGACATCGCCGCCATGGGGGGAACCCCGCGTTACGCCTTGATTTCATTGGCCATCTCACAAAAGACCCCGCGATCCTGGCTAGAAGGCTTTTTCCACGGACTTTTTGCCCTTGCCCGGCGTTTTTCCGTCGCCGTCATCGGTGGCGACACTGCCGTCGTTTCCAGCCACGTCTCGACGGACGTGATCGTAGCGGGCCTCGTCCCACACGGCCGGGCACTTCTCCGCTCCGGCGCGAAGGTGGGCGACCGGATTTTCGTCAGCGGATGTCTCGGAATGTCCGCACTCGGATTGCGCTTGCTGCAATCACGGACACGCATCCGCAAACTCGTTCAGCATGCGGCTTTGCGGGCTCACCTCTCTCCGCAACCCCAGTGCGCCTTGGGCCGGTTCCTTTCCCGCCGCCGCATGGCCACTGCGATGATGGACCTTAGTGACGGCCTGTCGATTGACCTCCCGAGGCTTTGCGCCGCCAGCGGCGTCGGCGCAACATTGATTGCCGATCGAATTCCCACACCGTCCATCCAAGATCCCAATGACGCGCTCCGTTTGGCGCTTCATGGCGGAGAAGACTACCAACTGCTCTTTACGGCGCCGGCCGCCGAAGTCTCCAAGGTCCCTCGACGCTTTGGCAGAACGCCGCTTCGGTGCATCGGAGAAATCCGCGCCGCACGAGGGATTGTTATGGTCACCCCGAACGGCAAGACTTCACCCGTTCAATCTCACGGATACGACCATTTTTCCCGGATGTAGCATCTAACCACGTATTGGATTTGGCTGCGTAGTGCACGCGGCGCGACAGCCGGTTTCCGCGGCTTAGTCACTGAGCTAGCGCCGCAGGGTCGTGCGCGTTAGCCTGCTTGTATCGGGCATACAATGGTGCTACGCTCTCGAGCAGGAGGGGCATATGCGTAAATTGCAGAACGTTTTCTTGTCTGTGGCAATTGCGTTAACGGTCAGCGGAACAAGTGCCTGGGCCCGTGGTGGTGGTGGACACGGCGGCGGCGGTGGCGGAGGTTTCCATGGTGGTGGAGGCGGTGGCTTCCATGGCGGTGGTGGCGGAGGCTTTCGTGGTGGCTATGGCGGAGGCGGCTACCGCGGCGGTTACGGAGGTTATCGAGGCGGCTTCGGCGGCTGGGGATACGGCCGCGGCTGGGGTTGGGGATATGGCTTCGGGCTAGGTTGGGGGCCTTGGGCTTATTGGCCTGGAGCGGATTATGGATACGGTTGGGGATATCCTTACTATTCCTACTACCCCGACTACTCCTACTATCCGAACTACTCTTCAAACCCGTGCTATCCCTACGGGCCGTACGATTGCCGTATTTCAGGCTCAAGCCCGAGTGCGTATGCGCCCAACGGCGCTCCGGTGGGACCCAATCCTGCGGCGTATCCACAAAGGAGCGATTTACCGACAGCGCCCAACGCTGATCTAGCGGACGGGCAATGGCATTCGTTCGGTCCGCAAGCCGCTCCAGCATTGCGCGTGGCTTCACCTCAAAACCTGCCGACTGCGCCGCCAGGTGAGTTGGGCCGCACCTATAGCGCCCACGTTGGGGACGGACAATGGCATCATTTCGGGCCGCAACCTGCTCCGGCATTGCGCGCCAGTTCGCCTCAATCCGTGCCGAAAACGCAGACGAGCGAACCGGTTCACACCTACAAGGTCGCCTTACAGGGAAGCCGGTAACTCCGCCGTTTCTGCGCAAGGTGATGGCAGCAAACGTCCTGCATTCTGGTTCGCCCCCAAGTTGATCCTCGAAGGGGCCCGATTGCGCCGAGCAACGGGCCCTTTTCGTTTCTGTTGGGTAGCCTCTCGAAGGGCTCAGCATCTCGCTACTTCGTCGATTTGCCAACCGGAATGCGAATCAGCACATGGGCGATGATGGCGAAAGCGGCTAGTGAAATCCATCCTCCCCATTTTTCAACGAAGGCGAAAACATCCTCGCCGGTGAAGACGTGGGTGATCGACTTGACGCCGGTAAGAAACAGCGTGGCCAAGAGGATTCCGGTGATGGCCTCTCCGGCGATGAAGCCCGAAGCGAGCAGCGTGCCACGTTCCTCAAACTTGGCCTTATCCTCCCCCTCGAGTTTGCGTCGCGCGGCCCACTGATCGGCAAACCACTTCATCACGCCGCCCACAAAAATGGCGCCGGTAGTTTCCAGCGGCAGGTACATGCCGACGGCGATCAGCATAGGCGAGGGCGCGCCAATCATCACCAGTGACACTCCAAACAGACAGCCGATAATCAGAAGGCCCCACGCCATCTGCCCGCCCACGATGCCTTGAGCGAGTTGCGCCATCAGTCCGGCCTGCGGCGCCGGCAGTTCGCGCCCGCCGATACCTCCGCTGGAGAGGTTCGCTTCGTGCAGCGCGATAATCGGTAACAGCAAGAAGAAGGAGACCGCGATGACGCTCAGGACCTCCACCACTTCCATCTTCCAAGGCGTTCCACCCAGAAGGTATCCCGCTTTCAGGTCCTGAATGAGGCTGCCGGAAACGCAGCACGCGCAGCAGACCACTGACGCCACGCCCAGCACTGCGGCGACGCCGCCCAATCCCTTGACCCCAATGATGACCATCATCAACGCGGCGATAACCAATGCCGCGAGCGTGAGCCCGGAAACCGGTTGATTCGACGACCCAACCAATCCCACCAAGTAGCCGCCCACGGCAGAGAGGAAGAACCCGGTGATGGTCATCACCACGGCCGCCACTAATGCCGCGCCCCAACTGCGTGCAAAGTAGTAGTAGATGATGGTGATGGGAATCACCAGGGCAGCGGTCGAGAGGATGATCCACTTGATGGGGATGTCGATGTCGAGCCGCGTACGCACCGGGCCGCCCTCGCCCAGAGTCTCCGAGGCCTGGAACGCACCTTTGATGGACCGCCAGATGGACTCGCGCATGCTGTACAAGGTATAGACAGCGCCCACCAACATCGCTCCGACGGCGATGGGCCGCACTACGTTATACCAGACCGTGTAGCTCACCAGGTCCCACGGCGCGGAGCCGCCCGCCGTCGTCGTGCCTACACGTTGCGGGAGTTGGGGATCGATGAAAAGCACGAGGGGAATCAGCACCAGCCAGGCGATGACTCCGCCGGAGAAGTTGATAGCCGCGAGGCGTGGTCCGATGATGTAACCAATGCCAATCAGCGCCGGCGACGCGGAAGGCGTGGCAAACGCGACGCCCCCGGCATAGTTGACTTTGCCGAGCAATTCCTTTTGATAGCCGAAGTATTGCACCACTGACTTGGGGAAGTTCCAGAAGAAGGCGACCGAATCCTGAAAAACCTGGAAGCCTTTTTCGTCCTTGAGCAGTTGCAGAAGTGCGCCGAGGCCCATCGCTCCAAAAATATACTTGGGGGCATCGGTGTTGCTTTGCTGGCCGGCTTTGACGATTTCAGCGCTGGCGGTGCTTTCCGGAAAGGGCAAATCCGATTCCACGCAGAGAGGCCGGCGGAGAATGATGATAAAGAAAACGCCGAGCAGCCCGCCCGCGAGGAGAATCAGCGTGCCCGTCCAAAAGTGGCTGCGCAGGTCGGTCCACAGGCGTTGGCCGCCAACGTTGACCATCATGAACGCAGGGATGGTAAAGATCGCCCCCGCGACGAGCGCCTCGCCCACGGAGGCTGCGGTGCGAGTGAGGTTTTGCTCGAGCACGCCGCCTCGGAAAAACGGCAGACGGAAAAGAGCAATAGCAATCACCGCGGCGGGAATGGTCGCCGCCACGGTCTGCCCGGCCTTCATTCCGAGGTAAGCGTTAGCGGCGCCGAATATCGCCGCCATGATAATGCCAGCCAGAACGGCTTTGAGGGTGAACTCCCGCTCCGTGGAGTCGTGAGGAACGAATGGTTTGAAGTCGGGCATCGCGGATCCAGGAGTACAGAGTTGAAGAAGTCGAAAGAGATTAACAAGTCAAAGAGTTGAAAAAGTTGAAAGAGTTGAAAGAGTTGGAAGAGTTGAAACAGTCGAACCGTCAAAAGAGTCGAACAGCTCAAATAATCGGATCAGTTGAACACGTCAAAGAGCTAAGGAGCGAACAGAACCGTCGCCTATATATCTTCAACTTTTTCGACGCTTTAACCTTTTCAACCCCCTTAACCCTATGCCGCCTCGCGTAAAGTGCGCACGGCCTTCGGCTCAACTTTCATTCGCAAATAATGCAGCATTCGGGCCACTTCCTGTATCTCTATAAGCAACGGCGCAACCGAAGGCGCGGTCAGGTATCCAAGATCACGGGATAGCATGATAAGGCACTCGGTTTCGGCAAGGGATCCTTCAGAAATATTCAGAAACCGGGCGAAGTCTTGGTTCCCTTCCCGCTTTGACCCTTCAGCAATATTGGTTGGGACCGAGACGGCGGCCCGGCGCAATTGTGAAACCAATCCATATTTTTCGTCACTCGGCAGAGCCTTGGTCAGCTTGTAGACTCGCAGAGCTAAAGAGTGACTCCGCTGCCAAACCTTCAAGTCGGTGAATCTCTGCATTTGTAGCCTCGGAGTGCGTGGGTTCTCTGAGGCGGTATGCCAAGAGTCCACGCCTGCTTTATAACCGTCTATCTTCTTCGTCTTTTCAACTCGTTCGACTTTCGACTTTCAACTCTTCACTCTTCATCCTTTTCGGCTCTTCAACTGCTTCGACTTCGTCATCTTCTTCAACTCTTCGATCACTCCTCCTCACTGCCCCACCAACTCCAGGAACCTCCCCACCGTTTCGATCCCGCGAAAGAAATTGGGAAGATGGAATTTCTCGTTGGGGGCATGCAGGTTGTCATCAGGGAGGCCGAAACCCATCATGACGCTGGGCGCTTTCAGGAATTTCTGGAAGGTGCCCACGACGGGTATGGAGCCGCCTGAACGCATGTAGACGGTTTTCTTCTTGAAAACCTGCTCCATGGCTTCGGCGCCGGCGGCGATCCAGCGACTGTCGGTGCTGACCACGGAAGCCGGAGCGGAGCTTAAGATCCGAATCTGGGTTTTAATACCTGGCGGCGTGATCTTTTTCACATATTTCTTATACAGACCAATGATTTCGTTCGGCTTCATGTCCGGAACCAGTCGCATACTGATCTTCGCCGTGCTGACCGCGGGAATCACCGTCTTGGCGCCTTCGCCGGTAAAGCCTCCGCGGAAGCCGTGAACCTCCAGCGTGGGCCGCGACCACAGCCGCTCGAGCACCGTAAAGCCCTTCTCTCCCACCAGGGCCGTGGTTCCGATTTCCTTCTTCATAAAGTTCTTCTCGTTGAAGGGCAGTCGCTTCCAACTTGCCAGTTCGGCCGCCGTAGGCTTCTTCACGCGCTTATAGAATTCGGGAATAAGAATCTTGCCGTCGGGGCCCTTGAGCTTGTTGATCATCTCGGCCAACGATTGCATGGGATTAGGCGCCGCTCCGCCGTACATTCCCGAGTGCAGATCGTGCGCCGCCGCGCGCGCTTCCAGCTCCGTGTAGACCAAGCCTCGCAGACCTGTGTTCAGCGTGGGCAGGTCGGGCGCAAACAGTTCCGTATCGCACACCAGCGCCGCGTCGCATTTCAGCCGGTCGGTGTGCGCGGCCACGTACTCGTCAATGAACTCGCCACCCACTTCCTCCTCGCCCTCGATCAGAAATTTGACGTTGAGCGGTAGCTTGCCTTCTGTCTTGAAGAAGCCTTCCACAGCTTTGCACAGCAGGTAGACCTGGCCCTTGTCGTCCACCGCGCCGCGCGCATAGACGTTGTTGTTGCGAATGGTGGGCTCGAAGGGAGGCGATATCCATTCATCGAGCGGATCGGCGGGTTGCACGTCATAGTGGCCGTAGATCAGCAGCGTGGGCTTGCCCGGCGCCTCCAGCCATTCGGCATAAACCAGTGGATGTTGCCCTGGCTTCCCCTCGATAATCTCAACACTCTTCATGCCCATCCCACGGAATTCATCGGCCAGAAACTGTGCCGCGCGTTGAATGTCGGGCTTGTGCTCGGGCAGGGTGCTGATGCTGGGAATTCGCAAGAGTTGAAGTAGTCCATCCAGGTGGTAATCCTTGTTCGCCTCGTAGTATTCAAAAAGAGCTGTGCTCATAGTCCTCCTCCGAGATGCAGTGACGAGCGACGAGTGGCAGGTGACGAGCGAACTGCGCGGTCCGCGCCGGAGCTGTTCCTGCCACCGAACGAAGCGCCAGTCTACACTTCACTTGGCGATGCGTCAATTTAACGAAAGATCTGATCGTCTGATCATCGGGCCATCGGTTCGTTGGTGAATTGCGATTGAAGCGCTGGGCGCTGGTTCTGTTTCTGCCAAATCTATGGTAAGCCACTTTGTTTTGAATAACATTCGAGGTTCGGGCGGGCACGTCCTGGATTTTCCTCCTCGTGCGCGATTCTGTGGTAGAATCCTCGTGGGGTTGCGGATCCTCCGCCATTTCTACCCGCTCAGCAAAGAAACAACCAGAAGGACGGTCGAAACAAGTCTCTTCGGGATGGAAAGAGCTGTGCTCTTTTGTACAGACTCGCGAAGTCACTATGCGTACGCTGGTTGAGTTCGTGTCCAGATCGCTTGGAAATACCGGAATTGTTCACGGATGGGCTTCGCCTCGCAACCAAGCTCCATTAAGCAAGATCGAGTGCACCGGTGCGGAGAAGTGGAGGTTACTGGACTGATGACTAAACCAAGCCTTTGGCCCCGTTGCGCCCTCCTCGCATTCCTATTTCATGGTGCCGTGGCTTTACCGAGCGGACTCTGGGCGCAACTGCCGGAACCGCCGACTTCACCGGCCACAACGCAATCCAAACCCTCGACCGACTTGACCAGCATTTCAAGCCAGGCGAACCCTAGCGTTCCCAAAGACGACCGAATCCTATGGACGCTTCCCAACTACCTGACCGTGGAGAACGCCTCCTCGATGCCTCCTATGACCGCCCTACAGAAATTCAACTTGATTGCCAGGGACACTTTCGACCCGGTTACGTTCGCCTTCATCGGCTTGGAGGCCGGCATCAACCAGGCCAGCAACACGAACCCCACATTCGGACAGGGGCTCAAGGGCTATTCCAAACGCTACGGATTGGCGTTTACTGACAATGCCGTTGGAAACTTTATGACCAGCGCGGTTTTCCCCATAGTGCTGCACCAAGACCCGCGCTTCTACCAGATGGGAAAAGGAGGTTTTCTCCACCGTGCCTGGTACGCTGGCACGAGGGTTTTGATGACGCGCTCGGACTCGGGACGGGAACAGTTCAACTTTTCAGAGATTCTCGGGAATGGCATCGCGGCAGGCATTTCCAACGCGTATCACTCCGGCCCGCGGACGCTCCAAAGCAACGTCGATATATGGGGAACGCAAATCGCGTGGGATGCCGTCAGTTACGAGGTGAAGGAATTCTGGCCGGACGTGCGTCGTATGTTTGCGCACCAGCGCCATTAGTTTCCCTAAATCACCGATGTTATTCCGGGAACATTCTTGTGCGGGGTTGCGCAATCGCCTCGCTCTCGTAGCGTTCTCCATCCTTTTGTTCCTCTGCGCGTTTCATCTTTCCACGTTCGCGGGTGAAGCTCCCCCTCTAATTCATGGCTTGTGGGTCTGGAAGAGCCCAAGCGTCCTCGAGGCACCGCATGGCGCTGAGGTGTTGCGGGACTTCTGTCGATCCCAAGGCGTCAACGAAGTCTACGTGTCAATCTCAGAGCGCAGTGAAGCGGCGGAGGAGAGCCGGCTTATCCGCTTGATCGCCTTGCTCCATCGCTCGAATATCCACGTCGAAGCCTTGCTATCCAGCGCGGACGCCGACGAGCCGGGTAAGCATCGCGAGACCCTGCTGTGGCACGTCCAAGATATTATCCAGTTCAATCAGAAGCATTCCACGGACCGATTCGACGGGATTCACCTGGACATCGAGCCGCAGCAGCGGCCGGAAAACAAGGGCGCCGGCAACTTGCGATTTTTGACGGGCCTCACCGATGCCTTCCGAGCCGTGCGTGCGGTGGCGGAGCCGGCAGGGATGACCGTAAACGCCGACATCCAGAACAAGCTTCTCAAGGGCGATTCAAGCGAGCGGAAAATGCTGCTCGCCGCCGCGCCGCAGGTGACCTTGATGATGTACGAGCTGAGCAGCCCGGGAGACGGAGAGAGCGTCGAAGAGAAGGCTGAAAAAGTGCAGAAGGAAAGTCAGAAATATCTGGACATGGCTTACGCCGGACTGGCCGACCCCAACCTGGCGAGAATGGCGATCGCGCTACGCACACCCGATTATGGCGATTTGCTTCCGCAGATGCTCAAGAGGCTCGACGACTCGAATCGAGCCAATCCCCATTATCTCGGATCAGCGCGGCACTCTTACAATGATGTTCTGAAGGCCGCGCCGTAGCGTAAATGTTCCATCGCGCTTTTGCCAGGCCGAACTAAGCCCAACTCTCTACTCGTAGCGATAGACTGTTGTTTTCTCGATGTTGATTCGATCTGGAGCAAATCTCCAGCAGCGGCCCTGATCGTTCTCATCGCCGTTCAGGCGCCGGCCGGGCATCCACGCGTCCCCGGAAAAAGTACCCTCATCAATTGAGCCGATCCCCACGTGAGTCGGTCCGGCCGCCTTGGAGTGAAAGATGACCCGGAACCCTCGGCCTGCGCCCAAGAACTGATCGGGGCCGACAGCGATGACGAGCCCGAAGCCCTCCTTCGCCTCCATTTCGAAAATTTGGTCGAGGCTCACATCGAGACGGTAGCCGTTCAAATCCACGGTCGCCTGAGGATGATCCTTGTCGAGCAGAAATCCGGCCATTTCTCCCCTGCCCTCGTGCTGGAGGATGATTGGCGCAAGGCTCAAGAGAACCTCGTAACTCTTCCCCAGTTCATTGTTCACGTCCGTCAACATCGCGCGTTCTTTTTCGACAAACGAATCAATCCCAAAGGGAGAAAACCCCAGGATTTCGTGCTGGCCGATGGCGTAGAAAACGTTGGCCTGCCCCGCGATTCCTCCATGAGTTTCCGGGATGAACAACGGGTTGCCGCCGCGGTGATAGCGCTCGCACCATTCGGCAAAGTTCGGCGCATAGATGTCCGGTGAGTAGATATCAATAGCGGTTCCCGCCGCTTTCCAGACGTCCATGACATCCGGCAAGGGGCCGCCGCTGGGATATTGGCCGGGCGAGGCGTGCGGCCCGGCAAGCCACGTGTTGACATACATCGGTACCGGGTACTCAGCTTTTCCTGCCGCCGTAACATGCTGAATATAGATCGCGTAATTCCACGCCATGAAGATCTTATCGGTCTCCGCGCTTGATCCGAACACCTCTTCCCAAGTGCCGGAGGGCCTCGCGCCTGCGGCCTCCCAAACCCGCCGAAACTCGGGAATGAGCGAATCGTGGTGCTGCTGAAGATAGGTCATCAATTCCTTGGGAACCTGCCCGGCAAACGCCCGGTTCGCGGCGAGAGACCGGTCGCGCGAATCCCCCAGCACACCGACCTCGTTTTCCACTTGCATCATCAGGACCGTGTGTGCGTCTCCATCCACATCGCGAATGTGATGCATGACGGCGGCGAAGGCCCGCGCGTCGGCCTCCATCGAGGCCTTGGTCAATGGGCTCAGGATTTCCAAGGGGCTACCGCTCTTATCAATGACGAGCGGGAACCGCTGCGTGTTCTGCTTCACCCAGATTGGATCGTAGCTCGACATCCCATTTTTCCAACTGGCGAGCCACAAAAACACAAGGTGCAGGTTGTTTCGCCTCGCGTCCTGGATCAATCCATCAACCAAGGTGAAGTCAAACCGCCCTTCGCGGGGCTCAATCAATTCCCACGACAGCGGCGTGAGCACGGTGTTGAGCGGGATCGCCGCGAGGCGCGGCCATATTGGGCGCATGTAATCCAGGCTGGACGAACTGGAATTAAGTATTTCTCCCCCCAGCATCAGAAAAGCCTTGCCATCCACGACAAGCTCGGTGGCGGTGCCGTGTTTCTCGAGGCGAGGGATGCCTGCGTCTTGGGCCTGAGCTACGCAGGCCAGAGAAGAGATCAGTATAAACATGAGGAGAATACGATGGTGCGTCATCGAGAACCTCAAGAGAGTGGTTTATCCTACAGCTTCGCCGCCTACCGCCTTCTTCTTACTGCCTGCTATATTCTGGGGCCGGGCGGTAAAATGCCAGTTGCGCATCACCGTGGCGCAGCAGGCGGGTGCGGATGAGGGTAAGGTAATTCTCTTCCAGTTGGATGTGCTTCGAGTGCTCGGCGACGACGACCGACGTGGGCCCCAGCAGTGACCCTCGCGCGAGTTGCCGCAGCGTGTGGTGGTACTCGCGAATCTCCTCGTAGGGCGGGTCGAGGAAGACCATATCGAAATGTTCGCCCTCGCGCTCAAGGCGCTCAATGCCGGTGAGCACGGCGCACGTGCGGAGCGCATATC
>Ga0181535_10006462_pt1 | contig 12091 bp, 9 predicted proteins | sample PEATcosm2014_Bin_44_FD_119774 | JGI IMG/M metagenome (GOLD analysis project Ga0181535, IMG submission 119774) | Peatland microbial communities from MTU Mesocosm Facility, Houghton, MI, USA - PEATcosm2014_Bin17_30_metaG | ecosystem: Environmental > Terrestrial > Soil > Wetlands > Peat | place...
CGTGCGGGAGGCCATTGAGCAAGTGCATCCATGGGGCGTCGATGCTTGTTCCCAACTCGAAAGTTCGCCGGGTCGCAAGGATCGGTTCAAGATGGCTGCGTTTCTGAAAGCCGCGCTGGCGGCATCGCCATGATGACCGCACAACCAGACGCGGGCGGGCATTTCGGGCCTTATGGCGGGCGTTTCGTGCCGGAAGTCCTGATGGCGCCGCTCGAAGAAGTGGAGAAGGCATACCTGGAAGCGCGCGGCGATCCGGCGTTCCAGGCTGAGTTGAACGACCTCCTGCGGAATTACGCCGGTCGCCCCACGCCGCTGTACTTTGCGCGGCGGCTCACCGAACATTTAGGCGGCGCGCGGATCTACATCAAACGGGAGGACCTGTTGCACACCGGCGCGCACAAGATCAACAACACGCTGGGGCAGGGGTTGCTGGCGCGGCGCATGGGCAAGCGGCGCATCATCGCCGAAACCGGCGCCGGGCAGCACGGCGTCGCCACGGCTACGGTTTGCGCGCGGCTGGGCCTCGATTGCGTGGTCTACATGGGCGAGGAGGACATGCGCCGGCAGCGGCTCAACGTCTTCCGCATGCGCCTGTTGGGCGCCCAGGTGGTCCCGGTGACCAGCGGAAGCCGCACGCTGAAGGATGCCATTAACGAGGCCCTGCGCGACTGGGTGGCCAACGTCGGCGCGACTTACTATCTGCTGGGCTCGGCGCTGGGGCCGCATCCTTATCCGGTAATGGTGCGCGATTTTCAGAAGGTGATCGGCGAGGAATCCCGCCGTCAGATTTTGGAGGCTGAGAAGCGCTTGCCGGACGCGGTCTTCGCCTGCGTGGGTGGCGGCAGCAATGCCATCGGCATCTTTCATGCGTTCGTGCCGGATGAAGCGGTGGGGCTGATCGGCGTGGAAGCCGGCGGGCGGGGATCGAATTTGGGCGAGCATGCCGCACGCTTCCGCACCTCGACGCCGGGAGTGCTGCACGGCGCGCGCAGCTATCTGCTGCAGGACGAAGATGGCCAGGTCTCGCTGACGCATTCGATTTCGGCGGGCCTGGACTACGCGCTGGTCGGGCCCGAGCACGCCTGGCTGCACGATCGCAACCGCGCGGAGTATGTGGCCGCCAGCGACGGCGAAGCGCTGGAGGCGGCCCGGTTGCTGTGCCACATCGAAGGTCTGATTCCAGCGCTCGAATCGGCGCACGCGGTGGCCGAGGTGGTGCGCCGCGCGCCGGCGGCCCACGACCAAGTCTACATTGTGAATATGTCCGGACGGGGCGACAAGGACATCGATATTTATCGGGAAAACCTGAAGGAACTGGATGCAGACTGATCTGGTGGGACAGGCTTCAGCCTGTCAAGGCGGGCGCATCTCTCTCCTGTTCGACAACCTCAAGCGGACCGGACGCAAAGGCCTGATTGCATACCTGACCGTGGGCGATCCATCGCCCGAGCGCACGCCCGCGCTGGTGGAAGCGCTGGAGCGCGGCGGCGCGGACCTGATCGAACTGGGTGTGCCTTTTTCCGACCCCATCGCGGATGGTCCCGTAATCCAACGCGCGGGCCAGCGGGCGCTCGCGGCAGGCACCACGCTACGCAAGGTGCTGGAGGTCGCCGGTCAGATCCGGCGCCGTTCCGAGATTCCCCTGCTGCTGTTTACCTATCTGAACCCGGTGGTGCGCTATGGCCTGGAAGCGTTGGCGCGCGACGCCGCAGCCTCCGGCATCGATGGCTGCCTGTTGACGGATGCAAGCGTGGAAGAAGCCGCCGACTACGTGGACGCCATGCGCCGGCACAACCTGGACACGGTGTTCCTGGCCGCGCCCACCTCGACCGAGCGGCGGCTGCGGCTGGTGGCCGAATACTCGACCGGCTTTGTGTACCTGGTTTCGCGCACCGGAGTGACGGGCGCGCGCGAGTCGCTCTCCGATGCCGTCGGGCCGCTGGTCGCCGCTGTGCGCGCGGTGACGGATCTGCCGCTGGCGGTAGGATTCGGCATCTCGCGCCCGGAGCACGTGGCGGAATTGGGCCGGACGGTGGAGGCCGTAGTGGTAGGCAGCGCCATCGTTAGTTTGATCGAGCGCAATCGGGACAATCCGTCGCTCGAAATCCAGTTGGAATCGTTCGTGCGCGAACTGAAGCATGGCTTCGATCTGCGGACCGCGGAGGTGCGGTGACACGCGAGGACGCGCTGCGGGCGCTCGAAGAGTATCGCGTGTCGATCGACGCGTTGGATCTGCGCCTGCTTGAATTGCTGAACCAACGCACGCGCGTGGTGGAGGAAATTGGCCGCGTCAAGCGCACCGCCAAGCTGCCCATCTACGAGCCACGGCGCGAAGACCAGGTTTTCGAAAACATCACCACGCATAACGGCGGCCCGCTCACGCCAGAAGCCGTTAAGCGCATCTTCGAACGCATCATCGACGAAATGCGCACCATCCAAAGGATTCGCATGGAAACCAGCACGGACGGAGACTCATAAATGTTAGTCGTCATGCAGCAGGGGGCCGCTGAGGTCCAGATTCAGGCGGTGATCGATCGCATGGTAGGTGAAGGCTACGACGTGCATCGCTCCACGGGCGTGATGCACACGGTGCTGGGCGGCGTGGGCGGCAAGGTGGATGTGGACCTCGAGGTCTTCGAGGTGATGGAGGGCGTGAAGGAGGCGCACCGCATCGCATCGCCCTACAAGCTGGCCAGCCGGAATTTCAAACCCGGCGGAACCGTGGTGAAGGCCGGTGGGGTGTCTATCGGCGGCGACCGCGTGGTGGTGATGGCCGGGCCGTGCAGCGTGGAGAGCCGTGAGCAGATCGATTGCGTGGCGGAGTTGGTGGCGCGCGCGGGGGCTCGCGTGATTCGCGGCGGCGCCTTCAAGCCGCGCTCATCGCCGTACAGCTTCCAGGGCTTGGGCGCCGAGGGCCTGCAACTGCTGCGCGCGGCGGCCGACCGCAACGGGCTGGTAGTTGTAAGTGAGGTGATGGATCAGACCCAGATTCCGCTGGTGGCTGAGTATTCCGACATCCTGCAAGTGGGCGCGCGCAACATGCAGAACTTCACCCTGCTGCGCGAGCTCGGCAAGCTGCGCAAGCCGGTGCTGCTGAAGCGCGGCATCGCGGCGACCATCGAAGAGCTGCTGCTTTCCGCGGAGTACATTATGGCGGGCGGCAACTACGACGTGATCCTGTGCGAGCGCGGCATACGCACGTTCGAGACTTACACGCGCAACACCATGGATATCTCGGCCATTCCCGTGGTGAAGAAGCTCTCGCATTTGCCCATGATGGCCGACCCTTCGCACGGCACGGGACGACGCGACAAAGTAGCGCCCATGGCGCGCGCCGCGGTGGCCGCCGGCGCCGATGGGCTTTTGATCGAAGTGCACCCCGATCCCGACCGCGCGTTGAGCGATGGCGCGCAGTCGCTGCGTCCCGAGCAGTTCGAAGAGCTGATGCAGCAGTTGCGCTTGATTGCATCGGCGGTGGGCCGGACGATCTGATGGATACTGTTGCCATCGTCGGGGTAGGGCTGATCGGCGGCTCCTTCGGATTGGCGCTGAAGCAGGCGGGCTTCGGCGGCACAATCCTGGGCGTCAGCTCGGAAGCGGCGGCCCGCGCGGGGCTGGATCGCGGCGCGATCGACCGGGCCGTAACGCTGGAGCAGGCGGCACGTTCCGCCGACCTGCTATATCTGGCGCAACCCATCGGACGCATCCTGGACACGCTGCACCATCTGGACCCGCTGGTGCGGCCGGAGACGCTCATCACCGACGCGGGCAGCACCAAGCACGCCATTGTCACCGCGGCGCGCAGGTTGGTGCGACGGTGCCAGTTCCTGGGAGGGCATCCGCTGGCCGGCAAGGAGAAGCGCGGCGCGGCGGAAGGGGAGGCGGATCTATTCCGCGGCCGCACTTATGTGCTGACGCCCGCGGCGCCCGAGGATCTGGAGACACCCGCGGCGCGCGCGTTCGTCGAATGGCTGGGCCGCATCGGGGCAAAGACCGTGGTGCTGGGCGCGGCCGAGCACGACCGTCTGGTCTCGTTTACGTCGCACCTGCCGCAGCTTGCCTCCACCGCGCTGGCCGCTACTGTGGCGGAAAATCTGACCGCGCCGGAGGACTTGCAGGTGGCCGGGCCGGGGCTGATCGACAGCACGCGCCTGGCACTGAGCGCGTATGAGTTGTGGCGGGACATCCTGGCCACCAATACGGAATCCATCGAGCAGGCCCTCACGGCGTATATCAATGAGTTGGAGCAGCTTCGCGAGAACCTGCGTACGCGGGGCGCGCGGGATGAGTTTGCGCGGGCGGCGGAGTTGGCCGGGCGGCTGCGAAGTGCCCCGAACCCGGCGGGGCGGTGAGACGATGGAACTGTACTTGAAAAAATGGAAAAACGTTTTGCGGCGAAGGGGTTTCCAGTACGCGATCCAATTCTCACGCGGCGTCCTTGGATTCCACCGCCAGCCGAAAGCCAAGACCGTTCAGGAGGGCACCGAGACTCTGCAGGCTGGGGTTACCTCGCTTGGATAACATCTTGTAGAGGCTTTTCCGATTCAGGTTGCTCCTCGCCGCCAGCTTACTCATTCCGCGGGCCTGTGCGACGTCCCGCAAAGCGAGAAGAAACACGCGCGGATCGTCCTCCTCCAACGCCGCGTTGAGGTATGCCTCCGCCAGGCGGTGGTCCTTTAGAGACTCGATCAGATAATCGTCATAGGGCACGCTTCGCGCCATGTTTCCTGCTCCTATAGTCTCGCCAATATCTCTTCGCGTCTGCGATGTCTTTGCGTTGAGTGGCCTTGATGCCGCCACACAAAAGGACGACGAGCGTTCTGCCGTCCTGTCCAAAATACACCCGGTAGCCCGGGCCTTAGCTTCGAAGTCCTTAAGCGACTCGACCCACTCCTGAAATGGTTTTCTGCCGTCCGCGGTCGCATAGATCGCGAGGGCGACAGGCCCGTTTGCCAATCAAACCTCACTGTAGCCTATTGGCTACGGAATTGAAAAGGCGGTAAACAGGGCGCAGGAAGAGAAGGGTGCGTGCACGCCGTAGGGCGAGGGGCGCCCGTTAAGACGGCGTAGAATCGGGACTATGGACGAACTGGATTCCGAATGGCAGAGCAAGGGCGCGACCCTCAGCGACAAGTCGGCGCGCGAGGAGTTCGGGCTGACGCAGGATGAGATCCACCTGGCGGTGCGGGCTGGCACTCTCCAATACCGGGTTGCCTCGATGCACGGGAACCCGTGGCTGCGGCTTCTCCGCCGGGAGGTGGAAGCGCTGGTCAAGCGCAAGCATGGGGCTAACTACTTGAAGGACCGGCAGGCGAAGACGGAACTGGCGCGCGTCACTCGCGAACTGAGGCGGCTGAAGGCCCAGATGACCCAATTGGAGGAACGGAAGGCAGAACTGATCGCGGCCATCGGCAGGCGACAAAGAAATGGGCTCGCGAAGGAGCCCATTGGATAGCAAAGGGGTTCTGAGCGGAATGCCGTTAGAAGATGATCTTGGCGGCGAGTTGCAGATTGCGGCGGTCGGTCTCCGATCCCGAGCAGCCGTAGCAAGCCGGGATGAAGGAGGTCGTCAGAGTGTCGGCGGCGGCGCCGTCGACATATAGATTCGCGTGATTGAAGAGGTTATAGGTCTCCCCGCGAAGCTGCACGCTCAACCTTTCGGTGAGTTTGAACGTCTTGTACACTCCCACATTCAGGTTCCAGTTACCCGGCGCGCGGAACGTGTTGCGGCCCGTCATGTCGTTCGGATAAGGCGGCAGATCGGAGAAGTAGTAAGTCGGATTGGTCCAGTGGTCCATCGCCGCAGTGGACAACGGAAGGAAGTTGAAGGTATTCGGCGTACTGGTAATAGCCGGCGGAGTCCCGTTGCCGTTCACCGACACAGGCGAGGTGAAAGCGGCGTACGGGCAATAGTAGTAGTTATACGAGCAATCGAAGATGGAATAGGGTGAGCCGGTGCGGGCGGTGAAGATGGGGGACAGATTCCAGCCGCCGAGCACCTGCGCGGCCAGGCCACGACCCGTCTTGAATGCCGGAACTGCCCAGACGGCGCTCACTACTACGCGCTGGCGAATGTCGAAGTCGGAGTTACCCTTGCTCACGTTCGGTTCGAACGCGTTCAGCAGGCCGAGGATGTAATCGCCCTGGCTGGCGGCTAGTCCATTGGTGTCGCTGAACGTGCTGCTCAGGTTGTCGGTGGAATGCGACCAGGTATAGTTGAAGTTCAACTGCAACCCGCTATTAGCCACATTGTTGACGACCGAGCGAAGGGTCAGGCCGTTGTACATGGAATAGGCCTTATCGCCACGCACGTTGATCGCGCCGTACTGCTGATTCAGCGTGTTGTTGCAAACCCCGGAACTGCCACCCGTTCCGTTGTAAAAAGCCTGCGACGCGGCATAGGAGCAAGGTTCACCCAGGTACACATTTCCGTACCCGTAGTAGTTCATGTCGGAAATATCGTACAAATGCTCGCCCTTCGATCCCGAATAGTCCGCCGCGACCAGGACTCCCTTGGCGAACTGATGCTCCAGCGACAGGCTCCACAAGTGCGCGTATGCAGTGTTGATTTCAGGATCCACGTTACGCAGGCTGGCGGTGGGCAGAGCAATACTGCCGCTCGAACCCGATAAGGGACCGTAGTTGCTTGTGGAAATAGGCAAAGGCATTTGGGCCGAGGTTACGCTGACTGTTTCATAGTTCGGCGGATTCTGAATGACGTTGAACGTGACATTGCCGAAGTTCCGCTCGTAGCCGATTCCATAGCCGCCGCGCAAAGCCGTCGTACCCTTGCCGGAAATATCCCAGGCAAACCCGACGCGCGGAGCGAAATCCTTATAATCTTTCTTCCAGAGGCCTCCAATGGGGCTGTTGGGAGCCAGTTCAACCGACCCGCCCGCGATACCCTGCGGAGTGTCTGTTGCCAGATTTGCGGCGTAGTAGTTGGAATCCAGTTGCGCATCCTTATTGTGCTGAACGCCGAAGTACTCCCAACGCAGGCCAAGGTTCAAGGTCAGCCGGGGGGTCACCTTCCAGGCATCCTGCACATACAGGGCCGGGTCGTTGTAGCGGTTGCTACGGCTGAAATTCGGTGCGCCGATGGGTAGATTCACCGTGTCGCCCGGGAACTTGCCCTGGGGATTAATGGCCACCTGGAATTCCGCAAGCTGACCGGCCACGAAGTTACCGATGGCGTCTCCCATGTTGCCCTGGCTAAGATACTCGCCAGCCGTTTCGTAGGCGCCGAACGTGCGGTTGTCGCGAATATATTCGTAGCTGCCGCCGAAACGGATACTGTGCTGGCCGCGTGTGTAGCTCATATCCTCATAGAGTTCCGCGAAGTTCTGCGGTCCCCCAAAGGGGATGCCGGCGCCCGGAGTGAAAGGGTCGTAACCGGGGAAGATAATGCTGTTTCCCAGCACCGTGCCTGGACCCGAGGAACCGGTATAGAGTGTGGGCACGGCGGGATACTGGCCAAAGGGATCCACCGGTCCATTGATCCGGTTGAATACGGCCTTCGACTGCGATACCCAGGCGGGGCTGAAGGTGTGGATCACCGAAAATAGGATGTTATTGTCAAAATCGTACGCGCCGGTATTGAAGCCGGCATACGGACTGGATGAAACCGTTCCGGCCATCAGGTTGTCGCTCTGGAGAGCGTAACGTCCGTAAATCTGAGTCTTGTCGCTCACGTTATAGTCGACGCGCTCCACGTTTTGGTATCCGTTTTCCGGAGTTCCACCGCCGGCATCTCCGGGTGCGCTATAGGCTACCAAATCGAACATCGGGCTGTTTGGATTGAGCGCGGAACATCCGGCCGAGCTGCCGCAGAACGGACTGCCCTGAGCGGCGCCAATCTGATTAATGCTGTAAGTGCTCAGGATGTTTGCGCCGGGCGCCAGCTTGCCATAAGTGGAAAAGAATTGCTGAGTGTTTGGGGACGCCGCGGCAATCAGATTGGCGTCCGGCAGCACCACCTCCGTGTTGGCGTTGCTGCGGATGCGGATCCATTCGGTGCTGCTGAACACGAACAGCTTATTCTTCTTGATGGGACCGCCAACCGAGTAGCCAAACTGGTTGCGCACGAAGACGGATTTCGGCAAGCCGTAAGCATTATTATTAAAGCTGTTCGACGAGAGATCCGACACGCGGTTGAATTCGTAGACTGTACCATGGATTTCGTTAGTGCCGGACTTGGTGACAACATTCACCACACCGCCCGATGCGCGCCCAAACTCAGCCGTGAAATTGTTGGTCAGAATGCTGAATTCCTGGATCGAATCCAGCGGGACGGACTGTCCGGGGCCGGTGGTGAACTCGTCGTTATTGGCCGCGCCGTCCAACAGCACGTTGGTCGACGACTCGCGCTGCCCATTGATGGCGAAGCCCACACCTCGGGTCATCGTACCGCCGTCGGAGACGTTCCCCGAAATCGCCACCAGCGAATAGGGATCGCGCGTCAAAGTAGGCAATTCGCGAAGCTCGGTTTGGTTTACGACCGTGGACAGTGTCTGGGTCTCCGTGTTGACCTGGATGGCTGCGGCATTCACCTCCACCACCGTAGAAGCCTTGCCCACTTCCAGGTGCAGGTCCAGAGCCAGTTTCGCGCCTACTGTAGCTGTGACGCGTTGTTGGATCTGGACAAAGCCGGGCGAGGTGGCGGTTACCAGGTAATCCCCTGGCAGCAGATCCGTGGCAATGTAGGCGCCACTCGCCGAGGTGCTTAGCTCGCGAAGGGCGCCGGTATCGACCGACTTGACGGTTACCGCTGCGCTTGGAATCGCCGCGCCCGATGGATCGTACACGGTTCCGGTGATTTGGGCGGTTTCTGCCTGCCCGAAAAGATTGACGCTCAGCGAAGTCGCGAGCGTGATAAACAGCACTGACTGCGGTAGCGAAACACTTCTGAACGACCGTTTGAACATTGAAGCCTCCTCACCAATGCAGCGATTGTGCCGTCTTAGAGGAGTAATTTGCAATGGACGGAGTATAACTTGTTTCTATAGAGGTAAACAATTGTGGAGAAAGGAGCTTTCCGGCCGTCTAAATCGGCGCTAAACCGCTTATATGAGCCTGTCGCAGGTTGATTGGAGTGCTAGCGCCAGCCATCTACTACGAATAGCTCGGACAGGTCGCGCATGAAGGAGTAGACGATGGTGTGTTCGTCCACAGACAGCACCGCCGGCCAGATTTCGCTGACGCCAGCCAGATCGAGCGGGCCAATCTCCTTCCAGGGCGCGTATTTTCCCGTTTCCACGTCCACACGAAAGAGCTTAGCCGGGACCGAATCTGCCTGGACCAGGAGGCTCTTACCCGAGTGGCTCCAGCGCAGGACGATGGGCGTGAAGCCGGTGGCGATTACCTTCGGTTCTCCTCCGTCCACGGGCACAACCACCAGCCTCTGTTCGCCATCGACGCCGGCGATCTGCTTCCCGTCAGCGGAGATTGCGGGACGGAAGAAGTATACACTGGTGCCGAGAGGCGCCGGCGCGCTTCCATCGAGCGCTTGAACAAACAAGCGCGAGGGACGGCCGGCAAGGCTGCCACCCACTAAGAGCCTGTCTCCACCGGGAAAGAATCGTACGAAATCATACTTCAATTTGTGTCCGGAAAGGGTGCGCGGCTCGCCCGGAGTCAGGGGCACCAGAGTTAAAGTGGTCTGATCTCTGTCCGGCTTGGTGACTACCCAGTTCCCATCCGGCGAGATGGCCATACCGAAACCTTCTCCCACGCGGATCGCGTTGGGAGCATTGGCCCGGCGGATATAAGCCGCGTGATGAGCCCCGCCACCTTCCCCCGACTCCTCGAAGAGCACCACGCGGCCGTCCGCCGAGATACCTTCGGCGGTCGTATAGTCGAACCAGGACAGGTCCTGTTCCTTGGCAGCACCGTCAACCAGACGGGTCATCATGGCGTGCAACTGCTCTCGCGAAATCAGGACGCGTCCGGAAGCGGAGATGTCGCACAGCGTCAGAGTGCCGGGAAAGGCCGCAACCAAGCGCCGCTTGCCCGTAAGATCGACCGCATAGAGCGCGCGGGTCAGTCCCGACCGCGCGGCGGTGAACCAGACTTCGTGGCCTGCCGGTGCCCAAGCCAAACCGCGCGCGCTGGCCCATCCGGTCGATAAGGAGCGCGGCGCGCCTTTTGCATCGATGGCCATGATGTTCCCGCCATCGTCGCCTATAACGGGATGTTCGATGAATGCAACCTCTTTTCCGGAAGGCGAAACACGCACGTCCGTGAGCCAGCCCGAACCCTCGTACAAGCGCTTGCCGCGCGGATACTCAACGGTCTCGGGGAATGGCGCGTAACGTATGACGGCCATCCTCGAACTGTCCGGCGCCCAGTCCGCCGTCCATATGCCCCGGTCGAGAGGCAGAGGAGCGCCGCCATTCATAGGCACACGCACCAGGCTCCGGACCCCCATGGGTCCGTCAGGAACCATCAGGGCCAGTTCGCCGGTATGCGCCACCGCCGCCAGGACCGCGCGCGGGAAACCGAGCGGCCGCGATTCAGGACTGACGGTGTCTGCCAGGTACAACTCGCGGCCTCCGGGCACTACCCCGGCTTCGTAGATCACGCTCTGGCCGTCCGGTCCGAAGCGCGCACCGGAAATGGTGGTTTGCCGAAAGGTGACCTGGTGAAACGTGGGCTGCGGGGCGGTTTTTTGACGGACCAGAAGCAGGAGGCCCGCGCATACAGCCAGTCCAGCGGCCGCCGCAGCCAGCAGCCATCCCCGAGAGGATCGCCGCGCAACTTCGTCCGCCGGAGAGGACGGAGGCGCGGGCGGCACACCGTTCTCTTCCGCCGGCTGGAGGTGGCCTTCGCTGACCGAGGCGACGAACCGGTATCCGCTGCGAGCCATCGTTTCTACGTACCGGGGCCGGTCGGCGGAGTCTCCCAGAGCCAGCCGCAGGCGATTCACCGCGGTGTTCAGTCCGCTCTCGAAATCCACGAAGGTGTCGGCGGCCCACAGCCGGTCGCGCAACTCCTCGCGCGTCACCACGCCGCCCGGGCGATCCAAGAGAGCCTGGAGCAACTGCAATGGTTTGCCTTGGAGCCGGATCCTGGTTCCGTGCTTCCGTATTTCACCCGTGCCGGTTTCGAGCTCGAAGGCGCCAAACTGGAGCACACGTCCATTGCGCTCTTCCCGCATGTGTTCTCACTCCCTGCAGCGTTACACTTTCTATCCATCCTATGACAATTGACGGGCTTTCGCCACTCTCTCTATGTCCGAGAACTGTCCAATACAAGGTGAGCCTGAAGCCGTCGAGGGGAACCGGAAGGTGGGCTTCTCCACGGAAGCGCGGATCGGATGCGGGCCGGTCGTCGTGTATGTACCTTCACGGCGCTCGATCTTGACAGTTGTGAAACCTGCGGAGGCTGGACTGCGCGTGCCGTGAGGGGGCGACTGCTGGGCCAAGAAGAAGTTCGCGCCGTCAATTGAAGGTCCGGCAATGGCCCGGTGCGGGTGCCACAGTTAGGCTATTCTAGCAGGGGCCGCACGCTAAAGCGGCGCCGGCGCAAGTCGTAAATATAGATGGAGTAGCCGATGCGGGCCGAGGGGCGAAGCGCGCGGAGCCAGGCGTGCTGCTGCGGATTGGAAAACGAATCGTACAGGATGTTGGTGCTGATTGCGCCAACGCAATCGAGCGAGGCGCGGCGCTCCGTCTCCCAGGTCGCCGGCAGGGACGGTCCGCGCACGCCGAGCCGGCCGATTTCGGCAGTGCCGAAGTAGTCCAGACAGACTTGCGAAATGTGATGGGCATTCAGCCACGCCGCGAGGTTCTTAGCGTCCTGGCCCCAGTCGATGTTGGAATCGGCCAGGATCGCGGGACCGTTGGCGGGTCCGCCGGCCAGGACATTGAAGAACGCCAGGTAGTGCGGGCAGATGGATATCGACTCGGCCGCCAGGCCTGCGACAAGGATGGCGACGGCCAACTGGCGGTGCCGGAAACGCACGCGCGTCACGGCGGCGGCGGCCAGGATGAAGATGAACGGCCAGATCGGCAACAGGTGCCGGATGCCCATGTCCAGGTGGCTGCGCAGGCTGAAGGCGGCATAGATCGCGGCCGGCACGCACACCGCAAAC
>Ga0181535_10006464_pt1 | contig 12088 bp, 9 predicted proteins | sample PEATcosm2014_Bin_44_FD_119774 | JGI IMG/M metagenome (GOLD analysis project Ga0181535, IMG submission 119774) | Peatland microbial communities from MTU Mesocosm Facility, Houghton, MI, USA - PEATcosm2014_Bin17_30_metaG | ecosystem: Environmental > Terrestrial > Soil > Wetlands > Peat | place...
CTGCAGGGCCAGACCGTTCTCTCCGAGATCACCGAGGTGATGGACAATCTGGGCACCTATTTCACATCTTCGGGCAGCGGCGTCACCAACCTGATGGGGCTCGGGCTCAGCCTGGGCATCAACGGCCAAATCACTTTCGACTCCCAGACTCTGGACGCCGCCTACAGCAGCGATCCGGGCGGGGTCGCGTCGTTTCTCGGTTCGGCGACCGGCGGAGGGTGGCTCGAAAGCGCTACCAACGCGCTCACCAATCTGGAGGATCCGAATGTCGGGCTGGTCAAGAACGACGAAACGAACTTGCAGAGCCAGATCACTTCTATCGGCAGCCAGATCACCGCCAAGCACGACCAGGTGTCTGCCATGCAGGCCAATCTGACCAGTCAGATGGCGGTGGCTGGCGCCCTCATCTCGTCCATGGAGCAGCAGGACAGTTTCTTAACCCAGATGATGCAGGCCGAACAGATCGATTCGGAGGCAATCGCCAATGGCTGATGGGCTGCGGAGCGCCGTTCCCGTTGTGGGCCCGCGACTGCTGGAAGACCGCATCCAGGACGCCGTCGCCTCGGGTGAATTCGCCAAAGCGAGAGATCTGTGGGCGGAACTTGGGGACCGTCTCCGAAGCGAAATGGCAGAGCGGCCGCCTCCCACGGCAAGGCTTCAGCAAGCCCGCAAATTGCTCGCCTGGTGCCGCATCATGGCGATCACGGACCGCGCCCGCTGCCAGCAGAAACTCAACCAGCTCGCTGTGTCCAGCCGCTACCTACCTGCGCCCGCCGGCCGATCCCGCTGCCTGGCTCGTTTCTGACCTCGCCTGTCGTGTGCGGAGAAGGATGGCGTGCAGCCGGCGTGGACACAGGTGTGCCGCCGGTGCAGACACGGGGCGTGCCCTTCGGGGTGCCTGCGGACCTCACCCTAAGCAACGAGACAACTGGAATCGGCTGAAATATATTCGCGATTTTCAGCGGCCATCCTGGATCGGTGGAGAGGCCGTTTCGGGCGCCCCAGCCGGTTGGCCGGTCCTCCGCGCGCCACGAACGACCTCATCCTCCGCCCTTCGATCGTTCCAATCGAGCCGCAACCCTCCCGTCACGGCCGGAACGCCTCGAAATTGGTTTGTTGCAACGGACTGTCAGGCAGCCGCGCTCCCTGGTGAGGAGCGCCAGAGCGGCCACGGCGGGCTCAACTGCCGCTGCCTGTCCCCGATCGCCCGGTGCAACTCGAAGTCTCCTTCAAGCCTTCCCCAGGTGGTGAGCCTGGGCACCGAAACGTTTCACCGCTGTCGACGCGCACGGGCCGGAGACCCTCCGCAGACGTCCATCGAGGCCCATCCCGGCATGCGGGCCGGCCATGGCGCTGGGGGAGAGCGGCGGATCTGTCAGGCACACAAGGAGATCGCCGCTTGGCTCACGCGGCCGCGAAGCAGACGAAGAAAGCCAGCGCCTTGAGGAACTCCCCACGTGTGCGCGTGAACTCCTCTTCGAACCGGTTCTTGGCGCGGTGCAGCAAAACCCTGAGATACTCGGCGCTCACGCCGATGCGCCGGCAGACTTCCTGGCGATCCAACTCTTCCAGGAAGACTAACCGCAGGATTTCGCGGTCCTTGGTCGGAAGGGAATCCAGAATCCGCCCCACCACGCGCTTGCGTTGCTCCGTGATCAGCGAGGCTTCCAGGTCAACGCGGTCATCGGCCTGTTCGGGCGCGTTCTCATTGAGCGGCGGATGCTTCGCATCTTTGGTCATCGTTTCCAGCAGCACGTTCTTACACACCGCGCTGACAAACGCGCCGAAAGCGTCGGGTTGCGATACACCCTGTCCCTGGCGCAGCGCGCGGAGCACCCGCAAATAGGTTTCCTGGCGCACATCCTCCGCCATTTGCGGCGTGATCCTGCTCCGCCTCAGTCTGGCCGTGAGCAGCCGCTCGAAGTAGCTGCTGAAGTGCAGTTCAGTAGCCGGATCGCCTTGCGTCAACCGATCGACGTAAGCCGCGTCAAATATATGAAAATCCAACCTTGGTCCGCCTGTTTCCTGATCATTATAGTGGACCATCGCGCCGAACCCCAACCTGCGCGCCGGCCGGTGCGAATGGAAAGCCGGCTTCTTTCATGGGTATCGGGATCGGTTCGGAGGGACGAACAAGAATCGCCAACTGCGCAATCATCGAACCAACGTCGGCGCGGCCGCCTGCCAGGCTCTCTGTAACGATCTGCATCCGGCTCCCACTATTCACCATGAACTCAAGTGGTAGCGCCCAACGGCCCGTGATCATCGGCAAGAGCACCCGGTTCGGGGGTGCCCGCAACGTATCCGTCAGCAGGTGGTATCCCATCGCACTCGTGTTTCAGTTTCGGGCCTATGCGGATGATCGCCACGTCCAGTCCGGCGCCGGAGAGACCATCGAAATCAGCAGCCGTGGCTTGCGGCTGCGGATTCGCGAAGAGATCCTGCCGCAGGTCAACGAGTTGCAACTCGCGATTGCCTGGCCGGCGATGCTGGATGGCGTCACGCCCCTGCAGTGGTCCGTTCGAGCCAAACCCGCCTGGCGCGCCAACGGGTGGCTCTTCGTCTGCATTAGCAGCCACGAGTTCCGCACCGCCGGCGCCCGCAGCCGACAGGTAACGGCTGCTTGCGGCTGAACGGGCCGTGAAGCTGATCCCGGCCGCAATGCCGTGGCGCAGGCTGTCCAGCCTGCTGGGCCGAGTGTCGTCCCGGCTCTTCTTCCCGCGCATAACCCTGATGCACCTGGGCGCCTCCTGCGCCGCTGTCCAATTGATCCTCGTTGGATCTAGGATGAAGGGCAGGGCTGCGCGTCATGCCGGGACTCAACCAACCACTGCTGATCAACCTGCTCGGCCACGCGGCCGGCGCGCTGATCTTCGCGATTTTCCTGGTGTTGCTCTACAGCGGCCGCGGCTGGTCCGGCTCGCGCGGCCGTTATTTACCGGGATTGGCAGCGGCCTTGTCCCTACTGTGGAACCTGGGCTCGCTGATCGTGCTTGCCCGGCCGGGCTTGTCTTCCGCGGCGCAAGCGATCGTGGTGGCTTGCAGTTTTTCCACTCTGAGCTTTCTTCCCGCGGTTTTGCTCCACATTTCCCTGGTCGGCCGAAGTCGGGCGGTGGCCGGCGCCGGTTACGTCCTCGGTGCGGTCGCCTCTGGCCTGCATTTTGTCGAGATCCGCGGCAACGCCGCCGCGTGGCATCAGGCCGCGCTCCTGGTCACCACTATCGGTTTCCTCGTCCTCACCGCCCTGGCCGCGGCCAGTGCGGCATACAGCCGGCGCCCGGGCGGAATCCGCATCCTGGCCTCCATGAGCCTGGCCCTGTTCGCCATGTCCTTCGTCCACTTTGGTGCAGGCCACGCCAGCCAGGCTTGGGCCAGCGAACTTCTGGTACACCACGCCGGCATCCCGCTTGCCCTCTTTGTGCTCCTGCAGGACTACCGCTTTGTCCTGCTGGATGCCTTCATCCGTTTTCTTGCCAATGCGCTGCTGGCGGCTGTTCTCACGCTGCTGGTGATCGGTGCCGCGTTCCGCCTGCTGCTGGTGGAGCGAATCGCCAACCCCGTAAACGAGGCGGCACTTCTCATCAGCCTCTGCCTGTTTCTGGTCTTCTTTGCCTGGTTGCGCAATCGCCTGCAGGCGTGGCTGACGGGTGTGATCTTTCGCCAGAGCAGCGTCGCCGGGCTGGCCGCCCGCATCAAGGACTGCCCGCCGTTCACTGAAGAGGCATCGTTCCTCGAATGGTCCGCCTCCCAGATGGCGGCCGCCGTGCGCACGCAACAACATGCGCTCGTGGAGCAGGCGGAAGTCCCCGGCGCGGAGAACCTGCACGCCCCGGCGCCTGGCAGCGCCATCGAGGGACCGCTCTTCCTGCGCCAGTGGCAGTGGGCGGAAGTGGTGGTCCCGGTGCGGTTTGGCTCGGGCAGCTCCAGGCTCGTTCTGCTCGGCCGCCGCGAAGGCGGCCGGCGTTATCTCAGCGAGGACTACCGTATGCTGGCGCGTGCCGCTATGGAGATCTCCGAAAGAGTCGAATCGCTGCGCCGCAGCGAAATGGAGCGCCTGGTTTCGCAGGCTGAGCTGCGCGCTCTTCAATCGCAGATCAATCCCCATTTTCTGTTCAACGCCCTCAACGCCGTTTATGGCTCGATCCCGCGCGATGCCCCGCGCGCCCGGAAGATCGTGCTCAACCTGGCCGAGATTTTTCGCTACTTCCTGCAGACGGAAAAGACTTTCGTGCCGCTGGCGCAGGAAATGCAGATTGTGCGCGCCTATCTTGAAATCGAGCAGTCGCGCCTGGGCAGCCGGCTGCGGGTGGAGATTGACATGGACGAGGAGATTCTCGACTTTCCCATCCCCGCTCTCTCCGTGCAGCCGCTGGTGGAGAACGCCATCCGGCACGGCATTGCGGCCAGCACGGAACCCGGCTACGTCCGCGTTCGAGGCGAATTGCAGTCCGGACAGGTGCGCATCGTGGTCGAGAACAGCGCGTCCGGCGCTGCTGCCGGCAGCCCCGGCACAGGCACCGCCCTCGACAATCTGCGCCGCCGCCTGGAGATCTGCTACGGCCCCGCCGCCCTCCTCCGCCTCGCCTTTAACCCGGGCACCACCGCCGCCGAGCTCCTCGTCCCCGCCGCCCGAACCCCGGCCCTCCGCTGAGGGCCCCGGAGACCGGCTGGTTTTCGCGTTCGGGCCGGAATATAATCTTTCGCCTCCTGCAACCGCCGCCGTGCTCAGCTGCATCTTGTTCTCCGTTCACCGGCGTTCTCATCCCGGCTGCCGCTCGTCACCGCCCGGTCATGTGAAAATTGTTCGGGGACTGTTTCCCGGGTCTTAAAATGAACTGGCCCTTCGGCCGTGCGCGATGCCGCTGAAAACTCTGATCGTCGACGACGAGCCCATCGCTCGCGATGTGCTGCGCGAGGAATTGGCCCTGATCGGCGGCGTGGAAGTGATCGGCGAAGCCGACAACGGCGCCAAGGCGCTCGATCAGATCGCCAGGCACCGGCCGGACCTGGTGCTGCTCGATTTGCAAATGCCGGCCATGAGCGGTTTTGAAGTGGTCAGTGGCATCCGCCGCGGCTCCCACATGCCGGTGATCGTGATTGTCACCGCCTACGATAGCTACGCGGTGAAGGCCTTCGAAGCCGGCGCCATCGATTATCTGCTCAAGCCCGTGGCGCAGGATCGGCTGCGGCAAGCCGTCGAGCGCGCCCGCGGCGTCAGCGAACGGCGGGCGGTGGAGCGTCTGGCGCAGCTGCAGGAGGTGGCAGCACCCGCATCTAGGCCGCGGCAGCGGAAGATTGTCGGCAAAGTCGGCGAAGAGTACTTTCTGCTCGACGCATCCGAGATCTTCGCATTTCAGGCCGAGGGCGACCTGGTCTGGATTATCACCGCCCGCAAACGGTACCTCGCCACGCAGACGCTCAAGGTCATCGAGCAGCGTTTGGGACATGATGGCTTCGAACGCATCCACCGCAACGCGCTCATCAACGTAAATCACGTCCGCAAGATCAGCACCCTCAGCAGCCAGCGCTGGCTGATCACGCTCAGCAACGGCCAGGAGTTCATCGCCAGCAAACGGCGCGCCCACGGGGTCCGCCAGCTTTTGAGCGGGTGACCGGTTTCCACCGGGCCTTGGTTTCTTCCCGAATCTGATCGGATTTCCGGGCAGACGCTGGCGGCGGTCGTATGATGGGTCAGAAGCAGGGGGACGTGACCATGCGCCAACCCAAAGCGCACTCTGAACCGGGCCGGACCGCGGCGCGGATCTTTGCAGTTAATGATCGCATCAACCAGGTGCTCATCGAGAATCTTGATCCTGCAGCCTGGAGAGTTAAGCCGCCCGGCAATGCCCGCCCCATTGTGGCGATCTTCACGCACATGCACAATGTCCGCTCCAAATGGATCCGGCTGACCGCTCCGCATCTGAAAGTTCCGCCGCAGCTCAACCGCGCGCGGTGCACACCGCAGCAGGCCCGTGCGGCGCTAGCCGGGAGCGCCGTTCATTGTGGCGAAATGCTCGCCGAAGCGCTCAGTGGCCCCGGGGGCCGCGTCGAGAAATTTCGCCGCGACGGCTGGGCCGCGCCCTGGCCGGTCGGGATGGAAATGCTGTGCTACATGCTTTCCCACGAGGCCCATCATCGCGGGCAGGTCTGCCTGATCGCGCATCTGCTCGGATTCCCGCTGCCGAAGCAGGTGGCCTACGGCATCTGGAACTGGGAAAAGTTGTGGCGGGAGTGCGGGGCTCCCCGCGGCCCCGGCTACGACTCGTAAGCAATCGGACAGGGATGTAGACAGCCCGCGGATGGGCCGTATTCGCGAGGATATGAAACCGCCGCCGGCAGTCCGCTCACCTTAAGAACCAGTCCCCCTGTCGATCCAGCGCGCCCGCCGGTCGAATTGTACTAGGGCCAGCCGCTTCCCGCGCGGACACTGTTAGAAGGGGGAAGCGGAAGATATGACGGGATTTGCGCGCACTGTTCTGGGCACGCTGGCACTGGGCCTCGGTTTTGGCTTCCTCGCCTGCGCCCAGTCGAGCAGCGGCACTTCCGGAACCGTCCGCGGTTCGGTTCTCGATCCCTCCGGCGCGGCGATTAAGGGCGCCAGTGTAGAGATTCAGAATCCCGTGGCTCACTATCGCCGCAGCACCATAACGGATGGCCAGGGAACCTTTGAGTTCGACAACATCCCCTACAACAACTACCACGCCAGCGCCGTGGCGACGGGTTTTCAGAGTATCGAACAGGATGTTGACGTTCGGTCCCCGATTCCAGTCCAGTTGAAAATCAGTTTAAAGATCGGCACATCAACCGAAAACGTGACAGTTACGGCGGCTGCGGATTTGGTCGAAAACGACCCCACGGCGCATACGGACGTCGATCGCGGAATGTTCGACAAACTTGCTCTCGAGAGTCAATCCTCTTCTTTGAGCTCTCTGGTTACGCTCGCCTCGCCTGGGGTTGCAGCCGACTCGAACGGTCTTTTTCATGGATTGGGCGATCACGCTTCCAATTCGTTCTCGATCGATGGTCAGCCGATTACCGACCAGCAAAGCAAGGTCTTTTCAAATCAGCTTCCGGCCGATGCAGTGCAGTCGTTGGAGGTGATACAAGGTGCTCCGCCCGCTGAATATGGCGGCAAAACCAGCCTCGTGATTGTGGCGACCACGCGGTCGGGTCTGGGCGTCTCACCGCCGCACGGCGACGTGACTGCATCCTACGGCACATTCGGAACTTCCAATGAGGCATTTAATGTCGCCTTCGGCGGCCAGACCTGGGGCAACTTCATTTCCGTAAATGGCCTGAATACGGGCCGTTTTCTGGATCCGCCGGAATTCACTGTTATGCACGACAAGGGGAACGAAGAGAACGCGTTCGATCGCTTCGACGTCAAGCCTTCGGACGCGGACACGATCAATCTGAACCTTCAGTACACGCGGTCCTGGTTCCAAAACCCGAACTCGTATGATGAGGAGTATCATCCCGGATTGACGAACCCTGTCACTGGTGCTCCATTGGGCCCGACGGATCAGCGCTCGCTGATCAAGACCGTTAACGTCGCTCCTATGTGGACCCGGATACTCAATACAAAGACCGTCTTCACATTCGGTGCGTACTGGCGGAAGGACCAATACAACTATTATCCGAGCGCCGATCCCTTCGCTGATTTCTCTCCGGACCTGCTGGGCGAGACGGTCACCCAGTCGCGGTCTCTTGCCAACGCCGGCGTGCGTGGCAGCGTGTCGTATCTCACGGGCGCTCACAATATCAAGGCCGGAGTTACGTATCAGCACACCTTTCTCACAGAGGGCGACAGCTTCGGTATCGTCGATCCGGGCTTGATTGCGTCCTTCAACTGCGAGAATGCCAACGGCACTCCCTTGCCTGGCACGCCATGCGCGGTTTTGTCGCCTTATGACCTGACCAACGGCGGCTCGGCATTCGCGTTCCACGGGCATACGGACATCAAGGAAATGGGTCTTTTCGTCCAGGATACGATCACCAAGGGGAGCTGGAACCTGAACCTGGGCATTCGCGGGGACCTGTACAACGGCATCGCTACCGCCAGGCAACCCGAGCCTCGCCTTGGAGTCGCGTACAACTTCAAACCAACCAATACGGTCTTACAGGTTTCATACGCGCGGACGATGGAGACTCCATTCAACGAGAATCTGATCATCGCCAGCACTGGATGCAGCATCCCTTTTCTTGCAACGCTTGTTCCTCCGCCCGGAGTCACGTGCAATCTGGGAACGATCAACCCAGGCCACCGCAACGAGTTCCATGCCGGCTTTCAGCAGGCGTTTGGCAGGTACCTGGTCATCAACGCCGAGTACATCTGGAAGTACACCCACAACGCCTTCGATTTCGGCGTCGTGGGTAGCACTCCCATCACTTTCCCAATCGAATGGGCCAGTTCCAAGATTCCTGGGTATGCAATCCGCGCCAGCCTTCCGAACTTCCATGGGCTTTCCGCATTCGTGGTGATGTCCAGCGTGGCCGCGCGCTTTTCGCTACCCCAGGTGGCTGGGTTGCCTATTATTCCGGTCGGGAACGAGGTGTTCCGCATCGATCACGACGAGGTGTTCAATCAGACGACACACCTGCAGTACCAGCCATGGAAGCGAGGGCCGTGGCTCTCGTTTAACTGGCGCTATGATAGCGGACTGGTGGCTGGCGCGTTGCCGTGTTCGGCGCCGACCGCAACCTGTTTCTCCTCTACCCCGATCGCGGATGGTGGAGGGGCGAACATTCCGAGCGGTCAGGTGGCGCTGGTGAACACCGTCAGCGGGCTGCCGCTGACGGCCGATCAGGAGTTTCAGGCCGGCCTCACTTGCGACGGCAAACCCGCAGCTCCAAACCCGTTGGGCGCCCCACTCGCGACATGCGATGCCGCAGGCCTGGGATCCATCTACGTCAAGATACCGAAGCCGGGGACCGAGAACGACGATCACAATCCGCAGCGAATCCTTCCTCGCAGCTTGTTTGACCTGGCCGTGGGACATGACAACCTCTTTGGCGGCGACAGGTACAAGTGGAGCGCCCGGCTGGAGATCGTCAATCTGACCAACAAGGAAGCGCTGTACAACTTCCTGTCGACGTTCAGCGGCACCCACTACGTCACCCCGCGAGCCATCACCGCGATGATAGGCTTCCACTTCTAGATATCCGCCACCGTCCGCTGGCTGGCCTGGCCGGATCGCTCATCCCTGGCCCTAGTCCTCCCGTCGGAAATCGCTCGGCGGCCATCCCAGAGAGCCTTAATCTTTATGCGGTGCCAGCCACAGTCGGCAGGAAACAGCATCCCGCCATGTCCCGGGCCGATGAACTCCGTACCCTTGCCTTGATCGTCGCCCTGACCATCCTACCGGCCGCAGGAACCGTCGCTGTGATCGCCGTGATGAGTCAGCCGGACCTTTCCGGACTCACTCCGGTCAGAAGCCACACAGCGGGCTTTTCTCTCTTGAGCTGGGCGAATCTGCTTAGGGATCCATCTCATAAGGCGGGTTCAGGGCCGGCGATCTCCTCCGGAGCTGCGATTGAGGTCCTTGGCTACATGATGGATGGGAACCGACCTTTGAAAAAAGGCCAGTCGATACCGGAGTTCATTTTGCTTCCCGAAACCGGGGATCCGGTTCACCCTGCGCATCTTTCTGGAGACCAGATGATCAGCGTCCGTCTCCGGGATGACGCGCGAGTTCGTTTTTCCTCTCGCGCTCTGGTGTGGGCTTCTGGAACTCTGCAGACATTATCCGGCGACCCTGCTGGCGATAAGCCGCTCTATGCCCTCGAGCAGGCGCGCGTAGAGCCCGCCGAGCGCGGCGAAATTCGCAAACACTTCAGATAGAGGTGTCCAGCAGCAGGTGCGCGCCACTGGCGCGCCATTTCGGCCCGCTCGCGTCCAATGCCAGTCGTCTCGTCGAATTTTGCTCCTGGCCTCAACCAGGATGTACTATACTCCGGTATAGTATATTTACCAAATGGCCCACATCAGCAACGACGGCGGCAGGAAACTCCTGGCGAGGGTGCGGCGAATCCGCGGCCAGATTGACGGAATCGAGCGCGCGATCTCGGAAGGCAACGATTGCTACGCGGTCCTGCAGCAAACTGCCGCCGTTCGAGGGGCGTTGGGCGGGTTGATGGCCGAGCTGATCGACGGTCACATCCGTCACCACGTGCACAGTGCAACTGAACGGGAGAAAGCAACCGACGAATTGATGGAGATCGTTCGCAGTTACTTGCGCTAAGGAGGGGCCCATGCCGCAAGCAAGACCTGTTGCCGGTCAAATCCCGGCAGATGACAACATCCGTTCGCCGGGACTGGTGAGCGTTCCCGGCCGTGTTCATGAAGCGGAACAACAGGTTCAGCCCGATGACGCATTGGCGCCAGCGCAGGAGCATGGCCATGTCGAAATGTTCGACCTGATCCGCATTCTGGGAACCGCGATTGGGGCCGGATTGGTTTGGTTTCGCGTCTGGGAGCCATTCCCGCACGTGAGCCCGATTGGCGTCGCGGGCGTCATCTTCGGTGGTTGGCCGATCTTCCGGGAAGCCTTCGAAAACCTGCGCGAGCGGCGCATGACCATGGAGCTGTCGATGACCATCGCCCTCCTCGCCGCGGTTGGCATCGGTGAATTCGTTACGGCGCTGATCATTACCGCGTTTGTGCTTGCGGCGGAGGTGTTGGAAGGGCTCACTGTAGGCCGGGGCCGGCGTGCCATCGGAGACCTGCTCGATCTGTTGCCCCGCTCGGCGTGGATTGTGAAGGATGGCGCTGGGGCGCAGCCGATCGAGGTCCATGTGAGTGAACTTCGGCACGGCGACAGAGTCCTGATTCGCCCCGGAGCGAGAATCCCGGTTGACGGCCAGGTTCTTTCCGGAAACTCGAGTGTGGAAGAGGCTGCGATCACCGGCGAGCCTCTGCCGCAAGATAAGCTCCCAGGCAGCCGGGTTTTCGCTGGCACGCTTAACCAAACCGGTGCGCTCGAAGTTGCCGTGGAGAACCTGGGCCGGGATACGACATTCGGGAGGATCGTGGAAGCGGTCGAGAAGGCTGAACAAACGCGTGCGCCGATTCAGCGTCTTGCCGATCGGCTCGCCGGATACCTGGTGTACTTTGCTCTGGGCAGCGCCATTCTCACACTCTTGATCACGCACAACGTGCGCGCAACGATCTCAGTCATCATCGTGGCCGGCGCTTGTGGAATTGCCGCAGGGACGCCCTTGGCGATCCTCGGAGCCATCGGCCGCGCAGCCCGGCAGGGAGCCATCATCAAGGGTGGCGTCTACCTGGAACTGCTCGCGAACATCAATACCGTATTGCTCGATAAGACGGGAACCCTCACTTATGGCAAACCGCGCGTGGCTTCGGTCGACCCAGCTTACGGCTACGAGGCCGACGAGATTTTGCGAATCGCAGCTGCCGCCGAACGCAACTCGGAACACCCACTCGCGCATGCTGTCGTTGCGGCGGCCCAGGAAAAGCAAATGGAAATCGGCGAACCTTCTGCCTTCAGCTATACCCCCGGTAAAGGCGTGCATGCGGAAGTGGAGGGCCATGCGGTTGTCATCGGAAACACGGTTTTGCTCGAGGAGGCGAACGTCCCGCTGCCGGCCATGAGCGTGAGGCCCGGTGCGCGCGTCCTCGTTGCCAGAGATGGCCGGTTCATCGGCTCGATTCAAATCGCTGATCAAGTGCGCGACGGAACCTCTGAGGCCATCCGGGAACTTCAGGAAATGGGCCTTCACATCGAGTTGCTCAGTGGCGATGCCGGGTCGTCCGCCGGCGCTGTCGCCGAGAGCATCGGAATCAGCCAGGTTTCGGGTGGCCTGCTGCCTGAACAAAAGTCAGCCCGCGTGGATGAATTGATTCGGCTCGGTCGCACGGTCGCCATGATTGGTGATGGAATCAACGATGCCCCAGCGCTCTCCCACGCACATGTCGGCGTTGCGATGGGCAGTGGAGCGGATATCGCTCTCGCAAGCGCGAATGTGCTCCTGATTGGAAACGATCTGAGAAAGTTTGTGGCGACCCTTAAAACCGCGCGTTGGTGCCGGGCCGTGATTCTGCAAAACTTTTACGGGACGCTGGCAG
>Ga0181535_10006467_pt1 | contig 12084 bp, 9 predicted proteins | sample PEATcosm2014_Bin_44_FD_119774 | JGI IMG/M metagenome (GOLD analysis project Ga0181535, IMG submission 119774) | Peatland microbial communities from MTU Mesocosm Facility, Houghton, MI, USA - PEATcosm2014_Bin17_30_metaG | ecosystem: Environmental > Terrestrial > Soil > Wetlands > Peat | place...
ATCACCGCGTCCGTCGCGCCAGCGACTTACTTCAAACGACCCTATCGAAACTGCCCCGGCAGAAGATCCTGCCACAGGACACCCCCGTCGCGCCGGGGCAGTCCCGATAGGGACCTAACGTTTTTCAGGAGCGATCCATTGCCGGCAGGGTTCGAAACGGACATTGTGCTGTAGGCAGTAACCCGAAAAGGCCTCAGGATTCGCGCGGGGCAAGAGAGTGGTTGTTGACGATATTCCCCACTGTTTTCCAATATCAGGCGGACTACGTATTTCGTGATCACCTAGTGCGGCCGCCAGTAGCCATAGTTTAAGCATACGGCTTGTGTGCGCACGCGGCGAATCTGCTAGAGCGCTATGATCAAAGTAAAGACGAGAGACAGTAGACCGAGCCGGAGAGCAATTTCGATAGACGCCCCGGTCGCTGGGTACTTTATCAAGAGCCAGCCATGACATACCGAGGTCAGGCGGGACCGCGATTAGAGAGCCGCACTAGATTTCACAGCGCGTCGTAACCATTTCTTCGAGAGGCTGCGATTCCACCACAAGAGCAGACTGGTGAAGAATAGGACTCCGGGAGTGAGACCGGTGACGATCCAGAGAACGCGCGTTGTCAGCCCTCCAACGTCGCCATAATGGACCGGCGTCACGAGTCTGATCAAACGCATCCCGTATGGTTCCTGATAAAACCTATCCACCAGAGTGGTGCGTGCGGTCGGTGGGTCGACGTATATGTAGGTTAGGCCGACGGCGTGCGGATCATACGGACAATGCACTCGAACATAAAAGCTGGAATCGGCAGACTTCGGAAAGTAGAATATGGCGGGTTTGCAGTCAGGCGCTGCCTCGTCCGAACTGCGCAAGATGTCGTCGACGGGGCGCCACTTCGCTCCGGGCAGAGAAGATCGCGGTGTGCGAATGGAACTCGGACTATGCGTCAAGACACTGGCGAGCTTCGCGAATTGACTTTCGTATGAGTAGTAGATGCCGGTGACCGCCAAGATGAGCAGCGGCAGGAAGAAGAAAAATCCACCCACATTGTGAATGTCCCACGTCTGTCTCTTCCAACTTGCCTGAATTCTATATTCAAAGCCTAACCGCCAATACTTTCTGCCTCGCCACCAGAGCAGCAGGCCTGCAATGGAAACAACCAATAACAGCATGGCGAACCACGCATTGATGGTTCTTCCTGTCAGCCCTCCAAGTAAGTTATCATGCAGGTCGTAGATTTTCTGCAGGATGCGATGATTGTAGTTGTATTGGCAAATAATCGCTCCTGTGTACGGGTTTATGAAAGTCTGGATGCGTTCGCCTGTGGGAGAGTACGAACGAAAGTTGAACGCCTTATCGGTAGCAAGCTCAAAGCTAACCCGCTCCGATGCTGAACTGAAGCTTTCAATGGAGTCGTCCGGCCGCGACTTCCTGACAATTTCCAACAACGCGTCGAGCGGCAGACGCTGTCCTGTTGGACGCACTTCTGCGTGTCCTGGAACTTCGAGGACTCGAAGTTCCGGGACGAATACCAGAATGCTTCCCGTAACACCGACGACAGAAAACAGCAGCCCGGCGATCAGTCCAGCGTAGAAATGGACGTAAAAGGACCACCGGCGCAAAGAAGTATTGCGCGGGCTGGTCCAAAACGATTTGTCGAGCAATTGGCTTTTGCTCGCTCCGGCCTTATTGCGGCTCTCGGATTCCAACGCACGACACCTCACCGGCCTTCTCTGCAATTCAGCCTATACATCTCAATCCTACCTGCGCGGCAAATCGCTAGAAGGTTATTCGTCCGCCGAGTTGGATATACCGCGGGAGATTGACCTGCGACTGTATTTGACCGAAGGTGGAAGAGCCGAACTTCGACACCGGAGAAGCGAATTGCGGCGTGTTGAAAGCGTTCTGTGCTTCTGCCCGAAACTGAAAATTCACGCGTTCGAGGTGGATATCCTTGAAGACGGAGAGGTCCAAATTGGCGTACCCAGGGCCGTAGCAGGGCAGTGTGCGCGGAACGTTGCCGTAGGTAAATGCAGGCGCGCTCGAAAAAGCCGCGGAGCTCAAATAAGTGTTGATGCGGCTTTCCGGGCTGCCAGTTAAGCAGGGGTTTCCAACCAGGTTTGGCCGCTGCAGACCAGCGCCGATCGAGGAGTTATTGTTGGTGTTTTGATAGACAGCCAAAGGTTCCCCGTTCTGAATCAATCCGATTGCATTCACGCTCCAGCCGCCGACAGCACGGTCGAGCAGCTTTCCGTTTGCGAGCAGAGGTTTTCCCTGGCCAAATGGTAGTTGCACCGTGGTGCCCACGGCGAACCTGTTGGGGATATCGTAGATGGAGCGCGCATACTCCGCCTTCAGATTGTAAGCATCCTGGGGAAGAGAGGGACTGGTGCTGAATGTATTGCTGGATCCCCACTCCGAATCCCAATTGCTCGACCATGTGTAGGTAACGAGCAACGAAACCCCATAGGAAAAGTCCTTTTGCAGTTTCACATTGAGAGCGTTGTAGAGGGACTGAGCGCCGCCGGCGAAGGCATTTACGCTTGAGAACTCCGGGAACGGGCGCAGCAATTGATTTTCGGCGACGGTAGAGTTTCCTATCACCCCAGTCCCGCCTTTGTTGTAGTAAGGATTCGCAACTTTGGTGAGCAACGCAGATCCGAGGGCCAGGTCCGAATCCGGTAGCTGGTCAATATTATTCGTGCCCGGAGTGATACCGGCAGTCGCGACAGTGCTGCCGCCCCCAGTGCCATTGCTGTTGGCGAGCAGGTTTCTTCCCTTGGCGCCCACATAGCCGAGCTTGAATACAAAATGGCCTGGAAGCGCCTGCTCAATATCCGCCGAGTATTCTTCGACTAACGGAGACCTGAGGTTCTGGGACATATAAGTAAGCGAGTTTCCGATCCCTGTGAGATACCCCTGCGAGTTTCCTGACGGCGGCTGAATGCCATTTGGAAACGGGTTGTTGAATGTGTTCGCGGCCGTGACGTTTCCATCGTTTGAGGCCACATAAACGTTGGTCTGCGTGTATCCGGGTACTATGCTGGAGTTCGCCGTGTAGTAAATCGGCGCATAGAAGATCCCGTAGCCGGCGCGCAGCGTTGTCCCTGGATGTACTTGAAGAGCAAGCCCGACTCTCGGAGAGAACTTGGTATGGCTGGCATCGCAGCAGTGAACGGGATAGCCGTTCTGACCTGCAAACTCTACGCCGCCTTTGGTCGGTACCCCGGAAGTAGTGGAGATCGGATTGGTCGCGTTAGGATCCAATCCGATGACAAAGTGGTTGCTTCTTTCACGAATGCCCAATTCGTACTCGTAGCGCAATCCCACGTTCACGGTTAGCCTGGGCTTTACGCGATAGTCGTCCTGCACATAGAAACCGTGGTAGTGAACATTCAAACGAAGCGGCGATACCGTCGTCACAACTCCGCTGGTCGGAGTACCCAGCAGCAGATCGGCTATGTCCGCGCCTGTGCTGAGATTCCCAGCATTCGGCAGCTCCTCGGAAAAGGTATCGTCTACGGTGTAAGTGCCATTAGCAAAGCTAGTGTCCGTGAAGTCCTCACTGATCGTGCGGAAATCGTAGCCGGCCTTTATGCTGTGCAAGCCCCAAGTCTTCGCGATCGCCGCCACAATGCTGCGGGAATAGAACACGGCAAAGCCCGGGTTGTTATTGCCCTGGGTTGCCGCTGTCTGCATCGTAATGTTCGGAAAAGCACTCAATTGCAGCGCACTCACATAGGATGCGGGGAAGCCCAGCGTTGACTGATTGAAACCGTTGTCGATGTCGACGTACTTGTTCGGAAACCGATTGAATCCATAGCCGGCAGTCAAAACTGTTGTCGGATTCAGGATGATCGTATTGTTCTGCGCAACTCCGTCTACGTCGCGGAAGAGATGGTCAGAGAGAGTGCTGCCCGCAAATCCTCCCAGTGCGCTTGGGGATGACAGCACGTTGCTTGAAAAATGAACGTAGGAGAAGTTCGCATACCACCAGGGAAAGAGCTGGTGATCTAACTTGCCGATGAATTCGTTCGCATGCCGGCTATAAAAAAAGGAATTGAAGTAGTCAGACGCTCCATAAGTGGTTACAGCCTCGTTCGGTAACGGGAGCTCGTTGGCAATGTTCAAGCCGACGGTGTTGAGGTAGGGAGCCACGATCTTATTGCCAGCAAACGGTTGACGGCATAACTGGGTGGCCTTGTAGGGCGCCGGGCAGGCAACCAGGGGAAGGAACGGGTTATAAACCGTAACACTCGATTGCGAGAAATCTCCCGTGCGTTCCAGGGCCGTTGGAACATAGGTGGTAATGGTCACGTTCGCGTTGCCTTTGTACCCTTCATCCGTGAGCCAGAAAAATGTCTTGTCCTTTCCGTTATAGACATGCGGAATGCGTATTGGTCCGCCGACGGCAGCCGCGTAGTTGTCAAAGTCGATATCGTAGGGGCTGCCTGGCTTGAGGAAATAGGTCCGGGCAGCCCACGCGGTCTGTCCATCTACACCCCATAGCACTCCGTGAATCGCGTTGGTTCCGGATTTGAGGACGGTATTAAATGTGCCGCCTCCTGTCCGTCCTATCTCCGCATCATAAGTGTTGGCCTGAAGATTGACCTCCTTGACAGCTTCGATGGCGGGAATAAAGACAGATTGGTTGTCCAGGTTTGTAATTGGGACGCCATCAACAAGATAGTTATTTACGTTGGGAGGACCGCCGGCAATCGAGACGTTTGCGACGCCGCTCTGGTCTGAGAACTTGGAGTTGCCGGCCACGGTGGCGGCATTCACTACGTTATTGTCCAATCTTTCAAACACATAGGGGTTGCGGTTGATAGCAGGCAGGTCTTCGAGCTTTTGGGAATCCAGATGTTGTCCGTTCGATGCGTCGGAGACGTCGACCAGCGGAGCCCCCGCTGTCACTTCGATGCTCTGAGTGCTTGAGCCGACTTTCAACTGGAAATCCAGCGTCAGGAACTGCTGATCTCCCACAACAACCGACTTTTTTACCAGCTTCTCGAAACCTGCTGCAGCCACCGAAACAGTGTAAGTAGCGGGTTCGACGGCTGTAAAAACATACTGCCCCGCAGAATCTGTTACCGCCGTTCTGGCCACGTGCGTGGCTTCGTCGGTCAAGCCCACCTGAACTTTGGGGACTACAGAGGCTTGCGGGTCCGTTACCAGGCCACGCACTCCGCCTTGGTACGACTGAGCGCACAGCGTGGCAACAGATGTAAGGGACAATAGGGGCAAAAGAATCAAAAGGCGTGGTGTGGCAAACATGAAGGACCTCCTTGTAATGTTGTCGCGACTGATCCGCTCAAGTGCTTCAAATCAGATGGGCTGGCGGAGCAGCTTTAGGGATTGAGCGGCGCATCCACAAGAGAGAGTTGCGCGTAAGCGGTAGGCTGCTAGATGGAACAGGAGATTAACAACAGAAACAACAACAAGAGCCAAGGCGCTCTATGCGCTTGGAATCGCACACGAACGTCATCGCTGCTGTGCGGCTGGCGCCTGACACAGTCGGTGTGTAGCCGGTGAACGAAATGCGCGCCTGTTCAGGAGTCATTTGCGAAAACTCACCCTTCGAGCGATGTTCACGGAATTCGTGTCCACACCCGGAATACACGTGCGAATAGAACAAGTTTACTGATTTGCTGGAATCTGTCCAATGAATCTTTTGCATCTATATGATTCATTTAGCGAATAGGATGATTCACGATCGTCGAAATAGAATCGTCCGCACAACCTGAGCGGCGCTTCTACCTCGGGGTTCCGACTCGCTGGCCGCGCGATTTCGAGACACTATGCCGACCTTTGATTCGGGGGCTTCGTGCCGGCGCCGGGTGTTTCGATTTGATTGGAGCCAGACGTGCGCGCAACAGGGAAACAAAGGCGTCTATTGCGGGCGAGAGCCACTTGTCTTTGTGCCAAACAACAAGCGTTTGCATAGAGAGATCGACTCCGGCCCAGGCCAGGGATGCGAGTTTGCCTGTCGCGATCTCAGATTGAGCGACGATCGCGGGGAGGCACGCAATACCCATGCCCAAAGCGGCGCACTGCTTGATCGTCTCCACGCTGGTGAATTCCATGATGCTTTTGGGCGTCACGTGCGCATGCGCGAGGGCCTTCTCCAGCTTTGATCGATAGGCGCAGCCAACGTCTGTCAGCAAAAAGGATTGGTTTGCCAGGTGTTGAACCGCAACTTTTGGTTGATGCAAGAGCGGGTGGTCGGGATTGACCAACAGGGACATCGGCTCCTTGCATAGGGATTCGATATGGAGCCGAGGATGCTCGAATGCATCGTCAATCACCAGTCCCATATCCAATTCCCCCTGCTCCAGTTGGGGAATCAGTTCCCTCGTCCCGCTCGAATGAAAAGTGAGGTCAACCTCAGGAAAGGTTGAACGAAAAACCTGAAGAACAGGAGGAAGTCGATACGTCAACACAGATTCTGGGGAGCCTATGTAAAGTTTGCCCGCGGGAAGTTCCGTACCTGCCGCGACAACGGATGCTTCCTCGAGCAGGTGAAGAATCCGATCGGCATACGGCAACAGCCTTTCACCGTTGATCGTAAGCCGTACTTGTTTACCGAGCCTCTCAAAGAGTGGGACCCCCAACTCGGTTTCAATTCCGCGAATTTGAACGGTGACGTTGGACTGCACGCAATGGGCCTTCTCTGCAGCGCGCGTAAAGCTCAGCTCACGCGCCAGAATGCGAAAAATCTCCAGTTGACGGACTTCCATAGACGGATTATATCGATGCCTCCAATGAATCGAACAGATGAAAAAGATTTATTGGACAGATTACCAACAGTTTGGCGAGACTCCAGCTAGACGATGCGACCGGAGCAAAAGATCGCCAGCTTCATCGCCGTTGAGAATCGAGGAGCGAATATGGCGGAAATCAAAGCGGCGGTACACTATGGCGGTAACGATTTCTTCATCGGAATCAGTCCCGCGGGACATGCGCAAGTGATGGAGACCAATGGCGACCGTGCATCCGCGGCCACGCCGATCGAGCTTCTTCTGGTTGCAGTTGCCGGGTGCATGGCCTCAGACGTTGTCGACATCCTTCGCAAGAAGCGGCAAAACCTGGCTGACTACAAGATAGAAGTCATTGGAGAACGCCGCGACGAATTCCCGCGCAGCTTCAAGTCCATCAAACTGCACCACATCCTGACTGGCGAATCGCTCTCGGAAGATGCCGTAAGACAAGCGATCGAGCTATCCGATTCCAAGTATTGCAGCGTAGCGGCAACACTCAGGCCCACGGTTGAAGTATCCGTTACCTTCGAAGTTGTCGAGGCTGCAAATGCATTGCAAACGATCAATAGCTGAAGACGATTAGACCGGCGTCTGTCGCAAACATCAGCGGCTTCTCCTTGGTCACTCATCAGGAAGTGTTTCGGCAACTCACGATTGCGTGGCAAGAGCGACTTCGGAAGCAAGGAACTTCGCGACACGGGCAAATGGATCGAATTCCAGCCCAGCTAATCTGCGGAGGTTCGAGTTGGCGTTGATGTCGTAGAACACAAGGCGGCCATCTTGAGCTTCGAGATACTCAATCCCACCCACGTTCAACTCGCCGGCTTTCATTAACCTCTTGCCGGTATCGACAGCGGCAGGCGGAACGTCCTCACACAGGACGAACTTGGGAGGCGTCTGCGCGGCTGGCAGTTCGCATTGTGGAGCGCGGTTCTCCGGATTGCAAATCTCCGACGGGCACAGATTGAACGAGCCGGATGAAATAACCCGCATTGCGTAGAGCAACTCACCGTCAAGGAACTCCATCCGGACAATTCCTTTCGACGGGTCTGTCTCGAAGTACTCTTGCAATAGGAGCAAATTGTCGGGCAACCAGCGCTCGGGGGAGTCGCTGAGCAGACGGACGAGTTCATCCGGCGAATGGAGCAGGAACATGCGAGCTCCACTGCCGCCCTGGTCCGGCTTAATCAACGCAGGCCACTGATCTCCCCACCTATCCAGCGCAACCTCGACGTCATTAAACGCAAGTGTCCGCGGATGCTCGATCTCTAAACTTTTCATCAATGCGGCCTGATACGCTTTACTCAGTTCCAAAGAGAATGCAGACGAGCCATTGAGCACCCGCGCACCCCTCTGCTCCAATGACCGCATCAAGGCTAACGCAAGAGGTACAGCGCGAGTGTGATCGCGTTTGTATGCGCTTGGACTGGCCTGATTGAAGTAGACATGCGCTTCTGGTATCGCGTCCGGATCAAAACAGCCTCGCTTGAGATCGAATGCCCCATACTGAACACCTAAAGCGTCCAGGGCCGAAAACAATGGCTTTTGCCACTCGGGGTGCTCGTACAGAACGATGAGTTCGTGACTCATGATGATTCCTTCCGATTAAGGTCGATTGCCGCCACACATGACCCGAACGCCGGCACTTAGAAACCTAAGGCTGGATTCTTGCGGCCCGTGATGGCATTCAGATTCGCAGAACCCAAAGATGTACGCAAGCCTGTCGGCAATATGGCCTCAACAAGCATTCGCCTAAAGTGCGGATAAGGTCTGAGATGAACCCCTCGATTGAAACAGTTTTCCGTCGCTACACCAGCAGTGCCTTCGGTTCTGAACCCTCTAAGTGATATTGATCGGGGTTCGTTCGGATCGATATATGACTCGTGAGTTGAAATCATCTTGCTGATTCTCCAAGCCGAGTAGGGGTGTGGGGAAGGAAACGGTGGTTTCCAGTTATCCGCGAGCCTTGGAAAGCGAATGATCGAACTTCAAATTTCTCGAAAAAGCGCCCTTGTCCTCGCTTCGTGCGATCACCGCGCTGGCCGCGCAATTTCCCAGCACGTTCACTGCGGTTCTGCCCATATCCATGAGAGTATCAACACCCAAAATCATCAGAATGGGCGCACTCGGAATATGGATGGTGCTTGCGGTCGCCAGCAGAATGACAAAAACCGCTCGCGGCACGCCAGCCATTCCTTTGCTTGCCAATGCCAGCACAACGAGCATCTCCACATGCTGTCCGAGCGTAAGATGGATGCCCGCGGCTTGGGTGGCGAATACCGCTGCCAGAGACATGTACACGCTCGAGCCATCCATGTTGAAGCTGTAGCCCAAAGGAATCACGAATGAGACAATCCATCCGGGAACGCCCAGTTCTTCCATCCGCTCCATGGCCAGCGGTAAAGCCGCTTCGGAAGTCCCCGTGGCAAACCCAATGGCAACCGGCTCACTTACTGCGGCCGCGAATCTCCGCAGTGGAATCCTGAAAAAAACAAGCAAAGGCAACACAACAACAAGACAGAAGATGGCGAGAGCGATGAAGCAGGTGACGACGAGCTTGGCCAGCGGCACAAGCGAGGCGAACCCTGTGGTCGCCACGGTGTATGCCAGCGCGGATCCCGCGGCAAGCGGCGTCAGATACGTGATGATGCGAACCATTTGCGAGATGACGCTGGTGAGCGCCTTCAACGCATTCACCAGCGGAACGCGCTTGTTCTCGGGCAACGTGGCCAGGGCGACTCCAAAGAGAAGCGCAAAGATGACGATCTGTAGAATGCGGTTTTCCGCGACAGCCTGGGCGATGTTCTCGGGAAAAATGTCGAGCACCGTTTGCTGCCAGCCGTGAGGAACCTGTTGCGTTGCGAGGGCGCTGGAATGAGACGATGCAGGCAATGCAATGCCCCATCCTGCCCCGGAGATGATGCCCGCGAGCGAGCCGATGATAAGGCCAGCCGTGGTGACCACTTCAAAATAAATGAGCACCTTCACGGCCACGCGGCCCACCGATCGCAGATGGCTATGCGCGGCGATCCCGGCGGGGATGCTGGTGAGAATCAGCGGCGCCACCACCAGGCGGACGAGACGGAGAAACAGGTTGCCGGGCAATTGCGCTTGCGTGGCTATGCGTGGAAACTCAAGCCCCAGCTCAATTCCGGCGAGCATGGCAAATAAAGTCCATGAGAATAGTCCCGGCCTGCGCAGAACCACTGCGCCAACAAGCAGGAGAGCTGTCCAGCGTAAAACAATTCCCCACGACGGGTGCCCTGCCCACAAAGCCACCGCGCCGACGAACCAGCACGCGAGCCCGGTCAGGGTGATATACACGGTGAACCACTCAACCCCAGCCCGGGGCCGCGATGCAGTGGGGGCCGAAGCCAATTTACATTCGGGCATGGGCACTCTACCCCTCGCTTTCGCGACCGCGATGATCGCACGGATGTTTTCCGACGCGATTGCCAATCAGATAGGCTGGACTTCGTGCGCAGGACGTTCCAGGCCCATCGCTGCCGCGGTGACATCGGTATACTTCAGGCCCGCTCCAGTGTTGAAGAGAACCACGCGATCGGTTTTCTTCAGGAATCCATCGCTGAGCAAGCGATCGTACGCGGCGGTCACGCTGGCTCCTTCCGGCGAAAGAAACAGACCTTCGTTACGCGCCCAATCCAGAATGGAGTCCAGGATCTCCTTGTCGGTGACTGCAAACGAGACCCCGCCGGATGCGCGGAGAATCTCGAGGATGATGTAGTCTCCATAGGGCTTCGGAACGCGCAATCCTGCGGCGAATGTCGCAGCATTCTGCCACATCTGACTGGAAGGATCGCCAGCCTTGAATGCGCGCGTCACCGGAGCGCATCCGGCAGCCTGCACCGCAATCATCTTGGGCCGCTTGCCTGGCTTGACCCACCCGAGTTGTTCCATCTCCTCGAAGGCTTTCCACATGCCGATCAGGCCCACGCCACCGCCCGTGGGATAGAACACGGCGTCAGGGTACTCCCAATCCAATTGCTCAACCAGCTCATATCCCATGGTCTTTTTGCCTTCTACGCGGAAAGGCTCCTTGAGCGTCGAGACGTCGAACCAGCCTTCCGCCTCTTTGCGCTCGGCCACCATTCGCGCGCAGTCTGAAATCAGCCCATCGACCAGCGTCACTTTGGCGCCGTAGGCCACCGCTTCGACATAGTTGGCAAAGGGCACATCGCGCGGCATGAAGATATGCGCTTCAATGCCGGACGCCGCCGCGTAGGCAGCTAAAGCCCCAGCTGCATTGCCTGCCGAAGGAATGGCTAGCTTGCGCAGTCCGTAATGCTGCGCCATCGTTACGGCGAGAGCGAGTCCACGCGCTTTGAATGTCCCCGTAGGATTGGCACCCTCTTCTTTCAGGAAGCCTCCGGGATAACGCCTGCTGGCAAGCATCGGCGTCCATCCTTCGCCTAGCGTCACAGGCTTCACATCGGGCAGCACGGGTTGGTAGCGCCACATCCCTTTCCACGGGGAAGCCGACTGGTTTTGTATGGCTTCTCGGGCCTTCAATCCGCGCAGAGCGGAAAAGTCATAGCGAACATAAAGCGCTCCGGCCGGTTGGTCCTGGCATTCCGTGCAGACGGTTTGCGGGCTTGCGGCGGAAAGTTGCGCACGACAGCGCGAGCACTCGAAATAAGCAATTGTAGGCATCTGTCCTCTGTCAAATTCGATAATAGGAGATATTAAATGGTAGTTGTGGTCAGAGTTCATAAGACTAATGGATTCAGTGGCTCCTCGACTTCATGCATCCGGATCCATCGCTCAGGTAATGGGCGCGCATTCTTCGCGTCCGCGCGCCCGGTTCCACAAAGTTCGTTTGGTTGAGAGGTTAGAAGTTAGCCCGAAGCCCCCCCTCGATCTGACGCGGCGTGTTGCCCTGTGTCTTGGTGACACCCCAGGCGCTCGTGGATTGGAGGCTGAGGCTGGGGTTAGCGAAGTCCAGATGGTTCAGCACGTTCAGGGAGGTACCGCTCAGTTCCACGCTGTACTTCTCGCGGACCACGAGCTTCTTCCTGACACTGAGGTCGAGGTTGAGGTAGGGAAGACCACTGATGACTCCGGCGCCACCGGAATGGCTGTCGAGGCCCAGGATCAGAGGACGGACGCTGTCGAACACAGCAACGGGGTTGGTGAACATGTTGACAGCGGCCCCGGTGCTGCCGGCGTGAACCGACGTGCCAACGGCTACGCCGTTCGGATCGGCGCCGCCGAGAACTCCGCGATGCGTATGGTAACCGCCGGTGTATTGGTTGGTGAAGACGCAGTTTTCGGTGTCGGTCAATGTGTTTCCATCGTTGCCGCCGAAGCTCTGGCC
>Ga0181535_10006469_pt1 | contig 12083 bp, 13 predicted proteins | sample PEATcosm2014_Bin_44_FD_119774 | JGI IMG/M metagenome (GOLD analysis project Ga0181535, IMG submission 119774) | Peatland microbial communities from MTU Mesocosm Facility, Houghton, MI, USA - PEATcosm2014_Bin17_30_metaG | ecosystem: Environmental > Terrestrial > Soil > Wetlands > Peat | place...
CCTTCATCGCGAAAGCGGATTTACACGGTTTTGCGTATTGTCGGATGTGTGCTGGGTAACGTCACAAAATAACTAAAAGGATAGGTGAACAATGGATTTAAATTTCAAGCCGGTGAATTGTCGAAAGACAGGGACAGATGTAATGCTGCCTTACCGCAGAATGTTGGTTGCAGTGGCGATGATTCTGCCGCTTTTTATTGGTGGGTGCGAACAGATTGACAATCTCACCAAGAAGACGGCCGATACTGCCGATACCAGCGTCTCCCCGGTTGCGGCTGTTGATACAAATACAACTTCAGGAACGAGTCAAACCGGTGCGAGCACGAATAATGAAGAAGCTGCGCAAGGCCTGGTTATGGCGGATGCAAAAGTCATGGGAGGGTTCGATTTCAGGCATGCGGCGATCACAGTGCGCATGACAGGCATCAAGATGGCCAACAATAGCGTGACCCTTACATGGACGCCTCACACATGGCCGATGTACAACCAGTATCTCGAAGGCGTGTGCTGTTTCATCTATAAAACCGACGCGGGCAACTGGGTCGGTGGATACATTGACTGGCTTGGCGCCGGCATCACCTCTTACACATGGGGGCTCGGCAACATTCCCTACATTGGAAATCCACACAGCGGGAGTACGTGTGGCTTTTTCATTATGTCGGCGGATACACAACAGCGCTCGAACGTGATATTCACAACATGGCCGTGATGTTTTTGCCTGGTTGCGGTTGAAGCCGGACTTGGGTTATATTCCGGGGAATGAGCCAATCGCAAGTCTGGATGGAAGAAGAATTGCAGGAACTGCGCGGGCAGAATCTGCTGCGGGAAATTCGAGAATATTCGCACGTTGGCGGAATTGTGCGAATAGACGGACGCACATGCCTCAATTTCTCTTCCAACGATTACCTGGATCTTGCAAACAACGACAATGTCAAAGCGGCGGCGGAACGTTTTCTGCAAGAACTTGGAAACGGCGCCGGGGCTTCGAGATTGATGACCGGCACACTGGCATGTCACGCCGAGCTTGAAAGACGCCTTGCCGAATTCAAAGGTTATCCAGCCGCGCTGATTTTCGGAAACGGCTACCTCGCCAATGTCGGGACAATCCCGACTCTTGTCGGCAAGAACGATTTTGTTTTCGCCGATAAATTGTCGCATGCGAGCATCATTGACGGCACTATTCTCAGCAGATGTAAACTCGTACGCTTCAATCATAATGACTCCGGGCATCTAGACAAGCTTCTTTGCAAAGTTCCGTCTATAGGCAGGCGGCTTGTGATAACCGAATCGGTGTTCAGCATGGATGGCGACATAGCGCCGCTACGCGAACTTGCCGCAGTAGCCGAAAAGCACGATGCCATGTTCATGGTTGACGAAGCGCACTCGACCGGCATCTTTGGGCCGGGCGGGAGTGGGCTTATTCGCGAGTACGGTCTGGAGTCACGGGTGGATGTGTCCATGGCAACGCTAAGCAAGGCATTCGGCAGTTACGGTGGATTCATCGCCTGCTCCACTGTCATGCGCGAGCTTCTTGTGAATCGTGCGCGCGCATTCATCTATACAACCGCTCCGCCACCGGCCATGATCGGTGCGTCGCTTGGCGCCCTTGACGAACTGAAGAAACATCCCGGCATGGGCGAGGATCTGCTGAAGCGGGCAACGTTCTTCCGTGCTCAACTGAAAACGGCGGCCTTGAATGTTGGCTCATCCGCGAGCCAGATTGTGCCGGTGATAGTCGGCGATTCAGCGAAGGCGCTTGCGCTATCCAAACGTCTGCAGGCGCAGGGGCTCGTCGCGGCGGCGATCCGGCCTCCGACAGTTCCGCAGGGAACCGCGCGAATCAGGTTATCCGTCACACTTGCCCACTCCATGGATTGTCTGAAACAGGCTGCGGCTACGGTCATTGCCAGTGCACAGGCTGAAGGGATCATATGAGCAAGAAGCTTGTTATAATGATTTCCGGCTGGGCGCACAGCAAGGATGCCATGGCTCCGCTGTCCACCTTTCTGGCGAGGGATTGTTATGTAAAAGCAGTCTCGCTTATCGATTTGCTGTCCACCGGAAGGAAACAGGCAGGTGGAAATAGCTCTCCATATGCGCTTGGGCTCAAGGAGCTGGTCAATAGATGCCGCGTGCCGCCTGCGATAATCGGCTGGTCCATGGGCGCGATCGTAGCGTTGGAAGCGTGCATCAAAGAGCAACTCAACGTTGGACGAATTGTGGGCATTGCGGCAACGGCAAGATTCTGCGCCGCCGAGGGCTATCCGTTCGGATTGGACAGCCAGGTTGTCAGGGCCGTCAAGATGGGTCTTTCAAAAAAAGCAGCCGACATAATGCGAGGATTTCTTGGCGACGTAGCGTCTCCATATCAGCTTCCTGATGACTTGATGGAGAAACAGATTGCCTCAAGTCTCTCGATGGGAATAGAGACGTTGAGCCACGGACTTCAATATCTAAACGACACGGATCTCAGGGGATCTCTGGGAAGCCTGAAGATTCCACTGCTTGTGATTAATGGTAGGCGCGATAGAATCGTACCGTGGCAGGCGGGGGAATTTCTCAGCAACAATGTTCCAAGGGGCGCGTTCATCCCGGACGACGAGAGTGGACACAATCTCGTTCTTACGAATCCAAACGGCCTTGCGTCGCATATCAGAAAGTTCCTAAAAGCGCCATGAGGAGAAAACCAGACGGCTCAATGAATCACCAGCGATCTGTCGCGGCCCGTTTCTCGGCCGCTGCGGCTACTTACGATTCCCATGCCGCCGTCCAGAAGGAGGCGGCCGAAAGAGTCGTCGGTCTGACGGCAGGGCTGACTCCGAACCGCCGGATCCTGGAAATCGGTTGCGGCAGCGGACTGCTGACGGAGAAGCTGGCGGTTTTGCTTCCGGAGGCTACGATCTGCGCTGTGGATATTTCCGCCGCAATGATCCAAATGGCTCAAGCCAGATTGGCAGGCAAAGGCGGGATTTTGTGGATCGTTGGAGATGTTGACAGCGTACGAAACGGCGCACTGTTCGATCTAGTGGTGAGCAGTTCAGCGCTCCACTGGATCACGCCGCTGGAACCGGCTTTTAAAGGGCTCGCTGGCGGTCTTGTAACGGGCGGACATCTCGTCTTCAGCATTATGATCGAAGGAACCCTCGCTGAGCTGCATGCTGCGCGGCGGGAAGTAGCGCCCGGTAAAGAGGCGCAGTCGAAGCTTCCGTCTGAGAATGAAGTTGTTCGTTCGCTCAAAGGGGCAGACTTTGAAATTGCATCGCAGGAAAGGACAAGTTCGCGAATCCAGTTTCCCTCCGCAGCCGCTTTTCTGAAATGTCTCCACGAACAGGGCCTGACAGGCGGCCGTTTTTCGCGGGCCGGCGCACAGCTGACAAGAGCAGATCTCCGGAAGCTTGTTTCCAGCTATGACTCCAACTACAAGGACGGGATTGGCGGAGTCTATGCGACATACGAGATTTTGTACGTTGTTGCGAAAAAGCGAGTTTGATGGGCGGGTAGATCATACATTATACTTGGGCTCTAATGCGGATTGATGAATGTTTATCTCATAATCATATTGGCGGTTCTGGTCGGCAGTTATCTGCTTGAGCTGCTTGCCGACTGGCTGAATCTCCGGAATCTGAAGGAGGGGTTGCCTTCGGAATTCGACGGGTCGTACGACGCAGAAAGATATAAGACGTCGCAACGTTACCTGCGGGAAACGACAAGGTTCGGAATCGCGGTTGATACGTTTCACACCGTTCTTTATCTTGCGCTGATCCTGACGGGCGTTTTCAATCTTGTTGACTTATTTGCGCGCTGTTTCGGGCTCGGTCCAATCCTGACCGGGTTGATTTTTGCCGCGACGCTGGGAATAGTTTCCGCAGTCGTCAATTTGCCATTTTCAATCTACAGCACATTCGTCATCGAGGAAAAATACGGTTTCAATAAAACCACGCCAAAAACGTTCGTACTGGACATTCTGAAATCGCTGTTGCTCGGCATCATAATCGGCGCTCCGGTTCTTGCGGCGATGTTCTGGTTCTTTGAGAAGGCCGGCTCTCTTGCATGGGTCTATTGCTGGATCGCGGTGACGGTCTTCCAAGTGTTGCTCATGTTTATCGCGCCGTATGTAATCATGCCTCTTTTTAACAAGTTCATTCCACTCGAAGACGGCGAGTTGAAAGATGCAATTGAGATGTACGTGAAAGGACAGAACTTCAAGATGAAAGGGCTGTTCAAGATGGATGGGTCGAAACGATCGGCGAAGACCAACGCGTTCTTTACGGGTTTTGGAAAATCGCGCCGCATCGTGCTTTTCGATACGCTTATCGCCAGGCACACCGTGGTCGAGCTTGTCGCTATCGTTGCGCACGAAATGGGGCATTATAAGAAGAAGCATATTCTATCGGCGATCGCCCGCGCCATCGCGACAACAGGGCTCATGTTTTTTCTCATGTCGCTCTTCATTGGGAATCGCGGGCTGTTCGAGGCTTTCAAGATGGAGCATGTTTCCATCTATGCCGGTCTGTTTTTCTTTGGCTTCCTTTACACGCCGATCGCTGCCATTATCGGAATTGTCGAGAACGCTATTTCAAGACGCCACGAATACGAAGCCGATAGATACGCGGTCGAAACCACTGAAAACCCCGATGCGATGATAGCCGGCCTGAAGAAGCTGACTGTGGACAACCTTTCAAACCTCACGCCGCACCCGTTCAAGGTTCTGCTTTCATACAGTCATCCGCCCATCCTTGCCCGCATCCGGGCAATGAGAGCAAAAAGTCTAGACCGGTATCGCATTCCCCAAAATGTCCCTTGAGTTTCGATAGTTGCCGATTAGACTCTCGCATATTGTCATCCTTTTGCTGTTCGACAGTTGTTCAATATTGGAGGCGCGACAAATGAAGACCACGATTGCAGTTCTGACGTTGCTGGTTCTGTTTACAATTCAATCCGTGTCGCACGCGCAGACGATCAAGATCGCGAGTTGCTGTCCGCTTTCCGGCGGCGAGGGCGGTTTGGGCGAAATGATCAAACTCGGCGCCGAGGTGGCCGTTGATGAAGCGCAGGAGTCGTTTGCCAAACTGGGATTCAAGTTGGAGCTTTCGCCTCAGGACGATCAAGCCAATCCCGATGTCGGCGTCGCCGTGGCAAAGCGCATTGTCAACGAGCCGGAAGTTCTCGGGGTTGTCGGCCACTTCGATTCCGGCGTGGCAATCCCGTCGTCCGAAGTTTACAAAGATTACAGCCTCGCAATGGTTTCGCCGGCGAATACGAATCCCAGGGTCACTGACCGTCGCTACCCAAATGTCAATCGCGTTTGCGGGCGCGACGACGTTCAAGGCCCCATTGCGGCCGAGTACGCAATTAAAGAGTTAAAGGCGAGAAATATATTTATCGTCAATAATAAGACCGCCTATGGACAGGGCAATGCCGAGGCGTTCAGGGACAAGGCAAAGGAACTGGGCGCCAATGTTGTCGGCTTTGTCGGTACCGAGGAAAAATCCAATTTCCAGCCGTTGATCCTGCAGATGAAGCTCCAAAAGCCGGATCTTGTGTATCTGGGCGGTATTTACGATCAGGGCGGCTTGTTGGTGAAACAGATGCGCGAGAAGGGGATCACAGCCACTTTTATGGGACCGGATGGACTGGATTCTTCCGAGTTTGTGAAGATTGCGCAGGATGCGTCAAAGGGCACGTATTACACGAGCGTAGCGGGCCCGGTGGACCAGTATCCGGCCGCCGCCGGGTTTGCAAAAAGCTTTGAGGCCAAGTTCAAGAAAAAGCCTGAGTCGTTTGCACTCTACGCTTACGATTGTGCGCGAGTCCTGATCGAAGCCATCAAAACTGCGGCCAAGGAAAATGGCGGCAAGATTCCGTCGCGCGAAGCCGTCTGCAAGGCCGTGCGGACATCCTCCGTGCAGGGCATCACCGGCCTGATCGAATTCGACGACAAAGGCGACCGCAAGAAAGCCGACTATTACGTCATCCAGTTCAAGGAAGCTTCATTCCCCGGCACAACAGTAAAAGTCATCTCCGCCGCTCCGCCGGCGGGGAAATAGGATTCGCATACCGATTTGTTTCAGAAGTCCTTTCTTAACGCTAGAACCAAGTTGACGGACCTCCCTTTCGTTCTTTGCGGCTCTGGATTTGAGTTCGTGTAGTCTCTCTTTGTCATGTTCATCATCAAGCAACGAACGCAGGAAACTCGAAATTTAAAACGTGAATTGACACGAATTCCGTGGAGCCGGCGCGCCCTCGCGCCGGTGCAGGTGGGTGGCACGACCGGGACGATGGCGTCCCGACTCCAGAACTCAGCTGTTTCGGCTCATGTGCGGAGTCCTGACCACTGAACACTCGCCTCATTTCCCCCTGTTGCAATCATATTCTCTCCAGCTATACTGCGCGGATCGAACGGATCGTATAGCTGGAGATTGTTCGTTTGTCGGAAGCATTGCTACAGATATTGCCGGGCGTGATTCTTGAAGGCATCTTGCTTGGCTGCGTTTATGCGATGATCGCGCTCGGTTACAGCATGGTCTATGGCGTGCTGGGCCTGATCAACTTCGCGCACTCGGAAGTCTTCATGATCGGCGCAGTTGCCGGCATCGAGGTCTTCCGATGTCTCTCCAGCTTCATTCCAAATCCCTACCTTCTTCTCTTCGTCGCCCTCGTTGTCGGCGGATTGATTTCTGGACTCGTCGCAGTGGCCATGGAGCGGCTGGCGTATCGGCCATTGCGTAGGCGTGGCAACCGCAATCGTCTCGTTCCATTAATCACTGCCATCGGCGTATCTTTCTTTCTTCAGGATTTCGTTCGGCTCATCGAGGGACTCTGGCACGGGGAATTCTACATGAGCTATCCGAGTCGCCCGGAACTTGAAAGATCTTTTTCGTTGCCACTCAACACCGATGTGCAAATGAAGTCCATCATCGTCATTGTCGTGTCCGTTGTGATGATGACTGGCCTGATGTTCCTAGTGAAGAAGACAAGGATGGGCAAGGCGATCCGGGCGGTCGCGCAGGACGCTCAGACCGCAAGCCTGATGGGCATCAATCCAGACCGGATCATATCGCAGACATTTCTTATCGGCGGCTTCCTCGGCGGCGTTGCCGGCGTTTTGTTCGGAATCATGTTCACGCAGGTCAATCCTTTCGTCGGCTTTGTTCCCGGCATCAAGGCATTTACCGCCGCCGTTCTTGGCGGGATCGGCAGCATTCCCGGCGCTATGGTCGGCGGGCTGGTGCTTGGCGCGATCGAAACGCTGGGTGGAACCTACCTGCCGCTGCTCACGAATGGCGCGATTGGAACGGAGTACACTGACGTGCTGGCGTTTGTCGTTCTGGTTCTGCTTCTGTTGTTTCGCCCTCAGGGATTATTGGGCAAGGGGCAGGTGGAAAAGGTATGAAGAAGACTTGGACATCAATTCTGTTGCCGTTGTGCGGAGTTGCCGCATTGTGTCTGCTTGTGTGCTGCCCCCGCAGTAAGCTCTCGTTGCTTGCCGCACTGGCGGTGCTCTTTGCCGCACTTTCCGTAAAAGCGCCGAAATGGATCAAGGCCGTCACCTTTATTGCGATAGTATTGATCGCGGTGCCGATCGCAGGATTCAAGGATAGCTTTCTTTTTGAGCTCGGAATCCAGATCGGCATCTATGCCGCGCTGGCACTCGGACTCAACATTGTGGTTGGCATGGCCGGCCTGCTCGATCTCGGTTATGCCGGCTTCTTCGCAATCGGCGCGTACACCTGGGCGATCTTTGGCTCTGGACAGGCCAACGCATTCATTGCTGGCGGCCATTTCCCGCTTCCGGGCTGGCCATATTTCTACCTGTTCATTGTGCTGGCCATTATGCTCGCCGCGCTCACTGGCACGCTGATCGGGCTGCCGGCGCTACGGCTGCGCGGCGACTATCTCGCGATCGTCACGCTCGGGCTTGGCCAGACGGTGCGGCTCATGGCCAACAATCTGGATCATCCCGTAAATATCACGAACGGGCCGCAGGGGATCAGCCCGATTGAGCGTCCGCCAATTGGCTGGCTGGACTCGGTGCTGCGTACCATGGGAATTCATGCGCCGCCGGCGCTGGAATATTCGCTCTTCTTCTACCTGCTGGTTCTGTTCGTCGCCGGAATTGTAGTGCTCATAAATATCCGGCTCGACCGCTCGCGGTTCGGCAGGGCGTGGGTTGCGATTCGTGAAGATGAAATCGCAGCGCGCTCGGTCGGCATTTCGCTGATGAAGACCAAGATGCTGGCGTTTGCCACAGGCGCGGCTTTCTCAGGCGCGATGGGCGCAATTTTCGCGGCCAAGCAACTATTCGTGAGTCCGGAATCATTCACGTTTCTCCAATCCATTACGATTCTTGTCATGGTGCTTCTTGGAGGAATGGGCTCGATCCGCGGGGCGATCGTCGGCGCTGCCGCAGTCACGCTGCTGAATATTGAGGTGTTGAAAAACCTGTCCGATGTTCTGAACAGCGTGCGGCAATCGGGCTTCGTGCTGAACCTGGGATTCTGGCAGTTCAATTTCGCTCAACTGTCGAGCCAGCTCGAACCGGCAAAGTACGAAAGAATGGTGTTCGGTTTGATCATTATCCTCATGACAATCTTCCGTCCGGGCGGTTTGATACCTGAACGACGGCATCGGCTGGAAATGGAGAAGGAAGAAGAATGATCCTGTCGCTCCAGAATGTGACCAAGAGTTTCGGCGGTCTGACTGCCGTTGACCAGGTCAATCTCGATGTCAGGGAAAAGGAAATATTCTCGATCATCGGGCCGAACGGTGCCGGCAAGACGACCCTTTTCAATGTGCTGACTGGACTTTATCGCCCCGATGGCGGCAGGGTCATGTTCGGCGAAAAGAACATCGCCGGGTCGTCGCCGGACGCGATTGCCTCGCGTGGTATCGGTAGAACCTTTCAGAATATCCGGTTGTTTGGTTCCATGACGGTTTTCGAGAATATCATGGTTGGGTTGCATACCCATATTCACTACACATATCTGGAAACGCTGTTCCACGCGCCGCGATTTTTCAAGGAAGAGCACAAGGCGAAAAACCGCGCACTCGAACTACTGGAATATGTGGGCTTGCGACACTCGGCATCGGAGCTGGCCCGCAATCTGCCGTATGGAAAACAGCGGCGACTGGAAATCGGACGTGCGCTGGCACTCAATCCGAAGCTTCTGCTTCTGGACGAGCCGGCCGCCGGAATGAATCCTCAGGAGACGTTCGAACTAACAGATTTCATACGGAAGGTCAGGACTGAACTTGGCATCACGCTGATCCTGATCGAGCATCATATGCAGTTGGTTATGAAGGTTTCGGACCGCGTTGCAGTGCTCGATTACGGAAGAAAAATCGCCGAAGGCACGCCTGCGGAAGTGCGGACCAACCCGGATGTGATCGAAGCTTATCTTGGCAAAAGCGGCCGCGAGGAACGAGTATGAGCGCCGCATCAGTTCTGGAACTCCGCAATATTCAAGCATGGTACGATCATATCCATGCGCTCAAGGATATTTCGATAGAGGTCAGAAAAGGCGAGATCGTGACTTTGCTCGGTGCCAACGGCGCAGGCAAGACGACTGCTTTACGCACGATATGCGGACTCCTGAAGCCAAAGCACGGCGAGGTGCTTCTTCACGGCAGGCCGATCCATGACCGCCCGCCTCACGAGATAGCTGCGCTCAGTATCGGATATGTCCCGGAGGGGCGCAGAATCTTCGCCGGGCTGACCGTGGAAGAGAATCTAGATATTGGCGCATATCTTGAGCTGGACAAGAAGGTTATACGGGAGCGGAAAGACCGCGCGTTTGCCATGTTCCCGCGCCTGGCCGAGCGGCGCAATCAGGGCGGGGGAACGCTTTCCGGCGGCGAACAGCAGATGCTCGCGATCGCGCGGGCGCTGATGCAGGATCCGGAATTGCTTCTTCTCGACGAGCCGACCATGGGGCTTGCGCCGGTGCTGGTGGATTCGATTTTCGAGGTGATTGCCGGGCTCAACAAGGCCGGCAAAACGGTTCTTCTCGTGGAACAGAATGCGTGGCATGCGCTGAAGATTGCGCATCGCGGCTACGTCCTGCAAACCGGCGCCATAGCTCTGCACGGAACCGCATCCGAACTTGCATCCAATTCGTCAGTCCGCGAATCCTATCTCGGCGGCCCGTGAGGTATGATCTGCAATATGATGCAAAGATGTTGCCCCTATACCGGCACCGCAGGCGCGAGCTGAGAACTTTATGTGAAGCGGGGTTATCCGAACATGAGATAACCAGTCAATACCTAATTACGAGGACTGACCCGAATGGCCCGCTGAGGCTGCTATGAACGCCAATTCGTCAGCTATAAACGCCAATTTAGCGTCTATCGCCACTTATCTCGTTAATAATAAAGGTCTTTCGCAGATTTCGCGTGAAATCGGCGATTTAATGCAACAAGTGCAACAAGTAAGCATAAAGAAGGGAGTGGTCACGTCAAACAAGCGTTGCAACTGGCGATTCCGCTGAAAAACATCCGCCCTCACGGAGGGCATCTACAGAATACGAAAATGCCCGGCTTATGCTCTGTAGCCGCGGTCCGTGACCGCAAATTACGGTGGTCCAATCCGCAATCCTCATCCACAGTGGCGATGTCATCCTTGGCGCGCTCAATACACACGCCAACGATCTCAAAGATCTGGCCAGCGCGACCGCAACCACTGCGGCGACCACCGCTTTGAACTAACTCACAGCCAACACAACCGGCAGCCACAACCGAAAAAGACCGAATAGTCGCTGCGGCAAAATGAGTTGGTTGGGACGGCGCATCTTGCCGAGATGACCGCAAATCCGGTGCACCCGGCGAGATGCATTATCTTCTTCATACGAAAAGCCGAAACTGTCTATCACTCAAATATTAAGGAACATAGGAAAGAAGATTTGGGTCTCTGACAATGAAGCCGCCCAAACGCGTTGACAAGATGTTCTGTGAGTGGGAAAGTACGGAAAAGATAGAATAATATTGTTGGAAGCTAGGGAAGAGATTATGAATACAACAGAAATACTGACACAATTCGTCGATTTCTTAATGCCGGAACTCACGCCGCACGAGGCATCAATGTACATCTTTCTGTTCCGACATTCGCATCTGAAACACGGCAACTCCAGTCTTCGCATTGGACAAAGAACGATTGCCCAGTTGTACGGGCGCGGACCAAAAATGGCCGTCCCAAGCAGAGCTCATGTTCTCAGGCAAATCAAAATGCTTGAGGAAAAAGGTTGTATCCAGGTTGGTGACACGACCCGGGACGGCACGTTATACGAAGTGCTACTCCCAGCAGACATTCCATCCGTCATCGAGAAATTGTCAGCCCCGCAGGGAGAGATTCAAGATGATTGGTTCACAGACCCTAAGAAAAGACTTCAACTCTATGAGCGGGATAAATGGATATGTCAGTTTTGCGGCGACAAAGTCGCCGAATCCAACGTAACCCTCGATCACTTCATCCCGAGATGTAACGGTGGCACGAACCAAAAAGATAACCTTCGGACTGCGTGCCTCACTTGCAACAGTATTAAGTCAGGGAAAACATACGAGGAGGCAGCCATTCCCCTGTTAAAGAGTATTCAAGAAAGACAGAAAAGAAGAACAGACGCTTCCAACCAAACCTCGGTGCGTACCTCGTGACCCTGGCGGTCACTCGGACGCTCAAGGTCATCGTTGGGAATATCAATATTACATCTCTTGAACATCTCCGCTATCCATTCCGCACAAGCAACGTTATAGTTCGGCCCCATTGCATACACACCGCAGAGCAGTTCTATTGCGAGCGTGTCGCGCTCGCCATCGTTAAGGAGTCCAAAGTCAATCGTTGTGCTCCCTTCAACTATTTGAACTTCCTGAAATGGTGATCTACGCTTTACAACAATCTTCACGTTTGATCTCCTTCCCAACAACGCCGTTCAAGTGTACGTCGCTAACCGCGCCGCCACTCAACGCGGCGTTCGGACAAAAGATGAAAAGAAGTGAAATCATAGGAATCATTACCTTGTGCATCGGTATCATCTATGCCGGATTCTGGACCGTTGCGAAAGCCGAGGACAACCGCCTCCTCAAAATTGCCG
>Ga0181535_10006471_pt1 | contig 12078 bp, 11 predicted proteins | sample PEATcosm2014_Bin_44_FD_119774 | JGI IMG/M metagenome (GOLD analysis project Ga0181535, IMG submission 119774) | Peatland microbial communities from MTU Mesocosm Facility, Houghton, MI, USA - PEATcosm2014_Bin17_30_metaG | ecosystem: Environmental > Terrestrial > Soil > Wetlands > Peat | place...
TGTGGAAGTGACCTGCCACCGGCAAGGTGGCGCAACTCAGTCGGGGCCGCGTTAGCGTCCCCGCTCAAGCCGCTTTGAGCGGCTCACCTAAGAAAGCCTCCGGCTTTGCCGGAGGTCCTTACTAGTGAAAGTGCTCCAATGCACTGTGTGACGGAAGGTTAGGACTGCCGAGTCTGCAAGGGATGTTTCTGACTACTTCAACTGCGAAGAGTCGCGGACGACGAGCGCAGGTTCCAGAATTACGGAACGCGAACGGCTTGAAGATCCTTTCTCCAAAAGACCAGTAATCATCTTTGCAGTGCGCTCGCCGATCTCCACGGCTTTTTGGTCGATGCTGGACAAGGGAACACGCAGCTTGCTGCTGTAGTGAAAGTTCCCGCTGCCAATTATGGCGATGTCCCGGGGAATGCGCACACCGGCCTCAAATGCGCGGACCATTGCTCCAACTGCAATCGTGTCATTGAAGCAGTAAAGGGCGTCTGGACGAGGTTTCAGGGCGAGTACGGTATTCATGGCCCTTATACCTCGTGTCTCGCCATTTGAATCGGCTGCATCACCTGATGCGATGACGTAGCTCTCAGGAACGGTCAGGCCATGTTTCCGCAGAGTGTCCCTGTACCCCTCGGCTCTGCGGTTGCCGATGTTGGTCGCCGGACCGCGGACATGAGCTATGCGCTTGCGGCCTTGCGCGATCAGGTGTTCGGTCGCAAGCTCTCCGATTCGATAGTCATTTATACCGACGAAATTGCAGGAGAAACCGGGGAAACTCCGGTCGAGGAGAATCAAGGGAACGCCGGCCTCTCTGATCTTTTCGAGATTGTCGGCGTTCTTTTGGCAGGATGCGACAACGAAACAATCCAGCCGATGCGCCAGCATGTGTTCGATCTCGTCCTGTTCAAGCGTGGGATCGCTTTCGGAAGAGGAGACCAGGAGGAAGTAGTTTTTCTTGCGCAGGGTGGCGGCGAGCGATTTGGCGATTTCGGAAAAGAAAGGATGAATCAGGTCGGGTACGACAAGACCGACCAGCAGACTACGGCCGGTGACCAAGCTGCGGGCCGCGAGGTTTGGCCGGTAATTCAGGTGTTTAACGCGCTCCAGGACCTTTGCCTTCGTCTCTTTTGCGACATCCGGGCGATTTCTCAGCGCCTTGGATACCGTGACTATGGATATGCCAAGTTCCTCCGCTATGTCTTTGAGACGTACGACCATACAGGAAGTGTATACAATTTTGCTCTATTGGTGAGCGAGCCAGAGGGATCTTTAGCGGCTATCGTTCAACCGTCGCCTCGATGTAGCCGTGCGGTTCGTCAATGGGAACGAAAATGTGATAGGGGTTTTCCTGGCCGAAGGGGCTGAGGTCGGCCAGAAGATGATGCAGATTGGGCATGGTCAGATGGATGCGTTCGATCTCGGGCGCTACTGCGAGCGCGGCTTTGCCCATGTCGAACAAGGTGTGCTGCACGCTCATGCTGTCATGCGCGGCAAACTCCTTCAGCAGTGCGGTGACAATGCGCTCATGCGCCTGGGCAAAGTTCGTTGTTGCCGGCGCGTAGTCCCACTTCACGGTGGCACGGGTGCCGAAGATGCGGTCCGTTGCCGGCTTGAGCGTCGTCAGCTTGTCGTTGATATAGCCCGTGAATGCCGACTTGGTGGTCTTCAGAATCGTCAAGCCATCGACTCCGGATTTGATCGACCATTTGCGACCCTGATCGCGAGCGGCGCGGACTGTGTGCACCTCGGGTCCGCCGAGCTTGAATGTGGTTGGATCCGGTGTGCCGTCTACAACCAGCCGCTCCCAGGCTCGCTCCTCAATCTTTACCAAGACGCCGGAGACTTGCTGGTTGTTGGCCAGCAGATAATCGCCCAACTCCATTGCAAACTCTTCAGTGGTTGCCGCCCTGAAATCGCGCGCAACGAAGTAGATGGTGTTCTTCATGGTGTCGGTTGGCAGAATCTTACTGTTGTCCGCTTCAGTAAAGCTGGCATCGAAATCGCCTTCCAACAGAACCTGCACACTCCACTCGTTGAATTCGTGAGTGTTTCCGTGGCGCGTGATTCGCGACAAACGCACGCGCGATTTTCCGTAGCGATTCGAACCCAGTTTGGCCATGTGTCAGCTTCCTCGATAGGTTGTGTAGCTGTTGTCACTCAAGAGAACCGGGAGGTGATAGTGCTCGTTACCGCTGAAGACAAAAGTGATTGAGATTTGCGGATAAATGCTGGTGCGGCTGTTGCGCCCAAAATATTCTTCGGTGTCAAAGGTGAGGCGGTATGTGCCCTCTTTGGCATCTTGCGCAAGTTCGCGGCAACGTCCGTCCACGTCGGTGCTTCCCAACGAAATGGACTTCCACTGACCGCCTTCGAGCTTGTCGAGGCGGACCGCGACGCCAGCAGCCGGCTTGCCCAGCACGGTATCCAGCACGTGTGTCGTAATTCCACTCATTCCACAAGCCACTTTCCCAGACGAATCTGCGTGATTTGGCGTTGCTGTTCGACGGCCTCGCGCAACTCGGCTTCGCGGCTGTTTGCGAGACGGCGATTCAAGATTTCGAGCATCTCTTCAGCGGTCCTTCCGGTGGCGCACACGATATAGGTGAAACCGAAGCGTTCCTCGTAGCGAGCATTTCCTTCGGCAAGCTCGGCTAAAACATTGCCCTCGGCGGTGGCGGCTGACGCTTGCTCCTGACGCGACCAGGCTGCTGACTTCGCAACGGCGTGTGCGGCTTTGCGCTCGCCAATGCGCGGGTGGCAGGCGAAGGCCTCCATCCAGTCGGATTCATTCATCGTGGCCCACACGCGATCTGCCGCTTCGCTTAGTTCCAGAATGCCGGCGATGGGGCGCAGAGCTACGATTGCCAAAGCCCAGCGCGTTGCGCCGCAACAGGCGATCATTGCATCGAAAGCTACCGCTTCGTCTGCTTTGTTCCAGGCATCAAGAGTTGCATTCATCGCAGTGCACGCTCCTTGGAGAGCTCGAGCAGAAACTCTTCGATGAGGTTGGCAGCCACACACCTTCTGTACTCGGCGGTGGAGCGGATGTCGTCGATCGGCTGCGCCTCGGCAAGCAATGCGCGCCGCACTGCCTTGACTGTTTCTCTGGCGATTGGCTGGCCGAGCAGAGCGGCTTCCGCCTGATACAAACGCGCAGGGAAGGGAGCCAGGCTCGCGGCGGCGAGGCGAATCTCGCTGACATCATTACCGTCAAGGAGCGCTGTTGCAGCCAGAGCGACTTTTGAAATAGCCATGGCGCGCCGAGTTCCAATCTTGCGCAGGTATTGTTTGTGATGCTTAAAGCGGCGGGGCAAGTGGATTGCGAAAAGCAGTTCATCCGGGGCCAGCACATTGCGCTTGTAGCCGGTATGGAATTCCGAGTAAGGGACCCGCCGACTGCCGCGTTGCGAAACGATCTCGATTTCAGCATCGTAGACGAGCAGTGCAGGCGAGGAGTCCGCGGCGGGCGAGCCGTTCACCAGGTTGCCGCCCAGGGTTGCGCGGCTCTGGTTTGCAACGGAGCCGATACAGCTTGCGGCTTTGGCGAGCAGAGGTAACTCCGCGGCAAGTCCTGCGTGCGCCCGAATATCGCGAAACGTTGTGCAGGCGCCAAGGACAATGCTGTTCGCAGTGGTGTCGATGAAACGCAGATCGGGAATGCCCCAGAGGTTTACGAGTTTGCGCGCGTCGAGCCTGCCGGCCGCAAACGCAACCATCAGCTCAGTGCCGCCGGCAATGGGCGTCCACTCTCCGGGCGCGGCGGCGAGCAACTGCAGCACCGCGGCCAGACTGCCGGGCGCGATCAGCTCATGTGCTTCAGGATTACCCCGCATGATTGACCTTCTTCGCGGCCGATTCAGCGATCTGCGTTGCGCCTGCGATCACCGACTCAAAGATGCGCATGAAGCCGGTGCAGCGACAGAGATTTCCGGCGAGCCCTTCACGGATCTCGGCCATACTGGGGCTAGGACTGCGCTCAATCAATTGCGCTGCGGCCATCAACATACCTGGCGTGCAGATTCCGCATTGCGCTCCGCCGTGGTCGAGGAATGCCTGCTGCAAGGGATGAAGCTTGCCGTCCGATGCGAGGCCTTCGACGGTCTGAATGTCGGCGCCTTCAGCTTGCAGAATGGGCACGAGGCAACTGTTGACGAGTTCGCCATTCATGCGCACCGAACACGATCCGCATTCACCTTCGCCGCAGCCTTCCTTGGTTCCGCTAAGATGCAGATCCTCGCGGAGTACATCGAGGAGGCGCTTCATGGGGGGCGCCTGGACGGCGCATTCTTTGCCGTTGACGGTGAAGCGGATTGTGGGCCAGGACGGGCTCATAGGGTTGCCGGCTCCTCGGCTAACTGGCGAGCGGCAAACTCGGCGAACAAATCTTCAGGCAGCAGCGGAATCGAGTGGAAGCTGACGCCCGTGGCATCCTTGATGGCATTCACTATGGCCGGCGCGGGTCCGTCGTGGGGCAACTCGCCAATGCCCTTTGCGCCGTAGCCGCCGTATTGGAAAGGAATCTCTTCAAAGAACACGTGAATCGGAGGAACGTCTTCAGCGGTGGGAATAATGTAGTTGGTCATCTGGTTGTTGGCCATGTGTCCGTTTTGCAGCAGAATTTTTTCGTAGAGCGCATAGCCGATGCCTTGTGCGACGCCGCCTTCAATCTGACCAGTTGCGAGCACGGGATTGAGAACGCGCCCCACCTCCTGGACCGCCCAGAACTCTTCTACTTCCGCAGAGAAGCTGACGGTATCCACAGCAACCTGCGCCATGTGGATTGACCATGCATAGGAGGGATAGGCCTCGCCGCGATACTTCTGGTCGTTCCAGAAGATGCCGGGTGGCGCTTCGTAGCGGACCAGAGAAACCACTTCGCCATGCGTGGAACGATAGCGTTCGCAGGCGGCGAAAAACTCGTCGCGGGTAAAATTTGTGGCGAGACCGGCATGCGCGCGGAGCATTTCAACCAGTTGGATGCCGGCTCGTTCGATGAGGCGGCCCACGACCATCACAGTGCGCGAGGCAACGGTGGGGCCGCTGTTGGGCACCATGCCGGTATCCGCCGCAGCCATTGTGATGTCGTCGTAGCCGATGCCGATAGCCTCGGCGGCAATCTGCGTGAGCACGGTGTTGGTGCCCTGGCCGAATTCCGTATTCGATACCAGCACGCGCACTTTGCCTTCGGGCGTAACGTCCATTCCGGCGAGAGAATTCAAAATGCGTTCGCCGGAGCCGGTGAAGCCGGAGCCGTGATAGAAACAGGCAAAGCCGATTCCGCGCTTGATGGAGCTGGTTGGGTTTTCGCGCGCGAAGCGTTCGCGGCGGGCGTAATAGTCACTCTCTTTGAGAATGCGATCGAGCAACTTGTCCATGATCAACGGCTCGCGCATTACCTGTTCGGTTGCGGTTGTGTCGCCGGTGTGGAGAAAATTCTTTCGCCGCAGTTCAACCGGATCGATGCCGATGGCTGCTGCGATTTCATCCATGTGGCGCTCAAGCGCAAAGATTGCCTGCGGCGCGCCAAAGCCGCGAAATGCGCCGTAGGGAACTGAATTGGTGGCCCAGGACTTGGCGCGAACGCGAACGTTGGGGCATGAATACGGTCCAGGCGCATGCAGAGTTGCGCGGGAAAGCACAGTGGAAGAGAGTGTTGCGTATGCCCCGCCGTCCATCGCAAGGTCAATGTCCATGGCGAGCAACTTGCCGTCCTTGTCGAGCGCGGTGCGATGGCGTGTGCGCGAGGGATGGCGCTTGGTGGTGGCGGCGAGATCTTCCATGCGGTCGTAGACCATTTTGACGGGATGCCCGCTCTTCATGGCCAACAGGGCCGCGTGGGAGGCGAGCGTGGAAGGATAGTCCTCCTTGCCGCCGAATGCTCCGCCGGTCTCGGTCTGCACAACGCGCACTTTCTGATCGGGCAGATCGAAAATTTTGATCAGTGTTTTGTGCACGTAATAGGGGCATTGGAGCGAGCCCCATACCGTTATGCCGTTCTGGGCGTTCCATTCGGCAATGATTCCGTTGTTCTCTATGTAGAGATGCTCTTGCGCGCCAGTGCGGTACTCGCCTTCGACAATGTGTGCGGCGTTCTGCCACACAGAATCCACGTTGCCTTTTTCGAGCAGAAAATCCTTGAGCAGATTGTCGGTGCCCCAGACGACCTGATCCTGGCGCTCGCTCTCTTCGATGGTGAAGATTGGATGCAGAGGATCGTACTCGACGCGCACAGCGTCAACGGCTTCTCGCAGTTTGTGCTTGTCAGGATGGGCGAGGAGAAGGATGGCTTCATCGCAGTGGTTGACCTGGCCGTCGGCGAGGCAGGGCTGGTCGGCGACGATGAGCTGGATGTGGTTTTCGCCGGGAATATCGGCGGCCGTGACAACGGTGAATTCGCTCCAGTCGATGCGGCGATCGAAGCCGATGGAGCGAATGAGCCCGCGCGGAATGGTGCTGCGGACCGTGGCTCCGAACCACATGCCTTCGCGCACAATGTCGTCGACGTAGACAGCGGCGCCGAGCAGCTTGCTTACCCCTTCCTTGCGTGGAACGGGGGTACCAACGATGCGGGTTGTCGTCTTCGTACTCATGTCTTGGGAGGCGCAATCTCTACAGAGGTTGAGGGATAGCATACAACGCCGCGCCCAAGATTCAAAGTGGGAGGATTATTCGGCCAGCCGCGCCAGGGTCCGCGCCAGCACGTGCACGCCGCTGCCGATCCATTCCGGCGAAGAATATTCGTCGGGGCGATGGCTTACTCCGCCGCGGCTGGGAATGAACAGCATGGCGGTTGGCGCGAAGCAGGAGACGAAGGACGAGTCGTGGTAGGCGCGGGCTACCATTCTCTTGTACGTCTTGCCCGCCTCGATTGCCGAGGCCTCAAGCGCCGCAAGAATTGCAGTGTCGCAGACGGTGGGCGGGTCGGCATTGACCAATTCTGTTGTTATGGTTACGCCGCGGCGGGCTGCAACTTCAGTACATGCGCCGCGCAGTTTGTCGAGAACACTGTCGCGGCGGGCGCGGTCGATGTCGCGAATATCCGTCTCAAGGCGGACGCGCGAGGGGATGCTGTTGACGGCTCCGGGGAAGACTTCGCAAACACCGACGGTGCCGACGGTGTCGATGGCGCCGGTCGATTTTGCGGCGGCTTCAAGCGCGAGAATCAGCTCCGCGGCTGCGGCAAGGGCATCTTTGCGTCCGGGCATGAGTTTGCCGCCGGCATGGCCACCTTCGCCCTCGATGAGGATGCGCAGGCTGGCGGGCGCGGCGATGTGCGTGACGAGGCCGAGATCGATTCCTTCGTTTTCGAGCAGGGGGCCCTGTTCGATATGCAATTCGACGAACTGATGGAAGCGGCCCTTGGGAAGCAGAACGGATTCCAGTGGGCCTGTGAACCCGGCTTGCGTGCGCAATTCATCGAGGCCGTGGCCTTCTTTATCACGCAGGGCAAGCGCCTGTTTGGGCGTGAGTACGCCGGCCATCATGCGGCTGCCAAGACAGCCAATGCCGAAGCGGGTTGGCTCCTCAGAGGTGAAGATGACCAATTCGATGGAGCGGCGGGGCTTGAATCCTAGTTTCTGCAAGACGCGAATTGCTTCGAGACCGCCGAGTACGCCGACGCATCCGTCGTAGAGGCCTGCGTTGGGGATTGCATCAATGTGCGAGCCGGTGCCGATTGGCGCAAGGGACGGATCGCTGCCTTGCCAGCGGGCAAAGGTGTTGCCGATTGCATCCTGATCGATGGCCAGTCCCGCGGCTGCGCAAAGGCTCTTGACGTAGGCGCGGCCGCGCATGTCCGCTTCGCTGAAGACCACCCGGGTGACTACCGGCGGCTTGGCTTCGGAGATTTGGCCGAGTGCCAAAAGCTCGGCAATGAGCGAGTCGATTGAGAGTTGCGGGTGAGTGCTCATGGATCACGCTCCCAGTGGATGCCTGCGCCAATCTTTGTAGATGAGGTACTTTGCCGGGCGCTTGCCCAGCGCGCCAAACCACTGCGGGCAATAGGGGGCCATCCAGATGAAATCGCCGGCCTCGACGGGATACCACGAGTCGCCGAGGCGGTAGATGCCACCGCCTTCGAGCATAAGGAGACCGTGCTCCATGATGTGAATTTCGACCATGCTGAGCGCGGCGCCGGGATCGTAGGTCATGGTGTTCACGGCAAAATCGTAGGACGGTCCGTCGGGCATAAGAGAGCAGACGCGCAACGATTCATCGCCCATGAGCGACGTGGGTTTGACAGTGGATTCGTTGCCGACGACGATCTTTGGGGCTGCTACACCGGCGAGAGGTTCATAGGGTTTTTCAATGAGCGCGGCGCGTGAGGCAGATCGTGCGCGTACCGTGTGCGGCGTGCCTTGGGGGATGAAAGCGAATCCACCTGGAGAGAGGATGTGGGTTTTGCCGGCGGCTTTCAACTCGAGCCTGCCCTTGAGGACGTAGAGAAACCGCTGCGCCGGCGCGGGTGCGAGCGAACCACCGGAGACGAACTCCGCGGTCATCTGCGTAAACCGCGCGCCCAGTTGCGGCGCGGCATGGATGATGAACTCCACGCCCTCAGCGCCAGGAAGGAGAGTGCGGACGAATGTGTCCGGGGTTTGAAGCAGGTGATCGGATTTCAGGCTGCTTCGTGTTAATCCAAGGTGGTGCATTGGTGACCTCGCAGGGGATTGCGTTGTTCGATTCTAACGAATAACCACGGCTAACCGCTCAAGAAATTTGCAGCCAACATGCAATGCGGCCTCGACGTCTTCCGCAAGAACGGCTTCGGCGGGGTGGTGGCTGATGCCGCCGGGGCTGCGCAGGAAGAGCATTGCCGTGGGAACGCGGGTTGCCATCACCATGGCGTCGTGGCCTGCGCCGCTGGGCATTTGCCTGACGGGCATTCCGGCCGCTTCGATTGCATCGGCGAGGAATGAGGTCAGGCGTTCGTCCATGGGCACGGCTGGCTGGTCCATCTGGTTCGTACGCTCAATGGTGAGGCCGCGGCGTTCGGCGATGGCGGCTGCGCTCTCGATCAGTTTATTGACGGAGGATGCGCGGGTGGCGTCGTGTGCGTGGCGGATGTCGAGGCTGGCCAGCGCCGATCCTGGAACGACATTGCCGGCGTTCGGCTCGACGATCACCCGGCCTACCGTGGCGACGAGGCCCTCGGTGGCCAAGGCAAGCGACTCGACCTGAGCGATCCATTCGGCGGCGGCGGCGAGTGCGTCTTTGCGGAGGCGCATGGGCGTTGTGCCGGCGTGGTTGGCTTGTCCGTTGAACTCGAGGGTGAGGCGCGTCTGGCCCACAATTGCGGTGACCACAGCGAGGCCCAGGCCTTCGGCCTCCAGCACCGGGCCTTGCTCGATGTGAATCTCGACGAAGCCGATTGCGCTTGCGTCCAACTGCGCTTCTGCGATTAGGCCGGGGTCGAGACCGAAGGAGCGGATCGCAGCTTCGAGCGTTGTGCCGTCGGAATCTTCGCGATTGAAAAGCGCTGGGTCGAAGCGTCCGGCAACGGCGCGGCTTCCGATAAAGGGAACACCGAAGCGCACGCCCTCCTCCTCGGAGAAAGCGATCACTTCGATGGCTAGAGGAAACGTTTGTTCTTGCGCGATCCGCACCCATTCAAGCGCCATTGCCACGCCGAGTACGCCGTCGAATGCGCCGGCGTCGGGAACCGTATCGATGTGCGAGCCCATCACGAGGCGTTTGCCGGCGGCGCTGGGAGGTTGCCAAAGCCCGCGGAGATTGCCCGCCGCATCGACACGCACGGACATGCCTAGCGATTCCATGCGGGTGCGTAGGAGGGCGTGAACCTCGCGCACAGGGGGAGTGAGAAAGCGGCGCGTGATGCGGCCCGGTTCTTCAGTCATCGTGGCGATCCGCCGGCATTCCTCGATGATGTGGAGGGCGCGATCTTTCATGAGCGCACCAACTCGGTTCCGCGCGCTTCGCCTATGAATTTATCCGCGCTGTAGATCTGCTCTCCGCGCAGCCAGGTCTCAAGCACGCGGCCGTGCAAGTTTGCGCCGAGGTAGGGTGAGAGCGTGTGGCGAAAATGGAGATGCCGCTCTGTCACAGTCCATTCAGCGTCCGGGTCGAAGACAATGAAGTCCGCATCGGCGCCCGCGGCCAGCGAGCCTTTTCGTCCTGCGAGGCCGGCCAGGCGGGCGGGTGCGGAGGCCAGCCATCGGGTCAATTTTTCCAGGTTCAGGCCGCGACGTTGCATGGCGGTCCATAGCACGGGCAGGGCGAGGCCCAGGCTCGCGATACCGCCCCAGGCAAGATCCCAGCGGCCTTCATCACGTCGCTTCATCGCAGGGGGGCAGGGAGAGTGGTCGGTGATCACCATGTCGATGAGGCCGCTGATGAGCGCCTGCCACAGGGCTTCGCGATTGGCTGCATCGCGGATCGGCGGCGAGCATTTGAATTGGGTGGCGCCGTCGGGAATCTGGTCGGCGGCAAACCACAGGTAATGGACGCAGGTCTCGACGGTGATGGGCAACCCGCGCTGGCGCGCTTCGGCAAGCAGCGGCAATGCCTTTGCGCTGGACAAATGCACTATATGGATAGGCGTGCGGAACTCCTCTACCAGCCGGATGAGCAGGGCTATCGCGTCGACCTCGGCTGCATCCGGCCGCGAGGCCAGATAGGTGGAGTACTTTCGCCAATCCGCGTTGGACGCGTTCAGCTTCTTCGTGGCCGCATCTACCGGACCGGCCAACTCGGCATGGACCAGCAAGGGCAGACCGGTGCCGCGCAGCTTGCCGAGGGCCAGCCGCAGGTCGGCTTCATCGACCCAGGCGAAGCCGTCGATGCCGGAGTGGATGAGAAAGCACTTGAATCCGGGGATACCGGTTTGAGCCATCGGCAGCAGCATTTCGGCGTTGCCGCGTACGACGCCACCCCAGGTGGCCCAGTCGACCCACGCCTGTCCTCGCGCCGCGTTTCGCTTGGCGTCCAGGGATGGTAGATCGATGGTCTCGGGTGCGCAGTTGAGCGGCATGTCGACGAGCGTGGTTACGCCGCCAGCAGCCGCGGCTTGCGTCGCCGTCTGAAAGCCCTCCCACTCGGTGCGGCCGGGTTCGTTGATGTGGACGTGCGAATCCACAAGGCCGGGCAGGAGCATCGAATCGCCAAAGTCGCGGAGGCTGCAGTCCGAGGGGACGTCACTCCAATTCCGGATCGCGGCGATGCGGCCGTTCTCGACCAGCAAAGCAGCGGGTGCGAGACCGTCCGGCGTCAGAACACGGGTTGAGCGGAATGCCTGAGCCATCGTATGTTTACTTTCGCCTTTCGGGGAGGTTCAGGGCAAGCCCGCAGGCGGTGAGGGGGGAGTTCGATGTCAACTTCCGGCTCGGGATATGGGCGTTCAAAAAATGGTCGATTGGGGCCCGTAAAGGGCGTTCTGACCGCGTTTTTGGTAAAGAAACAGGGCTAAATTCCGCGAAAAATGACGTCCTGTTTACTACTTGTGCACTGGAGCGCTCTTGTAGGGTATTGATTATGAATGGGTTATTTTTGCAGTGCACCATAATCGGTGCAATTGACAGGGGAGGGGGGAGGGGGGGTAGGGAATAGAAAAGCAGCCTGGTGGAGATCAAGCTGTCTAACGGCATTGGCCGGGGAGGGGGTAGATTGCGGGCTGTCGAGGATGCGGCTAGAGGAACTCATATCTCGATTGTGCGCTTTTTGGGGGTAATGATCGGCAAGTCGCTGGGGGATTGGCGGGTGGGAATTCTGGAATGCAGATGGAAGATGCTGCGGGGAATCCCCCCTCGGGGACATGGTTGGTGGAAGATCGGCCGGTTCTAGAGTCCTGTCTCCGAAATTGTTTGAAAAACAACAGCAGGTCCTTCGATTCACCACCCCCACGCTAATAAGAAACAAGTGCGTAAGTTGTTGAAAAGCAAGTAAGCGCATGCAGGTCGATGCGAACCCATCCTAATAAGAAACAAGTGCGTAAGTTGTTGAAAAGCAAGTAAGCGCATGCAGGTCGATGCGAACCCATCCTAGGCGCAAAAACAAAGACGCGCCGAGGATGGGGCACCTGGAGTTTCATGCGCAGCGGGTCGGAAACACCGGTGGGTGACTGACAAGAAA
>Ga0181535_10006474_pt1 | contig 12072 bp, 9 predicted proteins | sample PEATcosm2014_Bin_44_FD_119774 | JGI IMG/M metagenome (GOLD analysis project Ga0181535, IMG submission 119774) | Peatland microbial communities from MTU Mesocosm Facility, Houghton, MI, USA - PEATcosm2014_Bin17_30_metaG | ecosystem: Environmental > Terrestrial > Soil > Wetlands > Peat | place...
ATCTAGCCAAGGTCACCGCATGCGCGGCTACGCCGGAAGCAGGAGCGCAGGTGGAAGCCTCGGTCAAGCTGGCGCAAGCACTGAATGTGAATCAGACACCGACCCTGATGGTGAACGGCCGCCAGGTCCCGATCGGTGGGCTTCCGTACGAAACAATCAAGCAGATCGTCGAGTACCAAGCCAAGCTGGACGGCATCGCGCAATAGTCGATTCGCACCGATGCCAAATCTTTGCAGCCCCAACCAGGTCGCCCCGTGATGGGAAACCTGGTTGGGGTTTCTCTTTGATTGAGCCCAATGTGTCGAGCGCTATTGCGCCTGTGTGCTCCGCTCGATGCGAAGCGTTTGTTCGGGTGCGTCCGGGTATTTGGGTCCACGGACGAGGTGCGGCGTCAGCACAACGAGTAGTGTCGCGTAATCGTTCTGCACTTCTTTTTCGGTGAGGTTGTTCATACCGGGAATCTCCGTCAGTCCCGGCGTACCGCTCAGTGCCACACTCTCCTGTTTGTCGAGTTCGCTCATCAGGATGGCGCCTTCGTTTTCCTTCAAGGTGATTACGCCTGAATAAGATCGGTTGTTCAGAATCGGATTTCCATTCGAGAATGAGCCCGAGAGCGCTGTGATTTTCAGATCCAGCGTGAGCGCAACATCGCCACTGCGCATCACCTTGGGAGTCGCCTTCAACGTGAGGCCGATGTCCTGGTATTGCACCTGGGGAATCTGCGTCGTCGCTCCTGAGATCGACGAGAGCAGGGAAGACAGGCCGCTGGAAGTGCCTGCTGTGGTGAGTCCGGGGATGTTCACGCTGTTGGTCGCAAGCCCGGAGTACGACGCAGACAAGATCGGATAGCGGGAACCGCTGCGCAGAGTTTCGTCCTCTCCATCAGCCAGTCGCAGTTCGAGGGCGTCCAATTCGCGCGTATCGGACGAATTCAGATTGAGATTCAATGTGGCCGGTCCGGGGGACAACCCGGAAAGCGTGAGTCCGCCGCCGAACAGCGCGATGCCATTGGAGAAAATCGAATTGGAAATCTGCCCGGAGGCCAGCAGAATCCCCAGAATCGCGAGGGTGTCACCGGGAGCGGCGAGCCCGGAGCTGATGATCTGTTGCACCAGCGCCTGGTTGGCGTTCAAGATTGACTGCTCTTCCGCATAAACGTTGAAGGCCGTCACTTGCTGCGGAAGCTGGGCTCCCGTATTGCGCTGGTTGTTGTGGGCGAGTTGAATGATCCGCACATCCAGCATCACCTGGCTGCGGCCATTCACCAGGTCATGCATGGTCGCGTTGAATGCGTCCAATGTTTTCGCGGGCGCACGGACCGTCACAGTCCCCAAGTTCTGTTCCACCGCGACTTGCTGTGCCGCAAACACATTCTTCGCGATGTTGCTCACTTCCGTCATCTCTGCCTGGGTCATACCGGGCAGATACACCGTCTCCAATTCCTGGCGCAGAAATTGCTGCCGGTTCTCCCGAGAATCGCGCACGACCAGCACACGGTGCGCATCCAGTGGGACCGAGAACGTGTCTGTCACTAAGTCCAGCAGGTCCTGGGCCCGAAGAAACGAAACATTGTCCATGTCGAATCTGGCTGGCACCGCGGAGACGCTTTGATCCAGAGTCGCGTCGATTCCGAACGCTTTGTACACCTGCTGAATCAGCTGCCGCCGATCGATCTTCAGGTGAAAGCTTTTGAGATCCTTCGATGGTTCCAGAGCCGGGACATCACCCACCGTGCCACCGGAAGATTCGTACAGCGGCTTTGCTTCATCGAGTACCGACGTATCGGCCAATTCGTTCACATGCTCCAGAACTTGCGGATTAGTTGGATCCAACTCGCGGGCACGCTGCAGCGCTCCACGGGCTGCTCCCAGATCCCCGCGAATGCGAGCCTTGGCTGCTGTCTGAATCAACGCTGCGACGGCATGACTGCGCGCTACTTGTGCGGCTAGCGCGTAGTCGCGGTTTTCTGGATCGAGTGCAGCGGCAGTTTCGTAGTCGTGCATTGCCTGTTCGAATTTGCTCTGCTCAAAAAGCTTGCTTCCTTCCAGGTAGAGCTTTACCGCGCGGCGTCGATCTTTTCCGCGTATCGGCTTTGTCGGCTTCTCCTTCTGGGCTGCGCTATCGGAAGAACCTGCGTTCTGGCTCGGGTTTGCGATGCTCCTCGATGGATCCGGCGCAGGAGAATTCACCTGCTGAGCGACTCCTGCTCCGGCTTGCAGGGCCGCCAGAGCAGCCGCAATGCATACACGGCACAGCACGAGAGGTGTTCTCACTGCGGGTTCCCCGTCGCTGCGATCAGGTCGGCGAGAGACGTTGCACAGACATCGGGTCGCAACGCATAGAGCGCGTCGAAATCAAAACTGCCCGTGGCCACGGCGATCACCCCCAGATTGTTGGCTCGCGCTGCTTCTATGTCCCGTGGAGTATCCCCTACCACGCAGACCGTCGCTCTTTCTCCTGCCAGGGCGCGGGCTTTGCGCGCGGCATGGCCCACCATTTCCGAGCGCACAGGGAAGTGATCGCTGAAGCCGCCGAATTGGAACCACTCGCGCAGTCCGGCTGCCTCAATCTTGATCCAGCCGATCATTTCGAGATTGCCGGTGGCCACGCCCAAGAGAGCTCCGCGGTTGGAAAGGTGGCGCAATGTCTCCTGAACCCCGGGCATGAGAATCGGATCCAGTTCGTGGCGCCGCTCTTCGACGCTTGCACACATGGCATCCAGGATGGCTGCGATCTGCGGCTCCAGCACGTCGGCTGAGATGCCGGCGCGAATGCAAGCTTCCCGCAGAATTGCCGTATCGGTGTTGCCGTGCAGCGCGATGCCGGCCAGCGTGACTTCAAATCCCGTCACACGCCGCACACCGTTCGCGACGGATTCGAAGTGCACACGGTCGCGGCTGCGGAGGAGCGTGCCGTCGATGTCGAAGAGATAGGCATCCTGCCCATCCCAGGCGAATCCCGGCTCAATCGCGATGCGTGCTTCAGTTTTTTTGTGAATCGTCTGCATGCCTCGGCGAGGTTAGCCCTGGCGATAGCCCTGGCGTGTCGCTCCCAACATAAGACGTTCGCTGCGCGGCGGGCGCTTGAGACCTGCACGGACTTCGGCAAGACTGAGGCCGAGCTCCGCCATCGTACGGCTCAGCGTGTTGCGGTGGATCCCAAGTTCCTCCGCCGCTTTGCACTGGTTTCCCCGGTTCGCTACCAGCACTTCGCGCAGATACTGTCTTTTGAACTCGCGAACGGCATCGTCATAGCGAATGCCGCTGGAATGCATTTGTGTCACCAGGCTATCCAGTTCTCGTCTCACGTCGACCCCTTGCTCTACTAGCTTGCCACACCGGACCGTATTTCGGCCCAGCAAAAAAATCATTTCTCGACTGGCCTCGGATGCATCCAGGCAGGCGACTCTCGTTCAAGCCGATTCAAGTCGTTGCGGACCAGCGCCGACAGGCTCGACGGGCTGACCTGCGTGCTCAAATGGCAGACGCTGAAGAAGTACTTTGGGAGCCTCGCCTGTGTCAGCCACTCCGTTTCCGGAAAGAAAGCCACCGTGACCAGAATGCATACCGTCACCAACAATACACCCTGGAAGAAACCGAAGAGTGCGCCGGCCAAACTATCCAGGCAGCCGAGGCCCAGCTTATGAAAGGCCTTCGAAAGAAATATTCCGATCAATGCCGCAACGGCCGCCACCACGAGTGCAATGAAAAGAAATCCAATCGCATTCGCAGCTTTATCGTTATGCAATACCGGCTTGATGTATCGGGCGATGCGATCGTAGTTCCATGCGGCCACCACCAGCCCCAGGATCAGCCCACCCAGCGAAAAGACCGAGCGAAGGAATCCTTGCACGATGCCCGCAAGAACCGATCCTGCCAGGATCGCCACGATGATCCAATCCACTACGGTCATGATCGCTCCGCTGCTTCCTTTAAAGCGCAAGTTCCCGCCCGGTGAGGCGGTGAAACGCTTCAAGATACTTGGCCAATGTACGTTCCACCACATCACCCGGCAAGCCGGGCGCCGGCGCTTGTTTATTCCAATGAATGCTTTCCAAATAGTCTCGCACGAACTGCTTGTCGAAGGAGGGCTGGGCTCCGCCTGGTTTCCATGCAGAGGCTTCCCAGAAGCGGGATGAGTCCGGCGTGAGGACTTCATCCGCGAGAATTATGCCCTCGGGCGTCGCGCCGAACTCGAACTTTGTGTCCGCAAGAATCAGTCCGCGTGCTTCCGCATGCTTCGCGGCCCGGGCATAAATTGCCAGCGTCAGTTGTCGAAGTTCCGAGGCGACTTCCGCGCCAAGCAGTTTCTCGGTGGTCGCAAACGAAATATTCTCGTCGTGCTCTCCGCCCTCGCTTTTGGTTGCCGGTGTGAAGATGGCCTCAGGCAACTTCGATGCATCCTTCAATCCTGTTGGCAGTGGAATTCCGCAGACGGTCCCGCTCTTTTCATATTCTTTCCAGCCCGATCCGGCCAGGTAGCCGCGGGCGACACATTCCACCGGGTACATCTTTGCCCGGCGCACCAGCATCGACCGCCCTTCGAGCTGGTCGGCGTAGGGGCGGAGCGAGGCAGGGAACTCCTCCACATTTGCAGTGATCAGGTGATTGGGGACAAGGCTCGATAAAAAATCGAACCAGAAAAGCGAGATCTGGGTCAGGATTTTTCCCTTGCCGGGGATTCCTGTGGCCAGCACATGATCGAAGGCCGAAATGCGGTCCGTCGCAACCAGCATCAGCGCATCATCTACCGTGTACAAGTCGCGCACCTTGCCCCTGCCGAGCAGCGGCGTTGAACCCAGATTTGTCTTAAGGAGTGCGGTCATCGGAGGGGCCTTGCTGATGTTCGAACTGAACCTCCGATTTTCAAGGGCAGTCCCTCATTTGTCAATGCACAACCCGTGCGACAGACTTTCCCGGAGGGCTGGGGCAAAGTGTCGATATTGGAGAGCAAGGCGCGATACGGGAAGAACACTAACCCCTGTGACAGCGATCACGGACCGAATTTCGAACTTAGGCGAAACTCCAGTTGTCAACATGGTTCGGAGGGCACGTAAGAAGGCCTTCTTTGAGCCGGGAGACACGAGGCAGCAGTGGAAAGGGGAAGCCGCGGCTAGCTTCGTTCTAAGGGATCGCCAGTAGCTGCGCACTACCGACCTCCAGTGCCAGCTACTGGTCCCCGCTTCTAACTTGTGTAAAGCAAGCGCCTCCGAAGAGACGTGATCCTTCGGAGGTGATTTTTCGTCCAAATCCGTGGCTGATCACAGTCTCAGGTTTTTGTACTCTACCTGCTTGAGAATACAAATTCATTGCCGTCGGGGTCCCTGAATTTGGCCATGGTTCCCCAGACTTCTTTCTTCGGTTCCTCGGTAATTTCCACGCCCTTTAACTTGAGAAGCTTCGCGGTCGCAAAGACGTCCTCGCACCAAAAGGTCAGCGGTTGAAAGCCACCGATGCGGCTCTCGTGCCCCGGCGGTGTGAAGAGCGCAAGGTTCACATCGGAGCCGGGAATGAGCAACTCAATCCAACGTTGTCCGGGGCCAAAGGCCTGATCGGTAGCAACCTTGAATCCCATCTTCCCGGTATAAAACTTAAGCGCTCGCTCCTGGTCGCTGACTGGAATGCTGACGAGTTTGATCCCACGTATCATTGCGTCCCCCTGGTTGAGATTCTCGGAATATATCCGCGCAGAATCAGCGATGCAATCTGGTTGACATTGCTATAGTAACGATTGGTATAGCAATGCCTCTGATCGATGAATATGTGACCGATGTGCTTATGCGCGACCTTGTCGGACATGACAAGCGGCCCGCGAGTTTTCTGGTGTATTTATGGCTTACCGCCGAGCAGGAACGCAGACGTTCCTCCGTCCAGATCAGTTATCAGGAACTGGCCGAATCAATTGGGGTGTCGAAGAGTGCGGCCCAGGCTGCAGTCGCCTGGCTCGCGCAGCGGAAGTTGATCCTCATCGCAAAGTCGACTGTCACGGCGACTCCACGGTATAAGGTTCTAAGCCCCTGGAAGCGATAGGGAAAAACCTCATCGGTAAATATGGTGCATAGCCTCGTAACTCCTTAATAAATACAAGATTTCTGTGGGCTGTTTTATAGCCTCGATGCTATAGTGCGCACACTCTCCCAATACACCCGGAGGCATGGTTCCCATGAGCAAGACTGCGATGCGCTGGGCGCCCACTATTGCTCCTCCTTCCTTGGCGGAACGAGAAACTCATCCCGCCTACTTCAAGCAAATGCAGGAAGCGCTGCCGGCTGCTGTGCTGGTCTTTCACGGAATCGGCGAGGAGGTGCGTTTCGAAACTTTGAGTCGCGCGGCATCTCTGCTGCTGGTTGAAGCCGAAGAGCGCGGCGCCACGGATATTTCTGTCGTTATCCGCCCGGTGCCCAAGGACGCGGCCGTGACGGACCTTGAGGTCCGCGCCGAGCTTGCCTGGACCGAAACCGACGGGACAAAGCGCAACGTGCATGTATACGAGTCGTATTGGGCGCCGCTGACCGTGGGAAAGGTCACTTATTGGGAGACAGTTTGTTTTCTTGCCGCCGCCGGATGGAATGGATTGCGCGGGACTGTATTTTCAGGAAAGTGGCGCACGTTCAACCGCTGGCTGTTTGGCGAATTCTGGCCGCTGAAAGTGACCGCAGGTACGTTGCCTCTGTTGGTGGTGTTGATGGGCCTGGTCGGTTTTATCGCGCTGATCATTGCCATGGCCGCCGATGCCGTTGCCGGAATTGCCAAGCAGATCGGCACAGGGCCCGTCCGGCAACAATGGACCAATGTCGCGACGTTTATCTACGACCAGGTTGCGGTTCCGTGGAATTGCATACTGCAATTCGCAGGCCGCGTTGTGGCTCATCTGCAGGGCAATTCTATGCAACCCGAATGGTTGCAAAGCCTCATGTTTCCAGCGGGCGCGTCGTGGGCGCACTGGATCTACGCAGTGGTGGCGTTCAGTGTGTGGATTGGCTTGGTTCTACTGGCATTCTGGTTTAAAGGAATCTTGACGCAATATGCCGGCTCCCTTGTCGCTTATCTCTCACCCTACAAGGACAGTAAATGGGAAGACCTGCGGCATCAGATTCAGCAGCGGGGATTGGACATTGCCTGTTTGGTTTATGAAGGGTACAAGCTTCCATCCGGATGGATTCCGAGGTACGACAGGATCCTTATCCTTGGCCATTCGCTGGGCTCGGTTATCGCCTATGACACGCTCAATGCAATGATCAACATTGAAGCGGCGCGGCTGCCCAAGGGCGCGCCGAATCCGGCGGTCGAGCGAACCAAAGGCCTGATCACCTTCGGCTCACCCCTCGATAAGACGGCCTTCCTATTTCGCGTTCAATTGAACACCGGAGACGGTCGGCTGGATAGTGAGGGAGAACTCCGCGAAACCATGGTGAGCGCTGTGCAGCCGCTGATTTCAGACTACGACAGCTACCGATTCAACCCCGCGCCGCCGCCGCAGAGACCGAAATGGATCAATTTGTGGTCGCGCATGGATATCATCAGCGGGCATCTTGATTACTATGACAAGCCAACTGTGCCGCAAACCGATCCGCGACACGTGCAGAACATGATCGATCCGGGCGCGACCAAACCGATTGCGGCGCACAACCAGTACTGGACCACGAAGTTGTTGCGGAAGACCGCCTATGACGAGCTGTTCTGACGCGCCCCTTCTCCGCCGGAGCTACGCCGTCGCCCGCTGTTGCTCGTGGTGCCCGCCCAGCTTCACGCTGACCACCTTCGACACACCCGGCTCCTGCATCGTCACGCCGTAGATCATGTCCGCGGAGTGCATCATGCGCTTGGAGTGTGTCACGAGAAGGAACTGTGTTTCGCGGCTCAGTGAGTGCAGCAGGTCTGCGAGACGTCCGACGTTGGTTTCATCAAGCGCCGCGTCCACTTCGTCGAGTACGCAGAAGGGGCTGGGCTGGAACTGGAAGATACCGACCAGCAGTGCGAGAGCCGTGAGAGCTTTCTCGCCGCCTGAAAGCAACAGCACGTTTTGCAGTTTCTTTCCCGGCGGCGAGGCGACAATATCCAGCCCGCTCTCCGCCTGATTCTCCTCATCCGTGAGCCGCAAAAATGCCTGGCCGCCGTGGAAGAGCCGCGTAAATACCTCGCCAAAATTCTGGTTGATTTGGGCGAAGGCCTCGTCGAATTTCGTCCGCGAAATCTGATCGATCTCCTTGATCGTCTCCTGCGTGTTGTCGATCGATTCCATCAGGTCTCTGCGCTGTGTCTCGAGGAAACCATGCCGCTCTGCCGTTTCCTTGTACTCGTCGAGCGCCATCATGTTCACGGGGCCCATCTGCTCGATGCGCTGCCGCAATTCCTGGCAGACCGTTTCCTCGGCCGCCAGTTCCTCGCCGGCGAGGCGCACAATCTCCGCATCGGCCCGCAACACGGCTGCCTCCAAATTCACTTCGGTGAGACAGCTTGCTTCCAGGTGCTCGAGGTCCGAGCGAAGCTTCGCCACTTCGCTGGAACGGTTGCTGCGGTCGTCGCGCAGTTGATCCAGAGCAGCGCGCCCGACTTTCAGTTGCGACTCGATTTCTGCCAGTTTTTGCCGTAGTTCCAGCGCTTCGCTGGTGAGCTTCTGTGCCTGGGCCAGCGCCTCTTCGCGCTGCACAGTCAATTCCTGTTCTCGAATCGCCAGCTCGGCCGATTCCCGGGTCCGTTCCTCGCGTTCGGCTTCTGCCGCGGCTCGCTGCTGCTCGATGGACAGCACTCGCCGCTCCAGGTCATTGTGGAGCCGTTCAATCCTTTGGAAAGCCGCTTCCGCGCCGCGCCGCCGCTCTTCCAGTTTGGCCAGCTCGGCGGTCACCTGCGCCGCCTCCTGCTGCAGGCCTTCACGCTTCTGCCGCAAAGCCCCTAGCTGCGCCTGCTGCTCATTGAGAACCGCCTCCGCTGCTTCGCGTTCTCCCTCCAGCCGGACTGCCTCTTCGCGTTTTTGTGCGATCGCCTCATGTTTTGCATCGCGGGCATCCTTGTTGCGCGCGGCCTGCAGCGTCCACTCCTGGAGCCGCCGTTCGATCCGCTGCGCCTCGGCCTCCATCTGCTTCAGGGCTGCTCCCTGGTCCGCCGTATCCCGCTCCGCGAGTCGGCGCTCTTCGCTTCGCGTCTCCAATTGCGCGGACAGTTCCTCAATCTTCCGGGTCAGTGCTGCGGCTTCGGTTTCGGCCTGTCCCAGCTTCTGCTCGAGGCTGGCCAGTTTGCCATCGATTTCCCGCAGTTCCCGCTTCAACGCCAGGGGTCCTTCAGTCGCAGGCTTGCCGCCGGTTACAGTCGCATTGTGAAAGCACTCACCATCCGGCGTCAGGAAGAACGCATAGCTGTGTTCATTGGCCAACCGCTGCGCCTCCGCTGAATTCTCGACGAGGTAGCCGTGCTTCAGCTTGGGCAAGATGGTTTCGAGCGATCTTCCAAAGCCGTTGAGAACGCGGATGGCGTCCTTCAAGGGCGTGACGCCGTGGCCGCCGATTGTCTCTTCGCTCTCTTCAAAAAGGCCCTGCTGTGCGGCGTCGTGAATCAGAAATGTGGCACGGCCATCCACGCCGGATTTCAGCAGGCGCACGCCTTCTTCCGCCGCTCCCCAGCTCTCCACGACCACGTAATTCAGCTCGTCGCGCAGAAATTCATCCACCACGCCTTCGTGCTCGCCGCGAACTTCGAGAAAATCCGCAAGTGTGCCGGTCGGCTTCATCCCATCCGCCAGCGCGCCCGGCTTGAGCAAACGACGCACCGAATCGGTGGCGTAGCTGTGATCCCGAATCAGCGACTCAAGCGAACTCCGCCTTCCCGCCGCCGTAGCTTGCAAGCTGCGAAGCTCGTTTGCACTGGCTCGTAGCGCATCCTCTTCGGCGCGGCTCGACTGCAAGTCCTCACGCAACGTCGCAATCTCGCCTTCGAGCCTCTGCAACGTCTCGGCCGCGGATTCAAAGCGCAGTTTCGCTTGTCCGCTCTGCACGCCCAGGCTTTCCAATTCGTGCCGCGCCTGGTTCGTTTCGGCCTGCAGGCGTTCTGCCTCACGCTCCAACGCCGCCAGGCTCTCTTCCGCCTGCGCAGTGCTGTTGCGTGCGTTTCCGGCCAGTGTCAGCAGATGCATTGCGTGCCTGCGATTGGCTTCAAGTTCGCGCTCCGCATTGAAAACCTGATCGGCGGCTGCGCGCGCTTCGTGCTGCTTGGTCTCTACCTGCTGATGAAAGGCGTGCGCCTCGGTGGCGGCAGTCTCGAGAAAACTTTTCTGCTGGGTTCGTTCTTCTTCGATACTTGCCAGTTGATTGCGCGTCTGTTCCAGTTCGCCGGCAGCGGCCGCAAGCCGCGCTCCCAGTTCGCTCACACGCTCTGCATTCGCACGCTCGCGCGCTGCGGCCCGTTCCAGTTCCACTGCGGCGCTGTTGGCGCGGTTCTGTGCTTCCTGGGCGCCGTGATCCAGCTCATAACCGCGCTCTGTGAGCGAGTGCTGGTTTGTCTCCGTTTTTTCGATCTCTGCCGCCGAGGCATGAATGTGGTCGGTCAGTCCGGCAATCTCCTGCTCAAGCCGCGCCTGCTCCGCGTCCATGCTCGCCATGCGGCTGGCCAGCACAGCGCGCAGCCGTCTGCGCAGTTCTTCGCGTACCGCGACAAACCGCTCAGCCTTGGAAGCCTGGCGCTTCAAGCTGTTCATCTGCCGTGTGACTTCTTCAAAGATGTCGTCTACGCGCGCAAGGTTCTGCTTGGCGCTTTCGAGGCGCAGCTCCGCCAAGCGCTTCTTCGTTTTGAAGCGCGTAATGCCGGCGGCCTCCTCGATAATTGCGCGACGGTCATGCGGCTTGGAGCTGAGCAATTGTCCGATGCGCTCCTGGCCGATGATCGCGTAGCTTTCGGGCCCAAGGCCGGTGCCCATGAAGATGTCCTGAATGTCGCGCAGACGGCACAGCTTTCCGTTGAGCAGGTACTCGCTTTCGCCGGTCCGGAACAGCCGGCGCGTGATGACGATTTCGCCCTTCTGCGGCGTCTGCTGAAACTTGCGGCGCCGAACCTTCAAAACCACTTGCGGGGCCAACTGCGCCTCGGCCGCCGTCGCCGGCTGCGTAGAGGGCACTGGCCGCGGGCCGAAAGTCTCGGTCTCCTCGTCTTCGATCACCTGACCAGGCTGCTCGTTGGCGATAATCTCTTCGGCCTCGGCGGCGCGCTGCTGGCGCATGCTGTTTTCGTCCCAATCGGCGGGGCCGTCATGCTCGATCTCCACCTCGGGTTCCACGGGCACAGGTCCCTCGTAAGCCTCGGGATCCACCATGGTCAGCGTCACTTCGGCCATGCCCAGCGGCTTGCGATCGCGCGTTCCCGCAAAGATCACGTCCTGCATGTGGGTTCCGCGAAGGGATTTCGCGCTCTGCTCGCCCAGCACCCAGCTCACTCCGTCCAGAATGTTTGACTTTCCGCACCCGTTCGGTCCCACGACCACGGCAATGCCTGTTCCCGCCACAGTCAATTCAGTGCGGTCACAGAAGCTTTTGAAGCCGAGGATGTGAATTTTTTTCAGTTTCAGCATGTCTACTCCCGATTTAGGGATTGAAGAAAGTACACTTCAGCGACGGCCCGAATCCCGGGTTACCCGCCTCTTTTATTGTCCTTCGATTTCAGACTCTAAGGAGCCGGGGAAGTGGGGTCAACGACACGATGGGGTGTTTTTGTGGATAATAGGGGCCCGAATCTGATTATTCGGGATTTTCAGGGAATCTGCGGGAAATCTCCGTCAATTGTGGAGTTTCAGCCACTTTTTCCACAAGCCGGAAATCCACAGATCAGCCGCACTCCGCCCTTGCTCCGACAGCTTTGCGGATGACCTTTTCGAGAGCCCTCAATGCTTGGGGGCGGGGGAATCCCGGTCGGCTTGCCAGCCGGATGGTGCGCGCGGAATGCCCGGCAAGCGGCTTGACGGCGATGTCCCGACGCCGGAATGAGTCGACCGCAAGAGAAGGTATCAACGTCGTTCCATAGCCCGCCGCGACCAGGTTCACCAGCGTGTCCAGAGTTGCCGCCCGCATCGAACCCTGCCACCCGGCGTGCC
>Ga0181535_10006476_pt1 | contig 12069 bp, 9 predicted proteins | sample PEATcosm2014_Bin_44_FD_119774 | JGI IMG/M metagenome (GOLD analysis project Ga0181535, IMG submission 119774) | Peatland microbial communities from MTU Mesocosm Facility, Houghton, MI, USA - PEATcosm2014_Bin17_30_metaG | ecosystem: Environmental > Terrestrial > Soil > Wetlands > Peat | place...
AGCAGCGCCGGGTCGAGGATGTCGGGCCGGTTGGTGGCCGCGATCATGATGATGTTGTCCTTCGCCTCGAAGCCGTCCATCTCGACCAGCAGCTGGTTGAGCGTCTGCTCGCGCTCGTCGTGGCCGCCGCCGAGCCCCGCGCCGCGGTGGCGGCCCACGGCGTCGATCTCGTCCATGAAGATGATGCAGGGGCTGTTCTGCTTCGCCTGTTCGAACAGGTCGCGCACGCGCGAGGCGCCCACGCCGACGAACATCTCGACGAAGTCCGAGCCCGAGATCGAGAAGAACGGGACCCCCGCCTCACCGGCAACGGCACGCGCCAGCAGCGTTTTCCCGGTGCCCGGAGGGCCATAAAGAAGAACTCCGGTCGGGATCCGCGCGCCGAGTGCCTGGAACTTCTTCGGGTTCTCCAGGAACTCCTTGATCTCGTGCAGCTCCTCGACGGCCTCGTCGACCCCGGCGACGTCGCGGAAGCTGATCTTCGGCGAGTCGGCGGAGAGGCGCTTGGCGCGCGACTTGCCGAACGACATGACCTTCGAGCCGCCGCCCTGGAGGTTGTTCATCAACAGGAACCACAGGCCGAAGAAGAGGACGAACGGCAGCAGGTAGAGCAGCAGCGACGACCAGGTGCTCGAGCTCTTCGGCAGCACGTTGTAGGACACCTTGGACAGCGGGTGGGCCTTGTTGTACGCCGCGGACTCGTTGACCACCGTCGTCAGCATCGTCGTGCCCGGGTCGTAGCCGACGGAGTAGCGCACGCCGCTCTTCAGCGTGACGTTGATCGAGTTGCTGTTGGTGTCGGCCGTGAACGACTTGACCTGCCCGTTCGGCAGGTCCGACTGCGTGAACGACTCGTAGTTGTGCAGCACGCCGGTCGAGGCGGGCGGCGACACGAGCTTCGCGACGAAGAACGCGAGCACGATCACGATCAGGATCGGGAAAAGGGCGCCTCTGAAGACGCGGTTCATCTACGGCTCCGCGGGGTCGGGGACTTCATGTCCAAGGCTCGCAAGCGTACCACGGAGGCTTTACGGCCAAATCCGCTTGATAGCGGGCATGCAGCAGTGATCAGGGGCCCGCCAGGGCCGCCACATAGGGAAGATTGCGGTAGCGCTCGTCGTGATCGAGGCCGTAGCCGATGGCGAAGCAATCGGCGATCTCGAAGCCGACGTAGCGGACCGGCAACTCGACCTTGCGGCGAGCGGGCTTGGTCAGCAGCGCGCAGACCTCCACGCTCGCCGGGTCGCGGGCGCCGAGGCTGCGCAGCAGGTACTGCAGGGTCAGGCCGGAATCGACGATGTCCTCGACGATCAGCACGTGGCGACCCTCGATCGGGCGCTCGAGGTCCTTGAGTATGCGCACGACGCCCGACGAGTCGGTCGCCGAGCCGTATGAGGCGACCGCCATGAAGTCGACCTCGCAGGGCACGTCGATCTGGCGCATCAGATCGCTCGCGAAGAAGACCGCGCCCTTCAGCACGCAGACCAGCAGCAGGTCGCGGCCGGCGTAGTCGCGCGAGATCTCCTCGCCGAGCTCGCGCACGCGACGCTGGAGCGCGCGCGCTCCGACGAGGGTCTCGCCCAGCAGCGGATCGGGCATCGAGCGGGTCAGTGTAGTGGCGGCCCCGGCTCGCCCGCCCCGGCGCCCGCCGGGACGGCGCGCAGCACGGCCAGCCGGCGCGTGTCGGCGCGCACGCGAAACGGCTCGGCGGTGGCGACGCGCGGGATCCACGCGATCTCGCCCGCGCTCAGCACGATCGGCAGCGAGGAGCGCTGCGCCCGCGGGATCCGCCGGTCGGTGAAGAGGTCGGCCAGCGTCTTCGAGCCGCCGAGGCCGAGCGGGCGCATGCGGTCGCCGGCGCGCCATGCGCGAACCGTCAGCGGGCCGCTGCCCATCCGGTCGGCGTCGAGCAGCCCGACCTCGCCGCCGGCGTCGGCGAGCGCCGTCGCTCCCGCCCGCTCGAGCGTCGCGCGCAGCGACCAGCTGCCGAACGCGACCGTTCCGGGCACGCTCAGCGACTCCGCGCCGGGGACCGCCGCGACCGGCGCCTCGCGCGTGAAGCGCAGCACGCCGTACTCGACGACCGCGCGCGTGCCGGCGCCGACGTCGAGCGACGCGCTGCCGCCACGACCCGCCAGCGCGACGAGCTCCGCGAGCCGCCCGCCGACGCCCGCCACCGGCTCGCCCGCGGCGTCCTCGGCGAGCCGGATCACGACCAGCCGCGCCAGCGCGGCGGGCAACTCCTCGAGCCGCGTCAGCGCGATCCGCCGGCGGCCCGCGAGCGCGACCTCCACGACGCCGTCGAGGACCGCCGACTCGGCCTGCAGGATCTCGACGCTGCGCAGCAGGTTCTGCTCCGCCGCGGGGTGCACGGCGCGCAGCGCCGGCAGCACGCCGTGGCGCACGCGCCCGCGCGCGAAGCGGCTCGAGTCGTTGGTGCTGTCGTCGCGCCAGCGCAGCCCGCGATCGACGCAGTGCGCGGCGGTCTGCTCGCGCGTCAGGCGCAGCAGCGGCCGCACGAGGCGACCCTCGCGCGGCGCCATGCCAAGCAGGGCGCGGCGCCCCGGTGAGGCGGCGAGGCGGTAGAGCACGGTCTCGGCCTGGTCGGAGGCGGTGTGGCCGGTGGCGATCAGCGCGCTGGGCGAAAGCTCGAGCGCCCGCGCGTAGCGGACGTCGCGCGCCCACGCCTGCAGGTTGCCGCGCACCGGCGCCGGCGGCGCGGCGACGCAGACGCAGCGCACGCCAAGGAACTCGCAGACCTCGCGCACGTGGCGCTCGTCGCCGTCGGACTCCTGCGCGCGAAGGCCGTAGTTGACGTGCAGCGCGGTCACCCGGGCCGCGCCGCAGATGCTCGTCAGCACGTCGATCAGGCAGATCGAGTCACGGCCGCCGGAGACGAGCGCGACGACGCGGTCCGTCGGCGACAGCGCGCCGGCGGCGCGCACCGCATCCACCACCGAGCGCCCGCCCATCGCCAAAGGTTCGCAGACCGCGATAATCGCCGGCCTGAGCGATCTGCCGGACGCCATCCACCTGCACCCCACCGCGCCGCTGGCGCCGCGGGTGCTGCTGCCGGGCGATCCCGGCCGGGCGCTGGCGCTCGCCCAGGAGCTGCTGCGCGAGCCGCGGATGTTCAACCACAACCGGGGCCTGTGGGGCTACAGCGGGCTGGCGGCCGACGGCGAGCCGCTGACGATCCAGAGCACCGGGATCGGCGGACCGTCGGCGGCGATCGTGCTCGAGGAGCTGATCGCGCTGGGCGCGCGGCGCGCGATCCGCGTCGGCACCGCCGGGGCGCTCGACGCCGCGCTGGCACTCGGTGAGCTGCTGATCGTCGAGCGGGCGATCGGGGCCGACGGGACGAGCCGCGCCCTGAGCGGTGCGGAGAGCCACGACGGCGACCCCGAGCTGCTGGCCGCCCTGCGCCGCTGCGACGCGGGCGCCCGGAGCGTCACGATCGTCTCCTCCGACCTCTTCTACGAGGCCGGCGAGCCGCGCTTTTCGCAGTGGCGCGCGCAGGGCGCGCTGGCGGTCGAGATGGAGTGCGCGGCGCTGTTCGCGCTAGGGGCGCTGCGCGGCGTCGCCGTCGGCTGCGCGCTGGCGGTCACCGACCAGCTCGCCGCCGGCGCGCGCGAGCGCATCGACGCGGCCGGCCTGCAGGAGGCGGGCCTGGCGGTCGGGCGGCTCGGGGCGGCTGCGCTCGGGGCGCTCTAGAAGTTCTCAATACTCGGCGTGTGGGCTGGCGAGCGCCGGGTCGAGCGGGGCGAGGACGCAGGGAGCGTGTAATGGCAGAGCCATTGCCGCGACCGAGGACGCCGCATCCGCGCTGATCCGCCGCCGCCAGACGTGGGCGGGGGGTGTTGAGACGGCTTCTCAGTCCGACTCGGCCGCGCCCGCGACCTCTTCGACGTGCAGGCGCTCCTGGCCGGGGGACACCGGCGGCGGCGCGTCGGGCCGGCGCTCCGAAAGCTCGGCGAGCACGCGCGTCACGTCGCCGATCTGCTCCTCGATCGCCTCGAGCCGGCCCGCGATCGTCGACGGTGTGGCGCGCAGCCCGTCCTCGAGGCGCGTCAGCGCGTCCTCGACGGCCTCGAGCCGCTGGGAGACCGAGCGCACGCGCCTGGTCAGCCGCTCCATGTGCGTGGCGGAGGGCAGGTTGAGGAAGTCCATCGCGGCCTCCTGCGCCTGCGTAGCCTTCCCGCGCGCCTCGAAGGCGGCGGCCAGCGCGGAGTTGATCCACGGATTCTCGAGCAGGTCCTGGGCGATCCGCCCGAGCGCCTCCTCGCCGCGCGCGGTCACGCGGTCGCGCAGACTGTCCGCCTGGGGTTCCTCGGCCACGACCTGAAGGCTACTCCCAACTGCGTCACGGGTCGCGCGCCGCGGGGCAGGCCCGGCGCGTGCCGCGAGGCGGCCCGTGCGCGTGCCGCGAGGCAGGCCTGGCGCGCCCCGCGAGCCCAACCCCGGCACACCCCGCCAGCCCGGCCCCGGCGCGCCCCACGAGCCCAACCCCCGCGCGCCCCGCGAGCCCAACCCCGGCGCGCCCCGCGCGCTCAGGCGCCCCCGAAGCTTGGCGGGCGCCGCTCGATGAAGGCGCGCACCCCCTCGGTCGCGTCGGCGGTGGCGAAGACGCGCGCGAAGGCGGCCTTCTCGGCCTCGATCCCGGCCTCGAGCTCGGGCCCGGACGACAGCCGCTTGATCTCCTCGACCGCGACCGGCGCCGCCGCCGCAAGCCTGCGCGCCCAGGCGAGCGCGGCGTCGAACAGCTCGTGGTCGGCGACCACGCGGTTGACGAGGCCGTACTCCCACGCCTCGAAGGCGTCGATCGGCTCGCCGATCAGGTTCATCTCGAGCGCGCGGCCCGCGCCGACCAGGCGCGGCAGGCGCTGCGTGCCGCCGAAGCCGGGGATGATCCCGAGCTTGACCTCGGGCTGTGCGAAGCTCGCGGACTGCGCCGCGATCCGCAGGTCGGCTCCCATCGCCAGCTCGCAGCCGCCGCCGTAGGCCACGCCGTTCACCGCGGCGATCGTGACGATCCGCGAGCGCCCCGCCTCGAGCAGCAGCGCCTGCATGCGATCGACGAGCTCCCGCTCGCTGTCGACGTCCATCGTCGCGAAGGCCTTGATGTCGGCGCCCGCGCAGAACAGCGCCGGGTTGGCGGAGGCGATCACGAGCACGCGCACGCTGCCGGCGTCGACGATCTCCCGCCACAGCACCGCCAGCGCGTCGAGCAGCTCGATCGTGATCGAGTTCGCCGGCGGGTTGTCGATCCAGGCGATCGCCACCTCGCCGCGCGACTCGAGCTTGACCGGGCCGTCCTGGCCGCCGTCGGGTCGCGGGGTCGGGAAGAAGCCCTGCCCCGTCGCGGCGCCGAGCCTGCCCTGCGCGACCAGGCGGCGCAGGATCGTCGGTGGCTCGAACGCCTCGCCCCACCGCTCCGCGGCGCGCTGCAGACGCGCGAGCGTCACGTCGAGGCCGATCGCGTCGGCGCGCGCCAGCGGCGGCGGGACCAGGCCGGCCCCGGCCATCAGGGCGACGTCGATGTCGCGCGCGGAGGCGACGTCCTCCTCGAGCAGCAGGCAGCATTCGACCAGCGCCTTCAGCGCGAAGCGCTCGGCGAGCGCCTCGCCGTCGAACTCCTCGCTGCCGGTGCTGCGCGGCGCACCGCCCTCGTAGAAGCCGCGCCCGCTCTTGACCCCCAGGTCGCCCTTCGCGACCAGCTCGCGCATCCCGGCGTGGACGTGGAAGCGCTCGCCGAGAGCCTCGTGCAGATGCTCGGCGACGTGCAGCACGGTGTCGAGTCCGAGCATGTCCGCCAGCACGAACGGGCCGATCGGCGCGGCCTTCGCGCCGGCGACGGCGCCGTCGAGCGCGGCGATGTCGAGGCCCAGCTGCTCCTGCACGAGCCACAGCTCGCTGACCGCGGAGAGCAGCACGCGATTGACGACGAAACCGGGCACATCGGCGCAGCGGATCGGGGTCTTGCGGATCTGCGCGGCGAAGCTCGCGGCGACGGCGATCGATTCCGGCGAGGTCTCGATGCCCTCGACGATCTCGACCAGGCGCATCACCGAGGCCGGGTAGAAGAAGTGGAAGCCCAGCACGCGCTCGGGGCGCGTGGTCGCGGCGGCCAGCTCGCTGATCGAGAGCGCCGAGGTGTTCGAGGCGAGGATCGCATGGCCCGGGGTGGCGGCGTCAAGCTCGGCGAAGACGTCGAGCTTCAGCTCGAGCCGCTCGGGCACCGCCTCGATCACGAGGTCGACGTCGCCGAAGCCGTCATACGAGGTGGTGCCGCTGATCAGCGCGAGCGTGCCGGCGAGCTGGGCGTCCCCCTGCTCGCGTGTGAGCCGCGCGCCGGCGACCAGCGAGTCGACCCGGTCGGCGGTCAGCTGCCGCGCCTTCGCCAGGCCGACGTCGACGTAGCGCTGTTCCACATCGCGGATCACAACCGGGATCCCCGCGGCGGCGATCAGCTGGGCGATCTCCCCGCCCATCGTGCCCGCCCCGACGACGCCGGCTTTGAAAACGAACATGCCGCAACTCCTTTGAGTCGGGTGTGTCTGAATCTCTACGGACCAGGGTAGTCCTGGATCGTCGAACCTGGCGGTCCGCCAGAGCGGAGGAGAAGTGATGGGGATGAAAGCTGGTGAGCTGGAAACGCAGGAACGTGTGTGCGGGGGGGCCCGCACCGGCAGCCGTCGCCGGCTCGCCCTCGCCGCGCTCGCCGTCGCGGGATCATGCGCGCTGTTCGCCGCGCCGGCACTGGCCGCCGCGCCGACGGCGACCACCGGCACCGCCGGCGCGATCACATACCAGTCGGCGACCCTCACCGGGACGGTCAACCCGGGCGGCGAGCCCACCGAGGTCTACTTCCAGTACGGCACGACCGACAACTACGGCCTGCAGTCGGCGCCGACCGCCCTGCCCGCCGGAACGACCACGGTGCCGGTCTCGATCTCGATCTCGGGGCTGACGGCGTTCACCGGCTACCACTACCGGATCGTCGCGACGAATGCCACGACCATCACGCCGGGGCATGACAAGACCTTCACGACCGCGAAGATCCCGCTCTCGCTGGCGATCACGGCGGCGCCGAACCCGGTCGTCTTCGGCGGCCCCGTCACGATCGAGGGGACGCTCTCGGGCACCGGCAACGCCAACGCGCCCGTGCAGCTGCAGCAGAGCCAGTTCCCCTACACGACGGGCTTCGCGAACGTCGGCAACGCCGAGCTGACGCTGTCCGACGGCACCTTCGTCTTCAACGAGCTGGGGTTGGCGCTGAACACCGAGTACCGGGTCGTCTCCGGCACGACGATCTCCGCCACGGTCGCCGTCGAGGACTCGGTGAGCGTCGTGCTGAACGCCCGGGCCACGGGCACGAAGCGGCACCCCACGGTGCATTTCTCCGGCATGATCGCGCCGGGTGAACCGTCCGCGCGGATCGCCTTCGAGCGGCTGATCGGCACGAGCTGGAAGGTCGTCGGCGGCACGGTCGCGGTGGCCGTCGTCAGCAACGGCACGGTCGGCTTCTCCTCGACGATCCACATCCACCGCGGCGGCTTCTTCCGCGCGCTGGTGCTGCCCGTCGAGGGCGCGCATGTCTCCGGCTACAGCGAGACGGTGGTGGTCAGGCTCAAGTGAGCGGCGAAGCGCCACGACCGGGGGCCGTCGCGGCGGCGGCGAGCCCCGGTCGGCGGCGCCTCGCGCGCGCCCGCCGCTCAGCCGCGCGTCGGGTCGAGCGCCTCGCGCGCGCCCGCCGCTCAGCCGCGCGTCGGGTCGAGCACCTCGCGCGCGATCACGATCCGCTGGATCTGGGCGGTGCCCTCGTAGAGCTGCATGATCTTGGCGTCGCGCATCAGCTTCTCGACGGGATAGTCCTTGATGAAGCCGTAGCCGCCGTAGACCTGCACCGCGTCGGTCGCGACGCGCATCGCGGCGTCGGCGGCGAAGCGCTTGGCGTGGGAGGACAGCAGCGTGTTGCGCCGGCCCTGGTCGAGCTCCACGGCCGAGCGCCAGGTCAGCAGGCGGGAGGCCTCGATGTCGGTCGCCATGTCGGCGATCATGAACTGGATCGCCTGGTGCATCGCGATCGGCACGCCGAAGGTGACGCGCTCGCGGGCGTAGGAGACCGCGAACTCGAATGCCGCCCGGGCGATCCCGGTCGCCATCGCCGCGACGCCCGGCCGCGTGCGGTCGAGCGTCATCATCGCGATCTTGAAGCCGGCGTTCTCCTCGCCGATCAGGTGGTCGAGCGGGATCTCGACGTCGGGGAAGGTGATCGTGGCGGTGTTCGAGGCGCGCTGCCCCATCTTGTCCTCGTGCCCGTCGACGATCACGCCGGCGTCGCGCGGCACGACGAAGCAGGAGATCCCGCGGTGGCCGGCGTCGGGGTCGGTCTTCGCGTAGACGGTGTAGAAGTTGGCGTAGCCGCCGTTGGTGATGAAGCACTTCGAGCCGCTGATCACCCAGCGGTCGCCCTTGCGCACCGCGCGCGTCCGCATCGCCGCGACGTCCGAGCCGGCCCCCGGCTCGGTCAGGCAGAAGGAGGCGAGCACCGGCGCGTCGGCGAGGCGGCCGAGGTACTCCTTCTTCAGCTGCTCGGAGCCCGCGACCAGCAGCGGCGTGACCGCGAGGTTGTTGCAGCCGACCGAGGTGTGGATGCCGGAGCACCCCCACGACATCTCCTCCTCGATCAGCGCGCCGTCGAGGTAGCCGATCCCGCCGCCTCCATAGGCCTCGGGGATGTGGGTGTTCAGCAGCCCCACCTCCCACGCCTTGCGGATGATCTCCTCGGGGAACGTGCCCTCGCGGTCGTACTCCCAGGCGACCGGCCGGATCTCCTTCTCGGCGAAGTCGTGGGCGAGCTCGCGCAGCGCGAGCTGCTCTTCGCTCAGCGTGAAATCAACCATCGTTGCGACCTTTCTGCGGCGGCGGGACCGGACTGGCGGGGGAGCGACCCCTCGATCCGGCTGGGGGCCGGCCGAGCGCTCGCTCGCCGGCTGAAAAGCTTGGGGAACGGCCCGGGCGTCAGATCACCTTCAGGTGGCCGACGAGAGCCCGGCGACGAGCGAGGCGAGCGAGCCGAACTGGCTCTCCAGCGCGAACACGCCGTTGAGCAGCTTCGACGACGGCTGCGGGTTGGCCGGGACGGTGATCGTCTGCGGCTTGTTGAGCTGGCTGAGCGTGGCATCGAGGCTCAGCGAGCCGCCGGTCAGTCCGTCGATCGCCCCGGCCGCGATCGCCGGCACGGTGAAGGCGATGTCGAGGTCGAACTCGCGCACGACGTGATCCGCGACGCCCGTGTAGACGTCGACCTGCGCCTTGGTCACCGCGGACTCGAGCAGCGGCAGCAGGCTGGTGGCGTTCGCCGCCCCCTTCGATCCGGTCGCGCCGCCGATCAGCTTCGAGACGTCGCCGAGCACGTTGGCGACGTCGATCTGCGCCTGCACGTGCTCGGTGACCACGCCGTCGAGGGTCTTCTCGCCGAGGTCGCGTGGATCGGTCAGCCACGAGCGCGGGTCGATCCCGAGGCCGCCCAGCATCCCGGCCCCCCCGGTCGCCCCGGCCCCCCCGGTCGCCCCGGTCGCGCCGAGGCTGGCCGGCAGCGCGTAGAAGGTGCCACCGAGACCGACGTAGCTCTTGCCGCCGAGGCTGTCGAAGCCGATCTTCGCGCTCGAGGAGCCGGCGGAGAGCGTGGCCGCGAGATCGGCCGAGAGCTCGCCGCCGGCGTGTGCGAAGGGCCCGGAGACGCTCAGCGCGATCGGCTTGCCGTCGAGCGCCTTGATGCCGTCGAGCGCGAGGTCGACGTTCAGCGTGACGATGCCCGAGCTGATCGCGTCGCTCGCCGCGAAGGACTGCGAGACGAGCGCCGCCGGGGTGAGCTTCGCGGACGCGGTCTTCTTCGCGTGGCCCCCGCCGCCGCAGGCTGCGACCGCGAGCGCGACGGCGATCGCGAGGGAAACGACTGCGAGGCGTCGAAGGTGCGGACGGGATGCACGACCGACACGGCTCATGATCATGGAGGCTAGCACTCGGGTTGTGGGGCGGTTCGCGGTCGCGGGCGCGGTCGCGGGCGTGGTCGCGCTGCTCGCGCTCGGCGCCGGCGCCGGCGCCGTGTCGGCCGACCCGCACGCCGCGGCCGGCGGTCCGCAGGCCCGTTCGCCACTCGAGCTGGTGCTCGACCACGGCCGTGTGCGCAAGCTCACGGCGCTGGCCGCGGCGGCGTCCGCGTCGACGCCCGTGGCGGCGGTGGCGCCGCAGGCGGGAGCCGCCGCCAAGGCCGGGCTGACCTTCCCGCAGGCGCTCGCGGCGCTCGCGGCCAGGCACGAGCTGAGCGGCGCGCTCGCCGCCGGCGACCGCGCCGCCTGGATCGCGGCGCGTGTCTCCTTCAAGCGGCTGAGCGGGACGCGCCGCAGCGAGCTCGGTGCCGTGCTCGCCACGCTGACGGCGGTCGCGCACGCGGGCGAGCTGACCCCCTCACGGGTGCCGGAGCTGATGCTGACGCTTTCGAGCAACCGCCAGTGGTGGACGAGCGGGCCGCTGCTCGCGGCGGATCAGCGGGTCGGCTTCCCCGGCAGCGGGCTGGTCTGGGAGTACTACCCGGGGCAGGGCATCGAGATCCAGTGGCTCGGCACCTTCGGCGCCGCCAACGGCCTCTACGACGACCACCGCTACAACGCGCTCGAGGCGCTGCTGAACCAGGCGGTCAGCCTCGCCGCGCTGCGCGGCGGCGGGATCGCCTGGGAGTACGACTTCTCGTTCGACGGCGGTGCGCCGCCGTGGGTGTCGGGGATCACCGAGGGGACCGCGGTGGAGGCGCTCGCCGCCGCCGGCACGGTGCTCCAGCAGCCGGCCTACCTCGCCGACGCGCACCAGGCGCTCGGCATCTTCACGCTCGACGCGCCGGTCGGGATCCGCTCGCCGACCGCCGCCGGAGCCCGCTACCTGATCTACAGCTTCGCCCCGCACGAGTACGTGATCAACGCGTTCGTCCAGTCGCTGGTCGGGCTGTTCGACCTCGCGAGCACCGGCGACACGCTCGCCGCCTCGCTGTTTCGCGCCGGCGACGCGCAGGCCCAGCTCGACGTGCCGCGCTACAACACCGGCTACTGGTCGCTCTACGACCAGTACAGCGAGTCCACGCTGAGCTACCACGAGCTGCTGACCGGCTTCCTCGTCAACCTCTGCGCGCAGACGCACGAGACGACGCCGATGGCGCTCGCGATCCTCGGCCTGCAGCCACCCAGGGGCGCCACCGGGACGACCGGCGCAACCGGCGCAACCGGTGCAACCGGAGCGACCGGGGCCACCGGCGCGACCGGCGCGACCGGGACCGGCGGCACGCCGTTCGGTGGCGCGACCGGCGCGACCGGCGCCAGCGGGGCGACCGGTCCGAGCGGGCCGAGCGGCAACCCCAACGACGTCTTCTGCACCGCCGCGGCGAGCTTCAAGGCCGACCTGACACAGCCACCCGTGCTCGCGATCGGGCATCTTCCCGCCACCCGCGCCACGCTCGTCGCGCACGTGCCGATCAAGCTCTCGAAGATCGCCAACGTGACCTTCGCCGTCTCCTACGGCGGGCGCGTGGTGTCGCAGACCACGCTCGAGCTCGGCCACGGCTCGCACTCGCTGGCCTGGCGTCCGCCGCACGCCGGCACCTGGACGGTGACGCTCAGCGCCGTCGACCTCGCCGGCAACCGCGCGCAGACCTCGGCGACGGTGAGGATCCTCGCGCCGCCGCCCCACCACCACAAGCCGAAGGGCTGAGGCGCGCGTACAATCGATCGGGTGCCCGAGGCGACCGACGGTCAGCGTGCAGCACGGACCGCGCCCGGCCCGCTGATCCGGGTCTTCCGGGCGTGGCGCGTGCTCTCACCGCAGCAGCGCCTGACGGCGCTCGCGGCGCTCTCGCTGTGGGTCACGATGTTCCTGCCCTGGTACAGCGAGACCGCCGTCTCGGTCGGCAAGACGCCGAGCAGCGCGAGCGTGACGCTGACGGCGTGGGGCGCCTTCTCGTTCGTCGAGCTGGCGGTGCTGCTGATCAGCGCCGCCGTGCTGGCGCTGCTGTTCGCG